>JAESFL010000715.1_pt1 | contig 19068 bp, 13 predicted proteins | sample 9269401 | NCBI WGS metagenome assembly JAESFL01 (sample SAMN14506025, study PRJNA617098) | algae metagenome | isolation source: Gloeocapsa sp. UFS-A4-WI-NPMV-4B04 and co-occurring heterotrophs from desert... | place: USA: Utah | collected 2006-10-01 | reverse complement strand
TGATGGGAGACGAGCAGCACATCGATCGGACCGAGCTTGTTGACCGGGCACACCAACTGTTTTTCCTCGTCCCAAGTGAGGTCGGCGAGATGGAGGACGCGCGCTTTCCCGTAGGTGGCGACAAAGCCCAGCGAGCGGTTGTTCTCGTCGGGTCCCCAGGGCTTGTTCGGTACGTCGCATTGGGGGGTGCGCCCGCCGGCGCCCGCCAAGGAGCGGGCGATCATTTGCCCGTCTCCGGCGACGAAGGTCAGCTTCATCGAGCCGATGTCGATCGTGTCGCCCGCCTTCACGCTGCGCCGCTTGTGACCGGCAATTGCCGCCTCATATTTCGGATAAAGGACGGCCGGGTGCGAAGGGGAGGGGCTCGCCGCCTGCTGGGGCGACAATTGTTCGCGATTGGGCCCGTGATCGATGAAGGAGCCGACCGGTATTTTGGCGAGAATGTCATGGACCCCGCCGACATGATCGAGATGATAATGAGTGATCAGCACATAATCGATCTTCTTCAGCCCCAGCTTCTTCATCCCGGCCAGTATGCGGTCCACCGTGGCGGCAGGCGGCGGGGGAGCGGCTTGTCCTTCTGCCGGCGGCTTCCCCGGCGGCATGCCGGCCGGCCATCCCGTGTCGACGAGCATCGACTGGCCCTCCGGCGTCACGAAAAGAGCAGCGGCGCCGCCGTCGGCATCCATCATCAGCAAGCGCAGCGGCTTGTCGGCAGCGTCAGCGGGCGAGCCCGAAAGGGCAGTGAAATACAGGGCGGCGGCGAAGGCGGCGATCTTCATGCGGGCGAGGTTCCTTACGCGGGATCGGGGAAGCAGGATATGAAAGGACGGGACGTGGGAAAGGCTGGCGCTCGCCGGAGCAGGCGCGCCGCATTCGCAAGCATGCAAGGCCGGCCCGTCATCTGATTTATCTGGACCCTCCGCCGCGGCATCATTACCAGCAGCCTGTATAAAATATGCGGGCGACGCTGTCGACCACGGAGAAGGCATGGTGGACGGTCGGGCGCCGGAGCCCAGAGGCGCAGTGACGCTCGAACCGGCGAGAAAACAAAGGCAGGACGCTTTGCGGTGGCTGGCATTCTCGTCGCTCCTGGCGGCGGCGATCCTGCTTCCTTTTCTGCTCTTCGAGGACTTTTTGGCGGCTTGGACGTCAGCCGCCCTTGGCGGAGCCCGCGATCGGCCGCTGCTCAGTGCTGGACTGATCATCGCCCTGCTCGCGGGCGACGCGGCGCTTCCAGTGCCGTCCAGCATCCTCAGCTCCTTTGCCGGCGGCGCCTTCGGCTGGCGCAGCGGGGCGCTCGTGATCTGGACCGGCATGACGCTCGGCGCTGTGCTGGGTTACGGGCTGGGCTCGAGCGCCGGTCGCGGCGTGGCCATTCGGATCGTCGGGCCGGCGGAATTGAACCGGGCGCGGCGGCTGTTCGCCGACGTTGGACCGGCGGCGCTGATCGTCACCCGGGCGGTGCCGGTGCTGGCCGAAGCCTCGACGCTGGTGGCGGGTGCGGCGCGCATGCCGTTCCGGCTGTTTCTCCTTTCCACCGGCGCCGCCAACGCTGGGGTAGCGACTGCCTATTCGGGTGTCGGCGCGGTCGCCGCTTCCGCCAATTCCTTTTTGATCGTCTTCATCGGTCTCGTCTCTATCCCCGCGGTCGCCTGGGCGGCATGGCGCCTCATGCTGGCGCCCGAGGCGAGGAGTTCAAAGGGTACCAAGTGATGCGTTCCCATGTTCCGTTTCTGTCGGTCGTCCTCTTGGCAGCGCCGGCGGCGGCGCCGGCTCAGGAGGCCGAGCTCGCTCCGGCATCCCTCGTCGTTACCGGATCGAGGCTGGCAACCCCTGCTGGGGAAACGCCCTATTCGGTTGCGGTCGTCCCGGAAGCGCAGCTGGTGGGACGGGAGAGCGTCGCCGACGCCTTGTCGGACCTGGCGGACGTGTACGTGCAGGCGCCCGGCGGCCGCAGCGGCGTGGCCGCCATTTTCCTGCGGGGGTCGGATCCGAACTTCACGTCCGTCCTGCTCGACGGGGTGCCGCTCAACAACCCAGCCAACCCGCTCGGCGGCTCGGTCAACGTCTCCGAGCTTTCGTCGGCCGGCATCCAGCGCATCGAACTCGTGGCCGGACCGCTCTCCAGCCTCTACGGCTCGGGCGCGCTAGCTGGCGTCGTGAACCTGGTCGTTCCCGGCGGGAGCCCGGTTCATGGAGGCCAGGCTCGTTTGGGGCTAGGCACCGCCGAGGATTATTCCGCCTTTCTGCGGTGGCGGGGCCCGATGGCCCGAAATTATGGCGGCTCGCTTGCTCTCACCGTCGACGACTCTGGTGACGCCGCCGTTTCCTCGCGTTTCAGGTCGCAGGCCATCATCGGAAAGCTCGCACCGATGGATCGGCCGGAGGCAGGACGGATCCTGTTCCGCCTATCGCGGACCGAAGCCCGCGCCTTTCCCGATAGCAGCGGGGGTCCGTTTCTCGCTTCGATCCGGGAATTGGAGGAACGACGGAGCCGTGAAGGATTGATCGGGGTGACGCAGCCGCTTCTATCGGCGGGCCCGATCCGCCTCGACGTTTCCGCCTCCTTGTTCAATCGTCGGGACCGCACGTCGAGCCCGGGTGTCGCTCCCTCCGGGGCGGACCCGGTGGGGGTGCCTGGCGGGGAGGACGAGACCCGTTACTGGCGGGGCGCCGCGCAAACCTCGTTGAGGTACGAGACGGATGGATGGCAGGCCGTGGCGGGCGTCGAGACGCAGCGGGAAGTGGCGAGGAGCGCGGGAGAACTCGTCTTCTTCGGAATGGCCGTTCCAAGCGGCTTCAGGGGCGATCGCTGGACGCACTCGGGCTTCGTCGAGGCGAGCCTCGCCAGCCCGGCCTGGGTGGTGAACGCCGGGGCACGCATCGACCGGATCGATGGTCTCGGCGCGCGGCTTACGGGACGCGCGGGCATCCGGTACCGGGTTCCGGGATCGGGCCTGTCCTTCCGAGCCGCCGCCGGGACGGGATTCAAGGCGCCAAGCTTCTACGCTTTGGGCAATCCCTTCGTCGGCAATCCTGAGCTTGGACCGGAGCGGAGCCGTTCCGTTGAAGCAGGGATCGAATATGACGCCTCTGGGGCCGCAAGCTTCTCCCTCACCGCCTTCCATAGCCGGTTCGCAGGCTTGGTCGATTTCGTGCCGGATCCCGTTCCGCGGCTGGAGAACCGAAGCGTGGTGATTTCAAAGGGTGTGTCGGCCGCCCTCTCCACGGCCGTTAGCGATCAATTGAACGCATCGCTCCAGCTCCATTATGCGGACACGACCGACCGGGAGACTGGGGAGAGACTGCTGAACCGGCCGAAGTGGAGGAGCAGCTCGCGGCTCACTTGGACTCCTGCGCCTGACGTCACGTTGAGCGGCCGCCACCGATATGTCGGCGCACGCCGGGCCTTTTCGGTGCCAACCGGCATAACCGAGCTTTCGGGTTATCACGACGTGTCCGTCGAGGGCGCTTGGCGCATCGCTGGAGGTTCCCTCCTTCGACTGGTGATCGATAATCTCGGCGACGCCGATCAGGAGGACGCTGTCGGCTTTCCGGCACCGGGGCGCCGGGCGCGGCTGATCGTGGAGCAATCCTTCTGATGTGGCAGGGCTTACGCCCCCCACGGCCGCCTAAAGGCCGCATTGAACTTTATATACAGTCCGCTATTCAAGAGTGTGGTTCGTGAGGTCTGAGCACGGCGCAAAGGGTGCTAAGGGCGGGCGCGGCGCGCGGTAGCCAGGGTTAAAGAGAGGGATCGATCAATGCGTTTCCGCACCGGTGCTTTCGGATTGGCGTTCATGATGTGCGTCGCATCAGCGATGGTCGTGGGCCAAACCAAGCCCCAGAAGGGCCCGCTCACCTCCGAGCCCAACCGTCCTTGGCCGGCGCCGGTGCACAAAGTTCCCGACGACGTCGCACCGGCTCTTTGGCCGGCCGACGCGCTGAAAACGTTTCACATGGCGCCCGGTTACCGTCTCGAACTGGTGGCCGCCGAGCCGCTCGTCCAGGATCCGATCCTGATGGAGTTTGACGGCGACGGGCGCCTGTGGGTCCTGGAGATGCAGGGCTTCGCGATCAACGAGAAGATGGAAAATTCGTTCGAGCCGATCAACCATCTGGTGATCCTGGAGGATACCAATCGCGACGGCGTTTACGACAAGCGCAACGTCTTCATGGACAAGCTGATCATGCCGCGCGCGTTCAAGATCCTCGACCGCAATTGCGCCCTCGTCGGCGAGCCGCCAAACCTGTGGAAGGCGTGCGATACCAATGGCGATCTCAAGTCCGATACCAAGGACCTTATCGACAAGACCTTCTCCACCCAAGGCGTCGTCGAGCATGGCGCCAACGGTCTTTACTGGGGTATGGACAACACGATCTACGTTGCCGAGCACACTTGGAACGTGGTGCCGAAGGGTGGCAAGTTCGAAATCGCGCCGACGCTGAACCGGGGTCAGTGGGGGATCACTCAGGACGATGGCGGCCGGATCTACCGGAACGTCAACACCGATCCGCTGTTCGTCGATTACGCTCACTCCAAATATTACGTCCGCAACCCGAATCTGGTCCGGACCAGCGGGCTCTACGAATCGCTCGTCAAGCAGGAAGAGAGCATGATCTGGCCGGTGAGGCCGACGCTCGGCCTCAACCGCGGTTACCGGCGCGAGGTGTTCCGGCCAGACGGCTCGGCCACTTATTATGGCGGCGTTTCATCGCCGATGATCTATCGTGGCACCCGGCTTCCCAAGGAAGTGCAGGGCCAGCCCTTCGTCGTCGACGGTCCGACCAACCTCGTGCACCTGCTGTCGCTCAAGAATGACGGCACCGGCCGGCTCAGCGCCAACGACTTCTACAAAAAGGGCGAGTTTCTCGCTTCCACCGACGAACGCTTCCGGCCGGTGGCGATTGCCAGCGGTTGGGACGGCACGCTCTACATTGCCGACATGTACAGGGGCGTCTCGCAGGACGGCCCGCTGCAGACCGATTATTTGCGCAATTATATCGGCAAGAAGCAGCTCTGGAAGTCGATCCACCATGGCCGCATCTACCGCGTCGTCTATGACGGGATGAGCTTCGACAAGAGACCGGCGATGAGCAAGGAGACGCCGGCGCAGCTGGTGGCCCACCTCAGCCATCCGAACGGCTGGTGGCGCGACACCGCCCAGCAGTTGCTCGTGCAGCGCGCCGACATGTCCGTCGTTCCCGCACTCCGGCAGCTTGCCGCGAAATCGCCCGACTACCGCGCCAGGCTCCACGCCCTTTGGACGCTGGACGGCTTGAATGCCGTCACGCCGGAGGACGTGACGCGGGCGCTCACCGATGCATCGCCCGACATGCGTGCCTCCGCGATACGCCTGTCCGAACGCTGGATCGCGCAGCCGGCCAATAAGATGCCCGCGGCCCTCGTCAAATTGAGCGACGATCCTAATTGGCAGGTGCGCCGCCAGCTGACGGCCACCCTCGGCGAGCTGCCGGCCGATGCGCGGGTCGCGCCGATCGTTGCCATGCTTCGCAAATATGGTGACGATCGAATCACGGTCGATCTCGCGGTCAGTGGCCTCGCGGGCCAGGAATTCGCCGTGATGAAGCAGCTTCTTTCCGGGCCGCAGCCGAGCCAGGATGCCCTGACGATGCTCGCGGCGGCAACCGGGAAGCGCCGCGATCCGGCGGTTGCGCAGGAGCTTCTGGCGCTTGCCGCCGATGCCAAACAAAGCCCGGCCGTTCGCCTTGCCGTCTTGAACGGATTGGCCGCCGGTCTTCGCGGAGGCAGCGGCGGCGACAATAATTTCGTGGCCGGCGGCCGCGCCGGTGCCGTCATTCCGGGGCTCAACGCCCGTCGGGCGGCAACCGCGGCGCAGCTTCAGCTTGCCGCCGAGCCAAAGGCGCTCGCCAGCCTCGCTTCGGGCACCGGCGACCTGCCAAATGCGGCCAAGCAGGTCGCCGCCTTGGTGACCTGGCCCGGCAAGCCGGCTCCGCCCGCGGCGCCGCCCCGCACCGCCGACGAGGAGATCCTCTTCACCGCCGGCCGGAAGATCTATGCCGATATGTGCTCGGGCTGCCATCTGCCGGAAGGTCGTGGGGCAGGCACGCTCGCGGCCGATCTTGCCGGATCCCGTTTCGTCAACGCGGTCGGCAGCGTGCCCGTCCGGATCCTGACGCATGGCAAGGAAGGCAAGGTTGGGCTGATGCCACCGCTCGGGGCCTCCATGTCGGACGGCGACATGGCCGCCGTGCTGACCTATATCCGGGGCGCCTGGGGCAATACGGGAGCGCCGATCCTTGCGGCCGCGGTAAAGGAATGGAGGCAAGCGTTCGCCCACCGGGAAACTCCGTGGACAGATGCGGAGCTCATCGCACCGGCAAGGTGATCGGATCTGCGTGCCGTTGCGGGGGCAGGTTCTTCTGCCTCCGGTAAATTCGATGTCGCCGATCGTTTCGGTTCGGGATCTGGCCAAGGCCTATGACGGCTTTGGCGCGGTTCTCGGCGTCAGTTTCGACATTGCGGCGGGCGAGATCCTCGGCCTCCTCGGGCCAAACGGCGCCGGCAAGACGACGATCATCGAATCCATGATCGGTCTGGTCGAGCCGGATGCGGGGACGGTCGAAATCTGCGGCCTCGACGCGCGGCTCGAGCCGCGGCGGGCAAGGCAGAAATTCGGGGTGGCGCTGCAATCGACGGGTCTTCAGGAAAAGATCACGGCGACCGAGGCGCTGCGCCTCTTCGGCGCTTTTTATCCGAGCCGCCTCGCGCCCGAAGCGTTGCTCGGTCGATTTGGCCTGTCGGCAAAAGCCGATGCCCCATTCGATACGCTTTCGGGCGGGCAGAAGCAGCGTCTGGCGCTTGCCCTTGCCTTCGTAAACGACCCTGAAGCGATCTTCCTCGACGAGCCGACGGTCGGCCTCGACCCACAGATGCGTCTGGAGCTTCATGACCTCATCGGTGCGATGAAGCGGGAAGGCCGATCCATTCTGCTTGCCACCCATGACATGGAGGAGGCGGAGCAACTGTGCGACCGGCTAGCCGTGATCAACCATGGCCGCATCGTCGCGGAAGGATCGCCGCGGGAGCTGATTGCCGGCTCGGCATCCCCGTTGCAGGTCGCGCTCCAAACTTCCGCACCCGTGGATGGGGAGTGGGCGGACCCGCTTGCTTATGTTCGCGACTTTGCTTCCGACGCGAATGGAGCGCGCTTTACCACGACCGACCTAACTCGCGCTTTGGCCGAACTGGTGCGATATTGCGAGGCGCGGGGCATCGAAATCACGGCGATGCAGGCGGCAAGGGCGACGCTTGAGCAGGTCATCATCGAGCTCACCGGTTCCCGCGGCGGCGATTGAAACCGATGAACGGGCTTCTGCAGCATGTTCGCCTCGGCCTGGCGCTGAATTTCCGGAACCGGATGGCGCTGATCTACGGCTATTTGTTCCCGATCATCTTCCTGTTCTCTTTTTGGGCAATCTACCGCCACGACAAAGTGCCGCTTTCCCTCCATCTGGGCGAACTCCTCACCGTGACGATCCTCGGGGGCGCCTGCTTCGGGCTGCCGACGGCCCTGGTGAGCGAGCGGGAGCGCGGCGTATGGCGCCGCTACCGGGCGACGCCGGTGCCGGCCGGCAGCTTCGTCGCAAGCACGCTTATGACCCGCTTTCTTCTGCTGCTCACCGCGGCTTTACTGCAGATCGCCTTGGCCATGGCGATCGGAATGCCGCCACCGACCCGGCCGCTCGAGCTGTTCGTGGCGTTCACCTTCGCGTCGATTGCGTTTCTCGGCCTCGGCATGCTGATCGCGATGCTCGCGAACTCGGTCCCGGCCGTTCAGGCGCTCGGCCAGTGCATCTTTCTTCCCATGCTCATGATCGGCGGCATTGCCGTGCGCTTGTCGAGCCTGCCGGACTGGGCGCTCCACGCCTCGGCTTTCTTTCCCGGGCGTTATGCTGTTCAAGCCTTGCAGGATTGCGTGACCGGCGACGGCTTGAAGGACGCGCGCTTCGAGCTGCTGGCGCTGCTGCTGATCGGAGCGGCGGCCGGCACGGCCGCCACCCAGACGTTCCGGTGGGACAAGAAGCCGGCGCCCCTGAAGGGAAAGAAGAGGTGGCTCGGCGCCGCGCTCGGCATGTGGGTGCTCGTGGGCTTCCTAGCCGAGCTGCAAGGGCAGGTCGCCGTTGCTCCGTTGGCTGCCGAGGAAGAAGAAGGCGCCGGATCGCTCGAGGATTATCTCCGCTCGCGGCCCAGCCCCGCGCCGAAGACCGCGCCGCCGAAACGCCGCGATGCTGCTCCTGCGGCAGCTCCGACCGCGCCAACGGCTGAGGCCGCTCCCGCCGCGCCGCCAGGAGCCACCGAACCTTCCCGAATCCCGGCATCGGAGGCTGTGCCTGAACCTCAAGGCTGGCGGGAGGTGACCAGGGACGACATCGCTCAAGTGGCGTTCGAGCGGTTGCCGCCCGACACCGGTCTGGTTTCGCCGATCGCCCGCCCCGGCGAAGAGCCGGACGCGATGGTGGCGGCCCAGCTCGATGCGGTCAGATCCGCGTTGCCGGGTTGGCCGCCCGGCAGAGTGGAAGATGTCGTGCAGCGTACGCGCAATCACCTCTTCGTGGCCGCCGTGCCCGATGTTCTGCAGATGGAGCAGCTCGAGCGTTTCCTGCCGCTGTTGGTCTATGAACGGCTTCGGCAGGACATTCCGCAGGAGGATCTCATCAAGGCGCTTTACTGGGTGGCGATGCACCCGCAGGAGGGCGACGATGACGCCGTGCGCCAGTTTGCGGCCTTGGGTCTTCCCGAGGTGAGCGGGCCCACCCGGACGGCACGCACCCGCGTCATGCTCTATGCGTTCAAGTTGCTTGGGCGCCTGACCGGCGACATCCGTCCAACCAATTGATCTCGGAAATGAATTGATCTTCCGAATGCGCGCGAGGATCGTCGGTCTGCCAAGTCCGCTCGATGAAGTGACAGGGTTCCCGACCCGCTGCAGCGGAAAGGCGGACCTGCGCCAGAACGTGCCAAAGAAAAACGCATCCGCAGCGAGGCTGCGGATGCGTCCTTCAGTATCAGCTTTCGTCAGATGCGGAAGCGGATGCCCGTGACAAAGTACCGGCCGACGACGTCATATTGCGACTGGAAGCTCGGATAGAATTCCGTCGGCTGAGCATTGTTCTGCGGCGCGAACACGAACTTGTCGGTGAGGTTGGTGCCGCTCAGGTACAGAGTGACCGGGCGCTTACCCTCGACGATGTCGTAGGAGATGTTCGCGTTCAGATAGGCTACCGGCGACAAGCGGTTGTTCGTGACGAACACGTTGGGCTGCTTGGTATAATAAAGCGTGCCGATATAACGCACGTCCACGCCGACGCTGAACGGGCCGTCGCTATAGTCGACCGAAGCCGTGAACCGGTTCTTCGGAACGCCTGCCGCCGCACCCGCGAGGAAAGTCGGGAGCGCCCCCGGAGCCGAAGAAGCGACGAACTTCCGGGTATGGTTGCCGAGCAGCCGCAGATCGAGCTCGCCGGTGCCGATCCGGGTACGATAGTTGAGTTCGTAGTCGATGCCTTCCGTCTTGAGCGAGGCCTGGTTGAACGGCACCGTGGTGATCGTCAGCGGGAAGTTCTCCGGCCGCCGGTCCGAGAACGGGAACGGACGGACGATGAGGGCGCAGGTCGGCCCCGTGCCGTTGCTGTCTTCGCACAGCTGGTTCACGGTTGCGGTGTTGGGACGGGTGATCTGGTCCTTGATGCGGATCTTGTAATAATCGACCGACACGCTGAAGCCGGGGAAGAAGCGCGGCTGGAAGATGGCACCGGCCGTGATCGTGCGGGCTTTTTCCGATTTCAGATCCGGATTGCCCGAGTTGAGGGTGATCAGGTTGGTGTTGGCGCCGGTGTGAATGTCGGTGAAGGTACCGCGGGTCGAACCGATGCCTTGGAAGAGTTCGTAGAGGGTGGGCGCCCGAATGTCTTGCGACCAGGTGCCGCGGAGGCGAAGCTCCTCTATCGGTTGCCAGCTGGCGCCGACCTTCCAAGCCCAGATCGCGCCGCTGACGCTATAGTCGACGTAGCGCGCCGCGCCGTTGATATCGAGCGCGTGGAAGAAGGGCGTGTCGCGCAGGATCGGCACGGCCAACTCGACATAGCCTTCCTTGATGGTTTGCTTGCCGAACGCCTTGCCGACGTTGGTGCTGTTCCAAAGCAGGTTGAACGGAACCGCAGCCGTACGCAGGCCTTCAGGTATCCCGTTCAGCATCCAAGTGGCGGGCGGCGCATTTTCAACCAGGCCGGGCTCGTAGAGTTCGATCGGATCGCTTGGATCGACGTTGCTCGTCTGCCTCAGTTTCTGACGCCGCACCTCGCCGCCGACCGCGAAGCTGATCGGGCCGGCGGGCAGCTCGAAGAGCGAACCCGAAAGGTTGGCAGCCACCGCCGTCTGCTTGTTGCTCACCTGGTAGCGTGACGGCTCATCCTGGAAGTAGGAATAGGATTCAGCCGAGGGCGAGCCGTTGCCGAAGGGGTTCCACGGCTTACAGCCGGGGAAGAGCCCCGGATTGGTGAGATCCATGCGGCAGACAATGTTGCCGTTTGCGGTGCCGGTCCGGAACTGGCCTTCATCCACTGCGTCGAGCGCTGCAAACCACCGCGGCTGGTTGAAGTTTCCGAAATGCCGGGTGCTGAGATCCGACTCGCCATGGGAGAAGTTGAGGTTCCAGCGATAGTCCGCAAGCCTGCCCCGGAAGCCGCCCAAGACGGTCATCGCCTTGTTGTTGGTGAGCACTTCCTTGGGATATTGATCCGCCTCGACGCGGCTGGCGACGAAGGCGGCCACGCCTTCGCGCTGCATCGCCTGCCGGACGCCGATCGGAAGGAATGCGTTATCCGCAAAGATCTGGAAGGATTGGAACTGCGTTCCCGCGCCCACCGTGACGTAGCGAGTGTCGGAATCGGTGTAGCTGCCCTGCAAGAAGGCTTGGACCGATCCGAAATCATAGTCCGCGCGCGCAAAGCCCTGCTTGGTCCTAAGCTTGCTGGTCAAAGTGGCGCCGAACGTGACTGCGGTATCCGCACCGCCCACGTTGAAATTGGGGGTGCCCGTAATCGCGCCGAGATCAGCCCGGTGAGCGCCGAACGGCGATACCGCGCCGCCCGGCAATGTCGGATCGAACGTGAAGCCGGTGAGCGAGAAAGCCCTTGTGCCGCTGCGGGATTCAGCCTGAGCGGCGCTACGGCCGGCATTGATGAGCGTCCCATAGGTGCCGTTGGCGAGCCGAACGTTGAACACCGGCGTGAACGGATTTTCTGCGCAGGTACCGGCCGGGCAGGGGCGCAGCGGGTTGGCGCCTACGTTGACCCAGCCGCCTTCATAATCGCCGCCAAAGGGGCGCCTGCTGTTGTTCCGGATCCCAGGCTGGTAGAAATAATCGAAGCTCGCCTCCAGGTGGAGGCGATCGTCCATGAAATACTTGCCGGCCGCGAGACTCACCTTTTCCTGGTGATTGTCGCCGCGGCTGGAGATGCCGTACTGGACGTTGCCCTTGATGCCTTCGAACTTGGTATCGAGAATGAAGTTGACGACGCCGGCGACGGCGTCGGACCCATAGGCGGCGGAGGCGCCGCCGGTCACGACGTCAACGCGCTGGATCAGCGCTTGGGGGATGATGTTGGCGTCGGTCGTTCCCTCGAAGCTGGTCGGCGGAAGGCGCTGGCCGTCCAGCAGCAGCAGCGTTTCGATCTGGCCGAGGCGGCGAAGGTTGAGATAGTTGCCGGCGCTCGGGGTTCCCGCCTGGCTGCTGGTGACGTTGCTTCCGGACGTTCCGACGAACTGGGGCAGTTTGGCGAGACCGGCGGCAATGCTTTCCGGGGCCTTTTTCAGAAGTTCGGTGGTGCTGACCACGGTAACCGGCGTCGGCGCTTCATAGCCATTGGCGATGATGCGCGTGCCGGTGACGACGATTTCGGCTTCTTCGGTCTCCGGTCCCGCCGCGCCCGTTTCCGGCGCCCCCTGCGCCTGCGGGTCCGAACTGGAGAGCGGCGATGCCTGCGCGCCGGCCTCGGTGGAGGGGGTGTCGATCTCCTGCGCGGTGGCCGGCGGCCCTGCCGGAATGGCAACCGACTGCCCATAGGCGATGCTATGTCCAAGTGCCGTGGTTCCGAACAGAAGAGCCAGGCGCACCGCTTTTGACCTATTCATTACTACCCCCTCCATATGCCTTACCGGGCAAACGCTTTTGCGATTTTTGTGTACTGTATACAGGCAGATTCAGCGTGTCAACGATCTGAAAGCGCACTTCCTTTTTGCTGAAGCTAGGCAGCGTAGAGGCCGATGCCTCCGTCGACGCGGAGCACTTGCCCGCTGATGAAGCTGCTCTGTTCGGAAGCGAGAAAGGCAACGACGTTCGCGATCTCGGCGGGATTGGCGTAACGGTGCAGCGACGGACCTTCGACCATCATCTGCGGATCCGTCTCACGAGTCGCCAGGAACCGCGCGCTCTTGGTGGGGCCGGGGCTGATCGCGTTCACCCGGACGCCTTGCTCCCGCATCTCAAGCGCAAGACAGCGCGTATAATGGACAATCGCCGCCTTCGCGCATCCATAGATGACTTCCGGCGAAACGCCTTGATGGGCGTTGAGCGACCCGAAATTGATGATCGAGCCCCTGTTCGAAGCGGCCATGCCCGGGGCAATGGCGCGGCACATGAGCATCGTGCCGAAGAAATTGCGCTGCATCACCGCCATCGCGTCGGCGAGGCTGACGTCGAGGGCCCCGTTCGGGTTCGGCTTGGTGCCGGCCGCACCGATGTCGCCGCCGGCGCAATTGACGAGCACGCTCACCTGGCCCAGCTTGTCGGAAATCTGACCGACCATGCGAGCCACCGCTTCTTCGTCCGAAATGTCCCCGGTCACCCCCATCGTGCGGCCCCCAGGCTGAGCCAGGGAAGCGGCAATTTGAGTCAGGCTTTCGCCCTCGCCATATTGAGCCGGGGCGTCCTCGGAGATGTCGTGAATGACGACGTCTGCTCCCAGCGAAATCAGCTTCTCGGCAATGGTTCGGCCGATGCCCCGGCCCGAGCCGGTGATCAGCGCGACGGCACCGGCAAGTTCCCCCGGCCCACCCTTCAATTCCGTGGATTCTATCACTGTTTCCAGCATCGCTGCCCCCAATTTTCCCCGTCACGTCGGCTTCTGGCGAGCCTGGGAGGTCCTTGCTCCCCGATCGTGTTTGACAGCGATATTGCATTCCGTATACAGTTTGCCAAGAACAAAATAGGCGAAGCGAAACGCCGGAATCGTGTCGGGAGGCAGCCGGTTTTTAGCCGATTGCCGGCACGCGCAGCCTTGGCCACGGGGACATTGGCTGGCGAGGCGTTGGCTTCCGATCTGGCGCGGCCGCTTCACATTCACCCAAGGAGGATGATGGCCATGAAGTGGATGCCTTTGCTTACCAGCGCTGCAGCGTGCTTGGCTTTTTCTCCGTCCGTGACGGCGCAGACGGGCATCCCCACCGGCGCGGAACGGCCACGGATCCCGGGTCAGAACCTTGCGGGCATGCGCATCTACTTGCGGGCCGGTCTCAAGACCCACGATGTCGGCGAGCATGACTACCCGCAATTCCTGGCCGACTGGAGCAAGTTGCTGACGGAACGGGGCGCCGTAGTCGACGGATCGCTGCATGCGCCGAGCGGCGACGAGCTGAAAGATGTCGACGTCATGGTCATGTACAAGGGCGACGCCGGCTTCATGACGCCCACGGAAAAGGCCGCGCTCGATGCGTTCGTTAAGCGGGGAGGGGGGATCGTCACCCTGCACGATCCGCTTTGCGGGCCCGATCCTCAACAATTTGCCGGCTATGTCGGCGGCGGCAAGAAGCATGGCGAGGTGAATTACACGCTCGGCACCGACATGACCTACACGATCACGGATCGGGCCTCGCCGATCATGAGGGGTATGACGGATCTCACGATCTACGACGAAGCCTTTTACAAGATGACCTGGTCGAACAGCCCGGCGATCCGGGTTCTGGCAACCGCGAAGATACCGGACACGCCGGCGGCGCGTCGGGGCGGAGGCGCAGGCCAGGTCGTTCCGCAAGTCTGGACTTACGAGCACAGCGTGCCGGGCGGACAGCCGGCAAGAGCCTTTGTCTGGATGCAGGGCCATACCTATAAGAACCTGTCCAACCCTCAGCTTCAGGATATGCTGCTGCGAGGTATCGCCTGGGCGGCGAAGCGGCCGGTGAACGAATTGGTGGATTACACGCCGCCCCCGCAGCAGCGGCGCTCTTGAGCTAGACCACGACTGAGACGGCGAGCGGGTGCAAATGGCTTGACCCTGAGCCGCTGCTGATTTCATACAATATACAGCCGCCCGGCTCGTGAGAGGCGGCAATCGGGAGAGATCATGCGTTTAAAGCTCCGCACCGCCCTTCTGTCCGCGCTCTGCACGAGCGCCTCTTTTACCCTTGGGGGGTGTGCTCAGACGGGTGCGATCGGCGATCAAAGCTTAGCGTCCCTTCAGGGAGCTTCCGCCAAGGCGGCCGCCGATCCCGGCTGGACATCGGTCAACAAGGGATCGGATGCGCAGCGCTTCTCCCTGCTGCGCCAGATCACGCCCGCCAATGTCGGGCAGTTGAAGGTTGCGTGGACTTATCACATGCGGCCCGCCGCAGCGCCCGGCCAGCCCGCCCCGCGCCTGCAGCTTTCGCAGGCGATACCGTTGGTGATCGGCGACATTATGTATTTGCCGACCCCCTATGGCCGGATCGTCGCACTTGATCCCTCGACCGGCCTGGAGAAATGGGTCTTCGTCATTCCCAACGACGACCGCGCATCGCTCCGCGGTGTTTCCTACTGGCCCGGTGCCGGCGACGCGCCTCCCTCGATCATCTTCGGCACGCGGGGCGGCAAGCTGATCTCGCTCGACGCCCGCAATGGCACGCTCAACGCAGCGTTCGGCGAGGGCGGCATCGTCAATCTGAAGACGCCCGAGGTCATGCACACAGGACCGGACGCCTCGTACATCCTGCCGTCGCCGCCGCTTATCTACAAGAATCTGGTGATCACCGGTGCGGGACCCGGGGAAGGCCCCGGCGGAAGCACGGGCGGCCGTGGTCCGGCCGGCGATACCCGCGCGTGGGATGCGCGCACCGGCAAGCTGGTCTGGACCTTTCATTCCGTGCCGCGCCCGGGAGAGTTCGGCTACGACACGTGGGGCGGCGACAGCGCCAAGCACCGGTCCGGCGTCAACGTCTGGGGCTACATGACCGCGGATGAGGAGCGCGGTATCCTCTATATGCCGTTCGGGGCGCCCAACAACGACCGGGTCGGCGTCGACCGGCCAGGCAATAATCTATTCTCCAGCTCGCTGGTGGCGGTGAACGCCGATACCGGAAAATATCTGTGGCATTTTCAGATCGTGCATCACGATATCTGGGACTGGGACACGCAGGCCCCGCCCACCTTGTTCGACGTGAAGAAGGACGGGAAAGTCATTCCCGCGGTCGCTTCGGTGAACAAGAACTCGCTGATGTTCATCTTCAACCGAGTCACCGGCGAGCCGATCCATGGCGTCGAGGAACGGCCGGTGCCGCAAAGCAAGGTGCCGGGCGAGCAGACGTCGCCGACACAGCCTTTCCCGATCCTGCCGGAGCCGCTGTCCCAGAACACGCTCAGCCGGAACAATCTCTACAAGGACACGCCCGAGCACAAGCTATGGTGCGAGAAGCTGGTCGACGACAATCAGATGGTGATGGGCGAGGTGCCCTATACTCCCATCGAACCCAATCGCTACACGGTGGGGCTGCCCGGCACGCAAGGCGGGGTCAATTATTATGGCGGCGCGTTCGATCCGACGCTTGGCCTGTTCATCGTCAACGTCAACAATCTCGCGCAGCCGATGCGGATGGTGCAGAATCCGGACGGCAGCTGGGTGAATTCCGGCCCGCTCGCCGGCACCCGCCGATTCTGGAATCCCGAGAACCACCTGCCGTGCGGGCCGACGCCGTGGGGCCAGTTGGTCGCGGTCGACGTCAACACCGGCAAGGTTGCCTGGCGATCGACCTTGGGCGTCACCGAGTCCCTGCCCGAAGGAAAGCAGAATACCGGCCGGCCGGGCCTCGGCGGCGCGATCGTGACGGCGAGCGGGTTGACCTTCGTCGGCGCCACCGACGATTCCCGCTTCCGCGCATTCGAGACCCGTACCGGCAAGGAAATCTGGACCTATAAGCTCCCGGCCTCGGCCGAGGCGACGCCGATCACTTATGCGGGTGCGGGCGGCAAGCAGTTCGTGGCGATCACGGCTACTGGCGGCGGTCTCATCGGCGCCGAACTGGCCAGCGACACGCTGGTCGCTTTCACACTGCCCTGATCGTTCAGGAAGCCGACAGGCGGGTTGCTGCAACGCCGACCAAACAGGAGGGTAATCTGAGCAAGCGCCTGATTCTATTGGGAGGTTCCGTCGCCTGCGGGCTGCTCGGCACGATCAATGCTGCGGCGTCCATGGCGCCTCAAGCCGCTCCCGCTGCCGCTTCCGCTTTGCCCGCCGGACCCGGTCGGGACACCACCGTCCGCGTCTGCTCGGCGTGCCACGCGCCCGAAGTGGTCGTGCAGCAGCGGCTCACCCCCGACGGCTGGAGGGAAGTCGTCGAGACCATGGCCAATAATGGCGCCGTGGCGACGGAAGCCGAGCTTGCGGAGGTTACCGCCTATCTGAGCCGGTCCTTTCCTGCCGAGGAAAAGCCGGCGGCAGACGAGACCGCGCCCAAGCCGCAATAAGCAGGCGAGAGGCCGCCCAGTCGTGCTCGCGCTCAGCCGCGCGGAGCGACCCGCATTATTTGTCCATTCGCTTCATCGGTGAGGACGTAGAGCGCTCCATCCGGACCTTGCACGACATCACGGATGCGCTTGTTCAGATCCTGCAGCAGCCATTCCTCGCCGACCACGCGGTCGCCGCGAAGCACGAGGCGGACGAGCTTGCCGTCGTTCGGGGCCCGGCTGTGAGCGCCGACGAACAGGTTTCCCTTCCAGGCCGGGAACAGATTGCCGCTGTAGAAGGTGGCTCCCGACGGCGCGATGATCGGATCCCAGTAATAAAGAGGCTGTTCCATCCCGGCCCGGGCGGTGAGCCCGCCCGGCAGCTTCTCGCCGCGATATTCGATCCCGTAGCTGATCACCGGCCACCCGTAATTCCTGCCCGCCTGCGGCCGGTTCACTTCGTCGCCGCCGCGCGGGCCGTGCTCGATCGTCCAAAGCTGCTTGGTCGTCGGATGAAGCGCGGCTGCCTGGATGTTGCGGTGTCCGTAGGACCAGATTTCGGGCCGAGCACCGGCGCGCTTTACGAACGGGTTGTTGCGCGGAACGGTGCCGTCCTTGTTGATGCGTATGACCTTGCCGAGATGGCCGCCAAGATCCTGTGACTGGACCCGCGTCTCGGGAAGCGACCGCTCGCCGAGTGCGAGGAAAAGCGTGCCGTCGGCCGCGAAAACGATCCGCGACCCGAAGTGGAGGTTCGACTTCCAGGACGGGGTCTGCCGAAAGATCACTCGCAGATCTTCGAGCCGCGGCGTCGGCCCATCAACCAGGCGGGCGCGAGCCAGGGTCGTGCCGTTGGTGTCTCCCTCGCGGGGTTCGGCATAACTGAAGAAGATCGTGCGGTTCGACGCGAAGGCCGGATCGACGGCGACATCGAGCAGGCCGGCTTGCCCGGCCGACACCACGGCCGGCACCCCCTCCACCGGTACCGATTTGGTGCCGTCGGCGGCGACGATGCGGAGCCGCCCGGCTTTTTCGGTTACCAGCATCCGGCCGTCTGGCAGGAATTCCAGCGACCAGGGATTCTCCAGGCCGGCGGCCACCGGTCGAACATCCAGCGGCCCTGAGCTGCTTGCCTTGGGCGCTCGGGTCTGGCCGGGGAAGGCTGCCTTGTAATCGCTGTTGGCGGCACGTGTCTCGAGCGACTGGCCATGGGCGGCCGGCCCCGATGCCAAGAGCACGGAAAAGGAAATGGCAGCGAGAGCTGGGCGCATGGGGGATCTTTCTCGGGTGGAACAGGGAGGCGGCATTACAGCGTCTAGGGGGGGGCGATGCAAGGGGGCCAGAAGGAGGTCATTCATCCGGGCCATGGCACCGCGGGGAAGGAAATCCAATCGCCTGCTGTTTAGCATCTTGCTCACGCCTCCCGAATCCGGCATGCATATTGTATACGGATAAACGGGGAGGAGCGAATGCGTTTCAAGTCGATCATCACGGGTCTTGCCGCCGTGGCGATGATGGCCACACCGACGATTTCAGCCGCTCAGGCTGGGGCCGGCAGCGTCGTCGTACCGGCGGAAGAGACGGTCGAGGGGAGCGAGCTTCGCGGCGGCATGAGGGGCAACGTGGCTGCCATTCTGGCGCTGCTCGGCGTGGCCGGCGTCGCCTACCTGGTGATCAAAGCGCTGCTCGAGGACAAGGACGCGCTGGAAGAGGAGCCTCGGCCCGTCAGCCCCTGATCCGCCGACGGCGCGCGTTCAGCGGATACGGTTTCGGCTAACGCGCTTGTAAGGCACGAACTCACCTAGCAGCACCGAACCGCGCTGCCGTTGCACGGTGGGATCGTAAAGGTTGACCGTATCGATGCTGCAGAGCCGCGAGAATTGCGGTTTGGTGACCAAGATATTCCAATCGTCCAGCCCTTCAGCGCCGTAACGAGGACGGTTCACGTAAATCGTGTCGCCGGCGTCGTACAGGATCGCCGTCCGATTGATGATGCGGCTCGATTGAATGTTCCGCAGGTTGATGCATTTCACGAGTTCGCCGGCCACCCGGTCCTTCAAGGCTCGCGCGAGCTCCGCCTCCGGTACGGGATCGGGAACAGCCTCAGCAGGCGCGGCCGCCAGAAAGGCGGCTGCAGCAATCACGGTCAGAGAGCTATTCATGCTTCGAGACTCTCGGGTTGAGAAGGGTTGGACCGAACGCTCTTAGTCGCGCTGCGCTGAACCGCAGATTGACCGGCGCGCTTTCAGCTTCTCCAAGAGAGCCGGCCGAGTGACTGCCGCAGCCTCCAAGGCGAATTCGCAGCCTGCCTCCGCCGCGCGTGGGCCTC
>JAESFL010000391.1_pt1 | contig 19072 bp, 23 predicted proteins | sample 9269401 | NCBI WGS metagenome assembly JAESFL01 (sample SAMN14506025, study PRJNA617098) | algae metagenome | isolation source: Gloeocapsa sp. UFS-A4-WI-NPMV-4B04 and co-occurring heterotrophs from desert... | place: USA: Utah | collected 2006-10-01 | reverse complement strand
GCACGCACAGCAGGATGATCTCAACGGGAAAGCGACGGCGCTTAAACAGAGACAACAGGGCGGCTCCTCGGGTAGCCGCCCTTTCTTAATCGGCCAAGGTTAATGCAACGGAGCCTTCGAAAGAGACCCAGATGGATTGAAAGGGGCAAGAGATGTCGTTGACGCAATAGGCAAGGTCGAGTCTCTGGGCGAGCAGACCGGCTGGGGCTATGCGCGGCACACGCAGAGGATTAGGAAGCACGAGGCGGGGCTGCCCGATCACCTTCGCCGTCACGGGGCGACTGCCAGCCTCGCACTAGGCCAGAGAACAGCCAGAGCATCGCTCCCACTGAGACTGCAGCCATCGCCCACCAGAGTGCGGTCGACAGCGCCGCGGCGTCAATCACTGGCCAGGGATGTTGCGCGAGTTCGGCGCCGCGCTCCGTCATCCAGTGCCAGGCCGTATGCGCCACCAGTGCTGACAGGATAATCGTGCCGATCCTTTCGGGCACCACATACTTGAACAAGAGACCAAGCGCTGGGACCGCCACCGCCAGCACAACCAGCTGGCCGACCTCCACACCGACATTAAACGCCAAGAGCGAGGCGATCAGGTGCGAGCCGGCAAATTGCAGGCGTTCGCTCAGCAGGAACGAGAAGGCGAAACCATGCACGAGGCCAAATGCGAAGGCGACGAGCCAGCGCCGCTCGGTGCTGGGGCCGACGATGTTCTCCAGCGCCATATAGAGGATCGAGATCGCCACGAGCGTCTCGATCAGCGGCGTGAACCACAAGGCGTTCGGCGCCAGGCCATAGGCCGAAGCGATCAGCGTGATCGAGTGAGCGATCGTAAAGGCGGTCACCACAATCGCGAGTGGGCGGAAGCGTCGGAATGGGATGACCAAGGCGAGCAAGAAGAGAAGATGGTCGATGCCCTCCAGGATGTGGCGGAAGCCATCCTCAGCGAAAAGCAGGAACGCCTGCAGCCAGCTCGGATCGAGATGCACAGTGCCGACATCGGCGTGAACGTCGAACACCCGCTCCGGGCTGTCGGGCGGCAGGAAGCGCATCATGATGTTGACCTGGAGCCCGAGACGGGTCAGTCCCGGCCGGATGGCGAAATCTGATCGGTCTGACTGGATCGTATATTCATAGGCGACGTCCAGCAGGCCCTGCTTCCAATAGATCTCCGTGTCCATCGGCAACGGACCTCTTCGGATGTGGGCCAGCGCCTGGTCGTAGCTCGCAAAGGAGCGATCGGAGGCCAGCGACACCCGCGCACCCACAAGCTGGGGCTTCCCCAGCAATGTGCCGTTCTCGTAAATCTCAACGAAATCGCGGATCCAAATCTGGGCGGCGTGCTGCAGCGGCGCGTCGATCCGCGACAGGTCCAGGAAACCGTTGGGCTTCAGCGGCACATCGACGTCGCGCAGCGACTCCATCGGCGCCCGTACCAGGAAGGTCAGTGTCCTGCCCTCCGGCTTTACGAAAGCCAGGACCGTGACCTCGTTGGGGACTTCATGGGCTGACGTGCGCATAGGCCAGCCAATCAGCAGGGCGGCTGCGATGATGAATGCAAAGACGATCCGATAGGGCGCCATGATTCTCGATGGTTCTCGACAGCAGAGCCCAGCTTGGCTACATTTCAATATATTGACAAGAGCGGCGCCAAGCTGCCCGGCAAGGGGGCCGGGAGGAAACAGAATGAGACAGCTCTTCTGGAGTCGCAGGGCGTTTGTCGGTGTAAGTTTCCTGGCAGTGATGGTGGCGCTTGGCACCAGCCAGCTCCTGCTGAAGAAGGCGATTGCGCAGGGCAAGGAGGCCCCGCGCTTTGAGGTCGATCCATTCTGGCCCAAACCCATGCCCAACAACTGGGTGCTCGGCCAGGCAATCGGCGTGGCGGTCGATTCGCGTGACCATATCTGGATCGTTCACCGTGGCTCGGACCCGGCCGCTCTGGATAATACGGAACTAGCCGTTCCGATTACTGGCAACCGCGCCGGCCAGCGTGTTGGGGAGTGCTGCAATCCATCGCCCCCGGTTATGGAGTTCGACCAGGCGGGCAATCTCGTGAATGCCTGGGGCGGCCCCTCTCCGACGAGAGAGTATGAGTGGCCATCGTCCAACCACGGCATCGCGGTCGACGCGGAAGGCTTCGTCTATATCGGCGGCAACGGGGCTGGCGACGCCCACGTCCTGAAGTTCACCCGCGACGGCAAGTTCGTCGCCCAGTGGGGCAGGGCGGGTGCGCGCCAGGCTAAGGCCGCGGCTGCGGCCTCGGATCCAATCGCCGGATATGCCGGCGTGGCGCCAGGCGGCGGTGTTCCCGCCGCGGGTGCGGCGACTCCTGCGGCGGGCACTGCTGGTCCTTCTGCTGGGGCGGCTCCTGCCGCGAGCGCTGCGGCTCCTTCCGCCGCCGCACCTGCCGCGGCTGCCGCGCCGACCTACCAGGCCAACAGCCATGATCAGGAGAGTTTCGGCCGAGTCGCAAAGATCGACCTGGTTGAGAGCGCCAACGAGGCCTACCTCTCGGATGGGTATCTCAATCACCGGGTCGCCGTGGTCGACATGAATACGGGCAAGATCAAGCGTTACTGGGGCGCCTACGGCAAGCCGCCGACTGATGAGGTTCTGCCGCCCTACAATCCAGCAGCCCCGGTGGCCCAGCAGTTCGCTAATCCCGTGCACTGCTCCAATGTCTCGAGCGATGGTTTCGTCTATGTCTGCGACCGCGCGAATGATCGTATCCAAATCTTCCGCACCGATGGGACCTTCGTCAAAGAGGTGTTCGTCGCCACCCAAACCCTGGCCGATGGTTCCGTGTGGGACATTGATTTCTCCCATGATCCCGAGCAGCGGTTCCTCTACGTCGCTGACGGCGTGAACGAGCATGTGCGCGTATTCAATCGCCAGACCATGGAGGAGCTCTACAACTTCGGCTATGGCGGCCGTCAGCCCGGCATGTTCCTCGGCGTGCACTCTATCGCCGTGGACTCTAAGGGGAACATCTACACAACTGAGACTTATACGGGTAAGCGCCTGCAGAAGTTCGTCAACAAAGGTGTAGGCCCTGTCTCAACGGTGAATGCGGCTATGCCCTGGCCGACGGCGCAGTAGATTGGCTCGAACTTGCTTCGGCGTCGGCTCCTCATCGGGGTCGGCGCTTTCATTATCCATCTTCGCCGAAAGCCATAATGCGCGATTTTGGGCGCTGACGTGGCGCCTTGGCTCTTGGCTCTGACGGCCTCCTTACAGACGCTGACGCTCGCTTCGGTGCAGCATTGCTGTTGCCCGCCCGGGCAGCTGGGCGGTGTCCTTTTGGAGGGGCAGTCCGGTTCTTTTCGTGGGGATGCTGTGTCTTTAGCGAGTGCTCATCGAGAAAAGTTCGGCAAGCGGCGAAGTCAGCGAGCACTGCTGGCGGACACTCAATCCCTTTCTGTTCGGCAAGTGACCGCGCATAGCGCATCATTGCCTCACTTGGAGGACGCGGGCCCGTCTGCGGTGCATCCTTTGCAGGCCCAGATGATCGTTGTGGTGCATGCTGGTCCAGGAAAGCCCGACAAACTGCGCTACTGCTTTTGAGTCCCCGGGGCAGCTTCAAGCCTCGCTGGGCGGCAATCGATGTCGCAAAAGCAATCATTGCCTTTGTTGGAGGCTTCCCATCTGCTGCGGAGGGTGTTGGGAGATATGTTGGATCAAGAGCAACAGCACCCGACTGTCCAATCGTCGTGATCAGCTCTCTGACACGGCTGCGGGTTCGCTCCTGATAGGCTGCCGCTCGGCGGGCAGCCTCTGCCCGTGTGGCTGCGCGCCCGATCCCAGCAAGGTCAGCCTCGAACATCGCCCTGCCGACTGGATCGCCGTAGGCGGGAAAGACAAGACGAACAGCAGCGATGAATGCGAGGCCAACCTCAGTCACCTGGATCGGCGGATCTTTGCCCTTCAGCAGTTCAACATACTGGCTTTTCTGCAGCTTCGGCAGGATCGTGTCGCGGGTCGCCGCGGTTCCGAGACCCTTGGGCTCATTGGGATTTGCCGGGTTCTCTAGGGCCGCCTTGAGGGTCGGGTCCTCCACCTGATCGACGAGCCGTCCCATGACCACCGGCAGCTCGCCACGGGTGATGCGGCGGGGTGGCTCGGTCTTGGCGGTCTCGATCCGAGCATCGGTCGCTTTCCCAGGTTCGTTGTCCCGAACGGGCGGAAGGCGTCCAGTAGTCGGCTCTTCGTCTGGGTTGGCCTTGCCGGGAACAGTCTCGTTCTCTTCGTTGGCCTCGGCTCCATAGACCGCCCGCCAGCCAGGCGACTTGATCACGCTGCCGCTGACCGAAAACCGCTTTGGACCGAGCGAAGTCGCAACTTGCACAGCGACGATGGTCCGCGCATCAATACCGTCTGGCAGGTGGGCTGCCAGGAAGCTCTTGGCCACTAGTTCCCAGAGACGCAGCTGATCCCCATTGATGCTCCATAGCTGAGGCACCTTGCGCAAAGGCACAATGGCGTGGTGCTCGCCCGGATCCTTGACGTAATGGCCCTTGTTGCCCTTGCGGAACACCAGTTCGCCAGCGGCTGGCGCGAGACCCGCTAGATCAGTCAGGACTGAGACGACGCTACTGATGACGGCGCTGGCGTCGCCAGTCTGGCTCTCGGGCAGGTGCTCGGACTCGGTGCGAGGATAGGTCAAGTATCCCTGGTCGTAGAGCTCCTGGGCGAGCTTCGCCGTATGCTGCGGATCCCAGCCGAAGCGCTTGGCGCAGCGGCGTGCGAGAGTGTCCTTGGAAAACAGACGAGGGGGCGACCGGCGCACATCCTTCTGCTCGACGCCAAGTGAACCTGACCAGCTTGCAGCGGCGTGCTGAATCGTCCCGGCAACCTGTTTGTCGAGGATCTTGTCTTTCGGAGCATGCCAGAGGGTGATCTCGGATCCGCTGTCCGCCGTAACGGCCAGGGCAATCTTGAAATAGTCTTGAGGGACAAAATCGCGGATGCGCTTCTCGAGGTCAGCCAGGATAGCGAGCGTCGGAGTTTGCACGCCGCCAAAGCGCCAGGGCTGTCGGAAAGCCGGTGGTCGGAGCCTTAAAGAGATGGCGCGCGTGCCGTTGAGCCCCAGGTGGTAGTCCTCATATTGGCGGCACAGGGCCTCCAGATAGGCGGCATAGTCCCGCTCACCCGAGTCAGGCTCCTTGGCCATGGCCGCAAAGGCGCGTCGGATCGAGACTTCATCGAGAGCACCCAGTTTGAGGCGATCTACCCGACCGCGATAGCCAAGGTGCTCGAGCACCTCCCAAGCGATCATTGAGCCTTCGCGGCCCGGGTCTGTAGCAATGATAACCCGCTCCACGCCCTGAAGCGCCTGCTTGATCGTCTCGACCTTGGGTTTGTGCGACTGGCCGGAGCGGCTGGTGCCGTATGTAACAGGAATACGCTCGAGCACGATCGGCAGCGTATCAAGGCGCCAAGACTTCCATTCATCCCGAACATTGCCGGGTTCCTCAGCCGCCAAGAGATGGCCCTCGGCGGAGACGCAGACCGTGCTTGGGGATTTGAAGAAGCGCTGCAGCTGGCGCATGGCCGAGGGCTTCTCAAAGAAAAACAGCGTGCGCGATGCTGATGGAGCGGTCATGATGTTAGAGGATGCGTTCTCGAAGCGGATGCGTGGTCGGAGCCAATACTCAGGTAAGCACCTGGAACGGATAGAGAACATTACTCCCCCGGTTATCGGGCGTCAACGAACTAGCCACAGACACTAAGCTGAGTAGGTGAACCCACGTCATCGCGCTTGCTATGCTGTAAAGTAAGAAATGCTCCTCCCAATTCTCTCGCTAATAGATGGTCCGCGTCGTCAGCCGCGAATGGCAGACTTGGATCAAGCGGGGACGGCAGGCGGCGGGGTTCCCAACCTCGAAGTCTATAGGGGCTAGAAAAATCATCCCCACGGGCAAAGAGTTTAAGAGAGAAGGAAAAAGCGGCATTCCTCCATCTGTCTCTGTGCCTCAACCCCAGCCAGAATCTACCCTGGAGAAAGCAAGAAGGGCTATCGGCAAAGCCGGGTGAGTTTTGCAGGACCGACGACACCAAGACGAGGGGCGCAGATGGACAAGAAACAGCAAGCCGCACGAATCCAGAGGATCGTGAACACCATCGCTGAAAGGGTGACTGCCGTGCCCGAGGGATCACGCCCGGCCTACATCCAGGAGGAGGTGGCCAGGGTGCGGGACGCATTCAGGCGAACCTATGAGGCTGATGCGAGTTCGGCCGCTTACGCCATGCAATTCGTGGACACCATGGACAGGTGGATCAAGGCCCGCGTTCGCGAGCTGGAGACAGAGCGCAGCAGGGTGGAGCTCGTCCGGGATCGGGCCGAGTTAGACTCGTGAGCCAAGAACAAGCCATCATGCACGATTGGTATCCCGTCAGACTGGCACCGCGGGACGGGACTGCCGTAATCCTCTGGATCGAGGATGAGGAGGCGCCGCCCACCTATCCGGTGACGGTTGGAGTCTGGGAAACGGACGACATCACAGGGGCGAGCTACTGGCGCGTCTTCGGGGGGCGGTTCGGCACCCACACCTACTTCGACCGGCACATTGTAGGCTGGCGGCCGCTACCCCGCGTCTATGGTACCTGACGAGTCATCACGAAGGGGCAACCAACCTATGACGACACCCATCACGTTTGCTTACCCGTGCCCGAAATGTGGGGCCGGGCAAGCCATATTGCCGTCCAAGATCGAGGCTGCAGGCATCGTGCGCTGCGCCCAGTGTGGTCGAAAGCACGGACGCCTTGATGAGGTTCAAAGGCAACTCGTCAGCAAAGCTCGCGAGGAGGGTGCCCAAAGGGTACGGGAGGTCTACCGAACACGCCCCACCAAGAAATACAGCAATTCGCCGGGTAATCAGCCTGAGGAGCCTGATGCCTGACGAGCTCCGATCCCAATCCAGCACCACCTTGTGCTGCACCGGATCGACCCGGAGCAGGGCGTCCGGCGCTTTTACAGCCTCATGATCGAGCGGGATCTGTTCGGGACGATCCGCCTAGTGCGGAATTGGGGAAGGATTGGCACGAACGGGCAGGAGAAGGCCGAGGTCTACGCCAGCGAGTTCGAGGCCGGGCAGGCGCTGGAGGCGGTCGCCCAGGCGAAACGGCGGCGCGGGTATCAGGATCTGTGAGGCTGCAAGGAGCGCATGCCTAATAAAGCTGCTCGCTTGACGCTGCTTCTCTGACGAGGACCAGCTTATTGAGCTTGGGCGGGTCAACGTCGAGGAGGTCTGCCCATTCCTCCAGGGCTGAAGCGTAGAGATGGCCTAAAAGGCACGTCGGTTTCTGCGTGCCGTTCTTCAACCTGACCAGTTCGCTTAAGGCCGTTTTCAACAGCTTGCGGTCTACCATCATGGAGGCACCTCATCGAACCAGAAGCATATTCTGGACGAACAGATCAACGTACCGCCTCAAGCCGAGCCGATGCTTTAACATACGTTGAGCTTCACCGAAGCGACGCCATGAAGCGTAAGTAGAAGAACACAGCAGAAAAGAAAAAGCGCCCGTCCCAAGAGGGCGCTTAAGGTGGCGGACCCGTAGGGGCAAAGAATGAGCCCGATTAATCATCATCTACTCTGATCAGGATCAACCTGCCACTGCTTTGTATTCGGTCCAGGTGCGGTGTTCTGACACCGCTCAATCCTGAATTAGGGATCTCTAACTTATTGCATGTCTGATTTGAGGTAGATATACCGCCGCCGTCCGTAGGGGCAAATACGGATCAAAGGGTCGCGCACATGGTCATAAGGCCGGGCGCGGCTTTTTTCGTTGGCTCTGATGCAGGAGGACCGGCCCTCACCGAACGCGCCGGGGCCAAAAAGAACCCGGCACGCGGCCGGGCTCTCTCGGAGACGGTCATGAGCATCAACACGTCGGTTGATCAACGCCTCAGCTCATGTCCGCGTTCCTAATTGGCCTTTTTGCAGGATTTGACCTGCCTACACTCGATTGCGGCTGCGGCTACGCGTGAAGTACCAGATGGCTACGGCGGCGATGATGACCAGCACAATAAGCCACCAGTAATCCCCAATGCCACCTGCTGCGGCTGCATCCCCGGCTGGCGCACCGCCGGGAGTGGCGCCAGGTGCTGGGGTGGTGGGGGCTGGGGTCTGCGCCCATGCCGACGAAACAGCCAGGAAGATAAAGGCTATCAACGACGCGAGTTTGCTCATGGACATGTCTCCGCTTGAGGAGGCCCAGCGCATACGGGATCTGAACGGCTAAGCTGGACCTGTCAGGGAACGCCTCATGATGAGGCATGTTCCGATATCCGCGATGAGCTGAGGCTGGAGCAGTCAGGATGATGTTGGAACGACAGGTTCTCGCGACTGCGTGGCATAGTCTTGAGCGAAGGAAAGGCCTCTTTACCCGTAACGGTCAAGGGGTAAGGAGGCCCTCTCGGAGAGATCGAAGACCGGGATCAGGAAGTCTTCGGGACGATAACTCATTCGGCTCGGGACCTGTTTCAGCTTGGCCAGAAACTATTAGCGGATGGGGTGGTCGGGACGAGGGCGGCCAAGAAAAGGCGGAGGAGTACCCGAGCGAGCGTGAGGCCGGGCAGGCGCTTGCGGCTATCGCCCAAGCGAAGCGGAGGAGGGGCTATCAGGATTTGTGACGGATTGTTTACGCTCGCCGGAGCAGGATGGGTGAACCGGGCGGGTTGCGTATCAGCCCGAACAAGGCGGGGACCCTACCCTCGCAAGCGCCCTGGCTGAGGTCCACGACTCCCTCGGCCGGGGCCGCAGGCGCTCTCAGCCGGAGGTCCGCAACGACCCCTCGGTGAGGGCGTTTTCCTTTTGTGAAAAGCCACTGCGAATTTCGCGGAAGGCCGTCAATAGAACTGCCAAGCCATCTCAGCTCTGACGGGCAAAGCGCTGGCTGATCCAATCCTGGGCCATGTCCAGGTTGGTAAAGAGCGGATGGTTGGTTCCATCGATCTGGCCAAAGCCCGCCTCCAGGTACCATTGCCCGGGAGCGACCTCGTTCCCGTCCGACAGGCGCACCAGCACCGCCACCAGCCGCTGCTCCTCGTCGAGGACCATCATGCCTTCCTCGTCAAAGCCGGTCGCCACCCGCAGGGGCTGAAGGGTGAAGGTCATGCAGCCGCCTGATGGCTCTCCAGGTTGTGGAATCAAGCCGAAGTGCGAATGCTGAGCGTTAGGGGTATCCTCTCACCCAGGGCTTGCCGGGGCTGCGCTGGTCAGGGTTGCTCAGCCCCGGCAAGCCCTGATCCAGAGAACTCATGAGAACCTCTGCCGGCGTGCGGTAGCCCAGACACTTGCGTGGCGTCTCATTGAGTCGTTCACAGAGGTCGATCAGCGTCTCCTCGGAAAGAACGGCGATGTTCGTATCCCGTAACAGGAAGCGCCGAACCTGGCCATTGGTGTTCTCGACCGTGCCCTTCTGCCAGGGCGCCTGCGGCTTGCAGAAGTAGCTGTCGATGCCGAGCTTGTGCTTGAGCAGCCGGTAGGAGGAGAACTCCGTGCCCCGATCGAAGGTGATCGACTGCCGGGCCGGAGCGGGCAGGGCTTGCAGCTTCTCGATCATGCCACTCATGATGCCCGCTGAGTTGCGGTCCCGATTGCGGATCAGGATCGTGTAGCGGCTCTGACGCTCCACGAGCGAGGTCAGGTTGTGTTGGCCCAACTCCCTGCGGAACATCATCAGGTCGCCTTCCCAGTGGCCGAAACTGGTACGAGTTGCGATCTCCGGTGGACGCTGCTCGATGGGTTGTTCGTCGGGATGAAAAGACCACGCGGTTTGCGCTGGTAGCGGATTCGCCGTCGGCGCCGCGCCATGGGCAGATCCTTGTACAGCCCGAGATGCTGCCCCTGGGGACCATAGACAAACCGATAGATCGTCTCGTGCGGTTTCGGGTAGTTCAGCCTTGCCAGTGTCTCGAGCGATTTCGCGAACGCTACTCCCAGCGTGAAGGCTGCTGCCCTCCGGGCTCAACTCTGATTGCTGGAGGCAAGCTGCAAATGCTGTTGCGCCCACATCGCCGCCTGGGTTCGGTTGGCGACCTTCACCTTCCGCAGAATGGCTTTGATGTGCACCTTGACGGTTGCCTCAGCCACCCCGAGATCCCGCGCAATCAGCTTGTTGGAGGCTCCTTGGGTCAGGCAGTGGAGGATCTGAGCCTCCCGCTTTGACAGATTTCCGATTCCCTCGGGTGTATCAGGGACGAGCGCAGCTCGTCCGTCCCAAAGCTGCGGGCGCAGTCCCTGCTTGAGCAGTTCAAAGCTAACTGAAGCCGGGAGGAAGGTCTCGCCAAGCATCACCAGTTCCAAAGCCTTAAGAAGTGCGGGCTGAGGCATGGCGGTTGGGCAGAGCCCGTCCAGGCCCGCGGCGCAAAGGCATACCACGGCCTGAGGCTCCAGGCGATCAGCGAGAACCACCACCCTGGCAAACGGGCATTGCGCCTTCAGCTTCTCAAGAGCCTCCTCATAGACATGTACTGACAGGCTCTCGCACAGGAGGATAAGCACCGGCGTCTCATCGACAATACCCGGGAACGCGGACGGATCGTCGAAAGCCTCAGCCACCACAAACAGTGTATCCGCCAAGGTACGGCTGATGCCGGTGCGCAGAAGGATGTTGGGGCAGATCAGAAAGGTGGTCACATGATCGAAAGGAGCATGAGCAAGTGGACGGATCTGGGTTTCATAGGTGACCTCTTGGTCCATGTGTTCGCCCCCTTGGTGCTCAGAATGACGACGTCCTATGCACATCGATCGCGTTCATCGCCGACGAACGAGCAGGATCCTTGGTAAGCTTCAACAAGGCCTTACATCGGCTGATCCAAGGAGGTTCCGGTATCGCATTGAGATCACGCTCAACTATCTTTGGCAGCGGGCGATCAATTCAGAATCATCTTGATAAGGTGCTGCAAGCACATCACACATACTTGCGGCAAGATGAACAGCGGCTGACGGGCGCGTTTGATGTCGTTCATCTTCGAAAGCTGCTGCTGACCTCTGATGTCTACTGAAGCTGGGCTTTGAGCTTCCTTGATGACAATCCCAAAAATCGTTTTGCCACAAGGAAGCCACGCTCTGGGATGAGCATGTCTTTGATTGAATGGTTTCGTAGGAGAACGGCATGTTGTCGATATCTCGCCGCGCGTCGAGAACCGCACTCATCTCCTGTCTGCTGCTCTGGGGACCCGCAGCGGTCGCGCAAACGAACCCGGCCTGGGTTGATCCGGTTGTCCGTCCGAGCGACATTGCTACCCCCGAACTTGCTGCACCACCTGAGGCCGCTTGGCCGCCCGCTCAAGGTGCGTGGGAGAGCGATCCCAACACGCTGAGTGCGCAAGCTGCCCAGGCTTTAGCTGTCGAATATCTTGACCTCTGGTCTGCACCGAACCGGCTGACGCTCGCTACGGCCTCATCATTTTATAGCTCCACCGTTAAGTTTCACGGCCAGGAGAGAACCCTCGGCTCTGTAGTTGCTGAGAAGCGCCGGTTCGCGGAGCGCTGGCCTCAGCGGACCTACCGCTATCGACCGGAGACAACGATGGTGGCGTGCGAGAGCGTCGGAGCGCGTTGCACGGTCTGGGCCATCTTCGACTTTTCGGCTGCCACTCCCGAGCGAGGGCGGCGTTCCCTCGGAATCGGTGAACACGAGCTTGTTGTGAACTTATCCAGCGGCAGGCCAGTGATTGTGTCCGAGACGAGCCGAGTTCTCCATCGGGGCGCGGTTAAGAACCACTGACCACATAATTGTGCCCTGAAGAGCCGGACGGGTTTTGACGCCAGAAGGTTGTCACTCTTAGACCCACAGAGTGATCGGAGTTTCTATGTCGCTTTAATTTCTGCAAGGCTTCCACAGGTGTTACACTCTGGGCCAACATCAGGAGAGGCGGACATGGCTAAGGGTGAACAGCGCGGCAACCGAGAAGCGAAGAAACCGAAGAAGGAAAAGACAAAGACGATTGCCGCTGCGCCTTCGACAAAGGGGACAGTGGGCTCAAACATCGGATTCAAGAAGTAGCAACTCGCTGAAGCCGATCTGGCTAACCATACAGCCTCGGCAGTCACTTGCCACGCTTTGCGCCCGAAGTTGGAATTGGTCACAGCCTGCGTTTAGGTCAGATTACAGCCTCGGTGTTCTCCGATGAGCTTGAACCTGTGCGACAAGGGCACGTGCCTTAGGCATCTTTGGGGTTGTCAACCAACGTGCGCGATTGCTTGGTCCAGGCTTCCGCCGGAGTGCTAATTTGCCTTGTTCGGCGGCGAAGCCGGAGTGTGCTCGAGAGCTACGTTTGGCCTTGTTACAGAAACGGCTGACGAGTTGATGGGCGGCACAGGAGGATAGGGCATGCAGTTTATCTCCCAGAGCCCTGACGACATGAAGAATTGGCCCCCTCGCTCCACCTTTTGAGAGGACGAGATGGGTCACAGGAATGCCAGAACTCTCCTCGGGCGGAGGTCCCGCGGGGAGAAGGAGATGCGAACCCCGGATGACGTGGCGGAGATGCTGCAGTTGAAGGCTCTGGGCTGGGGCATCGAGAGTATTGCTCGCGAACCGAGGTCTATGACCGTTCACCGCTACCAGGCCGAAGGCGGTTACCGAACCTATCGGCGTCCCGCCCGTTGGCGCACCTTGTCTTGGGATTCTCAATAAATGAAGGGTCGGACTGTGAGTAGCTGAACACTTCGCTTCACCTACTCACGTTTCGCGCCGGTCATTTGCGACATAAACATCTCCTGGATCTGCTCAAACCCTTTGAGAGTGGCCGGCAGCCAGGTTCTCAGCATGGCTTCAGGTTCCATCGCCCGGATGTTTGCGGTCATGCGGTCCTGCACCTCTCGCATGAGTTGCTCTTGCATGGGCTTCACATCCGGTAGGCCTAGAAAGGCCCGTGCCTCTTCAGGCGTGCACTCAACGTCCATGGTGATCTTCATCTGACCTCTTGCTCCAGCATCACGCGGTAGGCAGCTAATCCTTAGTGTCGTACGAGGCCTGAATATGCGAACGCCCCTGGCGCTGGACCAGGGGCGCACCACCTTAAGGATAATCAGGAATGACTACGCAGCGCGATTTTCAGGCCGGTCGGTCCGGGCCGCAGCCTCGGCGACGCGGGCGGACAGCTCTGCGAGCCGGCGGCCGTTAGTGAGGGTCAGCTCCAGATTGTCCCGGAAAAGCGTGCTTTGCACTTCAAGGAATTCCGGCAGAGTCCTACAGCGAAGCAGCGCATCCATGCCATCTAGATTCTTCTGCATCCTCTCCTGGACCATCTCCAGGCAATCGCCTGAAGCTTCCTGGACACCCTGAGCGAGCATGGCGCTCGATCGGGCGACTGCCTGGAGGTTCTGCGTCGCACGCTCAGTTGGCTGCTGCGTGCGCTGGCGGGCTGCACCGAACACCTCCGTAACCTGCTCTGTTGTGCGCTGCGCTACTTCCGCGCTTGTGCGCACGCCGCTCCGCACCACCTCTTGGGCGGCCGTTGCAGCCTGCTGGGCAGTCCTCGGGGCTGCCCAGGCGGTGTTCACAACCGTCTCGGCTGCCTGCTGCACACGCTTGGCTTCCTCGCGCTCCTGGCGGGCGGCCGCACGGCGCTCCTCAGCCTCTGCACGCTGAGCGCCTTCAATCCTGGCCTGCTCGGCCTCAGCCTTCTCGCGCTCACGTCGGGCTTCGGCGCGACGCTCCTCAGCCTCAGCGCGCTTGGCCTCCTCGATCTCAGCCTTTTCGGCTTCGATCCGCTCAACCACGGCATCAGCTTCCTCATCACTCAGAGCTTTCAGAACAGCTGGGAGAAGCTCTTTTTTGTCATCCCGGACATGCTGCTGGAACACCCGCCTGAGCTCAGCCACTCGCGTGGCGAACTCCTCGCTTTCCTTTGGTGTGTGGTCAAGCTCCGTCAGGAGCTTGCGGGTTGCCTTGTTATCGTTGAGAGCCTCGCGCACGAGGTCCTTCAGGTCCTTGTGCTTGCGCAGCACCGGAAACAGGTGCTGTTCCTCAAGGCTTGCGAGCAGCTCCAGTTCCTCCTTGAGATCAGCAAACAGCCTCTCACGGGTCTTCACTGCGTTCTCAGAGGTGTCAACGAGCTTGGCGAAGAGTTCGTTGGCGCGGGCTGGGCTGGTCTGGATCAGTTGGCGGATCGTTGTCATAGTCCCTCACGTAATCGGCAGATGCGTGTGGCTCGCGCATATGTCAGCGCTGAGCCGATGGTCGCATTGGTAGCGGAATTGGAATAGGCCTATAATGCAACGCTTGGGCCCGACGGCTCGCGCTCTGGGGAATATCGCACAACAGAGCAATCGAGACAGTATGCTGCACTGCAGCATAGGTCAACGGCTGTTCCAGCGAAGAGTTCCAGAATACTCTCTAACTGAGCAATCCGGTGCGCAGGGTGAGCTGATGCAGCCGAACTCTATTATTAGACATTGGAAATGTGTTTGGAGAGTTTGCCTCAGTCATCTTACTTTTCCATCACATAAGTGCCAGGCGCATCCAGCAGGGGTGGGTACTTCCCGCTGCCCATCGGTGGCGGTGCGCTCGTTCGGCCCGAGCGGGCAGAAAGCCATGCCACCCAGTCCGACCACCAGCTCCCCTCATGTCGGCTGGCATTCTGCAGCCACTGCTCGGGATTGTTCATTACCCCGTCCTCATTCTCCCGAGTCCAGTAAGCTCCTTTTCCACCTGGTGGGTTGATGATCCCGGCAATATGGCCGCTGGAGGCGCGCACGAACCGCACATCACCACCAAACAGCTGCGTGATCCGCCAGGCTGCGTCCCAGGGCACGATGTGGTCCTTCTCCGCCCCGACCGCATAGGTGTCCTGGCGGATACGGCCAAGATCAACCACCTCGCCTTTGAGCGTAATCTTGCCCGGCTCAATCAGATTGTTCTCAACATAGGTATTGCGCAGATACCAGCTATGGGCGGCACGGGCCATCCGGGTGCCATCGCTGTTCCAGTACAGCAGGTCAAAAGCGGGCGGCTTGCTGCCCATCAGGTAGTTGTTGACCACGTTGGCCCAGATCAGGTCATTCGAGCGCAGCAGGTTGAACATGTTCGACATCTCACGGCTGTCGAGATAGCCGCGCTCCATCATCTGTTGCTCAATCAGGTCTACCCCCGGCTCGTCCATGAAGACGGCCGTGTCGCCCACACGCGAGAAATCCTGCAGCGAGACCATGAAACTGGCCGAGTTGAACCGGTTGTCACCTTTGGCGGCAAGGACAGCCAAGGTCATTGTCAGCAGCGTCCCGCCAATGCAGTAGCCCATGGCGTTGACCGTGGGGCTGCCGGCAATCTGGCGGAGCACATCGCTGGCCTCGAGAGGACCGAGGTCCATGTAGTCCTCGATGCCGATCTCATCCATCGACGCGTCCGGGTTCTTCCAGGAGATCAGGAAGACCGTGAACCCTTGCTCGACCAGGTAGCGCACCAGGCTGTTCTTGGGCTGCATGTCGAGGATGTAATACTTGTTGATCCAGGGCGGCACGATCAGCAGCGGCGTCTTGTGAGCCTTCTTGGTTGTGGGCGCATACTGGATCAGCTCCATCAGGCGATTGCGGTGGACCACCTTTCCCGGCGTGAGGGCAAGGTTCTTGCCTGGCGCGAAGGCCTCGGTGTCGACCATGCTGAGACGCCCGGCCTGAAGATCGGCGGCCAGGTTGGCGGCGCCGGCTGCAATACTGGTCCCTCCAGTCTCGATGGCCTTTCGAAGAGCAACAGGGTTCGACAGCAGGATCAGAGCGGGGCTCATGGAGTCCACGAACTGCCGCAGATGGAAGTTGATGCGCTGCTGCTCGGCCTCGTCCATACCCTCCACATCGCCCTGCTGCAGGAGCCAGTCGGATGCGAGCAGGTAGATCTGCTGAAGAGTGCGATAGACCGGGTTCGTGTGCCACTCGGGAGCAGCGAAGCGCTTGTCTGCTGCGGCAGAAGGTGGTCCATGCGCCGGCGATGCACCTGTGAGATTGAGCCAGCGCTGCCCCGCCTCCTGCCACACGTCGACGGCGGAGCGCCACAGGTCCTGATTGAGATCCGCTACTGCCAGGGCTGCGCTGGGCTTTCTCAGGGAGCGCAGCCAGACGATGCGCAGAGACCGGGCAATCTCGGCCCAGTCGACTGGCACCACGTCCCGCATTGGATTGGCGTTCCACATCTGGTCGATGGAACGAAGGGTGGGATCTTGTGACAAGCTGCTCTGGAGATGATCGACGCCTCCGGCGATAAGGCTTGAGGCAGGGTTGCCGGTTGGCATCTGCCACCACGTGGTGCCTGGATCAGCCAAGGCCTTTGCCGGGGCGGACATCTGGTCCATCCATGAGGCCCAAAGACCTAGCATCACATCGGGTCCTGGCATGTTCCCGCTTACCTGTGCTTGCTTCTTGTCACTGTCCTCGCCAGCCATGAGCTTCCTCCAATGTACGCAGGCGCTTCTCTCAGACAACCTTTGCTCGAAGGCGTTTTGGGGTGCCCGGTCCTGCTTGGCGACCCCCATTGTAGCGGGATGAGCTGGGCTCACCAACGGATGTCGTCCGCTACGTTGATGAGACTGAGCGAACAAGGAACAACGCGCCATTGCGAGGGGATGGTTCCTATGAGCTGAGGTCAAAGTGCCTTGTGTCAGATCCTGTGACAGCATGGTTCTCCGATTCTGCGGGAGTGTGCATACAAGCTCGTCCGCAACAATCAGCGACCCAGCCTCTTCTGTGCGGTGCCTGAAGATCGTTCCGTTCCCGGCTTCATCGACGCGGAGGCATGGTCATTCGAGCGGGCTCTCCGCAGACAGGATACTGCGCCACCCGGTTTCCATGACCGAGCGGCTCGTGCTGGCGTGCGTTATAACGGCTTCTACCTGTTTCAAGCCACAGCCCGAGAAGCCTCTGGCAAACACTGGTGTGCGTCGATCACAGGTTGAGGTGTATATTGCTAAGCTTAGTCTAACAGGAGATGGGTATTGGCAATGTTTAGGACTATTGGCTGACAGCTTTCGTCGGGTATCCGACAGACAGAGTTCCCGCTGCTTGTCTATCTTCTCTTAACTGAGGAACCAAGCAGGGGGACCAATGACGGCGCAAACGCTTACGCTTGTAAACCATAGCTCGTCCAAGACCGGTCCTGGTCTCACCCCAGCAATCCCAACGGCTCTGATCTGCGACAATTCCGTTCTGCGCTCAGGACTTCAGCACATCCTGCGGGAGAGCGCGTTTGCTCTTAGCGAGGCTGCGTCCGCTGCTGGCTCAGGACGGCTCAACCCGGTCGCATCACCGCCTGCCTTGGTGATCATCGAGGCCAAGCAGAGCGCCAGTCGTTTGGTCGAAGTGATCAGACAGGCAAAAGAGCAATTTCCGGAGGCTCGGATCGTTGTTCTGGCGGATCAGTTCGATCTCAGCTTCGTGCGGCTGGGGCACGAGGCAGGGGTGGACGGCTTCTGTCTCGCCGCCAGTGCTCCCGAGGTTCTGATCAAATCGTTTGAACTCGTCATGCTCGGCGAGACTGTGATGCCTTCAGCGGTCCTGCGTTCCATCATGGAAGGGGCTGCGCAGCATCGGGACCAACCGCTTCAGGGCAATACGGCAGAGCCATGCCTGCCTGATCTGACGCATTCAAAGCTCTCAGCACGCGAGGCGCAAATCTTGAACTGCTTGCGAGAGGGAGCGCCCAACAAGGTTATCGCCCGCAAGCTCGATATCACCGAAGCCACCATCAAGGTTCATGTCAAAGCTATCCTGCGAAAGATCGGCGTGACGAACCGTACCCAAGCCGCCATGTGGGCTTCGCAGCGCCTACCAAGAAGAGGAGCGTCTACTCTAAATGCCTGACGCCCTGATGATGAAGATTGCAGTTGGAGATGAGGTTCGTGTTCACTTTCATCCGCCCGGATCAATGAAGAGCTTTTCGGAAGGTGTGGTCAAACGGGTGGACGTATCAACACCAGGAGGGCGCTTCTTCGTCGTGGAAGTCACGCACGAGGTCATTCTCGATCGTGAGCATCGGATCAAATCTGGTTTCCAGGACTACGTTCGCTACGAAGGCCAGAACGACTTTCCCGGTCGGGTTGAGAAACTCTCGACCACAGAACAGGGCGGAATGGAGTTCAATGAGGCCGATCCAGTCGCAAGGCTGAGACCGGGTGAAGCTCCGAATGTGACGGCCCAGGAGCGAGACGCTGAACATGGCCAGCATATGGTCTACCTTGAGCGTCAGGAGGTCCGCCGACCCAGAGGCTTGATTGCCGCGCTCTTCGGGCGACAAAAATGAGCCGTAACCTGCAGGTCAGAAGCAGCAGGGTGGGGTCGAGCTTTGTCGACTTTCAGACAGACGCGCCCGGTGTGCTGTGCTTAAGAGGGGCGACGCATCAGCGGGAACGGACCACCGGCCTAAGCAGGAAGTCTACTTGCGGCTCGCCTGTGGCTTTGGCTAGAACTAAGCACCTAAGAAAAGAGGCCGCTCGAAAGCGGCCCGAAGTTTAGGGAGGAAACGCCCAAGAAGGGCAGCAACACCGCGACGCCAATCGCCGTGTTGCACTGCAAAAGATAGTTCTTGCCTGAACAGTAGGCAAGCTCAAACGGGCAGCATCGCTGCCCGTTTTTGTGTCTTCTGGGATGCGGAAAGTGCATGACACTGTGTAATTGCGAGGCTGTAGGCGTCGTGTCCAAATGAGATGGCAGGGACCTTCCCATTGGGTCAGCAGACCCAAGAGGCCCAGCAATGGCTTACTTGGGACTACAAGCTCAAGCAGCCTTCACCTTGGCGGCTGGCGCAGTGGGAAGCGGCATCCAATACGTGGGTTCCAAGCGCTTCGGGCGCTCGTGGACATGGCGCTCATCCCGGGACAGCCACCGACCTGAGACACTGCTGAAGTATCCGATCTCCACGCGCCCCACCCAGAGCAGGACATCATCTTCGTTCCTTGGCGCAGACGCTATCGGCAGCCACTCGTCCATCCATCCTGTCCCGTGCAAGTCCATCGTGAACGGTCAAGCTAGGGGGATAGCACCCGAGGTAAAGACTTGACAGGATATTGAGCCGCCGCGTTCCTCGCTGCGGCCCATGAGTGCATTGGCAAATTGGCTTCGAATATCGGGAAATATTG
>JAESFL010000714.1_pt1 | contig 19112 bp, 14 predicted proteins | sample 9269401 | NCBI WGS metagenome assembly JAESFL01 (sample SAMN14506025, study PRJNA617098) | algae metagenome | isolation source: Gloeocapsa sp. UFS-A4-WI-NPMV-4B04 and co-occurring heterotrophs from desert... | place: USA: Utah | collected 2006-10-01 | reverse complement strand
GAACACGAACGCATCCTGGCCCGTGCCGCCGGTGAGCACGTCCCGGCCCAGCCCACCCGCGAGCAGGTCGTGGCCCTCGCCGCCCTCGAGCCGGTCGTTGCCGTCCTCGCCGAAGAGGCGGTCGTTGTCTGCCTCGCCGTAGAGCTGGTCGGCACCCGAGCCGCCCTTGAGGAGATCGTTGGCGGCGCCGCCGAAGAGGATGTCGTTGCCGTCCTCGCCGAGCAGCTGGTCGCTGCCCTCGTTGCCAGAAAGCTTGTCGTTCTCGCCCCCGCCGAAGAGGCGGTCCTGGCCCAAGCCGCCGAAGAGGATGTCGTCGCCCGCGTCGCCCCGCAGGGTGTCGTCGCCCGCGTCGCCCCGCAGGGTGTCGTCGCCCGCGTCGCCCCGCAGAGTGTCGTCGCCGAGGCTGCCCCGGAGGGTGTCGCCAAAGAGAGTGCCGAAATACTGGTCGGCCGCGAGGGTGCCGTTGAGGGTCACGGCCGCGGTGCGTGCGTCGAACATCTGGCCGCGGACGGCGCTACTCGCCGGGTCATCATTGCTCCCGCTCCAGTCTCTCCAGCCCACGACGAAGCGGCCGTCGGCCAGGGCCGTGATCGTGGGCTCGAACTGATCAGCATGGGCGGTCGTGTTGACCAGGAACTCGGCGCCAGCCTCGCTCCCGTCCGCGTTGAACACCTGACCCCGAACGGCGCAGCCGTCGGAATCGTCAAGGCTCCCACTCCAATCGTTCCAGGCCACCACGAAGCGGCCATCCGGCAGCGCCGCCACAACGGAAGAGGCTTGCGCTTCAGCCGTGGTGGTGTTGACGAGGAACTCGCCCCCGACCTTGCCTCCGGCCGCGTTGAAGAGCTGCGCCTTGATGTCCCAGTTCTGGCCGCTCTCGTCCGTCCAAGTCACCACGAAGCCGCCATGCGCCAGCCCCGCAATCGTGGGGGTGTGCTGCTTTTCGGCGGTTGTCGTATTGACGAAAAGCTCGGCGCTGGCCTTGCTTCCGTCGGGGTTGAAGATCTGTGCCTCGACGTTGTAGCCGAGGGCATCGCTGTTTGTGGGGCTGTCGTTCGTCCAGGCCACAACGAAGCGGCCATCGGCGAGCGCGGTGATTGTCGCTTCGTTCTGATGGTTCGGGTTGGCAATGTTGGCCACGAACGCGGCCCCCGCCTTAGTGCCGGTCGGGCCGAACACCTGGCCCTTGATCTCGGAGGCGCTGATGGCGCTCACGTCGGTCCAGGTCACGACGAAGCTGCCGTCTGCCAAGGCCGTGACGATGGGATCGTACTGAATACTATCGGTCGCGGCGGCAACGAGGAACTCGGCATCGCCCTTCGTGCCGTCGGTGTTGAAGATCTGCCCTTTGATCCCAGCCCCGCTGCCGTCGCTGATCTGGCCGGAGTCGGTCCAGACCACTACAAAGCGCGCATCCGCCAAGGCCGCGACAACGGGACCGGACTGTCCCCCATCCGTGGTGGTGTTAACGAGGAACTCGACCCCGGCCTTTGTGCCATCGGCGTTGAAGATCTGCCCGCGGACGGCGTCACCCGACGTGTCGGCACCGCTCTTGCTGGCGTCGGTTCAGACCGCGACGAAGCGCCCGTCCGGCAGAGCCGTGATCGTGGCCAAGGACTGTCCTCCGTCCGTGGTGGTGTTGACGAGGAACTCGGCGCCGGATTTGGACGGTGTGCTCACGATCGGCTCCACAGAAATGCCACCAGGGCGGACAACCTTGGCCATATAATACAACCATAGCGGGCTGACCAGGGCTGCCACGGACAGCCCCAACCCGGTGCGGCGGGGCGGCCCCGTTCGGGCAAAGCCGGACCATCACAGCAGAGCAGGGTGGAGCGGGGACGAGCAGCCCTCGCAATAGGCTTGCCGGCATCCGCGGCGCAGCCTTCGTGGGTCCGGAGCTATTCCTTCCGCCGCAGCGCCCCAGACACCAGGCTTGTGTCCGGCACCGTTACGTCCCCGGCGGCACCCGCGGGGCCGGGCTCACTCTCACGGAGCCGCCGCTGCGGATCTCACGTCCCCGGCAGCGCTCGCGGGGCGGGGCTCACCGTTACGGAGCCGCCGCTGCGGATCTCCTGGACGGCGAGGGAGCGCTCGTTGGTGCCGTCGGCCTTGAAGCGGAAGACTCCGTCCGCTCCGGCAAAGCCCGCCGGATTCGTGAGCACCGATTCCGCGAAGCGCTGCGAGCCCTGCTGGCGGGCGAGCGCGGCGGCGAGCGACACCGCGTCGTAGGAGAGAGTGGCGATGCGGGTCGGGTCCGCGTTGAAGCGCGCCCGGTAGCGGCCCGCGAACGAATTGTAGCCCCGGTTGTCGGGGGCCGCGAACCAGCCGCCCTGGAGAGCCGGCACCGCGAAGACGCGGGGCTCGTTCCACACGCCGGTGCCGAGCGGCTTCACGCGGGCGGGGTTGAAGCCCGCGGCCTGGAGGGCCTGGCCCACGGCCGCGATGCCCTGGCCGTTCTCCGGGATGAACAGGGCGTCGGCCTGGGGCGTCGCTCCGGCGATCAGAGGCGCGAGGCGCCCCACGGCGGCCTGCGGCTGGCCCGCGGGATAACGCTCGATGGCCACGACCCTGAGGCCGCGCTGGGCCGCCGCCTCCCGGAACGCCGCCTCGGCGACGCCGCCATAGGTGGTCTCGGGGATGAGGGCCGCGACGGAGCGGCGGCCGCCCGCGGCGGCGTGCTCGATCACCCGGTCGACCTCCGCCTGGGGCAGGAAGCTCAGGAGATAGACGCCCCGGGTCGCAACGCTCGCATCGCTCGAGAAGGCCAGCATCGGCCGCCCGGCCTGGCGCGCGACGGAACCGGCGGTCTGCACGGTGCCGGCGAAGAGCGGGCCGATGATGAGTTCCGCGCCCTCGGCCACGGCCTGGCTCGCGGCCTCGCGCGCGCCCTCCGGGGTGCCCCGGTCGTCCTTCACGACGATCGTGAGATCCGCGTTCTGGAACTCGGCGAGGGAGAGCTCGGCGGCATTGCGCAGAGCCTGGGCCGCGACGGCGCCCTGTCCGGCGCCCGTGAGGGGCAGGATCAGGGCCACGCGCACCGCGCCTGTCCCGATGGCCCCTTCGGAGGCGATCGGCGCCTCGGTTCCTGGCGTTGAGGTCCCTGGCGCCCCGGGAGCGGCCGCCTGCTGGACGGGGGTGCGCGCGCCCATGCAGGCCGCAAGGCCGAGCGAGAGCGCCACGACGGCCATGAGCCGCCCGGTCAGTCGAGACAAACGCGCCATTCCCGGCCCCTCTGATGCGGCTCCTTCGAGGCGTGAGCGCCCGGCCGCTTGAATTCCCGCATGCATTGGCGCAACCCCGGCAAAAGTAAACGTTGTTTTTCGCCCACCCGTCCCCGCCTTTGGCCCCGCGCGCCGCTTATGCGACAGTGCGACGCGACGAAACCCAGATCCGACGACCGCCCTCAAAAGCTCACCCGAAGCGATGACCCCCGAAGCCCATTTCTGCCGCTTCCCGCCCGAGGCCCATCCGATCCGATGAACCAGAGCATCCGCAACCGCCGCGCCGAGGCCCCTCCAGCCCGATGAGCCAGAGAATCGACAATCGCCGCCGCCGCGCGCCGGATGCCCGGGGCGGCGTGTTCACCGCCTTCGGGCTCGCCGCCGAGGCCGAGCCCTTGAGCCCCGGCCTCTATGTGGTCGCAACCCCCATCGGCAACCTCAGGGACGTGTCCTTCCGGGCGCTCTCCACGCTCGCGGCCGCCGATGCGGTGCTGGCCGAGGACACGAGGGTCACGAAGACGCTGCTCGCCCATTACGGCATCACGACGCCGCTCGTGGCCTATCACGAGCATTCCAACGACGCCGTGCGCGAGCGCATGATCCATCGCGTGCGGGAGGGCCAGGCGCTGGCGCTCGTGTCGGACGCGGGCACGCCGCTCGTGTCGGATCCGGGCTACAAGCTCGTCCAGGCCGCGATCGGCGAGGGCCTGCCCGTGACGCCCATCCCGGGCCCCTCGGCCGTGACCTCGGCGCTCGTGGTGTCGGGGCTGCCCACGGACCGGTTCTTCTTCGAGGGCTTCCTGCCGCCAAAAAGCGCGGCGCGGCGCACGCGCCTCCAGGCCATCGGGCCGATCCCGGGGACACTCGTGCTCTTCGAGGCGCCGCACCGCCTGCCCGAGATGCTCGCCGATGCCGCGGCGGTGCTGGGCGAGCGGCCCGCCGTGATGGCGCGCGAACTCACCAAGATGTTCGAGACCGTGCGGCGCGGAACGCTCGGCGAGCTTGCCGCGCACTTCGCGGCCGAAGGCCCCCCGAAGGGCGAGATCGTGGTGCTGATCGGCGAGGCCACCGAGGCCATGAATACGGCCGAGGCCGATGCCGCCCTCGACGGGCAGCTCGAGGAGGCGCTGAAAACCCATTCCATCAAGGACGCCGCCGCGATCGTCGCGGCCGAGATCGGGCTCCCGAAACGGGACGTCTACGCCCGCGCCCTCGTGCTCGCGAAAGCGAAGGAATGATGCCGCGCGGCCCCGCGCTGGCTCAGGCGAAGGCATGACACCCTCGGCCAAAAGCAGGCGCCGCGCCCATCGTCGCGGGCATGCCGCAGAAGCCGCGGCCCTCGTGTTCCTCATGCTCAAGGGCTACCGGCCCCTGGCGCGCCGTTTCTCGGCCGCGGGCGGAGAGGTCGATCTCGTGGTGCAGCGGGGCGGCACCATCGCCTTCGTGGAGGTGAAGGCGCGGGGCCTCATCGACGATGCGCTCCTCGCCATCACGGCCACGAAACGCCGCCGCTTCTCCCGCGCTGCCCGGGTCTGGCTCTCGCGCCATCCCGGCGCGGCGGGCAAGACTTGGCGCGCGGATGCGATCTATGTCGCGCCCTGGCGCTTGCCGCGTCACGTGGTGGCGGCGTTCGAGATCGAGATGCCGGGATAGAGATCCAGCGAACGGGGTGCGCGTCCGCAGGAGCGCACCTCGTTGTTCCACGAGCCCGCATGAGGGGCCGGAACTCGCCGGCTGTCGTTCCGGGTGCCGCGGAGTGACGGGCCGGGGTCTCACTGACGCGAATTCCGGGAGGGCGGCAGATCCTCAGATCACGAAGAAATCCGCGGCCGTGAGCGTGATGTTCTTGTCCACGATGGCAAACAGCAACGGCTTGTACTTGGTGCCCGCGCCATCGCGGTCGAAGTAGAGCTTGCCGTCGCCCTGGTCGAAGAGAATGCGGTCTCTCGCATCCACCCCCGCGTTCGGGTCCGTCACCACCGCGAAGGCCTCGGCCGAGAGAGCGCCGCCCTTCAGGCCGAGGAACACGGCGTTGTCGACCCGGAAGGTGTCGTTGCCCTTCTCGTTCATGTCCCGGATGGTGTCGGCCTGCGTGGAACCCGGGGCCGCGGTGAAGTCGAAGCGGTCGTTGCCGTCTCCGCCCGTGAGCACGTCCTTGCCCTTGCCCCCGCGCAGCACGTCGTTGCCGCCCGCACCATTCAGCTTGTTGACGCCGCCGTTGCCCGTGAGGGTGTTGGCGAGCGCGTTGCCGGTGAGATTGGCGGCGTTCGTGCTCGCGGGATCGAGGACAGCGAGGTGCTCGATGGCGAGCCAGTTGGCGAGCGAGAACGAGCCCGCCGCCAGCACCGTGTCGGTGCCGCCCTTTGCGGTCTCGAGCAGGGTGTCGAGGCTGTCGATCACATAGGTGTCGTTGCCGCCGCCACCGATGAGGGTGTCGGCGCCACTTCCCCCGAGCAGACGGTCGGCGCCCTTGCCGCCGACAATGTGATCGTCGCCCTGGCCGCCATCGAGCGTGGCGGCGACGGACGGACCGAAGATCGTGTCGCTGCTGTCGGTGCCGGTGACGGAGAAGCGGTCCTGTGCCTCCCAGCTCTCGAAGGTAAAACTCCGGAAATCGTAGTGGTTGATCAAGTTGTACGGGGGGATTTCCAGGAGCTTGAAGGACAGCTCGTTTTTGCCTGCGCTGCCAACGATCGTCCCGACGTGCTTGGGATCATTTCCGAGATTTTGGGACAGGGTGACAGCGGCGGCGGTCTGGAACTCGAAGCGCTCGATCTCGTACCAGTACATGGACTCGACGGTCACGTCGCCATCGAAGCGGATGGTATCGTGACCCTCACCGCCGTAAAGGGTCTTAGCGACGCTATCATCTCCGGTGCCGAGAAGGAGCAGATCGTCGCCCGAACCCGCCTTGACGTAGGTATACTCCGCGCCTCCGTCGATAATGTCGTTCCCTGCCCCGCCGTAGAGGTCGTCATTTCCGTCGCCGCCGATGAGAGTGTCGTCTCCGTCGCCTCCGAACAGCTCGTCGTCGTCCGCGCCGCCGGAGAGGGTGTCGTTGCCACCATAGCCCGCGATCCGATTGTCACCGGCGTTGCCTGTAATCGTATCGTCCTGGCTGAACAGGTACTCCGTGGCGAGCTGCGCCCCGCTCGGCATCGCAAGCGCCGCCAGGAAGTCTTCCAGGCTCAGCGACAGCCCCGTGGCGGTGACGAGGGGATCGGCGAAGAGTTGCCCGATCTGGAAGCCGGTGATCGTGCCCTGGCCCCCGTCCACGAAGTCCCCTGCACCACCATTGACACCGCTCTGCAGAAGCAGCCCGGTCAAGGAGCCGGCCGGGCCCAGGATGGTCCACTGCGACTGGGTTTTCGTCGCGGTCGCGACATTGCCGGGTTCGAGCAGGGTGGCGAAATCCACGCTCAGGCTGGTGATCACGGTGGCCATGGGGCTCTCCTCTGAATAGTCGGGTGTCCCGTGAGCGGCCGCACGGGCTGCCTCGGAGAGGCTGCACCCGCGTGGCGCTCGGGATTCGATGGTTCCTGCAACGGAGAGTAGTAGTGCGGGAAGCGGCGGCCCTGCGTGCGCCCGCACACCCGGCGCGGCGAGCCGGGTCGGTATCAGGCCCGACGCTCTCTCAGAAGTCGGGAGATGGTGCCGTTCCGCGTAGCGGCCCTCAGACGGGTGAAGGGCTACGGGGGCGAACGACTGCCCTCCGGCCTCACGTCCCCGCCGTGAACGGCGGCGTGTACACCGTCACGGCGTTCTCGCGGATCGTGAAATGGGCCGGGGTCTCGGTGACGATCTCGCCGTCGGCGTTGATGGGGCGGGGCCGGCGGGTGCGGATCGTGAATTCCTTGGCGCGGATCGCCCGCACCTCTTCCCAGGCCCCGTGCTCGCCCGTCCGGAAGGAGCGCGCCATGAGGGCGAGCTTCCAGGCGCGCGTCAGTTCGAGGCTGTAAAGGTCGAGGTGCTGGTCGTCGATGGCCGCGGTGCGCTCGACCGCGTTGCCGCCGCCGTAATAGCGCCCGTTGCCGACCGCGATCTGGAGCGTGCGCACGCGCTTCGAGCCCTCCCGGCTCGTGATCACCGCCGTGAAGGGCCGCGCCCGGGCGAGCACGCGCATGGCCACGAGGGCATAGCCCATGCGGCCCCAGCGGCGCTTGATGTCCTGGGTGAGCTGGAGCGCGAGTTCCGCTGAGAGGCCGAGCGAGGCCACGTTGAAGAAGGGCTGCTCGTTGACGATACCGAGATCGATGGTGCGGGTGTGGCCCTCCGCGATGATGCGGGCCGCCTGATCGAGATCGGCCGGGATGCCGAGCGTGCGGGCGAGGTCGTTGGCGGTGCCGAGCGGAAGGATTCCGAGCGGCAGCTGCCGCTCCATCACGCCGGGCGCCGCCGCGTTGATGGTGCCGTCGCCCCCGCCGACCACCACGCAATCCATCCCGCGTCCGTGCTCGACGATGAGCGGCGAGAGCGCCTCGCGGGTGCCGCAGTCGCGGTGCACCGGCTCGATCCCGTTCGCCCGCAGGGTCGCGACCGCCGCATCGAGGTTCTCGGCGCCGCTGCGGCTCTTGGCATTCACGAGGAGAAGGGCGCGGCGCATCTCGACAGGGTGGGGTGTGGGGCGGGGGAGTACAAGGGCTCAACACCCGGGGAGGGGAAGCGGTTCGGTGCCGGGATGGTCCGGTGCGTCCCCGGCAGATCGGATGGGGCCTTGGTCCGAAGAGCCGGCCCGTGGGCGGAGCCCTTGTTGCCATACCAATGAGGCAGCTCGTCCGGCGAGCTCCGGGGCGAAGCCCCCGGTTGCCATCACCCCCACGCCGCCCGATAACGGCGGTCCCTTCCTGGCACGGAACAGCCCATGACCCTCACCGTCGCGGTCCAGATGGACCCCATCGAGCGCATCCGCATCGCCGGCGATTCCACTTTCGCGATGATGCTGGAGGCGCAGCGACGGGGGCATCGGATGCTCTATTTCACGCCCGATCGGCTCTCGCTGCGCGACGGCCGCGTGGTCGCGACCGTGCAGCCCGTCGAGGTGCGCGATCGGGAGGGCGACCACTTCACCCTGGGCACGGCCGAGCGCGTGGATCTGGCCTCGACCGACATCGTGCTCATGCGCCAGGAGCCGCCCTTCGACATCGGCTACATCACGGCGACGTATCTCCTCGAGCGCATCCACCCCGAGACCCTCGTGGTCAACAACCCGACCGAGGTCCGCAACGCGCCCGAGAAGCTCTTCGTCACGCATTTCCCCCATCTCATGCCGCCGACCCTGGTGACGCGGGACAAGGGCGAGATCGAGAGCTTTCGCGAGGAACACGGCGACATCGTCATGAAGCCGCTTCACGGCCATGGCGGCGCGGCCGTGGTGCGCCTTCTCCGCGAGGATCCGAATTTCGGCTCGATCTACGACCTCTTCGCCTCGATCTTCAAGGAGCCCTGGGTGGTGCAGCGCTTCCTGCCCAAGGTCTCGGACGGCGACAAGCGCATCATCCTCATCGACGGGGAGGCCGCGGGTGCCGTGAACCGCGTGCCCGCCGCCAACGACATCCGCTCCAACATGGTGCGCGGCGGGGCCGCCAAGCCCACCGACCTCTCGCCCCGCGAGCGCGAGATCTGCGAGACCATCGGGCCGGAATTGAAGCGCCGCGGCCTGATCTTCGTGGGCATCGACGTGATCGACGGCAACCTCACTGAGATCAACGTCACCTGCCCGACCGGCATTCGCGCCATCAACCGCCTCGGCGGGCCCGATCTCGCCATGCCCCTGTGGGACGCCATCGAGGGGAAGCTCTGAAGCTTTCCTTGCACGCGACAGGATCGGTGACCGTCGATCTTGGAGCCGGCCAGTCGTCGGGAGCCGAGGGCTTCGATACCTTGACGAGCATCGAGGCGGTCGAGGGTTCAGGCTTCGGCGACATCCTCATCGGCGACGGCGAGAGCAACACCCTCACGGGCGGCTTTGGCGCCGACACGGTGACGGGAGGCGGGGGACCGGACAACTTCACCTACGACGCGGCGTCCGAAGGCGGCGACACCATCATGGATCTCGAGGCCGCGAACGTGTTCCTGTTCAACAGGGCTGGGTTCGGCCTTGGGGCGACGGGGACGACCTTGGGCGAAGTCGGTGCGGTCTTCCGCACGGGCGCGGGCCTGACGAGTGCGGATGCGGCGAGCCCGTCGTTCATCTACGACACCGATACGGGCCGGCTGCTCTTCGGTGCCGATGGGAATGGCGCCACCAACGCCCCCGTCCTGATCGCCACGCTCGCCAACGGGTTCGCGCTGACAGCGGACGATCTCAGGTTCTTCTGATCTCGCGTTCGAGAACCGCACGGGACCGGGGGGCCTTCGAATCCGGCCTCCCCGACCCTTAGAGCCTGATCCGATGCGGTTGAATCGGATCAGGCTCCTCAGTCTTTGTTCGGCCGCATGATCTTGGTCCGAAAAGTCTCCAACTTTCCGGGATCATGCTCTCCGTCTCAGCCGCATGATCTTGGTCCAAAAAGTCGCCAACTTTTCGGGATCATGCTCTAGGGGACCGGCTTTCCGCCCCGCCGCCCGTCAAGGCGGCGGGGTCTCGTTGTGGTGTGGGCGTCGTCCGGCCGCACCCTATTTCCTTGGTTTCAATCTCCGGATCTCACGCACGGGCTCCGCCTCGCCGCATGCCCGTTGAACGACGTGGAACACGCGAAACAAGCGTTCCATGCCTCCGTGATACCGGACGACGCGCTCGTTCCGTTCCGTCCCGTTTCAATTCGTTCGGGATGGAGAATACCGCGCTCACCCCGCGCGGCGCAGTTCCACGGCAAGCTCCGGCTTGGTGTTGAGGGACTGGAACACCACGCAATAGCGTTCCGTGAGCTTGAGGAGCTGATCCACGCGCTCCTGCGGGGCGTCGGTGTCGACCTCGAAGGCGAGGCGGATGGCGCGAAAGCCCACGGGGGCGCCTTTGTCGACCCCGAGCGTGCCGCGGAAATCGAGATCGCCCTCGGCCTTGACGGTTCCCCGGCGCAGCTCGATCTCGAGCGCCGTCGCGACGGCCTTCAGGGTCACGCCCGCGCAGGCGACCAGCGCCTCGAGCAGCATGTCGCCGGAGCAGAGCTCGGCCCCCGAGCCGCCGGTCGCGGGATGCAGGCCCGCGACGGCGAGCGCGCGGCCGGTCTCGACCTTGCAGGCGATGTGCTGGTCGTCGAGGGTCCCCTGCGCCTTGAGGGTGATGACGGCGGCCTCCGGTTCGGAGCGGTAGCGGTCCTTGATCGGCGCCTGGAGAGCGCGAAGCGCAGTGGCATCCATGGGTGCTGTCCTTTGACGATGGGGCCGGATGGGCGGCCTTTGGCTGGAAGGGTAAATCGGCGCGACCGAAAACGCAGAATGGGAGGCCTTCGGCCGGGAGGGTGAATCTGCCCCGGAGGGCGTCCAAAAGCCCGGATCTGGGTCGTGACGGTCGAGGGGCAGTCTAGGGACCTGAATCCGGATGGCTACCACCAGAGAGCGGCGGCCTGCTGGTCGCGCTGGCGCGTGCCGTTGGGCGCCGGCTCGCGCAGCGACCCTTCGAGCGCGAGCATCACCCGGCGGGTCGCGGCCTCGAAGGGCAGGGCGGTGCGGTCCCTGGGACGGGCCAGGGAGAGCGGCAACTCGTCGTCGACGCGGCCGGGCTTCGGGCGCATCACCACGACCCGGTCCGCGAGCGAGACCGCCTCGCCGACGTCGTGGGTGACGAGGACCACCATGGGGCGGGTCTCCTCCCATAGGCCGAGGAGGTGCTCGTGCAGGCTCGCCCGCGTGAAGGCGTCGAGCGCCGAGAAGGGCTCGTCGAGGAGGAGCACCTTCGGGTTCGTGACGAATGCGCGGGCGATGGAGACCCGCTGCTGCTGGCCGCCGGAGAGGTCGCGAGGCCAGCGGCCGGCGTGATCCGCGAGCCCGACTTTTTCGAGGGCATGCGCGATCCGCTCGCGGCGCTCCGCCTTGGGCAGCGCGTCGAGCCCGAAGCCCACATTGTCGGCGACACTGAGCCAGGGCAGGAGGCGGGGCTCCTGAAACACCAGTCCCACGGCCGGGTGCGGCTCGGTAATGGCCTCGCCGTCGAGATGGATCGTGCCCGCGCTCGTCCGGTCGAGGCCGGCGACGAGGCGCAGCAACGTGGTCTTGCCGCAGCCCGAGCCGCCGATGAGCGCGACGATCTCGCCCGCATGAACCGTGAGCGTCACATCCGCGAGCGCTCGTGTGCCGTCGGCATAGGTCTTGGAGAGCTGGGCGAGGGTCAGCATGTCACGATCTCGGCGGGGAATGCCCCCTCTCCGCGTTCACGGGGAGAGGGGGCTTGAGGGCGCTCCATCACAGCCGCTCCCTGGCCGTGTCCTGCCAGCGGACCAGGGGGTTGGTGGTGAGCACCAGTACGCTGTCGGCGGCCTTGCCGAGGAGCGCGAAGGCGATGATGGCGGCGAGGATCTGGTCAGGTTTGCCCATCTGCTGCCCGTCGACGAGGAGGTAGCCCAGCCCTTCCGAGGCGCCCATGAATTCCGCCGCGACCACGAACATGAAGCCGAGGCCGAGCCCCGAGCGGAGCGCGATCAGGGTTTCGGGCAGGACGGCGGGCAGGAGGATGCGGCGGGCGAGCTGGATCCGCGTCAGGCGGAACACGCGGCCGACCTCGACGAGCTTGCGGTCGACCGACAGAATCGCCCCCGCGACGCCGAGATAGACCGGAAAGAACACCCCGACCGCGATGAGCGCCACCTTCGAGGCCTCGAAGATCCCGAGCCACAGGATGAACAGGGGCACCCAGGCGATGGAGGGGATGGCGCGGAGCGCCTGCAGCGTCGGGTCGATGAGCCGCCGCACCGGCTCGACCGCGCCCGAGAGGGCGCCGAGGCCGATGCCCGCAGCGGCCCCGATCGCGAAGCCCGCGAGCACCCGCCAGAGCGTCGCGAGGCTGTGGGTGAGGAGTTCGCCCGAGGCCGCCAGGGCCTGGAGGGCCGTCAGGATGCGGCTCGGAGGCGGCATCAGCCGGCCCTCGGCAAGTCCCGCCCGCACCGCGGCCTCCCAGGCGAGCGCGAGAAGAAGAGGCAAGAAAAGGCCGAGAAGCACCTTGGGACTGCCCCAAGAGCGCTTCCCGGCAGGTCGAGGAGCCGCGACCTCGGCGGCTCGCTCGGGAGGAGACCAGGTTTGAGACGTCATCACGCGATCGGAAGCACCAGCAAGAGAGAAGACGGAATCCTGGACGTCATCACGCGATCGGAAGCACCAGCAGGGGAGAAGACGGAGTCCTGGACGTCGTCACGCGTTCTGAGACACCGGCGAGGGAGAGGACGGAGGCCTGGACGTCATGGCACTTCCTGGAGCACGACAGCGAAGAGACCAGGTTCGGGACCTCAAGACCGTCTCACACAAGACGGGGCGATGGGGAGAACCTATTTCGCTGCCGTCGTGAAGCGGCGATCCACGAGAGCATCGACGGCGCCCCGCACATCGGTGCCCGCGGGCAGCACCCCGGCCTCCCGGAGCGCGAGGCCCGCGGCCAGGATCGTGTCGATTTGCGCCTGGCCGATGGTCGAGTGGGTGAGTTCCGTGCGCTCGAGCTGGCGCTTGATCACGGGCTCGGGGAGCTTGGTATAGGCGATGAGCGACTTCGTGAGCTCGGCTGGATTGGCAAGCGCGAACTGGCGCGCTTCCTCGTAGGCCTTGAGGACGCGGGTGACGAGCGCCGGGTTCTCCTTCGCAAAGGCCTCGCGGACGTTGAGGATGCCCCAGGTGTTCGCGGCCGCATCGCGGTGGAAGAGGGTGGCGCCGGTCTCGATCTCGGCCGCCGCCATGAGCGGGTCGAGGCCCGCCCACGCGTCCACGTCGCCCCGCTCCAGGGCCGTGCGGCCGTCCGGGTGCTGCAGGAGCACGAGCTTCACGTCCTTTTCGGTGAGCTTCGCGTCGGCGAGAGCGCGGACGAGGAAGATGTGGGGGTCGGTGCCGCGGGTGACGGCGACGCGCTTCCCCTTGAGATCCTCGACCTTGGCGATGCCGGTCTCCTTGCGGGTCACGAGCGCGGTCCATTCCGGGCGGGAATAGACGTAGATCGACTTGAGGGGATTGCCGTTGATCTTGGCGACCAGCGCCGCCGCGCCCGCGGTCGAGCCGAAATCGAGGGAGCCGGCGTTGAGGAATTCGAGCGCCTTGTTGGAGCCGAGCGACTGCACCCAGCGAACGGAGATCCCGTCCTTCGCGAGTTCCCGCTCCAGAATGCCCTGGTCCTTCAGGACGAGGCTGACGGGATTGTACGTGGCATAGTCGATCCGCAGTTCCTTGACCTGCGCCTGAGCCGCGGAGGCGAAAGCCGCGACACCGGCGGCCGCGAGGGCGAGGATGGAACGGCGGGAGAAGATCGAAGTGGGGGACATTGGGGGTTCTCCAGGTCGGCGCAGGGGCGCGGCAAGGAGAGACCCACCGTCCCGGCGCTTTAGCGGCACTTGTTTTCCGCGCCCGCAAGCTGCTGGCTCAAATCGGCGCGTGTCCTTTTTATAGGACAAAGCCGTTTGATATGTCAAACGAGCCTTTGCAAAAAGAACGATTTGCTAAAACGAACACATAGGCCGGCTGCGACGAATGTCCAGCGTGGGGTCCATGGGCGTCATCGCGCGTTGGTGCTAGAAGACAGGCCGATGCGATCGGACCGGCTTGTGCTCTGCAAGCCTTTGGTCCACCGCATGATCTTGATCCGAAGGGTCCGCCGGCTTTTCGGGGGCCTGCGCCTAGGCGCTACCGTCTCGGGGCTCTGAACCATGCATCCCGACGTCGTCTCCGTGCTGCAGAGCCTCGGCCCGCGCCCGATCGGCGATGGGACGGCGTTGCGGGCGCGGCTCGTACCGGCGATCAAGGCTCTCCTGGAGCGTGGACACAGGGAAGCGCAGGAACGCCTCGTGGCGGAGCGCGACGGGCTCGCCTGCGCGAGGTGCCTCTCGGACCTCATGGACCGCACGATCCGCCTCGTCTACGAGGCCGTCGTTTTCCACCTCTATCCCGCCGACAACCCCTCGAGCGCCGAGCGCCTCGGCGTGGTGGCGACGGGCGGATACGGTCGGGGAACGATGGCGCCGGGGTCCGATGTCGATCTCCTGTTCCTGCTTCCCTACAAGCAGACCGCCTGGAGCGAGAGCGTCGTGGAGGCGATGCTCTACGTGCTCTGGGACCTCAAGCTGAAGGTCGGCCACGCCACGCGCTCCCTCGACGAGTGCATCCGCGAGGCGAAGGCCGACATGACCATCCGCACCGCCGTTCTGGAAGCGCGCTTCCTATTCGGCGAGGTGTCGCTCTACGAGCAACTCATCCAGCGCTTCGATCGCGAGCTGATGCAATCCTCCGCGCCGGAATTCGTCGAGGCGAAGCTCAAGGAGCGCGAAACGCGGGTCAACAAGGCCGGCGCCTCGCGCTACCTCGTGGAGCCGAACGTGAAGGACGGGAAGGGCGGCCTTCGCGACCTCAACACGCTGTTCTGGATCGCCAAGTACGTCTATCGCGTCCGCGAGCCCGAGGAACTCGTGAAGGCGGGCCTTTTCACGGCCGAGGAGTTCAAGCTCTTCGCGCGCTGCGAGGAATACTTGTGGCGGGTGCGCTGCCACATGCATTTCGCCACGGGCCGCGCCGAGGAGCGCCTCTCCTTCGATCTCCAGCGCCTGATCGCGGACCGGCTCGGCTATGCCCCGCGCGGCGGGCTGTCCGGGGTCGAGCGCTTCATGAAGGCGTATTTCCTGATCGCCAAGGATGTGGGCGATCTCACCGCCATCGTGTGCGCCGAGCTCGAGGCTCGGCAGGCGAAGCGCCGCCCGGTTCTCGACCGGATGCTCGGCCCCTTCCGTCGACGTCGGGGCGGCGCTCTCGAGGCCGAAGACTTCGTCGTCGACAACAATCGGATCAATGTGCGCGGGGACGATGCGTTCGAGCGCGATCCCGTCAACCTCATCCGGATGTTCTGGCTCGCGGACAGGCACAATCTGCCGATCCACCCGGACGCGTCCCTTCTCGCCACGCGCTCCTTGCGCCTGATCGGCCTCTCGCTGCGCAACGACGAGGAGGCGAACCGCCTGTTCCTCGACATCCTGACCTCGCGCAACGCTCCCGAGACGGTCTTGCGCCGCATGAACGAGGCGGGCGTGCTCGGCCGCTTCATCCCTGATTTCGGCCGCATCGTCGCGATGATGCAGTTCAACATGTATCATCACTACACGGTGGACGAGCACCTCATCCGCTCCATCGGGATGCTGGCCGATATCGAGGCCGGACGCGCCGGCGCCGAACATCCGCTGGCGCACCGGATCGTCGGTTCCCTCGGCAACCGTCGGGCGCTGTACGTCGCGATGTTCCTCCACGACATCGCCAAGGGCCGCCCGGAGGACCACTCGGAGGCCGGTGCCGCGATCGCCCGCAAGCTCGGACCGCGGCTCGGCCTCGACGAGGCCGAGATCGACACGGCCGCCTGGCTCGTCGAGCACCATCTCCTGATGTCCACCATCGCCCAGAGCCGCGACCTCTCGGACCCTGCCACGATCCGGGGTTTTGCGGACGTGGTCCAAACCATCGAGCGCCTCAAGCTCCTGCTGGTGCTCACCATCGCGGACATCAAGGCCGTGGGGCCGGGCGTGTGGACCGGCTGGAAGGGCGAATTGCTGCGCACGCTCTACTACGAGACCGAGGTGGCTCTTGGCGGCGGCGCCCTCGATATCGCCCGCTCCGACCGGGTGCGCCTCGCCCAGGAGCGCCTCAAGCAGGAGCTCGCCGACTGGCCCGCCGATGCGTTCGACGCCTATGCGGCGCGGCACTATCCCTCCTATTGGCTCAAGGTGGAACGGGCCCGCCAGGTCAAGCAGGCCCGCTTCGTGCGCGAGGCCGAGGCCGCCGGGCGGAGCGTGGCCACGGCGGTCGAAACCGACCAGTTCCGGGGAGTGACCGAACTCACCGTGCTCTCGCCGGACCACCCCCGGCTTCTCGCCATCGTGACCGGGGCCTGCGCGGCGGCAGGCGGTAACATCGTCGATGCGCAGATCTTCACGACCGCGGACGGGATGGCCCTCGACACCATCGTGCTCTCCCGCGCCTTCGACCGCGACGAGGACGAATTGCGCCGGGCCGAGCGGGTCGCCACCGCGATCGAGCGGGCGCTGAAGGGCGAGGTCAAGATCGCCGATCTCGTCGACGGCAAGCGCCCCGGAAAGGAGCGGGCGCGCACCTTCCACGTCGCCCCGGAGGTCTCGATCGACAACGAGCTCTCCAAGCGCCAGACGGTGATCGAGGTCTCGGGGCTCGACCGGCCGGGCCTCCTCTACGACCTCACCACGGCCCTCGGGAAGCTCAACCTCAACATCGCCTCGGCCCATGTCGCGACCTTCGGGGAGAAGGCCGTGGACGTGTTCTACGTGACCGATCTCACCGGCACGAAGGTTTCGCATCCCGGCAAGCAGGCCGCCATCCGGCGCGCTCTTCTCGAGGTCTTCGAGCGCGACGAGCCGGGGGCCGAGCAGAAGCGGAGCGCCTGAGGCGAGGACATAGACCTGCCGCCAGAGCCATTTTTCCTCGCCCGTTGATTCGCGCTCCTCCGGGCCGGCGCGCTTTCTTCACGGAAACCGGGTCCGTTCCATAGGAATCGACGCTCCAGGCTCGAGGCCAAGGGATCAGCGAAGGGATCGGAACGCGCGCCCAAGCTTGATTTCGGGCTCCTCCACCCTGATATGAGGCGCATCTCCTCATCTCTGGTTGCGAACACCCATGAATCCGAACGAGACGGACACCCAGGCCATGCCGAATGGCGCCGAGCCGCAGAACCCCGCCCCGGAGGCCGCCAACGACGCGGCCGCCAGCGTCGATCCGATCGCGCAGCTCGAGGCCGAGAAGACGGACCTCAAGGACAAGCTCCTGCGAACCCTCGCCGACATGGAAAACCTGCGCCGGCGCACGGAGCGCGAGATCGCGGATGCCCGCACCTACGCGGTCACGAACTTCGCCCGCGACATGCTCAACATGGCCGACAATATCCGCCGGGCCCTGGAGAGCATCCCGGCCGACGCTCAAGGGACGGAGGGAGCCTTCAAGGCCTTCGTGGAGGGCATCGAGCTCACCGAGCGCGACCTCCTCAAGACCCTGGAGCGCCATGGGGTCAAGAAGCTCGAGCCGAACGGGCAGCGCTTCGACCCCAACCTCCACCAGGCCATGTTCGAGGTCCCGAACCCCGAGGTTCCGAGCGGCACCGTGGTCCAGGTGGTGCAGTCCGGCTACGTGATCGGCGAGCGCGTGCTGCGCCCGGCTCTTGTCGGCGTCTCGAAGGGCGGGCCGAAGGCCGCGCCGGCGGAGGCCACCGCGGGTGCTGCCACCGGCGCCGAATCGGCGCCGAACGCCTAGAGCGTTGATCGCGTGAGATGGATCCGGCCCACATGGGGATATTGCGACCATCCAGAAACAGGAGCTGATTTCGCGAGAGGGGAATCAGCTCTAAGACTTCTTCCCGGCGCGGTCTGACGTCGGGAGGTTCATCATGAAGCAGGCGTGGCGATGGTTCGGGCCGAAGGATCCGGTCACCCTGGATCACGTTCGGCAGGCGGGCGCGACCGATATCGTGTCGGCGCTCCATCACCTCGCGCCCGGCGAAGCCTGGACCCGGGCGGAGGTCGAGGCGCACCGCAACATCATCGAGACCACGCCGCCGGGCCGCAAGCCGCTCGCCTGGAGTGTCGTCGAAAGCATCCCGGTACCCGACGACGTGAAGCGCGAGGGAGGCGACGCCAAGGCCTCCATCGCGGTCTGGATCGCGAGCCTCGAGGCTGCCGCCGCCGCGGGGCTGCGGACGATCTGCTACAATTTCATGTCGGTGCTCGACTGGACCCGCACCGACCTCGACTGGCCCCTGCCGACCGGCGCCACGGCGCTGCGCTTCGACCAGGATCGCTTCGCGGCCTTCGATCTCCACGTTCTCAAGCGCGAAGGCGCCGAGGTCGAATACGACGAGGCAGGCCGCGGCCGGGCGCGGGCCGTTTTCGAGGCGATGAGTTCGGAGGAGATCGAAACCCTCACCTGGACGCTTGCCGCGGGATTGCCCGGCACCACGACGGATGCCCTCGATCTCGACAGTTTCCGCCATCGCCTCGCGGCCTATCGCGGCATCGATGCCGCCCGCCTGCGGCAGCATCTCGTGGAATTCCTGGAGATCGTGGCGCCCGTGGCCGAGGGGCTCGGCGTAAAGCTGACGCTCCACCCGGACGACCCGCCGCGCCCCCTGTTCGGCCTGCCGCGCATCGCCTCGACCGCCGACGATTACGCGGCTCTCTTCGACGCCGTTCCCACGCCCGCCAACGGGATGTGCTTTTGCACCGGAAGCCTCGGGGTTCGTGCCGACAACGATCTGCCGGCCATCGCGGAGCGCTTCGCCGATCGCATCCACTTCGTGCATCTGCGCGCCACCAGACGGGAGGCGGACGGCCTGAGCTTCCACGAGGCCGATCACCTCGACGGCGATGTCGACATGGTGGCCGTGCTCCGGGTTCTGCTCGGGGAGGAGGCGCGGAGAGGCGCAGGGGCCGGCATCCCGTTCCGTCCCGATCATGGCCACCGCATGCTCGACGATCTCGAATCCGGCCGGCGCGTCAATCCCGGGTACACCGCCATCGGGCGGCTCAAGGGCTTGGCCGAACTGCGCGGCATCATCCGCGCCCTGGAGCATCCCTCGTTCGCGCAGGCCTGATCGGCAGGACGCCTGCAGCCTTCTTGGGGCGATCGACCATCAACGAACGGCCCCGCGGATGCGGGGCCGTTTGTGGTGCGGGTGTCTGTTTGGCGGGTATTCTGGCCGGTGGGTGTTTTGGCTCACTCGCAGATCTGCACGCGGCGGATCACGATGCCGTAGGGGGTGTG
>JAESFL010000713.1_pt1 | contig 19126 bp, 29 predicted proteins | sample 9269401 | NCBI WGS metagenome assembly JAESFL01 (sample SAMN14506025, study PRJNA617098) | algae metagenome | isolation source: Gloeocapsa sp. UFS-A4-WI-NPMV-4B04 and co-occurring heterotrophs from desert... | place: USA: Utah | collected 2006-10-01 | reverse complement strand
AGTACAGCCAGATAGCATAGCTGATCCCTTCAGCCGGAAAGCGGTGGCGAGCATAGCGAGTGCGATGGGTCGACTGCATCCCTCATCCATGCCTCGATCCGGTCACCCACCAGTCAACCTGGCGGTGCCAGGTGCCGACCATCCGGGTGGCGGCACGGGATTTCCATTGATGCGGTCGGTCAGGTTTTGATCGTAGGTGAAGACGCGGCTATCGTCATGACCATGTCATCGCTCTTCGCGATGTCATCGGCACTGTTTTTGGTCTCTTGACCCACCTCGGAGGACAGTCGAATGCGGAAATTCGCAGCTGTGAGCTTTGTTGCCGTCCTGGCGGTATGTTCTTCTCTAACGGCCCATGCCCTTGAGCAGGACAAGGCAGACCGGATCAAAACCCTGGTCGACACCGGCATGCAGTATTACTGGTCCGGCGGTGATGTGAAGAAAGCCGAGGCAGAGGTCTTCAAAGGCATCACGCTTCATGGCCGCTATGATGTGGTGGAGAAGGCATTCGCCGAGGCCTCCACCCTGGCCCCTCACCGGCTCGACTTCCGCTATGCCGTTGCGTCGTCACAGATCTTGCAGAAGAACCTTGCAGGCGCCCGCGCCACCTATGAGGATATCCTGGCAAAGGATCCGAACGCGTTCGCTGCCCAAGCGTGGCTGGCAGCTCTCGGCCGCATTGAAGAGAACCAGAGCCAGACCGCCCTTGCCGAACAGGCTATGGCCAGTCTCGACCGTAATCGCGCCGAGGCCTATCGCCAGCGCTTTGTGCGAGCTGAGGCCATCATGGCGGAGCGGCCGAACGTGGACGTGCCGACCGTTCCTGGCAAGGTCATGATCGTGGCACTGGGTTACGCCCTAGCCAAGGATGGAACGGCCGAAAAGCCGCTTCTCGATCGCCTTGAGGTGGCACTGAAGACAGCGCAGGCCAATCCGACGGCTCGTATCATGGTCATAGGCGGACAGCCTCAGGCGGGGGTGACGGAAGGCGACGTGATGACCAAGTGGCTGGTCGAGAGGGGTATCGACCGCGACCGCATCCTGATCGAAGACAAGTCCAAGGATACCGTCGGCAACGTTCTGAACGTGGCGAACCTTCTGAAGCGCCATACCGCAGACACAGCTGTCCTGGTGACCAGCGCGAGCCACATGCGGCGGGCGCGCACCCTTCTTGAGGAAGCCTTCCGTCAGTACGATCTGGAGACCCGGATCCACCCTGTGGTGGCCCTGGACGCCCCCTCTGTCGAAGAGGCCGCGAAGGTGTCCAAGGATGAGCGTATGGTGATCTACCGCGACCTGATGCGGGTCTCGGGCCTCTGGGCCTATCCAGGCATCCAACAGTAGGATCGGCAAGTATTTGATCTTGCTACGGTTTGACGAACCAGGGGGTCAGATGCCTCCTCTAATGCAAGTCGCCGGAGCGAAACTTCCCATGCGCTCCGGCGTTTGATATATTCCCAGGAAGGGACGAGTGTGATTGTGAAGGTCCACTCGTCCTTTCCATTTCGGGTAATCCGCAGCGAAAGGGTTATCACTCTTTCCATCCTGGGAATGCCGCGTGCGGCCGTCGCTGGGTGTATGATAAGCGCACCGCTTCAGGGACGAACAAGGCCATCCACAAAGCGCTGCTCTCCTCGTCTGTGTAGGAGCCAAGGCCCTACAAGTTGGTAAATTCCCGTAGAGGCAGAGAGGCGGCAGGGCTGATCCCGCCGCCTCTGAAAACATCGCGGTCACGAAGCCAAAGGCTTAGGCCTTGTTGTCGAGCGCCTCATAGAAGGCTTCGATCTGCTCGGACACCTCGATGTAGAACGGTCCTTCCCAGTCCTGGACCCACTTCGGGGCATTGAGCGTGTAACGGAGATCGTCCGTGTTGTGCTGATCGTCCTGCATCTCAAGTGCCTTTTGGCGCCCCATGGCGACAATCTCGGCGGTGATTTCCCAGGTCGTGTCACCTTGCGGATCCACAACCATGGTTTGATCACCAACCCAGACCTGCGGGGTGAATTCCGCCATCACTTTCGGGGTGTCCTTCGGCATCATCAGCCGGGCCAGCTTGATCTTCCAATCATCGAACTCGACGGCGTTCTGGACGATGTAGTCGAACGGGATCAGGACCTGGAGCGTGTGGGAGGTTTCGTCGGGCTCATCCTCCTCGACGATGACATGGCCGCCGATGGCTTCGATGCGGGGCCGGATTTCCGCCGCATAAGCATTGAGCTTTCGCAGCTCCGCGTCCCGGTCACCCTCCCCGTCCTGACCAAAGCCGACCTCGATGGTCGGGCACGCGAACTTCTTGCCCTCGTAGTGGCAGCTATAGGCCATATGCGGCCAGTAGCCGTTGGGAAGTGCGAAACCATCCTCGCCAACGAAGGGACTCTCTTTCTTGGTTAGCGGATAAAAGAATCCATCATGATCGACGCTCGATTCGAGTCCGAGTTTGCTGAACAGGCGTGGTCCTGCATTCGCGACTTCACAGCATCCGTTCGTCGCGTATACCAAACCTCCTGCATAACCTTCGGCATCGTCGGTGCACCATTTGTGAACAGGCGGAAGGTTCGAGGCATTCTCGGCCTCATCGCCCTCGTTCTCAGCCTCTTCGAGTTTGGCCGCAACCCAATCCCAGTATCCGCGGCGCGTGTCGCCGTTCGCTACCTCATGCCGCCAGTCCTCAGACGGGTAGTCGGGGTGATCATCCCAGACACTGCCGATCTGCGCGATCAACTCGGCTGCACCGGGGTGAACGGTGTCGGGCTGTGGTTTGGGTGCCGCATTGGCCGCAGGTTGAGTCTGGCGCTTCGGCTGCTTTGGCGAGGACGCTGCGCCTGACTTTATGCCAAGGAGTTCACGGAGGAGCGACAGCGGCACTTTCAGCATGTCGGTCGATGTGTGGAGGTATTCCTCGTGCGGTGCGTCGAAGTACCGGCTGATGATCTCCTTGTCAGAGAGCTTGGTGAGATCGTCACCAGCGTCTGCGGGGTTGCCGGGATTAAACGTCCGGTCGTTGAACAGACTCGACCGGCAGTAATCGGCGACCTCCGCATCAAGGGCCTCCTGTGTCGCCATCACATAGAGGTTGTCTCCATGCTTGTGGCTGACCTGCGCGATGAAGAGCGGAACCTCGATGGTTTCGGATGCGCCAATGCCGTCGAGACTGGCCTGAAGCGGGAGGATCTGATTGTCCAGGAGCCGCGACAGGTTCAGAAGCTGTCCGTATGGCGAAGGACCGAAGAGCTCGGCGCGTTCTTCAGAGACCACCTGTTCCACAAAGGTTTGATCAATCGCATAGGCCGAGTTGGCGAGGGGATCGCGAACCACAATGATGGTCTCACCCGACGGCAGGACAACTTCCCCGATTGGCTCAGCCATCGGCGGATTGAGGTCGCCAGCCTTGCCGGCAGCAGTGAGTTCGTTCTGGTTGTGGTAGCCGAAGGCGGCGGCAGCGACTTCGAGGGATTGGTAACGTTTACACGGGATGCCACGGGCCTTGAGGACCTTCTCAAGACGATCAAGGTGAACGGATAGGGACTTCATAAGCTGTCTCCTACAGGGCAGCCGGCATGCTCTATCGAGACGGGGGTTCCATTGACCGCGAGCCGGCCGCCGCAGGATGCAGCAGGGGTTGATCGCAGGGTGAGATTGGACAGGATTCGCCTGCGGCCGAGAGTGGGCCGCGAGAGACAAGGTCTCTTTGGAACCGGCGGGCTTACCTGAGGCCCTTAAGGGGTCGAAGGCCCCTTCGGCACGGTCGCTATGGCCGTGACGGAGAGGTCGCCGAATTTATCATGGGGTTTGATAAATGCTTAGATCAGTTGGATGAGAGATCTGATTGAATAACGCGACGTGTTTTCATGCGCCAGATTGCAGCGATGCTGATCACCACGCACAGCCCTGTGATGAGACTGCCTGCGAGCGCAAGGTACTCGAGCATCGTGGCTCTGCCCCGCAGGTGAACAGCGGTTGTGTATCCAATCCCGTTAATCAGAGCATGGAGAAGAAAAAGCTTGATCCAGCGTCCTGACCAGATGGCGTAAAAAGCGAGTGAGAGCGCAAGGTGAATCGGGACTGAGGGTGAGGCGAACAACAGTGTCGGCAGCGCCTGGAATGGTCCTGGTTGAAACAGGGCAGCCTCGAAGGTCTTGGTTCCGATTTCCAGCAGGCCGATCAGAAGGCCGATCAGGGCCGCTTTGCCTGGTGTAGCCGTCCAGCAGAAGCGGCTTGCAGCGAAGTACCGGGCACTCTCTTCAATGGCGGGGCCCGCGATGACGAATAGCAGGAACCCTCCCCTGAAGAAGAACGCTGCGACATTGTCGAAGACATAAGACAACGCCATCATCACGATTGCTGTCAGCAAAACCGTTATCAGATGGTCCCCGCCCTGAGGAGAACTAGCCCACCGGCATGGGTTTCAAGCCCGAGCAGGGCGACCTGATGCCTGCTTTCTCACGGGCCCGGCGACGGAGTTCCTGGCAGCCCGCATCCAGGCTGGCGCCGGGCGGATTGATGTGTTTGTAGGCATCCCAGAACGCCTTCCTGCCTTCGGGCGAGCGGTCGATTCCAGCAAGAATCTCAAGGTGACCGACGGTACTGGCGGCCCGCAGAACAGATTCAATCGGATGCTCTGGCGGAGCTTTTTTGCGTCTGCGCGTCATGTGATTTCCCTGTGGGTCGGTTCTAATCCGCTGTGCTTTGGTATTTGCGTGCAACGTCGGACGGTTAATCTGGTCGGAGATGAAATCGCCGAATACTAGGAGTGTCAGCGGAGCTTAATGGGCTGCGTTGATGTGCGAGATTAAAATGGTTCGCTTTTACTTGGCCTGCGCGCTCGTTCTGGCATCGATATTCTATGTGAATGCCGCGATGGCAGAGACGCCTTGGCAGAAGGATACCCGCCGTCTGTGCGTATCTACCCAGCAGCAGGCTTGCTGGATCAAGGCGGGTGCTGCGCTGTGCGATAAAGATCAAATGCGGTGCGACAAGCTCCCAGATCATGCGCCTGCCCGGATCATTGGGCAGGGTGGCGGCCGGTGGCATGTGCAGACCGCCTACGGCACGGGCTGGGTATCGGAACGCATGATCATGATGGACTGCCGTGCTATGTCACCGCCCCACCGCTGTTAGGTCCGGGTGGATTGTGGGTTCGGAAGTCCTGATCACTTTCGGGGATCCGCGGCGCCCCTTCCCTTCCAAGCGCCGCGGACCAATGCTTATGCAGCGGCTTCGTCGTCTGACCCATCGGTCTGCGCTGCCGCCTTGTTGAGATGAGGAGCTTTAGCCAGGTGCTGCTCGATGAGCTTGCGAGCTTCGGTTGAGGTCATCTGGCTGGCCGCAGCAATCTCTCGGGTTATGAAGTCCAGTGCACCCTCAAAGATCTGCTGCTCGCTGTAGGAGGCCTCTTGCTGCTCTGAACCCCGGTTCAGGTCCCGCAGGACCTCAGCAACGGCGGTCAGCTGGCCAGTCGCCATGCGCTCCTGGAAGTCGTTCGCGCGTCGGTTCCACATCCCCTTCTTGGCCTTCGCCCTTGTGCTGAGAATCTCGAGGGCTTGCTGGACGACGGCAGGTTCCGACAGTTTTCTCAGGCCGCTGCTTTTGGCCTTAGCCAGGGGAATGCGAATGGTGAGGCGGTCCTTCTCAAAGGTGATCACAAAGAGCTCAAGCTTGAACCCGGCGACTTCCTGCTCTTCGATCGCCGTGATTTTACCCACGCCATGGGACGGATAAACGACCTTCTCACCAACCTTGAAGGAAAGAGCATTGTTCTTCATCGTCATTCAGACATGATCTCCTTGGGACACAAGCCCTGCCGATCTGGCGGGATGTGGTTTAGCCATCGAGTTCGCGGTGGTCGCGTGAGCGGACCGTAAGTTTGCAGAACCCGAGGTGCCTGAGGCGGTTCCCGCATATCGGCTACGCAGCATGGCTGCGCAAGAGGACCTGGCTCCTCGGCCAGATAGTAACCTTTCGGTGGTTAAGACCCGGTGGATCGTCAGAAATCTTGGCGATTGGCGGCGCAACCCTTCCCCTCAGGCGCCGCCAATCGAAGCTGTTAGGCAGCCAAAGCCAATCCAGGACCGGATGCAGCTTCGGGTTCGTCATCTTCGTCGAAGGCGAATGCGAGGACGCTCCCATCATGAAGCTGCTCCCAGTCGATTTCACCGGCCTCCAGAAGCTCGCGCATTTGCTCACGGGCGCGATGAAGCCTTGCCTCTAAGGGGCTCACGGGAGGCGGCATTCTGAGATCGAGCAGCGCGGGAGGATGACGGTTCTCGCCGGCCGGAGCCTGCAGAGCCTCCACCTGTTTCAGGTACCAGTCGGTCATGATCTGGGCGAGGAACTGGTTGGTCTTGCTGATCCCTGCCTCCCGGGCCTCGACCCGAGCTTTGGTGCCGTAGGCCTGGGAGTCCACTGTCGCAACGCGGGGATGCTGGCGGAGTTCGGCCGCCCCGACCCCTTTGAGGCCGAACAGGTGGCGCCGGATATCGGTCCCGCGCAGTTCGCGATCGAGGGTTTCAATCACCTGCAGGATGCCCTGGGGGCCATGGAGGTGCCGCCGGCACATGGACCCGACCCCTACAACCGGGAAACCTGTGAGGTCAGGCATGCGCTCCAGGCAGCGAACGTAATCCTCCGGTGTCCAGCCCTGCAGGACGGGCATCAAGCGGTCGAGGATCCCCCGCTCTCGGGCGCCGCGGATACAGGCCCGATTGAGGTCGACCGTCCCAGAGATCCGGTCCAGGACCAGATCGCGGTTGCGGGCAATCTCCGGTTCGACGCAGAGATCCATCGAGGCAAACCAAGCCCATCGGTAGGAAGCGCATAGGTCCAGATACTGGTCCACGGTCCAGGCAAAGCCTCGGTACCGGCTGGCGGCAACGAAACCGGCACTAACAAGATAGGCTTCTAAGCCATTGAGATGGTGGAGGTTACGGGTTTTGAACCCATGCCAGACGGGAATGCCGTAGCCGTCTTTCTTCCAGACGGACAGAGCATTGGCACTGATTAGAACGGGCGCATTCAGTGCCCGGGCAGCATCAATGAGCGGCCCTCCCATAACATGAGGGAGGCCGAGCAGAAACTTGAGCATGAATTCTTTGTCCGGAATGGCGGGGATTGTCAGCCTGAGACGGGCAAAGAAAAAGGACCGATGAAACTCACCGATCCTCTTGAACCTTCAGGAACTTAGAGAAACAGCTTAAGCTGCTATCTCAATGGTTCTGATGCGGATGCTTCCGATAGTGTCGATGGTTGAGCCATGCCGCACCCCATGCCATTCCCAGAACGAGAGCTGGAGTGATGACGAAGGCCAGTAACGTAGTTCCATTCATGGCTCTAAATCCCTAAGGACACTTCTTGCTGCAAAATGTATCCCAGCAGCCGTACCAAGGAAACCCAGGACGGCCAGGCCAAGTTGCTATGCTGCTACATTTTGCCCAAACCCATTGATTTGAAATATGATCCCAACAATCGGGGATGCAACCCCTAGCGTTAGAATCGCCGAATACGCTCGATCGATGTTGTTGGCGAGAAGTTTGATCCGCTCGTTTCGGATATGCTTCATCTCAAGCTGCCCTCCTGGATCTGAATCCGAACCTGGGTGAGTTTTTTGGGGTTTGTCGTCCCTTTGGCTCATAGGGAGGGGCGTCCTGATTCCTTAAGCGACCTTGGTGTTGCCCTGAGATGCTCTGGCCTCGGCCGCTGCGGCTGCCTGCTCCCGCAGACGGTGCTCGGCCAATTGCTGACGGAGGTCCTGGTACAGGGGGCGGAAGGTTGGGCCGTGGTCTTCGACCATGTCAGCCAGGATGTGGACGGCCCGAACCAGCTTTTCCTCGGTGATCGGTCCGCGTTCCCGGTGATGCCATTCGCTCATGTGCCGTCTCCTTGCATGGGGCGGGCACAGTGCGCCGAGGATCTTGCTAGCAGGTTAAGCTTGCGCGAAGCTGGCGGCGAAACCGGTAACGACACCCTCGCGCAACCCAGGCCTGATAATCCTCCTACAGGGCTAAGGGGGACGACATGTGCAAGCGACAGATCGACAGGCGGACAACGCCGCCGGCGCCTTCCAATGACAACGGGCCAAGGGTCGTGCCTGGTCCAAAAGGCGGAAAGCCAGCTTTCCTCAGGTCGGGGATCCTATCGGTTGTCCTGGAGCGAACGGACCGTGTCAGGTTGGATTTCCTGGCCGATGGCGTCCTTACAATTCAGGGACAGGGCGCGGTCAGACAAGCTGGTCCAGCTTAAACCTGGGGTGGATCGATGATCCACTCGTTCCAAGCTCGGATCGCTGCCCTGTAGGCCTCTTCGTCGTTGCTGGCGCTAATGATGGGACCTTCGGCATCGTCATCGCAGCCGATGCAGACGTAATAGGCCTGATACGTTCCTCCGACGTTGAAGCGGCTGGTCATGCCGGAGGTTCCGCCGCAGAGGGGGCATGGCAGGGGGTCAAGCTGGATCATCGGAGTTCCGCAAGCCTTGCTTGGCGATCACTATACAGCCGTTTTGACCCTCTTTCTCGGATGCGTAGGGGCTAGGGAGCGCGTGATTTCGCGGAAGGCCCTTTATGGAACCGGATAGTATGTCGTTTCAGCGTATTCGGAAGATGAGTTCACAAACCTCTAGGGCAGCTCTGTAGACGCCTAGCCTAACCAGTCTCAAAATGACCCTCGTTCGGCGCGGAATTACTTCGCTATACCTTCCGACGAATGCCTGGCGATAAAGGCTGATAATGTTTCGGTTACACCCGGTGCCAAGGGCAGGTTCGGGTCGGCATATGCCGCGACGTTCGCGGCGCGATCATCCCCTTTCACAGCCTTGAGGACATGATCGGTCCCTGGCAGCAGCACGAGATCGGCCTCCGGCTGAGCCTGTGCAAGGCGGCGGGCATCGTCCTCTCCCACCTGAAGGTCGCTCAGTCCCTGTAGGATCAGCACAGGTTTGGAAACGGCGCTGATGAGTTGAGCCGGGTCGTAGGAGAAAGCATCCATCAGGAAGTCCTGGACCTCTGGCCTGAACAGCGCCCTCAAGGCAGGATGCAGGGTTGAGCCATCAACCCTCCAACCAGCCTCCAAGGCCGCTACGGCGGCGAGAGCCTCATCAAGGACGGGGGCATTGGCCTGGTTTGAGCGGAGCTGCGTGCGCAGGACCTCGCCAAGCGGCCGTCCCGCGACGGATACCAGCAGGAGGCCGCAGATGCCGGGCTCAGTCTGCGCTGCTGCCAGAGCAACGAGCCCGCCCTCGCTGTGGCCGAGCAGCCAAACGCAGGCGGTTCCGGTCAGCTTCCGAACCTCCGCAACCCAGGTCCGTACGTCCGAAGCATAGTCAGCAATGGTGACGGCGTTCGGGTCCGGTGCTGCGGCGGCACTGGAGTACATGCCCCTCTTGTCGACCCGGAGGGAAGCAATGCCCTGAGCCGCAAGTCCCTCGGCGATGAGGTGGTAGGTTGACGCCTTCACGCCAAGCGGATTGTTGCCGTTCTGGTCGGTCGGGCCGGAACCAGGGATAATGAGCACAAGAGGCTTGCCTGTTCTATCAGACGGCGCCAGCAAAGTGCCCCCTAGGGGACCCGCTCGGATGCTTCGTTCATTGAAGGGATTGGGTTGGGCCATGTGGGAGAAAAGCAAGCCACCGAGGAGCGTGATCGAGATGAGGTGTTTCATCGATCGGCTCCTGAGCAAGGACCGGACAGGCCGCAACTATAGGAACGCTTACTCGCTCCAGCAATGATTTCGGATAACGGGAGTTAAGGATCCCTCAGAGATCGGTATAGCCCTTCCGGCGCTGGGTCTCAGCCCAGCCTTCAAGAGCGCGGGAAGCTTCGGGCTCGTTTGGGAGGATATCGACCTTCTCTTGCCCTTTGGTGCCGACATAGCCCCAGTTCCGGACCAGCCGGATCGTGCCGAAGAGATCGCGCTCAATCATCAGGCTGAAGAACCGTGCCCTGCCCTGCTCCGGATCACGCCGGTAGAGCACCAGGTGGTGCCGGATGGGTGAGCGAGCATCGGGCATTTGGCCGGAAGGCCTTATTCGGGTTTGCCCTTCTGGAGCGTTCTTTCCATCTCCCGCATCATGGCGGCCTCGATGTCATCGAGGTTGACCTGGACGCCCTGCCCGTCGGTCTGTGCCGGGCCGGCCTGAGCCCTGGTGATAGCGGTCTGCTTCGCAGAGGGGCGCTTGATGGACATCCTTGCCTGGACCGGAAAGCGGTTTTCCAGGGTGTCGAGCAGGCTATTAAGCGCCGGATCGGACAGAGGAACGTCTGGGTACTGCTCAATCCCTCTGAGTGCTATCGCCTGATTGCTGAACCGGGTATCAGCCGTGATCTCAGGCCCGAACCATGGAAGCGGCTGGAAGCCCCTGCCCTCGGCTTCACCGTCGAACTCCACCGTCACGAAATGCAGAGCGCGCGGCTGGTTGAACTGGTCGATGAAGGCTTCCCGATCACTGATCCGCAGCTTTGTCCGGGTGTAGTCGATCTCGCCGGTACAGACATCGAGCAGCGCGTGGCCATGCGCCACCGGAACCTCGGTCTGCTCCTCGACATCGCCATTAGGGCCAATGGTTCTCAGGATGAGAAAGGCTCGGTTCTCCTCGAGGCGCACCCAGGAGGTGCGGTCCCTCTGTTCCGGGAAGAAACCTTCGACCTGGCGCAGACCGCCGCGCTCCCGCTGGATGAAACGGGCGAGCGAGGAGGCAAGGAGAAAACGGCGGCGAATGGTCATGAAATCCTGAGAATGCAAGGAAAGTGAGGAAGGCTTCTATTCGTATATGGCGGAGAAAGGGGGAGGCAACCCTGAACCCGGCATTATGGTTTCTGCTCAGCCGCCGGCGCCGGACTTCTCTTTGTCTCGGATCTGTCGCTCGGTCAGGTACTGGCGGTCGTAGAGAAACAGCGGGTCGGCGTCTTCGCCCCGCATATCAGACCAAGCAACGATGCTCGACAGTGGCACGACATGGTAACGCGAGGAGCCCTTCTCCCCAGGCTCGAACAGGGCAATCTGGCCCTCCGGGCTTTCCGCCATTGCACCTGTGAGCGCGCGGCCGGAGGTCAGATAGAGGATCCCGGCACGGTCGAGCGGCAGTTTCTTGAGCCCGGCCAGAGGGTCACGTTCCACAGAGTCTGGGGTCGGAGACGGCTCCGGCTCCTGAGCTTTCAGCCTATCCTGTAGCTTCTCGACAAGACCGAGGCCCGTGCTGCCGATATGGGTAACGTCTTTCAGGCATAGGACGTCGGGTTCTTCGGTGTCGGAGAGAGCCAGCTGCTCGCAGTTCGCAAAAATGGCGAAGTAGTCATGGATGGTGCTCAGAAGGGCCTCAACCGTCTCAGGTTGATCCCCAAGCTTCTGTATGGCTGTGTCCACGATGCGAATTCCTTGATTGTGCATGGGAAGGTCAGGCCGCGATCTGCTGGCCCATCTTGTCGATCAGGTCGTTCGTTCGGGCGAAGATCCGGGTCCGGATCTCCCGCTCGGCTTCGGCGTACTGGTCGGGGTGGTAGATCAGGGTCACGGCCCGACGCAGCTTCGTGAGTTGCCCCTTCCCCTTGATTGGCTACGCCCGGATGAAGGTTTCCGTAACGGACCAGCGGCGGTCTTCCTGAAGATCAACTGGTTTTGCAGCGGGTTCGGGCGCTACGGGGCGCGCCGTGTGCTCGGATGCCGGAATGGTGCAGGAGAGCTCCAGCGAGGAGATGTCGCCGACGGCGAGGTCTGCCACGGGCACCGGAACGGTCAGCTTTTCGGAACCATAGTAGACGACCAGGGTCATCGACTTGGCGAAGTTGCGCTCCTTCCCGGCAAAGGCACTGCCGTAATAGAACTCCCCGTTCTGGCCTTTCGCCCGCAGCTTGCGGTACATGCCGCCGTTGGACGCCTCGAAGACGGCAACGGTCAGGAGGATGTCGAGGCGATCGAAGCGGACCTCGGCTCCGGAATGAGGATCCTGGCGAATGATAGTGAGATAGCCGAGGTGAAACCGGCTGTTGTCGTTATCGGCGCGGCGCATCGTCATGGCGGGTCCACCACTTATGGAAAACACGGGAAAGGAAGGTGGCCCGATGCAGCGGGCCGTCTCGGGTCAGGCGCAGAGGAGGTGAGCGTGTCCGTCCTCGAAGGCTTCCAGCGCCAGATCGCGGTCATCCTCAACTAGATCCGCGGCAACCGACGGTCGTTCCAACCTCTGCCACTGCGGCCCCTCGACTTGGGCGTGGTAGCGCTCTGCCCACTGTTCCACAGCGGTGATTGTTGCGGGAACCAGGCTGACGCGGTTGTCCCAACGACCGCTGTCGCAATCGATGCAGCCATAGACGATGGCGACCACTCCGCCTTCCTGGAGTTCGGCGAGCTGCTTCTTCCGCTCGATGCGCTGGGCGAGGAAATCCACCTTGTTGTGATACAGTTCCTTGCACAGACGACGGATGAGGCTGCGGTTCGTGCGCGTGATCTGCATCGGGATCTCCCTTACCCTTTTCGGGGTTTTGACGGACTGTCGGGTTCACCCAATGCTCGACTTCACCTCATGAATGTTCGTGTTGCCTCAGCGCTAGCCGGTCTACAGAGTCTCAGGGGCGAAGAACTTGTACTGGGAGTTGAACAGCGCCTAGAGGCCTCCTTTGGAACCGTCCGTGTAGTACCAGCGGCTGAGAGCCATTAGCTGGGAATGGCTGCCGAGCCTGAGCTCGGCCAGGCGGCACGCAGGTCGCTGAGGCTGCTGAAGCCGTTCTCCAACGCCATTTGCTCGGAACTGCGGGGCTGACCGGTCTTAGGGCCCATGATCTCAGGCATGGGCGCTGGCGGATGTGAGGCGAAGTCCCGGCCACAGATATCGAGAACGCGGATTAGGGGATTTTGCGTGATCGAATAAATCATTGCGACAGCTCAGGAGCATCTGACCCCGAATTATAATTCGGGATGTCTATGGTTTCGAGCGGAGCCGGACGCGAGTTTGAGGCAAAGTTAACGCAAGCGAGTGACTGACTTGGCGCAGCGCCCCCTAACCCCCTCCCCTAGCGCTGCGCCGATTTATGAGTTCGGCCGATGAGGAGTTTCCAGAAAAGATCGGAAGGCTTCCGGCGAAATACTGAATGAAGAAGGTCAAGGGGGTTCACATGACATTCAGTCTCACCATGCTCAAATGAACCTCAGTTGGGGTTTTACGTTTACAGCCCCAGAACTATTCTGGAGACATCACATGCGTAAGATCGCTACTCTTGCTGCAGTGGGCGTCCTGGCCCTCGGCGCCTTTTCTACTTCGGACGCGGAGGCCCGCTCGGGTCGTCGCGGGGCTGCCATTGCAGCCGGTGTTGTTGGCCTTGCCGCAGGCGCTGCGATCGCGGGCGCGGCCTCTCAGGCTTATGCGGCTCCTGCTTATGGGTATGGGGCACCCGCCTATGGCTACGCTGCCCCGGTCAGATCATACCGCTACACCAACGACGACGGCTACTACGCTCGGCCGGCATACCGGGAGCGGCGTGTGGTCCGCTACTATGATGAGCCGCGTCGGGTCCGCCCCCGTCGGGTGGTCCGGTCCTATGACTACGGCTATGCGCCTGTGAGTAACCGCACCGTGACCTACAGCTATGGCTCGCCGTACTACGGTTCTGGATACTACGGCGGCTGGTAATCTAAATCCGACAGCAAAAAGGGCGGTCGATAACGACCGCCCTTTTTCCATTTTAGGCTGCTGGTTGACGGTTCTTGGCTCCGTCGGGCACCTGGAAGGTCAGGAAGCCTGGACGGGTGCAGTGGTCGAGCCAGACACCCCAGACGCTGCGGTAGGTGTGCGCAATCTCCACGTATCCGAGCAGGTGGCTTGCCAGCGCTCCGATCTCGAGTTCGTTGGTGTTTTCGGCCATGCCGCCGGCGGTGAACTCCTCGAAGGTTTTATAGCGCTCAGATGCGATAGCCCCGATCTGATAGGCGCAATGAACAATGTCGCTATGAAGTCGAGTGCGACGCTCGTACAGGGGTTTGCAGGCTTGGGCATTGATCAGTGAGACCGCGTGCAAAAGCGCGCGGGTCCGATGCCCGTTCCTGAGCTTGAAGTCAGTTGTCATGAGATCCTCCGGTCAACTTTGTGCCGGTAAGGGTGGGTTGCGGTTCGATCGACCATGCGTCGAGCCCGCGCCGTCGAGATTCTTCTTTTGGGGTTTGAGGAATGCCGACTGGCAGAAGACCAGAGCTGAAAAAGAAAAAGGCTGGCGTGAACTCAATCAGGGCCAGCCCTTGTATGGTTAACGGTAGAGAGCGTTAGGCCCCGGCAGGAACCTGGTCGAGGAAGCCTACGACATGCTTCAGGCGACCATTGTCCAGAGTGGCGAAGTCATTCCCTTTGATCGGACCGTCCGCCCCTTCGGGCCCGAGCTGCCAGGAGAACCTGACGTGATCGCCGTAGCCATCAGGCTGGCCAATCAGGGAGAAGCGGAAGGCGGGGAACCGCTGATGGACGGCGCTGATGAGCGCATCGATCTGGCTGTGGCCGCTGCCCTGCATCAGGGGATCGATGTAGGTGCCATCCTCGGTCCAGAGGTTGGCCAACAGATCCTGCCGGCGGGCTGCGTTCGTCTCGTTCCAGAGGGCGATGTAGCGGTTGGCGATCGTTGCGGCGTCGGTCATGAGATGTCTCCTGATGGTGGGCTGGGGCAATCCCGGCATGAGAACCATGGAGGAGACGGAGAAGCGGGTCGATTACGCCCGAGGTAATGCTTTACACGGTGGCCACGATATCGTCCGCTGCGGTTTCCGGCGAATGGCCGATCTCATAGTAATCGCGAGCGTCGCCATAACGGGCCTCCGGCAGGTTGCGCCTGGCGAGTTCTCCGTTCAGGGCCAGCCACCACGGCGAGAACTCGGTGTTGGCCTTTGTCGATGCCATCTCCAGGAGGCAAAGGCTGGAGTTGGTGAAGTAAGTCATGGATCCTCCTTGGCGAGTTGATGATGGACGATGCGAAACATGCCTATGCGCCGCGACGGTGTGCGAGCGGGACAAACAAGCATTCGGGATCTGAGTGGAACGAGGGCTGAGAGCGTATGATCAGGCGGCTGCCGAACGCTCAAAGGAAACGCCTTGGCGGAGGTGCTGTCTGAAAACCTCAACCAAGGCGTCGGCGGTCCTTAGGGAGAGACCACATCTGGAGATAGGCAACACCAACCGCCTGTCAACGTCTCCACAAACGAAAACGCCCTGACAGAGTTAGCCGTGCGGAGCTCACTGTCAGGGCGAATTGTTGTGGCACCGGTTGCAATACCACGCCGGGATAATACGCGAAGTGCCTCGTCGGTTCAACATCAGGCTGTGCACAAGCAGAATTGCCCCGGCAGGAGGCTGAGCACCAGACCTCCCACCAGGGCGCTTGCGATGTGTTCCGGCATCGCAAGATCTATGTAGACACGGCTCTTCCGTGCCGATGTGTGGCGACGCACACGATCAGTCGCGAGCGAGATCATTGGAGAAGACAATCCAGTCGGACCGTTAATCGGTCCGACTCCTGTCGACGCCTATGTCACGCAGAATGTGAGGGCTGACTTCCCGCTTCAGCGCCTCGACCAACTCGAAGGTCAGAACGGGCTGCTTGTGATCGTTCGCGGGCTTGCGCGGAACGCGAAGGAACTCAAAGCGGAATGCGAACCCTACCAAGGGCAGAGGGAATACGGTCGGTTTCATCGGAGCCACCAGCAGCAAAAGATGTGACGAGGAGAGCGGCGCGGTGCCATGTGCAAAGTCGCATAAACATGTAACGCCTCCTCTGGCTGGAGCTGTGAACCGTGCGGAAGATCCGCGGGGCAGGTTCAATACCAGAATTCGCCTGTCGAGACTAGCCCTGAGATGCACAATTGTTGATCTCGCCTGCTTGATTACTGCAGGACGACGTATTCAGGCGGCAATAGGTGGATACCGATGTGCTATTGGCAGGGACGATCAACCCGTGTTTTTTCAGTTCATACATCGTAGTGACGCCGATGCCGCGGACTGTCCGGCCGGCGGTAGTTTTCAGACGTGCTTTGAACTGCTCGCGCCTGGTATAGGAACTCATCTCAAGCGGGTAGCGGAACTCCCCGCCCTCTTTGAGCACCTCAAGGGCTTTCCTAGCCATTGTTAAGAGGGTCGGACGGTCGCTCATGAGAACCTCACTTTATGGAGCTACGCCGAGAGCCGCGCAGCGAATGCGCCAGAGCTCGGTTGCCTGACAGGCATGGCCAGCCTGACCGAACAGGTCCTGCAGGCCGCTGGCAGCCATCAGCACGGACAGGAGGAGCGGGTTCGCGGCGACGTACTCGTCCCAGAGAACCGAGTAGAGCGCCCTTACCTCGTCGGCGTTTACCGCCCGCTTTCCCTTGGCCTCGCGCCAGGTCAGGCCCGTCGAGCCGTCGGCAAAGACCTTAGCGGCCTAATAAATCTCTTCGATGGACTTGTTCCCACGGCCCTTGATCCGGGCTGCGAAAGCATTGAAGCGGCGATCTCCCCGGCTGGAGCATTCAAGGAAGGGAGCCGTGCCATGCTGAATTATTTTCTGGGGATCCTTAACTGGTTTCACCATTCGGACCTCCGCAAGTTCAATGCACTTAAGACAGCGTCTCGGGGCTGACCCGAAGTACACTGCTGCAAGCTCGCCATAGTTGTAGCTTGAAGCGCGATGTTAAGCGTGATCCCACGGCGCTGCAGAATGGCGGCGGGGTTTTAGCTTCTGTTGTTCCTAAAGGAACGGCTCACCTCAGGAAGATCTGAGTTGATAAATTCATCCCAGATAGGTGTAGCCCTCGAACCGCTTGGCCAGGATCGGGTCGTAGCCCAAGCGCTGCCGCAGCTTCTTGCGCAGCTTGCTGATATGGCCCTCAACCACCGTGTCCGATACGCCGGTCTCCTGATTGTCATAAACGGCGTTGAAGACCTGTCCCTTACTAACCGACCGGCTGCGGTTGCGAACGAAGTATTCCAGGATCGTGAGCTCACGCCGGGGCAGGATCAAGGGCTTGCCATCGATCTCTGCATCCTGACCGTTATGGAAGACCCGTATCCGGTCAGTCGATACAGCCGGCTGGCTCTCGCGGTGACGGCGCCAGACAGCTTCCGAGCGGGCAAGAATTTCCTTGACGTGGATGGGTCTGCGCACGACGTCGTCGATCCCGGCCGTCAGCAGTTCGAGCGTCTTCTCAAGCGAGCGGGTTTCACTGAAAGCGATGATCGGGGCGGGCGTACGCTGACGGATTGTTTTGGCGAAGGTGACTGGCACTTCGCTCTCGTCGATCAGAAAACCGCGCACCGCCTGGAGATCAGACTCGGAAGGCTCTTCAAGCCATGTTTGAAAGTCATTGGAAAACAGCCCGATCGAGGGGATACCCTCATGCTGAAACTCAGACACATAGGCAGCCGCAGCCGATTGCTGCGAAGCAACAACGATAAACATTCTAGTAATGCCCCAACCCAGAAACTTGTTCGAACGCCACGATGTCTATTCTCGGCTCCCGTCTGCCAGCTACTCGACTTCGGGTCCGTTCGTCTTTGTTTGCGAATAAACTGTGTTTGTTCATCGGCGTTGAGTGACTGAACGAATCACTCAACCTTGTGTGAAGATGTCGTTACGGCAGGCTGAGGTCAATTAGGTACAATCCCTTGACACAAGTCTCCGAAAGCAGTGTTGCTTTCAGATGACAGGTTTAGATCGTTACAGTTAGGTTAATGAAAAATTAACAAGCACCGCCAAGAACGGCAGTGACTTTCGTACGCAGTGTTTCTGCATTGAACAGCATGACGATATAGTTGTTGACGCCTGCCTGCTTAGCCGCAATGACGTTCCGGGCTCTCGCTTCAGCCGTGACCATAATGAACGGCAAGCGGTTGAATTTAGGAATGGCCCGAACTTCCTGCAGCAGTTCGAATACTGTCATGGGCGCCATGTTCCAATCGAAGATCACGAGGCTGCAGTGCTTGTGTTTGAGCCGATCCAAGGCCTCCCTGCCGTCCCGCGCCTCATCGACGTCGGCAAAGCCAATCTTCCGCAGGAGGTTGCGGATGATCCTGAGCATCGTCTGGTAGTCATCAATGATCAGTACGGGGACGGAGGTATTGACAGCCATGGTGCTTCTACTCAGGCAGCGCGGACAGGTTCACTAGCGGCAATCTGCTCAAAAACCGCGTCAATCGGCCATTCCTGCGGCTGAATGCCCTGGATGTGTCCGACTGCTTCGATCAGACCTTGAGGCGGCACGACCTGAAACACATCCCCCAGGTGGTAATCGAGAGGTCGGAACTTGGTTTCGACGACAGCGACCTTCACGTTCTGGAGCAATGGTGACGCCGCTTCAATCTGGCGAACCTCTCTGTCCTCCAGGATTGCAACGCCCGTGAGATTGGGGATGAGATGCTCGGAAAGCGTGCAGAGGTAACCTGCTTCGCCGGAATCATCCATTTCCATCATTCAAGGCAGCGACCTCAGCACGCCAGTTCTCTGCAGTGACGGTGCGGCTATCATCACACGACTGGACGAAGGCAGCGGCCTCGTTCTCAGCCTCCGCCTGATCATAGAACGACTGCACTGTGTCAACCCCCGTCAAGAGGGTCCAGAACTTGGCGGTCCTCGGGGGAGTTCCTCGTTGCGGGTGGACGGATTTGAGGGCTAGGTTCAGGATTTGCCCGGCAGTTTCGGTATGAACGGCACAGGCTTGGTGCCGCCGGCGATGTACAGGGATGTCCAGCGTTGCCGTTCTTCGGAAGTTTCAGGCACCAGAGGCTGCGGCCGTCCTCGACCAGCGCCTGGCACACGGCGTCGGCGTAGTGTTGCAGGGACGGGTGAACAGCCCCAAAAACCGAGAACGATCATGACAGCGCGGCTGGCCTGATCCCGGATTGCCGGGAGGTTGTATTCGCTGCAGGGGATGACACCCGACGAATTCACGCGGAGCTGAGGTGGCTTATAGCTGTCAAGGTTGGTCATGAGGCCGGGGTTCCCGTGAGGCATACACGGGCCAGGACGTCAGAGATCCTCAATGGGGCCGTATCGCTTGGCCGAGGTCAGGGTCCCAGGTGCCATGCACCCATGGCAAAGATAATAACTTGGCCAACATAGATCGCAGCCGTCACGCGTGTTTCAGCGTCGAGCCTCAGGCCCTTCATGATGAGCAACTCCGTTGAATGATGTTTG
>JAESFL010000712.1_pt1 | contig 19134 bp, 16 predicted proteins | sample 9269401 | NCBI WGS metagenome assembly JAESFL01 (sample SAMN14506025, study PRJNA617098) | algae metagenome | isolation source: Gloeocapsa sp. UFS-A4-WI-NPMV-4B04 and co-occurring heterotrophs from desert... | place: USA: Utah | collected 2006-10-01 | reverse complement strand
CATTCTCTCGTCGGTCATCGTCGTCTCCGGGGTTAGGGTCAGGTGTCGCTACCCGAACTCTAACCGAAGACTGGCGATGACCACCTCACGGATGGCTCACTCCTACACCACGTCCCGGGACGCTACCAGGCAGACTTCCTTATTGACTACCAGCGGGTCGCGCTTGCGGCTGCTTGCGCGCGACTTCCTGAGCCTTGGTGTAGCTCTCCACGACTGCTGAATAGTTTGGAGAGACGTGGGCATAGAGGGCGCCGATCTCGGCCGCTTCGGGACGGTTCCAGGTGCGGTGTACTTCGGACAGCACGGCATTCGTTGTCGTGGGGATGACACCACCCTGAACGAAACGGGCGAGCGACGTCCGGCTCGCCATCTCACTCGGATCGCCTGACGCATCCATTACGGCGTAGACCTTGTATCCTGCCAGCTTTGCATCGAGCGCCGGGAACATGACGCAAACGCTGGTCCAGACACCCGCCATAATCAAGGTCTTCTTTCCAGTGGATTGCACCGTCCGGACGAAATCCTCATTGTCCCAAGCGTTCACCTCACCCTTGCGCCCCACATACACGGCATGGGGCGCATTCTGGTGAATCTCAGGCATGAGCGGCCCGTTCGTTCCGTTCGGCTCCGAAGCCGTCGTGATCACTGGTATTTTCATCAGCGTCGCCAGCTTGGCAAGCATCACCACATTGGACCGCAGCTCCGCTATCGGAACGTCCTTCACGGTCTGGAACAGACCCGCTTGGTGATCCAGCAGCAGAATGACGGTATCAGATGGGTCGAGCAGCGCGGCGCCTCCGCCGGTCGGCAGAACGCTGGACGAGGCGCCGCCTCGGGGCGGCGTTGCTTGAGCCAGGACGGGTGGCGTCACTGACACCAGACCGAGTGCCAGAATCCCAGCGAATACGTGAAAGGTTTTATTGAACATATGTGACATGGTGCAGATCTCCTTTGACAACCGAACACACTGTAAAGTCGTCCTTACTCAACTAGGATGTTGGCCACACGACGGGTCATTGCGACGACTTCCTGTTCCGGCATTCGCCGAAGTGCGCCACTGACGACCAAGCGAGTCTGATGGAGGAGCGCGGGCGAGGCGAAAGTGATGAACGCGGCGAAATCGACATACTAGCCCGGTGCGATGCGTCTCTTGACCACCTCCCTTTTGGCTGAACCACGCGGCCCCTGTTGTGGACAGATCCAGGGCCTCTTCGCGGGACAGCTTGTTGTGGTCGGTGAATTGCGGCGTTTCACTCGAGTCTACGCAAGTCGCATCGGGAGGGGCGTGCCTGAGGTCAAACATGAGCAGGAACGTACCGATACTCGTTGCCGGACCTCTCCACCCTGCCCAATCCAGGGTAGGCGAAGTGATATCCAAGCAGCAGCAGTCGGTCGACTGCGGCACGGTCGACGAAGCGCTGCCTGGTGTTTGCTCCAACCTCCTGGTCGGTATCGTTGCCGAAGCGCCAAGCCGGATGCTCGAAGGAGACGATCTGGTTGGTGACGACGTCGCCGGTCACGACCAAGGTCTCAGGTCCGGCAAGCGCATAGGACATATGACCGTGCGTGTGTCCCGGCGTCGCGATAGCCTGGAGGCCCGGCAGGATGTCGTCACCGTCCTGCACAAGGACGATCCTTTCGCGGACCGCTGACAGGTCACGCTGGGCTCCAATGGCGAAGGCGTGCAGCACGGAGGGCTTCGAGGAGGTAAAATCCGGATCCATCCAGAAATCCCATTCGGTCGCCGCGACATAGTAGGAGGCGTTCGGGAACCGTGGTCTATTGTCTATTCCAAGCAAGCCCCAGACGTGATCGGGATGCGCATGGGTGAGCAGAACCTTGGTGATCGCCTCCCTGTCATGTCCTGCTGCGGCAAGCGACGATGCCAGCCTCCCCTCGGTCGGCTGGAACTTTCCCCCACCCCCGAGGTCTATCAGGATCAGGTCGTCTCCCGCCTGGATCAGCGGTATGTTGGCATGGGCGCGGATGGTCCCGGCGCTCCCGCCGAGACGTCTCTCGATGTCGAGCCATTGGTCTCGTGTGGCATCCGGAGCAACGATTTCAGCGGGCAACGCAAAGTGTCCGTCGCTCAGCACCGTGACATCGAAGCTTCCCTGCCGGAAGCCAAAGGGAGAGGTGTCCGAGACAGTTTCAGATCGATCAATGGTCATCGTGGAACTCCTGGTTCATCATCGTCCCGCAAGGCTGCCAAAAGGGCGCGGATTGCGGTTTGTAGCCCAGCCCCTCCGCTGCTGAGGAGCACCAAGCCAGCGGCGCCTCCGGGCATGAAGCCGATCCTGCCAGAGAAGGCGGCAACGGGCTTGCCCGCCTTCAGGAACCCGCCGATCAGGCCGCCAGCGAACCTGTCGTCGGTCTCTGCCAGCGATCCGCTGCCTCCGACCAAGACGCAGGCTTCAAAGTCCTCGACGAAGACATCGCGCAGCCGAAGCGTGTCTGCGATCTCATTCCGGGCATGGCGGTCGGACAGGAACCGATCCACCAGTGTGCTCCTTGCCCCTTTTCCTTGCTTCGGCCTCTGGTGCCATGGATACCCACCGGCCTCCGACGCGATCAGAAGCCGGGCACCAGCCTTCAGCAAAGCGTAGTAGACCCCCACGAAATCCTCGAGCGGATCGATGTCGGTCGCATCACCGACATCGAGAACGATCAGGATGGACGCTGACGTTCCGTCCGGCATGACCGACTGCTCCCGTTGGGTGATGACTCAACCGGCGGCCGAAAGTCCTTTCGCAGCCGGAAGCCGGGCATTGATCCACGCCACGACATCCGTCACGACGCGCTCGCGACCGAAATCGTTGAAGAGGTCATGGCTGTGCCCGTCGTACAGCTTGAGTGTCTTGTCGGCCGATCCGGATGCTTCGTGGAACTCGAGGCTGCCACTCGGACGCGTGACCTTATCCTGTGTGCCATGAAGGATAAGGACTGGACATTTGATTGAGGCGAAGCCGGATTTCAGCCTATCGTTCGCCCTCGCCAATGCAGCAACCGTTGCCACCGGCTGCGCCTCGCCGGCGATGAGCGGATCGGCGTCCATGGAGTCCACAACAGCGGGGTCACGCGAGAAGTCTCTGTTCTTCAACCGGAGTACGGGAATGCGAGGTACGATCCGGCTGATGGCCTTGATGACGGTCAGCAGGAAGTCAGGCGCGTAGACCTGATAGGCGAAGCTCTCGCAGATGAAGCCTGCGAGCCGCTCCTGGTGATCGAGCGTATAGGTCGACGAGACCACGCCGCCTGCACTGTGGCCGAGGAGAAACAGGGGCAGTTCCCCTTCGCGACGCTGGACTAGCTCGATCAGGGCGGATACGTCGTCGACGTATTGAGAGACGTTCTCGATGAAAAAACGTTCGCCGCCGGAACGGCCTCGGCCGCGTAGGTCGAGGGCATAAACCGCAAGCCCATTCGCGACCAGTTGTTCCGCGATCCATTGGTAATACCCGCTGTGTGACTTCACGCCGTGGCAGATCGCCACCACCGCCCTCGGTGGACCGGAGGGATGCCAGGATCGTACGAAGATCCGCAGTCTGTTTTCCTGATCCAGGAATTCCTCGTTCGCTTTCATGGTCATTGCATCCACCCCTTTGTGTCGGTCAGCCCTTGATGAAGACCAGGAGGTCGGCGTTCACCACATCCGGATGAGTCGTGCAGAGCCCGTGCGGCAGCCCCTCGTAGACCTTGAGGGTCCCATGCTTCAGGAGCTTGACGGACATCGGCGCAGAGTCCGCGAAGGGTACGATTTGATCGTCGTCGCCATGCATCACCAACGTGGGGACCTCGATCCTCGTGAGGTCCTCGGTGAAGTCAGTCTCAGAGAAAGCCTTGATGCAGTCGTATTGCGGCTTGATGCCCCCCATCATGCCCTGGCGCCACCAGTTATCAATTACGCCTTGTGAGATCTTCGCCCCTGGACGGTTGAAGCCGTAGAAGGGACCTGCCGGCACATCCACGTAGAACTGCGCCCGGTTTGCGGCGACTGCCGCACGGAAGCCGTCGAAGACCTCGAGCGGTAACCCGCCCGGGTTCTTGTCCGACTTGACCATGATGGGTGGTACCGCGCCGATCAGAACCGCCTTGGCGACGCGTCCCGGCTCTGCGCGGGCGACATAGCGGGCCACCTCGCCGCCTCCGGTCGAATGGCCGATATGAATCGCGCCTCTAAGGTCGAGGGCTCTCGCCAGTTGGATGACATCATCGGCATAGGTATCCATCTCGTTACCGTGAGCGGTTTGTGTCGAGCGACCATGGCCGCGGCGGTCATGGGCGATGACGCGATAGCCCTGATGAAGGAAGAACAGCATCTGGCTGTCCCAGTCGTCTGCGCTGAGGGGCCAGCCGTGATGGAAGACGATGGGCTGTCCACTGCCCCAATCCTTGTAGAAGATCTCTGTGCCGTCCGTCGTCGTGATGGTAGCCATCGTTCTCGCTCCTTCGGTGGATTGCATCCTCGGTTTTTGAGTGATCATGCCGGATCCCTGCGCGGAGGCTCCTGCCGTGGCGACAAGGCTGAGCCCTGCGGCCAGCACTGCGCGCCTGGTGGGATGAGTGGAGACGGAGGGGGCACTCATGGCAGCTCCTCCGGTCCGAGAAAGCGCAGGACCTCGTCCCCGAATTCCCTGGGGTACTGGAACAGGAAGGCGTGGCCCGAGTCCGGATAGATGATCAGCCGGGCATTGGGGATGGCCTGCGCCAGGGCATACGACTGGTAGGTCGGGATCATCACATCCTCATTGCCGTTCGCGATAAGGACAGGCTGACGGATCGATCCGACGCGCCGCAGCAGCGAGGTGTCTGGCGTGCCTACGTCGCTCCCGGCAGAGAGCATCGCCTTCCAGGCCTTCTCGCTGACACGCTCGGAGAGCGCATCGGCTCTTAGGCGCAGGCGGGCCAGGTGCTCTCGACCGGCCGCCTGGCTCGTCGGAGTTTCCTTGAAGAACAGGTAGAGAAAGTCCACGTCGGTGTTGACCGGCTTGGTGGCGATCTCGATCGCCTTGGCACCCAGGTTGGCGCCCTCGACATAACCCGCGCCGCTGCCGACGATAATCAGCCTGCGGACGATCTCCGGCCGCTGGAGGGTTAGTTCCTGCGCCACCAGACCGCCGAAGGAGAAGCCCAGCACGTCAACCTGACGATACCCCAGAGCCTCGATGAATTTGGCCGCATTCGCGGCCCAGTCGGCCATGCGGGCGGGGGCCTCACCTCCAGAGCGCGCAACGCCTGCATTGTCGAAGATGATGACGTGCCGCCCGGCTGCCACATGATCGAGGAATGCCGGATCCCACTCGTCCATCGTTCCACGGAAACGATTGATCAGGACCAGCGGCGTCCCGGTTGGATTGCCCAGTGACCGATAGGCGAAGGAGATGCCGTTGACGCTGATCTTCTGCGTCTCGACGCAGGAGGCGCCGCACGTCTTGGAGTAGACCTGCGGGGAGGAAGCGGTCTGTGCCGTTGCCGCGGCAGGAAACGCTGCCGACCACATGAGGGCCGCAAGGCCAGCCGCAGCGGCCCGGGGCAATGAAGTGAAAGTCCGTGATGTCATCGCACATCCCTCGGGATCTGTTGCGTCTTCGGGTCGACGCAACCATGACCCCGGTCGGCGATGTGAACCAGTTAAGCGGTGTAAAAGGGTGTTAACGGGCCTCTTCAGGGTTCCAAGAGCTCACCCTGCTGGTCCAGGCAACAGCGCCCTGCTCGGTTGCCAAGGCCAAGGACTGCGCGATCAGGCGCCGGGCATCGTCCTGGGCATCGCTCCGCGTCATGAGCAGCCGAGCGTGCTGATGAAGAAGTTCGGGCACGTACCAGGCTTCGCCGGTCTGCCGCGTCAGCGCCAAGGCCGCGTCCAACAGACCCAGCGCCTCGTCGACACGACCGAGTGCCTGGAGGCCGGAGGCAAGGACGGCATGGAAGACCGTTCGATAGAGATGGAAGCCGGCTCTCTCCAGCCGGTCCTGCGCATTTCGCACCAGTGGCACGCCTGCTGTGGCCTTGCCTTGGCGGATCAGGATGTCGCCCTGGAAACACTCGGCATAGGCGTGCCACACATCGAGCGCATGGGCCTTGGTACGCTCGAGGAGCATTGCCGTGTAGTGCTGTGCGCGGTCGAGATCTCCGGCCATTAGGTAGACGGGGCAGACGGCGTCGGACAGGACATGGCATGTCGTCAAGTTGTGGTCGACCTGTAAGGCCGTCTCGATCATGTCCTCAACTTCGGCGAGAGCTTCCTGCGCGCGACCGCGCAGCCACAACACGCGGGCAAGCGTGACCCGCGCCGTGAGGCGCTGCTCGTATTGGAAACGGGCCAAATGAGCTCCGTTGGCCGGCGCACGATATTCGTCGAGCATGCGGCGCACATGCGCTTCGGCTCGTGGCTGGTCGCCCAGGAAATGCAGCGAACGGGCGCGCATTCTCTCACCGATGAGCTGGTCCGCAGGATCCCGCGAGCGCACTGCCATCCGGTGGAATTCCTCTGCCATTTCGAGAGCAGCACGGGAATTGCCGCTATTGGTACGGTCTACCCACAATGCCCACAAGGCCCGCAACTGGAAATCGACATCGTCGATCCGCCGCGCGATCGCTAGCGAGCTTTCCCATGCCTTGACGCCGCTCGGGCGGCCGGAGATTGCACGCATGTAGGGAAAGCCCAATGCCGCGTACAACTGCATCAGGCTGCGATCATCGGGCTTGTCCTGACGCTCCAGCCATTCGAGGGCTTGGCGAACCCTCATCAGGCACTCATCAACTAGCGAGAGCTGATACCAGAGGGGAATGGCCGTGACGGTCAGGCTGACCCCGATCATGGGATCACCCTGCGTGGAGAAGGCCCAATCCAGGGCGGCCCTCAGATTCCCCATGTCACGGTTATGCAGCGCGAGCCAATCGGTATCGTGGCTCGCCCGCCATTGCTCGGCGGCCTGCCCGAAGAGCGCGAGGTAATGCGCGGCGTGACGCCGGGATGCTTCCTCGCTTTTTCCTGATACCGACAGCTTCTCCGCCGCATAAGCGCGCGTCATGTCGAGCAGGCGATACCGCGCCGGATGGATGTTGCGGTCGGCCACCACCAGTGACTTCGCGACGAGGTCGCCAAGACAGGCCGTCAGGTCGATGGTTCCTCCGTCGGAAGCCACCGCCCGCGCAGCCTCCATCGTGAATTCCTTGTTGAACAGCGACAGATGGCTGAGCACGAAACGTTGGGGCTCGTCCAGAAGCGAGTAGCTCCAGTCCAGGGCCGCGTGCAGGGTCTGGTGGCGCGGGAGCGCCGTGCGCCGTCCTCGTGTCAACCCATCGAAAGTATTCCGCAGAGAGACGGCAAGCCCCTCGATACCCAAGCTATCGACCTGTGCGGCGGCCAACTCGATGGCCAGGCCGATGCCGTCCAGCCGCCTGCAAATCTCCCCCACGAGGGGCGCCTCGGCATCGCTCAGATCGTAGCCTCCGATGTTGTCAGCGACCCGCTCGACGAAGAGCTGGATCGACGCAAATTCGAGAGCTGATACCGCATCCTGCCCCTCTCCCTCGGGCGGGAAAGTGAGCGGGGCGAGGCGGTGGACCCGTTCCTCCTGCACACGAAGCGGTTCCCGGCTGGTAAGGAGGAAGCGAACACCAGGCGCGCTGGCGGCCAAGTGTTCCACTAATTTGGCAATGTCATCGACAAGATGCTCGCAGCAATCGAGAATGAGCAGCATGGCGCGCTCACCGAGCTGCGCCCCCAGTTCAGTGAGCTGGTCGGCCGTCCCAAGGAAACAACCTGCCCCTTTTGCCACCGCCGCTGGGAGCAATGCCGGGTCTGCGAGCGGTCCCAGATCGATGAAGGCAACTCCATCTGGGAAGCGCCCGAGGTTGCGCTGAGCGAGGCAAACGGCAACTGTCGTCTTGCCGATGCCCCCAGCGCCCACAATTGTGAGGATGCGAAGATCGTGAAGCTGCCGATCAAGCAGGTCGAGCTCCCCCTCCCGCCCGATGACGCGTCCACCCTGCCGCGGAAGGAAGCCCGTTGCCGGGAGCGCCTGCCGAGCCTTGGATATGTCCACTTGGATGTGTCGATGGGCCTCCGTAGCTGCTCCGACCGGTGCAACAAAGCAGTAGCCCCGGCCGGTAACGTTGGAGATGAACCTGTGAGGCTCCTGCAAATCCCCAAGAACCTTGCGCAGGGCGGCGACATTGACTCGGAGATTGGTTTCCTCAACGAAGGTTCTTGGCCAGACGGTGGAGATCAACTCCTCTTTCGTGACCACCTCCCCGGCCCGGGTCACGAGAGCTATGAGGATATCCAGTGCACGGCTGCCGATCCTGACTGGCTCGCCCTCGCGCAGCAAAAGGCGCTCGGAGGTGATGAGCGTGAACGGGCCGAATCTGACATCCGCGTTCTTCATCTGGCTCAGGCGTCGTGGGTAGGCGGAAAACTATGCCTGACAAGATGTCTCAGGGGAAGATGACAAAAGAACGACTTAGCTTGTGCCGTATCACGGAATCACGGAACGATATCGGCTCACGGCGATCGGGTCGCTTGCCGGGAATGTCGCCTCCAGCGCCTCATCGAGGGCGTGCTCCTGCTCCCGTTCCTATATCCTGTAGCGCCCTGCTGCGTGCCGGAGCGACAGATGCGGCTGGAGTGTCGCGCGGGCTTCCAGGTACGCGGGCCATTGCCCCAGGTCGGGGAGCGACGGAATAGTGACCGTCTCGCCAAGGTCGAAGCCAGCCAGCGCCGCATCAACCATCTCCCCGACTTCCATGATCATGTCCTGTGGCAGCGCAGTGAGATCGTGACCTCCCTTTGCCCAAATCTCCGTTCGGGTCATGCCCACGTTGGGCGAGCCGTTCTGCATAGGCGGCACCAATTCCGGTCGAGGCACCGGTAATGAGAGCGGTCGTCCGAACCATGATGTGCTCCTGGTTTTAGAATAGGCCTGAACCCTTTCAGTGATGGCAGGCAGTGTCTCCGGAGCTACGTGGGCGGACGAGTAAGAAGGTGTAAATTCGCGTTAAACGTCAGCGCTCTCGGTGTGCAGCCGTCTTACCTCAACACCTAAAAGCATGGATGCTCCATCATCGAGATGAGCATCTGCATTCATCCAGCTTGCATATTAATAGGACTCCTATATATCTAGCGCCATGGAAACACCGATCCTCGCCACGCCTCTGCACAATCGACTGCGCGAAGGACTCGCCCGGATGGGCGTGGCGTTACGGTCTGACGATTGGTTACGGGCAAGAGATGCTGGGCTCAATCCAACCCAAATGATGATCCTTGAGGCGCTTGAAGGCCGGGAGAATGGACTGAGCGTTAACGAGATCGCCCTCAATCTCGGGGTCTCCCAGCCATCGGCCACAGACTCGATCAATGCTCTGGAACGCAAAGGCTACGTCGTTAAGCAGCCCGTCCCGGGCGACAGGCGCGCAGTCAGTGTCTGCATCACGGATGCCGGCAGACAGTCGTTCTTGGCCAGCGACGCAGTTGAAGGCACAGCCGATCAAGCCATCCGAGCTCTCTCCGAAGCCGAGCAGGAGGATCTTCTGATCTCGCTCATCAAGATGATCCGCCACATGCAGGAGGCCGGCGTCATCCCGGTCCAGCGCATGTGCGCGAGTTGCCGTTACTTCCGACCCTTTGTGCATGCCGACAAGGGTCGGCCGCACCATTGTGATTTCGTGAACGCATCGTTCGGCCAGCGCGACCTGCGCATCGAATGCCGCGAGCACGAAACCGCTCCCCCTGATTCTCGGGCTGCCACCTGGGAGGCGTTCCAAGGGGGCCTTTCAACCCTCCACGCGACTTAGACGGAAAAGGACGACCCACTATGATGAGACATATTACAGCCGGCGTGCTTGCCGCCGGAACGATCCCGCTTTGCCTCGCCACTGCCGCGGCACATCCGATCAAGGCTGAACCATCCCAAGCCGTTCGGGCGTCGTTCGATATCATCGAGACCACCATCGTTACGAGAGGTGACACGGCCGTGTTCACCACCCGCGTTCGCGCCGATGCCGGCAATGACAAGCCGAAGGCCACTGGCAAGTTCGAGGGTTCTGAGGTTTATGCCTATGTCTGGCCGACGTCCCTCAACAGCGGCAATATCGGATTCGATCGGGATCGCGGCATCGTCGCCCTGGCAGTAACATTCCATCCGGATTTCGACGACGGCGCCTATGGCAAGAAGAACCGCGACGTCTGGCACCCCCATTGGGTCGTGCTGGCGGAGGACAAAGCCTGCGGTGGCGGGCTCAAGGTCATCGACATTCCGCAAGGTTCGAAGCCTAAGGTTCCGGCAACCTGGCCCAATGTTCCCCTCCTGATCGACAGCCCCGAATACCCGACGACCTTCAAGGGTGACGCGGTCGATGTCGCAATCCCTCTCTCGGTGCTCGGCGGGATCACGGGGGCGTCCTTTGACGGCGTGACGGCAGGCCTGAAGGTCAATGGCAACCTTCATGCGCCGCTCCTGTGCGTCGACAACGTGTTCAAGGTCGCATCCGGAAACCTGAGCCTGCCCGGCAAGGTAACGCCTGCCCGATAAGCGAGGTTGCCGGTCCGTCGACTGCCATCGACGGACCGGCTGATTTCTCCCTCCACGCGAGCAGAGAAGAGAGAACCATGACGAGGATTACCCTTATCGACGCGGTCAACGCAACAACTCCCATGACGCGCGTGCTCGTGTCGCGGACATCGTTTTCTCAAGAGATTTCTGTAAAGCTCCTATAACGGAGCGGTCATGGCGTTGAGGTGAGGCAACCCGATGACGAGGACCGCACTTGTGCTTCGGCACGTCCAATTCGAGGATCTCGGCACCTTTGGACCTGCCCTGGAAGGGGCAGGTTATGCGATCCGCTATATGACGGTCGGCGATCCCGGCTTTCCTGGCGAAGACCCCATCGGGTCCGACCTTCTGGTTGTTCTCGGCGGCCCGATTGGTGTTTATGAGGACGGGATCTACCCGTTCCTGAAGGACGAGCGGGAGTTCATCACGAAGCGCCTTGAAACCAAACGCCCTACCCTTGGCGTCTGCCTCGGCGCCCAGTTGATCGCTGCGTCCCTCGGTGCTCCAGTGTTCCCGGCAGGTGTCAAGGAGATCGGCTTTGCGCCGGTCGATCTGACGGATGCGGGGCGGACAAGCCCTTTGCGGCATCTCGAAGGTGTGCCGGTACTGCATTGGCATGGCGACACCTATACGCTGCCGCAGGGTGCAACGAACCTTGCCTCCACATCGCTCGTGCAGCAGCAGGCCTTCTCGATTGGCGAGACGATCCTAGGCATCCAGTTTCATCCCGAAGCCGAAACCGGGCCGAGATTTGAACGCTGGCTTGTGGGGCATGCGGCAGAACTTGCCGCAGCCGGTATCGATGTCCCGGGATTACGTCACGATGCCCAGAGATACGGCAAGAAGCTTGAGTTAGCCGCTGGCGCGCTGCTCGAGGAATGGTTGGCAGGTCTCCAAGGCGCGCGATGATGTCGAACCCGTGGTTTCCTCTGATGGCGCTGCTGATCGGCGGCGTGAGGCCTCTCGGGAAGCGGGCAGCGCCGAGTGGGATTGCCAAGGCTCCAGTTATGGCCCCCGTGCTCGTGCGCCGCATTGGGTTTCAGGGTGACGCACAAGGGGACACGGTCCGTCACGGCGGGCCGGAGAAGGCCGTGCATCATTATCCTTTCGATCATTATGCCCCATGGAAATCCGAAATCGGCCCTCATGCTCTTCTCGATCAACCCGGAGCCTTTGGGGAGAATGTCTCGACCGCAGGACTGACCGAAGCCGACGTCGCAATAGGCGACATCTTCCGCTTAGGCCATGCTCTGGTACAGGTCAGCCAAGGCCGGCAACCGTGCTGGAAGCTGAATGAACGCTTCGCCGACATCCGAATGGCCAGACGCGTGCAGGTCACAGGCCGAACAGGCTGGTACTACCGCGTGCTGGAAGAAGGGATCGTGTCCTCAGGTGACGGCCTGAAGCTGGTGGAGCGCACAAACGAGTATTGGACGATCAATCGGGTGTGGCATCACTTCTACGTCGACACCATGAATGCAGACGCCCTTCGCCAAATTTCAGAACTGCCAGCCCTCGCTCAGGGATGGCGGGATCATGCCGCAAAACGACTCGCTACCGGGATCGTAGAGGATTGGAGCAGGCGACTCGACGGCTGAATTTCGGAGCCAGCCCCCTTTGCGATACTCAAACCAGCCAAGGGTCTGCATTAGACCAAAAGCGATGAACTGTGCCTCACAGGAACGTCCGGTGTTTCCCTCGTGAGCTGACGTTCAATCTACTTCGCAAATGTGCCATTTTGAGACCTTCCCGGCCTAGAGCCCGTGGTGAACTCTCGCGGAATGCTGTTTATGAAACCGGATGGAAGCATGCACACATGGCCGCGAAGCGATTGCCGGCGGCGCACGCTCTTAGCAGCCCTCACTCATTCCGGAGCCCATGGAGCAAGCCGTGAACCCTTGATCTAGCCCCTATGTCCAGCGGTCGCGCGCTTGGCCACCCGCTTCGTGGCCTTCTCCTGCAAATAGCGCTCGATAGCCTCGTTGGCCTGCGCCCGCACCTGCCGCATTCGGTCGGCGTCGTCAAAGGCGTCCGGGAAGCGGCGCGACAGCCACAGGTAGGCCCCCGCGAGTCGGACCGTGCGCTCCTGGTGGTCGAGGTCAGCGAACGGGTTGCCGCGCAGCGCCGGCACACCGGAGCCTGAGGCCAGCATCTGCGTCCATCCCTTGAGCACCTGGAACGAGAGCTCGTCGCGCTGGTCGATGGGCGCGATCGACAGGGCGAACCTCTGCGTCAGGTTCAGCCTGGTGCGGTCGACCATCTCCGCAGTCTGCAGCATTGCGTCCATATCCGAGGGCTGGAATGGCGAGCCCTCGTAGAAGGCGGCCTGGGCGAAGTGCGTGAGCACCTCATTTAGGCTCTCGGTGCGCAGCTCCGAGGCCGCGGCACTGATCGCCACGAGGTCGGGACGGGCGTAGAAGCGTGAATCCGCGACCAGTGCCGCCGGGGCGCCGGCGAGCGCCTTGCGGATCTGATCGATGCCCTCCTCCGTGGTGGAGGCCACGTAGCCAACGTCGTGGTGACCGAATCGGCCGGCGCGCCCGGCGATCTGGCGTATCTCGGGGTTGGTGAGCGGGCGATCCTCCTTGCCGTCGTACTTTCGCAGGGCGGAGAACACGACCCGCTGCAGGGGCCCCAGGTTGAGCCCCATGCCGATGGCGTCGGTGGTGACGAGCACCTCGGCCTCGCCGGTGCGGAAGCGCTCGGCCTCCGCGCGGCGCACCTCGGGGGAGAGAGCGCCGTAGATGGTGGCCACGGTGTGCCCCAGGCCGACGAGGACTTCGCGCTGCTCGTGCACAGCTTGGCGCGAGAAGGCCACGATGGCGTCGCCGGCCTTCACCTCCTCCAGTGGGACCGGCTTTTCGAGCAGGACGAGCGGCGTCTTGCGCTCGAAGGCGACCACCTCAAGGCTCTCGTTGGCAGCCTCAGCGGCACGGCGAACGTACGGCAGGGCGTCGTCGGAGCCGGCCAGGATCAGGGTTTTGGCCGGGATGCCGAAGAGCGCGTTGGTCCAGGCCCAGCCGCGGTCCGGGTCGGAGATCATCTGAATCTCGTCGATCACCGCCACGTCGACGGTATGCTGCAGATCCGCGGTCTCGATGGTGCGCGACACGTGGGTGGCGCCGCGGTCGCCGAAGACCTCCTCGCCGGTGACCATACCGGCGTTGAGCCCCCGGTCGCGCAGCGCCTCGTAGTTCTCCAGGGCCAGGAGCCGCAGGGGAGCCAGGTAGACGCCGTTCCCGGCCGCCGCGAGCCTCTCCAAGGCGGCATGGGTCTTACCTGAGTTGGTAGAGCCCATGTGGAAGATGATTTGGCGGGTCATGCCACGCGCGGCGCGGAACTTGTCGATGTAGGTGCCGAAGCCGACCCGCTCGCGCAGGTTCCGGATGCCGGCGTCCTGGCGGGTCAGCTTCTTCGCGCGGGCCCTTAGCTCCTTGAACTTGTCGGGCAAGGTCCGGACCAGGTCCGGGGAGAACCCGTATTGGCGCGAGCGCAGGGCATGGTCCATGTGCTCGGCGTAGCTCGCAGCGCCCGAGCCGACCTCGGCAAGGTCCGCGCGCACGTCCTCGCGCAGCCGGTTGACCACCCGGTGCATGGACTTCCCCGTCTCCCGCTCAACGCGGTCGACCGCGGCCTTGAACTCGCCAACGCGGTGGCGTGGGTCGTTGCGGACCGCCATCTCGTGCAGGATCTCCAGCATCTGCGGCGTGGGTGGCAGCATGAGGTGCAGCTCCATGCGGCCGTCGTCGAGGAGCGGCAGGCAGACCCGCACGGACCACGAGATGGCGCCGTCCTCGCCCTCGGACCAGCGCAGGGTCGGGACCGCTTTGGCGAGCTCTCTGGCCCCCTTTGCAATCCATTCCTTGAGGCCCCGCATCTCGGTGAGGGCGGAGGCCACCCGGCCGTCGTCGACGAACCCGTCGAGCTCAGGCAGGCCCAGGTAGCGCCGGAGGCCCTCGGTGTCGACGTCGCGCCGCGACGGGGCCACCCTGCGGATCGCGTCCTGGAGGATGTCGGCGGTCTCTTGGATTCGCTTGCGTGCCATGCCCTAGCGTTCCTGCCGGGAAAGACAGTGTCAACGCCGCTCGGCGCGAACTGTGCCCTCCGTCCAAGGGCAGATCCTACATCTTAGAATAAGCCATGATGTGCCCTCGAATACTGACGAGCATTTAGGAAGTGGTCGCACCAACTCCGTTGCCATGATTGGGTCGTGTACAAGCCTATGGTCCCGGACCAATCAAAATCGGCTTAGGGTCAGCCAGTGATGTTCCTCTATCTATCAGGAACGTCCGGTATTCGCTGCCAGAGCTGACATTCGGTCTACTTCAGCTCGGTGCCATGTGTGGACGGCTCCCCGTTGGCAAGGGAATTGTTGAACGCTTCTGCCGGGCTGGTCGGTGCGGCCATGTGTTCGACCTGTTGGAGCGGTGCTCATGACCGCTGGCCATAATGCCCTCCGCGAAGGGATCCCGACCAAAAGCTCGCATTCCAAGATGCTCTGGCACTTGTGGGGTGTCCCGCTTCCCGGTTCGACCGGATCTTGCATTAACGTCCTTTCGCCCTTCCCAACCTCGCCCTCGTCAGGTATTCCGACGAGGTATTACGCTGCCTGCCCGACCACCGGCTCACGATAGCGCTCGCCCCTGACCATGATCGCCCACACCATGCGGGCCATCTTGTTGGCCAGGGCCACCGCCGCCACTTTGGTGGCCCGCCGTGCCAGCAGTTGCACGATCCACGGCCGCCGGGTGCCATGCCGCTGGGCAAAGCGGATCACCGCCAGCGCGCCCACCGTCAGCAGGGAGCGCAAGTAGCGATTGCCCTGCTTGGTCACCCCGCCGAGCCGCTCCTTGCTGCCGCTGGAGTTCTGCTTCGGCACCAGTCCGATCCAGGCCGAGAGATTGCGCCCGGATGAGAAGGCCTTCGGGTTGGGAACATGGGCCACCAGAGCGGAGGCGAGCAACGGACCCACGCCGGGGATCTCGGCTAGGCGACGGCTGACCTCACTGGCCCGATGGCAGGCGGTGATGCGCCGGTCCATCTCCAGGATCTGGCGCTTGACCAGCACCAGTTGCTCGGCCAGGGCCAGAACGCACGCCCGGGCCAGCTCAGGCACCCGCTCATCGCCGTCTCGGACCATCAGCAGCAATTCATCAACACCCTCGCGACCGATCTTCGCCACTACGCCGAACTCCGCCAGGTGAGCTCGGATGGCATTGGTCAGCATGGTTCTCTGCCGCACCTGCATCAGCCGCACCCGGTGCAGCATCAGAATGCTCTGCTGCTCGCACGTCTTCGTCTCGACAAAGCGCATGGTCGGCCGGGTCACCGCCTCGCAGATCGCCTCGGCATCAGCCATGTCGTTCTTCTGCCGCTTCACGTAGGGTTTACATGAGGAGGATTGGATCAAGGTCGAATTGCTTCAGTTCATTCAGTTCTCCCTACCGATTGCGGGATCACAGGTCCGAGCCCGTCCATCAAGCACGTGTTTGCACCACGCGCTCAAGCTCACATACGGTCGCCGCTCGCAGCGGCTGCACCACCATCCCGCATTCTGCGGGCAGGGCTCGGGAGGACGGGACCATTCTTAACTACGGCTGGTCAGGCCAGACCCTACGCCGGTTCGTCCACCCGGATCCGCCAAAGCTGATCAGGCCTTGGTGGAAGTGATAAGAGTTCTGTGCGCGGGCAGGATCAGGCTGCCTTCAGGGTTGCTCCCTCAATGACCACGCCGTGGGTCAAGTACTTCCAGATTGCCACAAGCAGTTTCCTCGCCAGCGCGACGATGGTGACCTTCTTCATCCGCCCGCCCAGGCGGCGCACACGATCATGGTACCACAGCGAAAGAGCCGATCCCGGTTGATGCCGCAGCCAGAGCCACGCCATCTCGACCAGGATGGCACGCAGGCGGGGATTGCCGGCTTTCGACACCCCCTTGCTCGTGATCAATCGTACCACTCTTCCAGGGGGTCGGTGCCAAGCCTGCATAGGCCGCCACCTGACGTCGGTTGTCAAAGTGCCGAAAGAGACCTTCCGACCACAACGCACCCGCGAAGCCGGATCCAATCCCCTTGAGGCCGAGCAGCATCTGAACTGCCTGCGACGGGGCCGGCTCCATGTTCGTTGAGGCGAGAAGAGCATCGCGTTCGGCATTCACGGCCTCGATCTGCCGATCCAGCAACTCGATGACCTCGAGTTCGCGCAACGCCACAGCTTTGAGATGGGGCGGCAAGGCGCGTCCATCGCCGGTGCGCAACTCGTCCAGTCTTGCACGCCTGTTCGGACGCCGCGGGTCGTAGTCTGCAATGCCCTGCGAGAAGAATAGCCCCTTGAGCCTGTTGACATGCCGGACCCGCTCCCCGACGAGCGTCTTCAGTTCGCGGCAGAGGCGTCGCTGATCCTCTTCTTCCGGCGTCGGGACGCGAACCATGGCGCAGACGCGAGGCTCGCCCCGCTTGTAGGCCAGCAAGGTGCGCACCAGAGCCTCTCCGTCGATCCGGTCGGTTTTGGCGCGTCGATGCCGGCGTGAGACGGCAATCGAGGCGGGGTCGACGACGTAGCTCTCGACGCCTTCTGAGACCAAGGCCCGGTGGATCCAGAACCCGTCCAGCCCCGCCTCCTGGATCACCACGATCCGGGCGAGCTCGCCCGTGCGGGTGTGAGCCTTGCGTTGCAGCTCCGCAAAGCGTCCCAGCAGCCCAGCCAGATCGCCGCCTGGAACCTGATGGCGCGACATCTTCTGAGTTCCGCCTGGCAACAAAGCCGTCACAAGCCAGACGGCGCGACTGAGTTCCAGGGAGACAAAGATCGCAGCTTGGTCGGAAGAATCGCTACGGGTGGCGGACATGGGGTTGGTCGGTTGCATGGCCTATCGTCTCCAGGAAGAAAGAGTTGGCGTCCTATTCTCGCAGAGAGTGGGTCGCCGCTCACCTCCTCATGGCATCTTGACGTAAGCCGGCGGCATGAGCCTCACCTCATGGCCGAGGCTCTGCAACTCACGTGACCAGTGATGGGCCGAGGCACAGGCCTCGATGCCGATCAGACAGGGCGGCAGAGAGGCAAAGAACTTGAGCACCTGTCCTCGCCTGACCTGGCGCCGGATCAGCACCTCGCCGGTGGCGCTGATGCCATGCACCTGGAAGACAGACTTGGCGATGTCCAGACCAATGGTGGTGACCGTGCTCATGGGCTGCTCCTGGGCTCCTGGCTGCTCGAAGCAGCCATGCTACCTCACCGCTGGGTGGGAGCCGTCCACAGCATCAGGAGCCGACATTCGATCCGGCATTCGGCAGCAAAGACCAACAGACTTGATCCAGCCCGTCGGCTAGTCTCGGCCTTCATTCCTGGAGCCGGGGCAACAAGCTGCCTTAGATTTCCGAAGGCCATTGACGGACCGTCGAGTATCAACTCATGCGGATGGAGCCAGGGGGACGACGGCCTGCCGAGTGTTATTCCGGGATTCCAGCCGTTCTCAAAGCCGCGAAGAGCCGCTCGCGAAACTCCGGGTCTCGTACTGCGTGTTGGCGTTCGGCGAGAGTGATGGTCTGCTGTGGGTCCTGGGCAAGCAGCCTCTGCCCGACCACTCGCGCCTCCTCCAACCGGCCAAGCTCGACCAAAACCATGATGAGACCCCGCAGGGCTCCTCCATATGTAGGCTTTTCTTGGAGGGCCTTCTGAACCCACGGCAAGGCTTCGTCGGGGCGACCACCAACCAGTAATGCAAAGCACATTCCGGTTTCGATCGCATACATAGTGGGATCGAGAGGATTGAGGCGGATCGCCTTCTTGAAGTGATCGACCGACACCTGCCAGTCACCCACCCACATGCGTACCCAGGCGCTGTTCCTGTAAGCAACCACAGAGTTGGGGTCCAGCGAGATTGCACGGTCGGTCGCGGCGAGTGCTGTCTCGTAGTCATGCGCCAGATATGCCAGCACGATCCCCACCCTGCCCAACGTAATCGGATCATCGCCATGGTTCGCCCACGCCTCTCGGGCCAGGCGGATGCCCGTCTCGACCTCCGTTTGGCTCCCCCAGTTCTGGATAACTCGAGCATTATGGAGCAGTGCCGCCAAAGCCTTGGCCGAGGAGTAGTTCGGGTCCAACTCGAGAGCGCGACCGAGCAGCCGCAGGGCCTCCTCATTCGCAGGTTTGGTGAGCGCATAATAATGGGCCAGGGCCTGCATGTAGAGGTCGTAGGCGTCGAGATCATGGGTCGGCTTCGCGGAGGAGCGCTCGATCTCCGCCCGGCTGATGCTCGGCTCAATGGCGCCGACGACACTCTCCGTGATGCGGTCCTGCAAGTCGAAGATGTCGGCGAGTTCCCCGTCGAACCTGTCAGCCCAGACGTGCCGCCCATTGGCCGCTTCAATCAATTGCCCCGTGACCCGAACCCTGCTCCCGGCCTTGCGGATGGAACCCTCCAGCACGTAGCGCACGCCGAGTTCCCGGCCGACCTGCCGAATGTCCACGGACCGGCCCTTGTAGGTGAAGGACGAGTTCCGGGCGATCACGAAGAACCAGCGCACGCGGGACAGGGCGGTGATGATGTCTTCGACCACCCCGTCGGCAAAGTACTCCT
>JAESFL010000711.1_pt1 | contig 19224 bp, 12 predicted proteins | sample 9269401 | NCBI WGS metagenome assembly JAESFL01 (sample SAMN14506025, study PRJNA617098) | algae metagenome | isolation source: Gloeocapsa sp. UFS-A4-WI-NPMV-4B04 and co-occurring heterotrophs from desert... | place: USA: Utah | collected 2006-10-01 | reverse complement strand
CCCCGAGGAGACGTTCGAGCACCATGGCCGGCCCGAGGCGGGCACGCGGCTCTTGCGCAAGCCCTACCGCCGCCGGGATCTGGCCCAATCCATCAAGGATGCCCTCGGCATCGCATGAACAAGCCAAAATGTCTTAGATCGACCCTGACATACGTGGCGGCGTGGGGAACCGGAGCGTTCGGGCTAGAGCCTCGGACGAGAAGTCTCAGCCAATGAGTTCTGCACCTCGGCAATCCTGAAGACGCCCATGGTGCGTCCGCTGAACGGTCCGACGCTCTAACTGCTCAGGTCAGCCGAGCCAGCGCTTCTTTCGTGCCGGGCTTTGCAGATTGAACCTTCGACGAGGTGGCCTGAGCCTCCACCCGCTTGAGCACGGCCGCCAGACTCTCGGGCAGAGGCTGGCGAATGATATCGGCGTAGATCGTCCGCAGGTCGCGCGTGATGGCGGACAGAAGTTCGTCATCCGAAAGCGGAGAGGGCATCGTCGGGTTGGTTTTTTGCAACGCGCCCTCCTCGCGCAAATCACGTAACAGAATCGTAACACTCTCGATTCGCAGCGCGAGGGAACGGATCGAGTACGGCTTGAAAATTTCCGCCCCATGCAGCATCAGGGAACGATCCTTGACCGGTCACTTGCGGAGCCGTCCTCGGGCTTGCGAAGAGGAGGGGGCGGAGCTCCGATGATTCTCAGGGTGGAGCGAGCACACCCGCGTTCACGCGGGGCGGCCGCCATGGGCATAACGAAGGTTAAGGACGCGCGCTAGTCGATTGGGTAACGTTTTTGACGTTCACGGTGCGCGTCTCATGAAGTCACGAATTCTCGTTTACCGTCGTGTCACCAAGCCTGCGCTCTGCTGCGCCGTTCCGGCCGGCGTGCCCTTGCCGCCGCACGTGCAAGGACCGGGTTGGGAGATCGTCGGCGAGTTCGATCCGACATCTGCGCCGGCTGGTTACAGGGATCGGCAAGCGCGCTTTGCATTCGCGCTGCAGGGCTTCTTCGTGTTTACGTCGCTGGCAGCGGCCCGAACGGCGGGCATCCGGGCCCACGCGAACGCCGCATCTCCCAATCGCTGACTCCGCTCGCGTCCGGTCGACGTTCGTTCCTTTCGAGATAAATGCTCTGTTTCATGCCTTGAGGGGCGCCGTTGTCGTTGCGACATGCCGTGTCCGCAGGTCCATTCTTTCGACAGGCGGTGGTCCGTGCTCCAACTCAGAGCGAGCGAGGAGCGGTATCGCCTCTGTGCCGACAATGCGACCGACATGATCGTGCTGACGAACCCGATGGGGTGAGGCAAGGCGTGTCCTCGGCCTGCCGCAACATCGTGGGTGACGAACGCGAGGAACTCATCGGTCAGCGGGGGGCGCGAGCGTTCATCCAGGTACTCGCCCATCATCCTCGGTCCTCGACGGCTGACGCCGACCCGGCCGATGCCGGCCCCGCCTTCGCGGTTGCGTCGTGCCGCATGATCGGCTCTCATCCCGGCACCAGGGCTCGGGCCGGTGACCCGCTGGCACCGTCCGGCCCCAAGGATAAGCGAAGTCATCAGGGAGGAATCATGACAGGCCCCACATCGCTCACGCGCCGCCACGCCCTTGGATGGGCGCTGGGGCTCGCCGCAACGCTTGGAACCACGGCCGCCCTTGGGCAGGCCGCCACCTATCCGAGCCGCCCGGTGCGGGTCATCGTGCCCTTCGCAGCCGGCGGCACCACGGACATCTTCGCCCGGCTGATCGGCGAGAAACTCTCCCAGTCGCTGGGCCAGCAATTCGTCATCGAGAACCGCGGGGGAGCCGGAGGCAACCCAGGTACGGACGCCGTCGCCAAGGCCGAGCCTGACGGCTACACGCTCGTGATGGGGACGGTTGGCACGCATGCCATCAATGCGAGCCTCTATGCCAAGATGCCCTACGACCCCCTGACCGATTTCGCGCCCGTCGCCTATGCCGCAGGTGTGCCGAACCTCATGGTGGTGAACCCCAAGACCGTGAAGGCCACGACGGTCCAGGAGTTCATCGCGGAGGCCAAGGCCTCGCAGCGCAAGTTCAATATGGCCTCCTCGGGCAACGGCACGTCGATTCACCTGTCGGGCGAGCTCTTCAAGCAACTCACCGGGGTCGAAATGCCCCATGTGCCCTACCGGGGCAGCGGGCCGGCCATCAACGACCTGATCGGCGGGCAGGTCGATATCATGTTCGACAACCTCCCCTCCTCCATCGAGCACGCCAAGGCCGGGAGCCTCCGGGCGCTTGCAGTCACGTCGTCGAAGCGGTCCCCCGCCATGCCCGACATCCCCACCCTTGCGGAAGCGGGGCTGCCCGGCTTCGAGGCCACGAGCTGGTTCGCACTCTTTGCCCCGAAGGGCACGCCGCCGGAGATCACCGGCAAGCTCAACCAGGAGGTCCGCAAGGCTCTCGAGACGCCGGAGTTGCAGAAGCGGTTCGCGGATCTCGGGGGCGAGATCAAGCCCATGAGCCCGGACGAGCTGATGGCCTATGTGCGCTCCGAGCACGCCAAATGGGCCGGCGTCGTGAAGGCCTCCGGCGCCAAGGTCGACTAGAGCCTCTCCCTCTCGCGTGGGATCGGCGCCTGCCCCGAAGGATCGAGTCGTCACGTGAGACGGCGCTATCTCACCTGACGCTGTTCCAGGCCGGCATCAGCCGGCGCGGCGACACATCGGCTCGGGGTCGGAACCGGGCCGGTTTTCTCGGGGTTCTCCTGGCAGATCGGCGACCTGGGCGGGATCCAGGTCGCGCCCCGATTGCAGGAGCGTTCCTTGGCCAAAGCCGACCTGTCCCCGACCCGGACCATCGAGCCGATCGACCAGCCGCCGGACTCCGACCGCCCTACTGCCGCGATGCTGAAGGCGGATGTCGATAGCGGCGCCACAGGCGACAAGACGGAAGTGTTCGACCCCGGCATGGCCATGCTCGGCACCTGCGAGGAGGCTGCGGGCACCCCCCTCAAGCCCGAGCAGATCGCCCTGGCCCGGCGCTACGAGACCTTTCAGCGGTGGATGAAGGGCAGCCGAAAGGACGGCGCCGCCCACAACAAGACCGATGGCTTTCCGACATTCTACGTGGGCTTCATCGCCGCCGTGGCGGTGATCTTCTTGGGTGCCTTTCTGGTGATTTTCGACTGACCGGCGGTTGAGTGTCAGGCGCAGACTGCCTACGGCTCGGAGGGCGTTCACGGGACCGTGGTTTTGGGCGAGAGCTGCTTGCCCTTGCGTGAATCGGCTCTCGTTCCGTGGTGATCGCGTTACACGCAATCCGGGTCGGCCTCACTCGAAAATGCCCCAGGATCGTCCCATATAGAGTGCATCCGATCTCGAAGAGAAAAGGTGCGCGAGCCTGGGCCCGCGCCGATCATGCATGGCGCTCCCCAAGCAGCTCATCGATATCAAGACGATTTATCTGGAAGCCGCGGTCGAGGATCATGCGCGAGGCCGGGAGGTGCTGGCCCGCTATCCCGATGCCCGCCGCGTCTTGGTTCCCTCGCACTGGAGAATCCCGGAGCTGCACGGTCACGAGGGCAGCGCCGAGGATTGGCTTCGCATCAAGCGCGACATTCTTGTGCTCGGCGTCAAGAAAGGGCTCGCCATGCGTCCGAACGGCCGCTCTGCCCACTTCATCGCGCCCTCGTCGTCCAATGGCTGCGCCATGGCCTGCGCCTATTGCTACGTTCCGCGCCGTAAGGGCTACGCGAATCCGATCAGCGTCTTCGTCAACATCGACGAGATCGGGCGTGCCATCGTGCGTCATGCGGATCGGCAAGGCCCCTTGCCCGATCCGGACCAGATCGACGAGTCCTGCTGGGTCTACGATCTCGGCGAAAACGGCGATCTGTCGGTCGACGCCATGATCTCCGACAACGTCAGGGATCTCGTGGCTCTGTTTCGCGGCATTCCCCATGCGAAGGGATCTTTCGCAACGAAAGCGGTGAACCGGGAGCTTCTCGACTACGACCCGCAGGGAAAGACCCGCATCCGCTTCTCCCTGATGCCGGAGCACATCGCGAAGGTCGTGGATGTCCGCACCTCGCCGATGCGCGAGCGGATCGAGGCGATCGACGACTTCGTGCGCGCGGGCTACGAGGTGCACGTCAACTTCTCCCCCGTCATCCTCTACGAGGGGTGGGAGGCCGATTACCGGGGCCTGTTCGAGGACGTGGACGCTGCTCTATCGCCGAAAGCCAAGTCTCAGCTGAAGGCCGAGATCATCTTCCTCACCCACAATGCGGGGCTCCACGAGGTGAACCTGCGCTGGCATCCGAAGGCCGAGGAACTCCTGTGGCGGCCCGACATCCAGGAGGAGAAGCGTTCCGAGGGTGGTATGACGAACCTGCGCTATCGTGCCGGGTGGAAGCGCCAATGGCTCGCGCGCTTCCAGGATCTCCTCACGCAGAGCCTCCCCTATTGCGGCGTGCGTTACGCCTTCTGAGGCGGCATCGGCCCGATCGCGCCGATCCGGCAATCCAAGATCCGACGGGCGTCATTCCAATCCGCCGGACCGGCTCCCGCTCTAAATTTGGCCCAGATCGTGCTGAAACCGATTGGCCTGCCGAGAGGGGCCAGAGGACATACCCCTGGAGGTCGATCGACGCGTCATCCAGCGCCTTCATCCTCGTCTACGGTCTTCAGTCGAGGATCGGCAGTGCGATTCTGCAGCGCACGCCTTTCGGGGTGAGTTCGTAGAGAGTTTCCGCCTGAAGCTGATACGGCAACGCTCGCTCGATGAGTTCGCGACCGTAGCCTCGACGCGGCAATTGCCCATCCGCCGTTTCCACGACCGGAACGCCGCTTTCCTGCCAGGAGACGGTGAGCCTTCGTTCCGCACCGATGCCGTCGTCGACATTCCAATGCACCGTCAGGTGACCTTCGGGTTTCGACAAGGCGCCGTATTTCAAGGCGTTGGTGGCGAGCTCATGAAGGCCGAGCGCGAAGGCCTGCACGGTGACGGAACGCAGCCGCACGCCCTCTGGACCATCGAGGGTGACTTGCGGACCGCCTCCGTCGCGCCCGAGAACGCCCAGGCCGGCAAGTTCGGTTCGGATCAACTCATCGAATGTGACGCGCTGCCCGGTTTCCTTGCGGGCGAGCAGGCCTTGCACGCGGGCGAGCGCCGCCATACGGTCCCGGAATCGTTCCTGAAAGGCGTCGAGCGAGGGGCTGCCCGCCAGGGTTCGATCCACGATGGAGCGCACGACGCCGATGAGATTGCGCGTGCGGTGCTGCAGTTCGGCGACAAGCACCTCCTGCTCGCCTTGCAGCTGGCGCAGATCATCGACATCGGTCGATGTGCCGAGCCATTCCATGATGGTGCCGTCTTCATCGCGAACGGGCGTCGCGCGTGTACTGAACCATCGGCAGTCTCCATCGGAGGCGCGCCGGATCCGGTACTCGACGTCGAGTGTTCCACGCGGGCCGGCCTCGGCCCAGACCGTCCGGGCGGCGGAGCGATCGTCGGGATGCAGCGCGTCGAGCCAGCCCCAACCACGGCTTTCCTCCTCGGTCTGCCCGGTATAGGCGGTCCATTGCGGGCTCGACCAGGTCCACTCGCCGGCGTCCGTCGCACGCCAAACGAGCTGCGGAATTCCGCCGACCAGGGCACGCAGCCGGCGGCGGCTCTCCCGCAGCCTCTGCTCGGCCTGTTGGCGGAACGTGATATCCGTGGCCGAGCCCACGACCCGCTGCAACTTGCCGTTCTCACCATAGATCACCACACCGCGATCTTCGACATGCACCCAGTGCCCGGCCCGGTGACGCATTCTGTATTCCGTGACGAAACGCTCCCGACCTTCGGCGATCGCGTTCATCATGTCTCCCCGCCTGTCCACGTCGTCGGGATGGATCAATTCCCTCCAGGCCTCGGGGATCTCGGGCAGCTCGCCGATGTCGTACCCGATGACGTCCTTCAAGCCCTCCGTGCGGCGGACGATGCCCTTACCAACCTCCCAACCGTACACGATCCCATTCACCGCCCGCATCGCCAGACGATAGCGCTCCTCACTTTCACGGAGGGCATCCTCGGCCTGTTTGCGCTCCGTGATATCGACGGAGGCGCCATGCAGCCGCATCGCTCGTCCTTCGGTATCGAGCGTGACCTGTCCGCGCACAAGCACCCAGCGGACGGCCCGATTGGGGAGAACGATCCTGAACTCGCACTGGTACCGCACCTCCCCGCGCTGCTCGGCGGCCGGCACGATCGATGCCATGATGTGCTGGTCGTCCGGATGGAGGCTTTGGTAGAGATCCGTGATGGTGAGCCGATGATCTGTCGGGAAACCGTAGAGCCGATTCAAGCGGGGTGAGGGCCTGATCGTTCGGGTACGCGGATCGGCATCGTATTCCGCCGCCTCGAAAGCCTCCAGGGTGAATTCCAGATACTCCGCGGTCCGCCGTTGACGCTCCTCGCTTTCACGCAAGGCCGCTTCGGTCCGGGCTCGCTCGACAGCGGCCCATGTGCGTTCGGCCACCTCTTGCACGAGATCGATCTCGGCGGGCTTCCAATTGCGGAGCTGCTTCTGGTGCAAGCCGAAGATCCCGGCCAAGCGTCCGGCCTTGATCAGGGGCACGCCCACGAAAGCGCGCACTTCCACGGCCTCGTAGGCTGCTCGCTGATCCGCCGTAAGAGCGGCCTCGGCGGCGACATCGCTTATTACCACCGAGCGGCCGGCCCGCAGGTCGGCAACGATAGGACCGAGGCTATCCAGCGCAAAGCGTCCGGTATTGGCCCAAGTACCCGGCGAGCAGTGGATCCGCTCCATGAGGATGTCTTCGGCGCCGTCCGCAACTTGCTCTGTGTCGGCATAGAAGGCCCGGTCTGCGTTCAGATGCTCGCCGAGCATGCGCGTGACGGTATCCTGAATCTCCAGGGCAGCCGACAGCGGCCGCAGAGCGTCGGCGAGGTGCAGCAGGAACGCCTGACGGTTCTCGGCCTCCTTGCGGCCCGTGATGTCGTTGAAGAGCACGGCCACCTGCCGGTCTCTCGGGTCGCCGATGCGAACGGCATAGACCTCGAACCAGCGACCCATCGACTTCGCATAATCGACGAAATGGGTGGGCTTTCCCGTGAGCGCCACCTCGCCGAAGATATCGAACCAGAACGGCTCGATGTCGGGCACCAATCTGCGCATCGTGCGGCCGAGCGCATTCTTCATCCCGGTTTGGCGTTCGAAAGCAGGATTGATCTCGACGTATCGATAATCGATGGGCGCCTCGCTCCCGTCGAACAGAATTTCGAGGATGCAGAAGCCCTGAGCCATGGAATTGAACAGCGTCCGGTAGCGCTCCTGGCTTTCTCGGAGAGCACCCTCGGCTCGGGCGCGCTCGACCGCCGCCCATGTGCGTTCGGCGACCTCTCGCACGAGCTGCCGCTCGGGTTCGATCCACCATCGCGGCTCGGCTGCCCCTCCACACAGGAGGGCGACCAGGCGACCTTCGCGGGTGAGAGGAACGGCGAACCCGGCCCGCGATCCGGCTTCTGGCGTGACCACGCCGACGCCGCCCCTCGGATCGGCCGCCTGATCGTCGGAGAACAGCTCGTGCCCCGCTCGCAGCCCGGCGCGGCATCGCGGGGCCGTATCGCTGAGGCGGTGGCGGTAGCCCACCTCGAACCCGGGCACGCGACCGTCGTTGAAGGTCGCGACGACCTCTGCGGTGTCCTCGTCCTCCTCCACGAGCTGATACTGAGCGGTGGCGAGGTTCAGGGCCCGGGCCATGGCCTCGGACGCGACCGTCATGATCTTGTAGGGGTCCGTCAGAGCCCGCAGCCGATCGCTCAGGCGAAGAAGGAAGGCCTGAGATTCTTGGGTATCCTTGAGGGCGATCTCCTGACTTTTGCGCCTGGTGGCATTGCGCGTGATGCCGACGACCCGTTGCACGGTGCCGTCAGGGCCGAACACCGGCGAGAAGATGTAATCGAGCCACATCCCTCCACCCGGGATGTTCGGCCGCTCATAAAAGGTCTCGCCCGCAACCGGTTGCCCGGTCTCGACCACCTGGCGACGCTGTCGTGGGAACAGGGCGACGTGCTCGGGTGAGAAACCAAGCTCCGCGGCCGTCTTGCCGTACCACTCGTCGCGCGAGAGGCACCACACCCGCTCGAGCGCCGCATTCGCATAGATGGCGCGATCCTCGAGATCCCAGGCGCAGACGCCGTCTCCCACCGCGGAGAGCAGCGCGTCGTAGAATTTGCCCTGCTGCGCGAGTTCGGCCTGGGTTGCCATCCGTTCGCGTTCCGCCCGCGCTCCACCGCGCTCCAGGTGCGTTCCGCGACCTCTGTAACGAGGGCCACTTCCTCGGGGGTGAAAGCGTGCCGCTCGCGGTAATGGACCGACAGGATCGCAACCAGCCTTCCTTCTTTGACGAGCGGAACGTTCAGCGTGGCGCCCAAGCTTAGCGCCGCATAGAAGGCCCGCTCGGCTTCGCTCAGGGCCGGCTCGCCCGCTACATCCGGACGGATCAGGGCATGGCCCTCGGTCAGCCTGCCGAGCAGCGAGGCGCCATAATCGGCATACCGGTACCGGCCCTCCATTCCCGGCACCCTGTCGGTGTAGTTCCGCGCTACCAGGAGGGTTTCGCCGTTCCCCTCGTCTTCCGCGTAAGCCACGCGAGCTGCGCCCAGATGCTGTCCCAGCACGCGGGTGGCTTCCCGCTGGATCTCGACGGGATCGGCAAGAGGGCGGAGTACGTCGGCGAGTTTCAGGAGAAAGGCTTGGCGCGCCTCGATCCTGCGCTGCGTTGCCTCGACTTCCTGGGATCGCCGCTCGGCGAGAACGCGCGCGGTGGTCTCGTGCAGGATCGAGAGAACGCCCAGGACCCCGCCCCCCTCCCCTCGGACGGGAGTGTGGGTGACGTCGAACCAAGCACGATCGAAAGGCAGTGGCCGGCCCGTAGGATGGGGCTGGTCGCTCATTTGAACCGCGCGGCCCGCGAAGGCTGCGGCCAGTTGAGCTTCGAACGACTCTCCGGACATGGCTTCGAAAGCGGAGAAGCCGAGCGTGTGGCCGGTCCGTGGGCCGATGAGCCGGTCATAGGCGTCGTTGTAGAGAAAGATGGCCTGCTCGCCCCATGCGAGGGTCATCACAGCTTCACTTGCGAGCATCAGGTCCACGACCGTCCTGAGGCTCCGTGGCCAGTCCTCGATCCCGCCAAGGCTCGTGCCGGCCCAGTCGTGCCGACGGATGCGCTCGGCCATCTCGCCGCGGGCGAGGGGCCATGTGTGAGCGGCTAGATGGTAGGTCATGCGGGATCCACGCAGGTAGAGTGACGTTGCATGCCGTCCGGCCTCACAAGCGAAATGGGCAACTTTTAGTTTAGCCTATTTATCTCTCCTCTGCCCAGCGGAACTGGTGTGAATTCCATGCCCTGTCGCCGTGACGCTCCGAACGTGCCGGGGGGACCTCGATGAGGGCTCCTCCGCTCAATGGAAATCCCGCGATTTAGGGAGGATTTTCACATTGCGGGGATGAGAGGACTGGCCCCGCGGCTGCTGGGGATGGATGAACTCGTCGGCACGGGAGAGGTCGGGAGTGGTGTCGTGGGTCTCGGAGAGCCGCTTGAGTTCGTGCGTCCGGTCGGAGACCCTCTGGGCCATCAGATGGACGACGCCTTCGGGGCTCCTCTGAACCTGCCCCTCAACCAGGAGGAGACGAGCCGCCATGACCTCGCGCCTGAATTGCTCGAAGAGGCGCGCCCAGAGGACGACATTGGTGACGCCGGTTTCGTCCTCGAGGGTGATGAAGATCGCATTGCCCTTGCCCGGCCGCTGCCGCACGAGGACGACCCCAGCATTCTTCGCCCAGGCGCCATCGGGCTTGGCCGCGATCTCGTCACAGGTCGCGATCTGCTCGGCCTCGAAGACGGGCCTCAAGATCTGCATCGGGTGAGCCTTGAGAGAGAGGCCGACGAGCTGGTAGTCGGCGGCGACATGCTCGCCCAAAGTCATCGGAGCGAGATCGACCACGGGTTCGTCCCCGAGCTCGCGCGCATCGGCCGCCGCGAAGAGGGGCAGCGGTGCATCATCCGGCAATCGCCGAACCGCCCAAAGGGCATCGCGCCGATCAAGCCTGAGCGAGCGCATCGCATCGGCATCGGCGAGGCGCCGCAACGTCCGTGCGGGAAGGCGCGTGCGCCGTGCGAGATCTTCGATGCTGCCGTATCCGAGCGCGCGATGGGCGGCGATCGCCGTGCCGGCCTCCTCGCCCAGCCCGTCCACCTGCCGGAATCCGAGGCGCAGGGCGAGCTTGCCGTCGTCCCGCCGCTCCAGGGAGCAGTCGTAGGCGCTGTGGTTCACATCGACGGGGCGCACCTCGACCTCATGCTCCTGCGCATCCCGCACGATCTGGGCGGGCGCGTAGAAGCCCATGGGCTGTGCGTTGAGGAGTGCGCAGGCGAAGACCGCCGGATGATGGCATTTGATCCAGGACGAGATGTAGACGAGCTTCGCGAACGAGGCGGCGTGGCTCTCCGGAAAGCCGTAGGAGCCGAAGCCCCTGATCTGCTCGAAACACCGTTGCGCGAAGGCGCGCTCGTAGCCGCGGTCCACCATGCGCCCGACCATCAGGGCTTCGAACCGCTCCATGGTTCCAACATTGCGGAATGTCGCCATGGCCTTGCGGAGCTGATTGGCTTCCACATCCGAGAACTTGGCTGCCAACATGGCAAGGCGCATCGCCTGCTCCTGGAACAGCGGAACGCCTCTGGTCTTGTTCAGTACCCGATAGAGCTCGTTCTCGGGGCCATGTTCGGGAGAGGGCGCGGGATAGGTGACATCCTCGATGCCTGCGCGACGCTTGAGATAGGGATGCACCATGTCGCCCTGGATCGGCCCAGGCCGCACGATCGCGACCTGGATGACGAGATCGTAGAGCTCGCGCGGCTTCAGACGCGGCAGCATGTTCATCTGCGCCCGGCTCTCGACCTGGAAGACTCCGATGGAATCGGCCTTGCAGAGCATGTCGTAGACCGCAGGATCCTCTCTCGGGATGTCACTCAGGGCGCAATCCCCGAGACCATGCAGACGCATGAGATCGAAGCTCTTGCGGATGCAGGTGAGCATGCCGAGAGCCAGGACATCGATCTTCATCAGCTTCAAGGCGTCGATGTCGTCCTTGTCCCACTCGATGAAAGTGCGGTCCTGCATGGCGGCGTTGCCGATGGGGACGAGTTCGTCGAGGCGTCCGCGTGCGAGCACGAAGCCGCCCACATGCTGGGAAAGGTGGCGGGGGAAGCCGAGAAGCCGTCTTGCCAGATCGAGCGCCTGGCGGATGAGAGGGTTGTCGGGATCGAGCCCGGCCTGTCGGACGTGCTCGTCCTTGATGTCGGTTCCCCAGCTGCCCCATTGCGTGGAGGCAAGGCGCGTCGTCACGTCGACCGTCAGCCCGAGCGCCTTTCCGACCTCGCGCATGGCGCTGCGCGGGCGGTAGCTGATCACCGTCGCCGCGATCCCGGCGCGGTCGCGCCCGTACTTCTCGTAGATGTGCTGGATGATCTCCTCGCGCCGCTCATGCTCGAAATCGACGTCGATGTCAGGGGGCTCCCGTCGCTCCTCGGAGATGAAGCGGGCAAAGAGCAGGTCGTGGTCGAGCGGATCCACGGCGGTGATGCCGAGCACGTAGCAGACCGCGGAATTGGCCGCCGAGCCACGGCCCTGACAGAGGATGCCCCGGTCCTCGGCAACTCGGACGATATCGAGGATGGTGAGAAAATAGCGCTCGTATTCCAGCCGCTTGATGAGCATGAGCTCGTCTGCGATGAGCGTCCTGATCCGATCGGGAATGCCGCCTGGATAGCGAATGGCGGCCCGCCGCCAGGTGACCTCTTCGAGCCAGTCACACGCCTTCCAGCCCGGCGGCACGGGCTCATCGGGGTAATCGTAACGAAGCTCTCCGAGGGAGAAGTCGATGCGCGCCAGGAGGTGTTGCGTCTCGGCGATTGCGTCGGGTGCGGTGGAGAACAGACGCGCCATTTCGGCCGGGCTCTTCAGATGCCGCTCGGCATTGACCTCCAGAAGCCGTCCGGCCTGGTGGATCGTCACCTTCTCCCTGATGCAGGTGAGGATGTCCTGCATGTCTCGGGCGCCGGGCTCGTCGTAGAGTGCGTCGTTGACCGCAAGGAGCGGCACCGCCGCGGCACCGGCGATCGCCTTGAGACGCGCAAGCCGCCGCCGGTCGTCGCCCCGCCGGTGCATGGTGGCCGCAAGCCACACCGAGCCCGGCGCGGCCTCTGCCAGCCGCTCCAGCAGAGTCCCGAGGCCTTCCAGACGCCGCGGTGGGATGACGATCAAGAGAAGGCCGGACAGTTCGGCGAGGAGATCGCCGATCCCCAGGATGCATTCGCCTTTCTTGGCCCGGCGCTTTCCGGTGCTGAGGAGACGGCAGAGGCGGCCCCAAGCGGCACGGTCCTCCGGATAGACCACGATGTCGGGCGTGCCATCCACGAAAACGAGGCGCGTCCCCACGACGAGCTTGAAGGCCTGAGCCATGCACCTGAGCTCCTGGGGCGAGATCGGCATCTGGCCGGTGAGAGGATGCTCGACGACGATGAACTCACCCGGGCCGGAGCCCTCGCGCAAGCGCTCGATGGGCGGCAGGCCATCCTCGCGCAGGTCCTGCAGCGCGCAATAGGCCCGCACGACTCCGGCCACGCTGTTGCGGTCCGCGATCCCGAGACCCGTCTGCCCCAGCAGTAGCGCCGTCAGAAGCATATGCTGAGGATGCGCGGCGCCGCGCAGGAAAGAAAAATTGGTGGCCGCCACCATCTCCGCATAGGCCGGATGCGCCGCGCTCATGCGAGCAACCCGTGCAGGGACCAGCGCTCGCCCTCCTCGGCATCGGAGCCCTCCCGGAGAAGCGCCATGCTCATGCGGGCGGCCCTTGCAGGAACCGGAGGCGACCACCCTCGCGGCAGAGACGCTCCACCGCGCTCATGCAAACAGCCCTTGCAGGTACCAGCGGTGGCGGGCATCGCCGTAGAAGCCCTCGCGGAACAGCCAGAACCGGCGCCCCTGCGCATCCTCCACACGATAGTAATCCCGGGCCGGCGCATCGCGGTTGCGCCACCACTCGGGCAGAATGCGCTCCGGGCCCTCGGCGTGAGTCACGTCATGGACCTCCCGCCGCCAGCGGAAACGGATCGGCGGACCATCCGGCACCTCGGCTACAGCCTCCACGGGCTGGGGCGGCTCGAACAGGTACATGGGACGAGAGGGGGGCTCACCCGGCTCCGGCCTGATCCAGGTTCCGCCCTCGGCCGCGGGAGACGTGGCAGGCACAAGCCGCGCGGCACGGACCGGATCGTGCGTATCGGCCGCCGTGAAGCGCAGGACCCGCCCCGCCCCGAAGCGGGCCACCAGCCGGTCGAGGAGATCGGCAAGCTCCTCCTCCACGACCGCCTTGCCATCCAGTTCAGGCTGAAGGCTGCCGAGGGGTTCGGCCACCGGCACCGCGAGCCGGATCATGTCGAAGCCGAAACCCGGATCGAGCGGGTCGGCGAGGGCCTCAAGCCTTTCCCGGAACAAGCGGATAACGATGTCGGGATCACGGACCGGGCGGCCCGTCTCGGCCCTGATGCTCCGGATGGCGCCGTCGGTGCGGGCAAAGCTGGCCTCGAACACCCGCCCGCCTTCGCCCCGTTCCTCAAGGCTGGCGCAGGCCTGCTCGACAAGCGAGCGCAGGGCATGGGCGATCGCGTCGGCATGGCCGACCGGTTCGGCGAAGGGCTGCTCCACAAGGCAGGGAGGCAAGGGTCTGGCGGGGGTGATGCGCCTGTCCTCCTGACCCAGAAGGCGTCTGAGGCGCGTTGTCAGCTCGGCGCCGAAACGACTCGTCAGCGGGGCGCTCGGCCGATCCGCCACATCGGCGATCCGCCTGAAGCCGGCACGCTTCAGCCCGACGATCGCCTCCTCGGCGAGTTCCAGGGCCCGGATCGGCAGAAGTCCCACCGCCTCGCGTTCCTGCCCCGACGCGACGATGGGCGTGCGGCCGAACCGGGCCAATGCCCTCGCGGCATCGGGCGTGCCCGCGATGCTGCCGCGAACCGTGAAGCCGCCGCGCCGCAGCCGATGGAGGACGCGCTCGCGCAAGGCCGCCTCGCCGCCGAACAGATGGGCGCAGCCCGTGATGTCCAGCATGAGGCCATGGGGGAGATCGGGAGCAGCGGCCGGCGTCCAACGCTGGCTGTCCTCCCAGATGCGGGCAAGGAGCGTCGCATCCGCGACGGGATCATGGTCGCGGACCACGAGATGCGGAATGCGTGCGCGTGCGTCGGCAAGGGTCAGACTAGGCGAGAGCCCGAGTTTCAGGGCCTCCCGGCTGACCGCGGCCAGGCGCTGTGCTCCCGCGATGGTTTCCGCAAGGACGAGCGGGCCCTCAGCCGGCCATGCGCCAGCCCGCTTTGCGATCCGTTCCAATCTCTCGCTGGGCATGAACGGAAACCACAGGGCGAGGTAGCGGCGCTGGGTCCGAGAAGGAGGCGCGGTCACAGTCCCACTCCACATGCCAGGTTTGACCGGAGATCCCGGCGCGGTGACGAAGCAAGGTCAGCGCGAATGCCGGGCGGCCCGGGGCATTCGCCTCGAGAGGGCCTGACGCGGCTGTAGCCACCGACCAGCGGGTCATGGCGGCGCTTGGGGCCGGTACAGCACCCAACCTGATCATGACGAGCGGAACCCCATGCCGGCTCGCCGCGAGCGCGAGACGGCGCGTCGCGGTCAGATCGAGCGCGCGGCGTGTGCCCGAAACCTCCAGAAGAACGGCCCCGAGGGCCGAGCAGCGCAACGCCTCGCGCGCTGCGCGCAGCTCCTCGGTCTGATCGGCAGCGCGCACGACGAGGACGTGGTTCGGATCGGCCCCGAAGGCGGCAAGGCCCGCTCCATGGAGCCAGCCCAGTTCGCTGCCGACGAGGTCTTGCCTGACCCAGACGAGCGGACGGCCCTCCCCTGCCCTGAGCGCCAGCCCGAGCCCGAAGCCGGCAGCGGCCGCAGAATCCTTCAGACCTCCTGTCGGATAAATCTCATGCAGGGCCGCACGCCGAAGCCCTCCGCCGAGAGGCACATCGAGGCTCGCGACACCCAGCAAAATCAGATCAGCCGCCCTCAAGCCCGCCGCCGGATCGAACCCGGCAAGCGCACTCCTGAGCGCCGACACGGCATCGTGCGCCTTCTGCATGCTTGTTCCTGTTTTGTTCTATAACGACTCTACACTCTCAACGAGTCAAGCTTGGTTTGGTTTTCTCCCCAGCCATTTCAGGATTGCTGGGTTGGGGATGGTAGGGAAAGTCACATCGTAGCGCAGGGTGACACCTGCAGCACCGGGGCAATGCTGTCAGTTCAGGCGTCAGGGTATCGCGCGATCTGCACCGCATCGACATCAATGCCGACCACGACGTGCAGGTAGCAGCGCGCTCATGTTCGGCGGCAAAGCATCGATGCGCGCTCGTCGGCGCCGCTTTGGCTGGTGATCCCGCGAGAGAGCACACCCGGATCTGCTGGCTTCATCTTCGAGAGGAGGCCAAGCCCTTCTCGTCCGCTCGTGACGCGTCTTCTGCTCCGAGGCAGACCAAAAAAATCGCCCCGGTGGGATGCCGGAGCGATGAGTTTCTCTCCTCAAGTTTCGGTGCTGACCGAAACCTCCTGCAAACGTGAGCCCAATGTGCTGGTCCGTCAACAGGCGACGCAGCGTTTTCTCAATGTTTCATATAACTCAAAAATTAGCACATGTTATCCTGCAATATTCAACGCGAATACGTTTTCGATGCGGCAGACCTTGCGCATGGTCATGCTTAGCTTCTCTCCTTCTTCTTGGAGGATTGTCATTCGGGGGACTGTTCGCTGTCGTCAATGCAGGCCCAGGCGCCGGTAATTTCTTCAACCCCGGTCGCGGCGGCGCAGATGCCATCCATAGCAATTGAGGAGTGGGGCCGATGGAAACGCCCGGCCTTCGTCATGCCGGCTAGGGTCGACACGTGTCGCTCAGATCTCGCGACACGAAGGTTGAGCCATCGAGCGGCTCTCTTGGGCATCGAAGAAGGCACGCATCCGGCCGAACGGAAACGCTGAAGCCGCGATCCTCCCGGGTCAGTGATTGATGAAGCAGACTGGACGGCGTGGCTGTCGGCCCTGCGCGGAAGCGCCCCTAACCTTGGCGGGGTCAACCTCGCCGTACGCGGGCGCCTCAATCCGGAGCCCGTTGGGTCGACGATCTGGAACAGGTAGGTCCTCGACCTGAACGCCTCGCCGAGCACGCCCACGCGTTCGCAAGCGTCGGAATGCAGAGCGAACCGCAGGCCGGCCGTGGTGGCGCGACGGGTGCCGGCGCGATGTGGTCGTGCCCATCATGCGCGAGGCCGAGACCCGATGGAGAGAGGAGGACACAAACGCCAACGACCACTCCATTCTCTTGGCGGAGCCCGCTCCTGCGCGCCAGCCACAAAGGCCCCGCAAACTCGGATGGCAGGCCCCGGAGCCTGGCGCAGGCGCGAGGGCGGATCCCTAATTCGCCGAAAGTCCGTATATGGACTCCGTGGCCTTCGCGATCGGCGTCAAAGCGGCAAACAACACTGCGGAGCCCGTTCGGGCTTTGTGGAATCAAGTCGCGCGCTTCGAGGCGGCTTCATCGATGACAGGCCTGAATTATCCGCCGCACATCACGTTAGCGGTCTACGACGACATCGATCCGGCTCTGCTGAAGGCAGCCGTTGCCGACGCTTTCGCAGGAGCGTCCGCCCTGAGCCTCACGTTCGCTCGCATCGATTATTTCGACACCGATCCTCTCGTGCTCTGGGCAGTTCCGTCTGCGCACTCAGGTCTGACCGGCGCTCACCGGGCCGTGCACGCCCGCATCGACCCTCGTCGCTGTCACCCTCACTACTGGCCAAGCGTTTGGGTGCCACATTGCACCCTTGGAACGAAGATCAAGGCAGACCGGCGGGCCGAAGCAGTCAAGTTCGCCGCAAGGCCCATCCAACCCTTCCGGGTCACCTTCGACGTTGCCGATTGCGTATCCTTTCCCCCCGTTGTGGTGCTGGAGGAGCAGCGGCTGATACGACCCGCCCCGAGAGGCCCTGCACACGCATGAAGGCAATCATGCAGATCGCAGAACTCCCCATGTGAAAAAGGCTTGGTCGCTCCTGACCGGTATCAAGTCGAGGATCAGACTATCCCCCAACGAGCCACGGCTCGGACAGTTGCTCCATCCGCCCGAGCACGTCGAGGCCCTGCATGTTCAGAAAATGGAGCATGTCGATGAAGATCCAGTTCTCGGAGAGCTTGCCGCCTTCCTCCCGGTAGATATCGACGACCCGCATGTCGGCAGGATTAGGACTTGCCGTCATACCCATGTAGCCGCCTGAATTGATTAAGGTCAGATTAGGCCAACCGAAGAAGCCGCCGAAATGACCCTCCGCGATGCGGCAGAGATGACCGTTGAAGCGATATTGCTTGCTAAGGGCCGACCTGAAAGGGCCAGCGTGCTGCCGAACATAACGGGGAATGGTGTAGGTCGCCCCGATGCCCGCCGGCCCCCACCAGATCATGTCGTCGTTCCAGGATCGGGCGAGTTCCTCGAGAATGCCGCTCGCACCCCTGCTGCGGTCGGCCGTGCGCATATCGTTGATCATGGCATTGATGGCTGAAAGCGTCGCCCTGCCCTTCGCTGGATCCTGCGGACCATACATCAAGCCCTCATGGGTAGCCGGCCCAGGTTGAACCAGATGAGCCCCGGTCTGCGGGGCGAAGGGGTTCTGCCCGGCTTGGATCATCACCTGGGGAATGTCGAAGAACATGGCGGTCTCGGTGATGCGCCCCCCCTCGACACGATTGAATTCCGCATACCGCATCATGACGATCTTGCCGGTCGGTCGAATGCCGAGCCAGGGCCGGTCGAACAATCCCATGAGGTGCCCCATCGACGAGACCCACACCGATTGGAAGTCGTCGATCTGATTGAGACCGGCCATGAAGATGTCGGGCCGGCGCTGGAGACGGGTCATGGCTTGGGACAGAGGCTGCCAGAACACAGAAGCGACCGCTTCCGCTCCGCGCTGCTCGTGAAACGGGTGCATGCCGCGCCACAACCAATCCTCTGCGGTGTGCTCCGCGAGCGCCGCCGCGATGGTGCCGTCGCCGGCCCGGGCAATGGCAGCGTGATGGGCTCGCACCAGATCCTTTTCGGCTTGGAAGTCGGTCACGCTCGTGTCTCCGTGAGTACGTAATCACCCTCTTTCTAACCGGAGTGCAATCGAATGCAAAGCATGAATGAACGGTGCGGGCGCCCTCAAGGTAGAAGGCCGCTGACGTGAGAATGGGTCGTTTCGGAAGGTTCTAGCGCTCGGATGACCGAGGGTGTTCGAGCTTCCGCCGGTTCGCTTTAGCCTGACCGGCGGATTTCAGCGTTCAGCCGCCTCCCGTGACGCAATCCACACCTCTGTCTCTGTGCAGGAATGGGTGCGCATAGCCGTGGACCTGTAAGCCGGCGAGTTCGTGTTTTGAGCCATCTGGACACTCATGTCCTTGAAGGCTCTCTGGCAGGCATCGAGCGAACTGTGCTGCGAGATCACGACAGGAGCCGTGTCGGCATGAGCTGAGAGCACCGTGAGAACGAACATTACCTTGAACATCAGCGGTCTCCGCAGGAACAGATACCCAGTGGGCACCCCGTTTTAGCAAGGGTGACATAGGATGGCTCCAGGGCACGCGAGAAGCAACCAGCGCCTCCCGCGTGAGACCAAACTTCTTTCTTGTAGCTTCGCAACTTCGGTACGGCGAACGAATCCGGCGGAAGCCAGTGGGATACGCATCCGAAGTGGGACCCCGTGCCGTCGAGCCTGGAGAACATTTCGATGACCGACGCTGGCTTGGCGGTGATTATGGTGTCGGCCAGAGATTGAGATGTCTGACCATGCACGGACGGGAAGAAGTCCTGTGCCTTCGGACCTTCCTGATCGTTGGACGGCCATGCTCGACAACCCGAGGCTGACGAAGGTCGACTGGTGGGTGAACCGTAGGCGGAAGCCTGACCAAACCTAGGCTATCGCCTCAAGCTTCCTCTGTGCCTCCCGCTTACGCTTTCTGGAAAGCACTCCTCAACGCCAACATCTGCTAAGAGGCTGGTGAGCAATTATCGTTCGTGCTTGCGAGCGAGGCGGCGCAGCAGGATGCGGCTCATCGCGAGGTAGAGCAGCATCTCGCCGGTCTCGACCAGGCGTTCATAGTCCTTGGCCAGCC
>JAESFL010000710.1_pt1 | contig 19245 bp, 16 predicted proteins | sample 9269401 | NCBI WGS metagenome assembly JAESFL01 (sample SAMN14506025, study PRJNA617098) | algae metagenome | isolation source: Gloeocapsa sp. UFS-A4-WI-NPMV-4B04 and co-occurring heterotrophs from desert... | place: USA: Utah | collected 2006-10-01 | reverse complement strand
TAGTCGCTCAAAGATGTCGCCGGTTACTCAAACAACAGCCGTTGATTCAAGGGTTAACTTTTTACCATTGGTGGCCAGAGGTAGGGGCTGTAGTTTAGTATGGTTATTCAACCCGACTTGATATAAGATTCATTTTAATGCTTTAGATAATTTATTATAGCTGAACTTTTTTTAATTTTATATAAAAAATATTATAGTCTGCAAACCTAACAAAAAAATCAATTTCATTGAGTAGATATATTATGTTTAAAACTTGTATTTTAATAAAAAACAAATAATAATTTATAACATTAGGTAAAAATAAATAGCTGTTTCGGTTGAAAATACAAATTAATAATTTGGTTATTTTTAATATTATTTCTAAAAAACTGAATATATTTACCAACTATCTTCCAAAACTAAAAACATCATTTCATACTTCATGTTGGTACAAATTTTTATTTTATCTATAAATGAATTATGGATTTGTATTCTATTTTTAAGTCGGTTTTTTCTGTTTTTCCCTGACTTTTAAATACCAGTTTTACGCTAGGGGCGCACTCTTCAGGAGAACCCCGCACACAACTAGGGCGTGTCTGGGAACCCAATTTTGTAAATGATTATTACAAATATCCAAGTTTTTACGTAAAAGACAAACTTAGCTTTGAGTAATAATTAACAGCTCAAAACTATAGATTTTATAGTTTGCAGACAGAACATAGCTCTCTTTAGGACGGAATAGATGCAATTGATTAGAAACTAATCGCTAATTCCTATTGCCACATTAGGCTAACGTGCATCTGCATAATGTTTGAAACTAAGTTCATAAATTTACATCCAGTACATCCGTAAAATTACAGATTTTTGGAGAAAGGTCTCAAAATATTCAGTATTCCTTACCAAGAAAATTAACTGTTCATTATGGCAGTTTATAAATAGCAGACCTGTGAGCGGTTTCTCCGATGCAGGCTGCTAGTATTTCCACCAATCACACTCTAATTTTTTTTCCGATGATTTTACAAGATATCAAAATTCAATTTCCTCTGTGGCAATATCTAAATCAGCCTGTTTTTAGCTCCACAACTAAATTGATATTAAACCCCAGGCAATTTGGGTATTTCTACCGAGTTGAGACTCTAGAACGTTGCTTGGCTATAGAGTACGATGCTCAAGGTCGTCGTCATTGTAACTGAATGTATGTGAACCAGAAAATAAACCAGAATAACAAGACGAAAGCTAGATAGTCCCAAGACAATATATTAAGTGGGATTATCAGCTCTCATCTTTAAAAATATTATCTAGAGCAGATAAAAGGTTGGATATACTGACTACATCTTTGGATAAATCTCAGCATAATATTTATGCTTGCCACCAATTAAAGCACTAACAGTTATATGCCCTGTAACCTTAATAGCATTGCAGCAGCGATCGCAAAACTAATCTACTGTCACAAGCAAAGCAATGTATTGTGTAGGCAAGCCAACCGCAATAAATACCAGTGTCATTGTTACCAGTCCGGCGTTAGGAATGCCTGCCGCACCCAAGTAAAGCAATAATTGATGTTAAAACAACAATAAGTTACTGCCAAATATTCAGATATTGTCCCAGCACTTGAGCGACAAATAGGGCAGACATCGCTTCGTAAAGAGCCGTACCATCGTTGTTGAAGTTGCTGCCAACTAATGCCTCTAAAGACCCAGAGGATTCCCGCAAGCCGATTTTGTTTTGTAAAACCAGAAAAGTGATCGGCATAGTTATGTAGAAGTTGAAAAGGCTGTTAGAAACGCATCAGAGCCTCCAACTAAAAAGCGTCGCGGATTCACCGCAGAGCGGAACTGTACTCGACTCAGGTAGTAGCAAGTTTGCAAAAATAAAGCCACAAGCACAGCTAAGATAAATGCACTCCAATGCTTTGAATAGTGCGAACCCTTGGAGTGCAACAGTTTTAGCAATAATATCAAATCCTGCTAGCGGTAAAAGGGCGATTACCTAATTAAGGATGCGAATCACCGCCTCAAATAAAGTCTCGATTACCTGCTCAAGTGGTACATAATCTATTTTATTGTGAGCGACCTGCTCTGCTTTCAAGGCACATAAGACAACAGCTAAAGCGACAACGATTAGCTGAATGACATTATTACCAGCTAGGGGTTGGAGAATGGCATCAGGTATACTAAACCTTTTGCATAAGTGTTTTATAGGTCATGTTGAGTACAGTAAAACATCTCCCATATGCGTCATCATGCTTATGAATGACACTTTCATCTTTCTAACTTTTGCAAGAAGTCTACTACCTTGAATCACCTTCTTGGAAGTTCTCACTGACAAAGAAGTGCAACTTCTTCAAATGAATGACCAGTGGGTCTACTAGCATTACTTTATTTTTTATTTGGAAAAATGGTTAAACAAGAAACCAAACTGACCCGCCATATTGGACTGCTTGCATTAACGTTTTATGGCATTGGTGATATTTTGGGCGCTGGTGTCTATGGCTTAATCGGTAAAGCCGCCGGAGAATTAGGAAATGCCGTCTGGCTTGGTTTCCTGATTAGTGCCATAGCAGCAGGGATAACTGGACTTACATATGCTTCTCTAGGATCGCGTTACCCAAAAGCTGCTGGTTCTGCTTATGTTTTACAAAAAGCATTTGGTCGTCCCATATTGTCATACCTAATTGGGATGGCTGTTTTTTTCTCAGGACTCACATCTATGGCAACTTCTAGCCGCGTGTTTGCAGGCTATCTACACGGGTTACTGCCATTCATTCCCTATAGTGTTTGTATCGGTCTATTCATTATTACCCTGACATTGATTGTTTATCGTGGTATTCGGGAGAGTATGTGGGTAAATGTGCTTTGTACGGTAATAGAAATTTCTGGATTGATAGTTGTGATTTTAGTAGGCGCGTCGTATATAGGAGATATTAATTATCTAGAGATGAGGACTCCGGCGAATCCCGGAGGAGCGATTAATTGGGACATTGCTTTCTCAGGAGCAGTTCTGACTTTTTATTCGTTCATCGGTTTTGAAGATATGCTGAATGTCAGCGAAGAGGTAAAAGAGCCGGAAACTACCTTACCAAAGGGACTTTTGTTTGCCGTCGCTATTTCGTCATTAGTCTACCTAGCTATTAGTTTTGTAGCAGTCTCGGTTGTTTCTCCTGAACTGCTTGCCCAAAGCCAGCAGCCACTGGTTGATGTTGTCAAAGCAGCTGCTCCTGGTTTTCCAACTCAGGTATTTAGCGCGATCGCTCTTTTTGCCGTTGCTAATACTGCGTTGTTAAATTTTGTGATGGCTTCAAGGCTAACCTACGGTATGTCTAAACAAGGTTTACTGCCGCGATTTCTCGCTAAGGTGCATCATAAAAGGAAGACTCCTCACATAGCGATCGCCGTAATTGCACTTATTTTGGTGGTACTTGTGATATCGGGTGATATTTCAAATCTTGCTAAGTCTACCAGCGTACTTTTATTGCTTAGTTTTCTGCTGATGAATCTGGCGCTGATTCGCTTAAAGGGAATAGATAGAGTTAGAGGTCGGTTTGAAGTTCCTTACATTGTTCCGGTCGCTGGATCTGCCATCTGTTTGCTAATGTTGCTTAACACCCGTATTCCAGAAGTGCTGATTGCAATAGTTCTTTTAGCTGCTGCTCTTGTCTCTTACTTTTTGCTTCGACCCAAAACTGAAGCATTAGATACTTGAGATTAACTCCTGCGCTGATCAGAGAAGCTGTGTAATGAAATTTACTGTTCACTTAAAAACTCAGTTTGTGCTATTAAATCAAAACAAGGTTATCTCGGTGAACAACTGTTTCAGCACCTGGATAGCCCAAAATTGCAGCAATATCAGTTGATTTACGTCCTTGAATTTGGCGTAGTTCAACGCTACTGTAATTTACAAGTCCTCTGGCAATTTCAATACCGTGGTCGCACAACTGCACCGCCTCCTGAGCGTAAAACTCTCCTTCCACACCAGTAATTCCAGCCGCCAACAAGGATTTTCCGCCCAGAGAAATTGCTTTGACCGCTCCTGAATCAAGATAAAGCTTGCCAGCTGGAATCAAACCATAGGCAATCCAGCGTTTACGAGCCGAACTTGGCTGGAGATGCGGTTCAAACTGTGTGCCAAGGAGTTCTCCCTGCAAAATTTTTTCAATATTGTGAGGAAACCGCCCTGCGGTAATCGCAGTTCGCACACCAGCAGCAGTAGCAATCCGCGCTGCGGCAATTTTGGTAGCCATGCCGCCAGTACCCCATTGGGAACCAGCCGTTGCTGTTTGGATTTGTAATTGAGTTAATTCTTCTATATGCTTGACTAATGTGATTGGTTGTGCAGCAGGGACAGAGCGCGGATCAGCTGAGTAAAGCCGATCTACATCAGTTAACAAAAATAGCCAATCTGCTTCTACTAAGCTGGCAACTAAAGCTGAAAGCGTATCATTATCACCAAACTTCAGTTCATCGACTGCTACGGTGTCATTTTCATTCACGATGGGAATCACACCTAGTCCCAGTAGTTCTTTGAAGGTGTTGTAAGCATTAATGTAGCGGCTGCGCTCTACCAAATCAGTACGAGTCAAGAGAACTTGAGCTATTGGCTGTTGTAGGGTAGTAAATAAATCGTCGTATACGCGCATTAGCCGTCCCTGTCCTACTGCTGCTACTGCTTGCTTCAAGGCGATCGCGCGGGGACGTTCTGTTAATCCTAGCCGAGCGCAGCCAACTCCTACGGCTCCTGAGGAAACCAAAATCACCTGATGACCTTGGCGACGCAAGCGACTCAGGATTTCTGCCAAAGTAGCTATAGTTGACAGAGCCAAAAGTCCTGTTTCTGGTTGGGTAAGGCTGGAAGTGCCAATTTTGACTACAAGGGTTTGAGACATTGAGAGGCGCTGAGGCTAGGGAAAGAAAAATACAGCACTTAGGAAGAGGTGCTAATTGTGAGCATACAGCTAGTTGAGAGTCGAGTCACTATCAAATAACTGTTGTTCAATCAGGTGTGGATGCGATCGCAGCTGTTGAGTTGAGCGATCGCGCGTACAAAGCAAGTATTACCTCTAGAACATCAACTCGCTTTTAAAATACTTCTAATTTTTTATATTAGGGTGACTGATTACGCAACTTTTGACGGCTTCTGAGGAAAAGAAATTGGTTCTGGTAGAGGTTTTTCCTGCTCTTGGAACCATTCAATCAGAGACGAAATCACTTCCTGTCCGTGTTTTGCAGCTTCCTCGTATGTATTGCCATGAGTATGAAATTGCTGCCAAGAAAATTCGGGTAGGTGTACTAAGTAGCAATTATCCTCATCCGACCATTGAATAACCATACTGTAGCGATAGCTCATTCTTGCTCCTCCAGTTGTTTCAAAACGCGATCTACTTGCTTTTCTAGGTATCGCGGTGCATCATCTCCATCACTGCCAGCAATTGTGACTGGTTCATTGGGCATTAGTGAATGAGTCCAGAAGGTATGGCTATCTTTGGCAGGACGATAGACAAAGCCAGCTTTCAGCAACATTTTCTTTAATTCTCTAATTTTCTTGGGTATCTGCCCTCGGTGTGAATCACCATAATAATTGTTACCTACAGAATTGAGAAAGCGATCGCAGATACTCTCCTGTTACGCTATGACTTAATTAAAGGACTATTTGGACTGCGCTATGAAACAAGTATCTGAAAAAAAACCTGTTAGCCCTTGGAGTTATAAACCTTGGTGGTGTCAACCTTGGTCTATTCTGTTAACAGGTATTACGCTAATTAGTGGTAGTTGGTTACTATTTAAAACACTCTGGGTAACAATTATCGTTTCGATTCCTTTGTTGATCTGGATGGGATTTTTCTTGTTAGTCTGGCCCAAACTTATGATTCAGAGTGGAGTTCTGGAGTCTGAGCAAAAATCAGTTTAAAGGTAGTGTTCCTGATACCCACGAAAACTACCTACTTATTTTCAGCTTGTTTATTCACTACTTGGCTACCGTGTAGGCGCGGATCGTCAGAATCACTTGTTGGTGCAACAGGCGCGTCAAATTTGGAAACTTGACCATTACTTTGAGCATAAGGTAGAGGTGCATCAGCAACAAGAGCTTCGAGGTTTGATGTCATGATGCTGCGCGGTTGTTTGCCGATTGCTCCGGCGATCGCTTCTCCTTGCTTGTTCAAGAACACAAAATGTGGAATTCCATCCACGCGGAATTTTAATATCTCCGGTAGCCATTTAGTATTGTCAACATTTAGCATGACAAAATTTACCGATTCAGCATACTTTTGTTCTAGTTGAGCAATATCAGGAGCCATTGCTTGACAGCTACTACACCAATTAGCATAAAATTCCATCAGCGTTGGCTTACCGTTACTTAAAGCCACTTCCAACGGTGTAGATTGTTCATCTAAGGTAGTTAAAGAAATAGCTTTATTTTGGTTCTGGAGTCCGAAGAATAAAGCTACGGTAAGTGCGATCGCCACTATTGCAATGAGCAGATTTCTAACACGCGATCCAACATTGAATTCAGATTGCTGCTTAGATGTTACCGATGATTCACGTACATTTTCAGTCATAATATTTTTATTAAAACTTATTAAGCTTTACTATTTTCAGTTTAACCGCAGTGAGTAGTGAGTAGTGAGTAGTGGATAGCTTGTTTCTTTCTACGTTGTCACATTCACTGTAGGTTTTGTCTAGGCGCACTAGCCTCTTTTTTCTCTACATTCTCTATTGATCTGCGTTAAAACAGAGAAAACACTATAGACTTCTTACAACAGTGCCTCTCGCCTCTACATACTGTGAAAAAACGGGTAACGCTAACTTTTCCTAAACGCGCTGTTCAGATGCCAGTTACCTATCGGCTGGCGAAAGAATTTAACGTGGCGGCAAATATTATTCGCGCTCAAGTTGCGCCTAATCAAATTGGTAAATTAGTAGTTGAACTATCGGGAGATATTGATCAGCTAGATGCGGCGATTGAGTGGATGCGATCGCAGCATATTAATGTCTCTCACACCTTAGCTGAGATTGTGATCGATCAAGATACCTGTGTAGACTGTGGTTTATGTACTGGTGTTTGCCCTACTGAAGCGCTTACTCTCGATCCCCAAACCTTTCGACTAACATTTATGCGATCGCGCTGTATTGTCTGCGAACAATGTATCCCTACTTGTCCTGTTCAGGCAATTTCCACGAATCTCTAACCCAATCCAAACACATCTACTATCACATCACCATCTCCTTGTAGTCTTGACTGTGCGGGAGAGTCATAAACTACCATCACCGAAGGTTTTTGAGTGAAGTCTGTAAATAGCGTCATTCCCTCAGCGTGATCTTCGCTATTTCCATAAGGAATCTCCCTCACTATATCGGGTTTAGATAGCACATTTTCTTGCAGATTCACGCCATCTTTTAACCGATAGACTCTCACTGGCCCGTCTAAATCCATTGTTGGCCCTGCCAAAATTAACAAGTCTTCACCATCCCAACACAAATCACGAATTCCTAAACCATTCAGGTAAATAAAATGCTTTTTATATGGCTTTTTTTGTCCAACTTTCTTTAGCAACAACCGTCCTAAACCAATATCCTCTAACTCTATCTCCAACATTACAGCCCAACCACGTAATACGGGACCACGCAACCCCAGAAAAATTCGATTCTGATAAATAGCTAAACCTTCAATATCAAAACCATTTTCTTTCCCTGGAATTGTTGCTTCTACAAATGCGCCAAGGTGCGGATCGCTTGCCAAAGCATCCATTAACAAGTTTCCGCGATGAGTTAGATATAATTTAGCAGAAGTTAGCTGTTCATTTTGATTTTTAGGATGTGGGCATGATGGCAACAATTCGCCGTCTATAAGGGGTATACGTCCTAAAATATAGCGATTTGCTTCTGATTCCAGTTTTGTCAATCTCTCAATGTTTTCTATATCTGTTTTCTTGGATTTAGGTTTTTTACGTTTCCAACTGTGGGAACCAACAAACCAAAGGTAGTAATCAGAATAAGCAATTCCTTCTATATCAATTTCCTGCTCTTCCGGCATTGGTAGCTCAATAAAATTGGCAACCAGAAATTGTTTATGTTGATCAAATGTTTGCGAGTCAACAGCATATAAGCGTTCAAGGGTTGAGGTTTCATCTGAGCCTAACCACAAATACTTATCAGGCATTAACCGCATAGCCGAAATATCTTCACGGTGTTCCTTAAAGCCGTCTTTAAATTTGAGTGTGACTTGATTTAGCAAAGATGGATTATCCATTATTCCCCTTTAAGGAAATTCTGATTATAGCTTTGTTGTTAGTGGCGATCACTAATTTTTTTACTTTTCGTACTTATTTAGCAATCGCAAGCACTGATGCTAGCTACATCTTCTTTATTAAAGATACCTTATCTTGAGTCTATGTAACAAATTTTCTTACTTAAAATTAAGCAATGTAATAATATTTAACTAAAAATTAAATATTATTACATTTTATACTTAGTTGAGTTTATAATTATTTTTTAAACGACAAAAAATATATTTTAGAATAAAAACTACTTGCTATAAATGTATTCAAAATTTTTATGTTTTGACAATGACTTTTAATAAAATAATATTTAATTTAAATTGAATAAACTAGCTTAATTAAATTGGCATATTTAAATTTTTGTTCAATTTAAGCATTATCTAGATAATCGTCCTCCCAAGTAGTTTAAGTCCGGGACGAAGCCTGCTGCGGCTATGTGCAATCACACTTATTAGTATTAGAAAATACTGTAAGTATTACGTAGTTGCTCAGATCACAACAAGGTCGCTAGAAGTAACTTTAGCCTTATGGGTGGGACGATTACCTGTGCAGTAGCGCTTACCCGACTAGGGTATCAGGTGGGAGTAAACCTACACCTGTGAGAGAATCAGGATTGGTAAACGGGTATAGACGGCTAGCTACGTCAAATGCAGTTCCAGGGAAATCGGTGAATAAGCCATCAAGACCGAGGCTAAAGAACTGCTCATATTCGAGTTCTGGGTTGCCGTTATAGTCTGGGGATAGATAAAAATCGTCGCTGCGGAAGGTGTAAGCATGGACGAGTAAACCTGCTGCATGAGCATCGTCAATTAGTGATGTCTGTGGTTGTAGCAACTGATCGCCGTCGGAAATCACGCCATCTCCATTGAGATCGTCAGGTTGACCATCTCCGTCATTATCAACAGGTGCAGCAGGAACAATTAAGCGTTTCCAGGGGCCAATTCCGTCTGCGTAGGTAGCGATCGCATCTAGTCCTGTAGGAGTCAACAAATCGCCATAGGTGCGAGAATCGCCACTAGCAACAAAATCATACGGTTGCACGTCGGCTGCATCAAACAACTGAATCAAAGGCACATCAGTAAGAGTATTCAATTCTTCCAGATTCCCGACTTCAAATGACTGAATAAAAACTGGGTCATCTGCATCTGTGTATCCGTTGGCTGCAAGAGTAGCGACTAATGGCTCTTCTAGAGATAGCCCAATAGAATCAAAGTAAGTCGGGTGCTTTGTTTCAGGATAAATACCGACAGTGCGACCAATTTCAGCGCTCTTCTGCTGAACTAAATCAATTACTTCTTCTAGTGTTGGAATCTCAAACATTCCATCAAATGCCGCAGAGTCAGGGCGAAGTTCTGGCAAACGCTCTTTAGCCCGGAGTGTCTTAATTTCTGCAAGTGTGAAGTCTTCTGTGAACCAGCCAGTTACTTCTACTCCATCAATTATTTTAGTAGTCTTGCGATCGCTAAACTCTGGATGATCGGCAACGTTGGTAGTTCCAGAAATTTCGTTTTCGTGGCGGGCAATTAGCACCCCGTCCTTGGTCGAAACTACGTCTGGCTCAATAAAGTCGGCTCCTTGCTCAATTGCTAACTCGTAGGATGCTAAAGTATGCTCTGGACGCAAGCCGCTAGCGCCTCGGTGTCCAATAATTAGCGGACGAGGTGCAGTGCTGACAAAATCAGCAATTGAAATTGTACTGGCATCAACTCCTGTTAAAGTTGCAAGCAGTGAATCATCTGCTTTGAGTTTAATTGTGGTGTCGTTACCTGTTTGAGCGATCGCTAAATTGGCAAAAGCCAAGCCTGCACCTAAACCAATAACATCAACATCAGACTGGAAATCGGTAATTGTATTACCAGAAGAGGGAATGTCACCGCCCACAATCCAGAATTGATCTGCACCATCCCCACCTGTCAAAATACTGTCACCTGCACCTGCAAATAGCTTGTCATCACCGTTTCCAGCAAACAAGCGCTCGTTGCTACCGCCAAGCAGAGTGTCATTGCCTTCACCACCATAAAGGCGATTATTACCTCCACCTACTGAGGCATCAAGGATATCATCACCGTCGCCACCAAATAGGCGATCTCCTCTACCTGCGAAAAGTTCGTCATCGCCTTCACCACCATACAGTCTGTTGTTACCCAGACCTGCTGAAGCATCTAAAATATCATCTCCAGCGCCACCGAATAAAGTATCTTTCCGCGTCGCAAACAGTTCATCGTCGCTAGGAGTACCAAAACGTAATTCATTACCACCAAGAGCATCTAAACCAACACGCGGGTCAAGATTGAGTGGCTGATCTAAGTCTAGAAGCAAGATTTCATTCTGATCCGGTTCTGTAGAAGAACGTCCGCCTGTCCCTGGATAGTTGTTATCGTTGGCAACAAGAATTGTATTTTTGTCAACTACTAATACATCTTCAATTGTGACAAAAGGAAATCTAAACTTGGTGCTGGAATCTCCATTAAGATCCAAAGGATCACTAATAGTCAACAGATCCCCAACTTCTTCTTTAGCTACATAACCATTCGCGTCTTGCTGCGATAGATCGATTTTAAATATCTTCTTGAATTGAGCCGCATCGCCACTCAAATTATCGCGCTCAATTACCAAGAACTCGTTTTCGTTAATAACCGTGAAATCTCCAATTGCATTGTCTGGGTTCTGCTTGCGATACAGTCCTTTGATCCCAGTAAACTGTTTGGATGCTAAATCAAATTCGTAGATTCTCAGCGCATCTTCAGGATCTCCGGTAACAGTGCCTTCGAGTAAAGGATACAGCTTTGTTTTGTCGGGACTAATTGCTAATCCTTCATAACCTCTAGAACGCTGAAGATTAGCAGTTTCTTCACCAGTTAATACATCTGGGTTATCAGGTGAACGTACTAAATTATCAGTACCAAAACTTTGTGTAGGAATAGGTGCTTCTAGCAGTTTCCCTGTTACGTCAAAATGTAACAGATAAGGACCAAATTCTTCTCCAACCCAAAACGTGCTATCGCTAGCAATAACAAAAGACTCTACATCAAAGTCAAATCCAGTTAATAGGCGATCGCTAGTATCTTCATTTTTAATTGCAAAAGGTACTTTCCGATCTGGATCTGAGAACTGAATGAAATTAATAACATCAACGCTGCCATCTCCGCCTTCGTCACCTCTAAAATTAGAGTCAACGCGATGTAAGCGCAGGAGATAATCTTGGCTATTTAGCTTAGTACCAAAGCCATTATCAGACAGAAACCAGTACGAGTTTTGCTCTGCAAATTGAACACCGCTAAAACCTTGAACGGGTTGAGCCTCAAAACGTGGTTCTGGCTTTAAGGAACCGTCATCGTTGTATTGGCCAGAAGGAGGGCCGCTAGCAAATGTATCTGCTGGTAATTTAGCAAAGCCTGTAAGTTCCATAATCTTGAAGTTAAAAAGATTTCTTTTTGCGCTTGTAGCATCCCATAGCAAATTTAAGAAATCTTTATTATCAAGCTAAGAAATCCCTATGATTAAGTTAAGCCTATAATTACTTGGAGTTCGACTAGGAGCGTATCCGAAAACATCGATAGGAATAGAAATAAGATCACAAGTAGTGACACCAAACTATAGACAGCACAATTAGCAAGCGTTATTCCAATCTTATGTATCTCGCTTTAGATAAATTTCAACTCAAAATGTTGAGAATTGCAAAATAACAACAATGAGATAGCAATAATTAGGTAATTTTAGTTTCCGGCTCTAAAACGAAACTTTAAAATTAAACAGGAAAATTCAACTCAAACGCAAATTAACCACTCGCCCCGCTCAACTAATATGTACAGTCTATCAACAAAATCTCGCTAAATAGTTTTAAACTTAAAAAATATCCAAGCTAGCAAAAAAGTTTTTTGTAGTTATTATAAAAACTGATAATTATAATGACCAACACATTAACTATTTAAAATAACTCAATAATTTGCATTTTTTTAGCAGAAATAGGTTAAAAAATTGGCGTTATTGAAAATGTCATAAACTGAATTTTAAGCCTACGTTATAATCAGAGCTTTCAAGTATGCAGGTATCGCTAATCATTACCTGTTCAGCAACGTGCCAATTGCTTAAGTTATTAGCTGTGCTACCAATCCCACTATTCCGCCTGCAAGGACTAACCAAGCTGAATTGACCTTGAAGCGAAAGACAACAAATGCACTCACAAGAGCCAAGACTACAGTTAATAAGTCTACTAAGGCAGCTTGTCCTAAAGTGAACGTCACTGCTGCCATCAGCCCTAATGAAGCTGCATTTACGCCATCTAAAGCACTACTTACTAGAGGAGAACTGCGCAGCTTTGGAACCCAAGGGTTAATCACGGCTACCAAAATAAAAGCAGGAAGGAAGATGCCAATTGTTGAGGCGATCGCACCAGCGTTACCTGCTAGCAGATAGCCAATAAAAGTTGCTGTAGTGAATACAGGCCCAGGTGTAAATTGACCAATCGCGATCGCATCCAACAATTGCTGAGACGTAAGCCACTGGTTGCGTTCCACCAAATCTCGTTGCAGAAAGGCAAGCAGCACATAGCCACTACCGTATAGAACTGAACCAATTTTAAGGAAGAATAGAAACACACTGAGCCAAGTTGCAGGCGGTGCGATCGGGGAACTACCAACTTGTGCTACAACTCCAGAAATAGGTAGTAGCAAAGCTCCTGCTGTACCACTTTTACTACGCCACAGATTTTTGATCAACATTACCCCTAACCCTGCCAGTAGGAGTAACAAAATTTCATTCACACCTAGGAAAAAGGCAGCAATTACAGCTACCCCCACCACAAGAGTAGGAATACCTTTGATAGCTTTCTTACCCAACTGCCACAATGCCTGGACTACAATTGCAATAATCACGGGTTTAATGCCATACAGCACCCACTCAAGCTCAGGAAGCTGCTGATAGCGAACATAGATAGCTGCTAGCATCCAAACGATCAGCATGGCGGGTAGAATGAAGCATGAGCCAGCAATAATTAAGCCACGCCAGCCGCCTCTTTCATAACCGATATGAATAGCTAATTCGGTAGAATTGGGGCCAGGGATCAAGTTAGTAACGCCCAGTAAGTCTAGGAGCTTTTCTCGGCTCAACCACTGGCGGCGATTGACCACCTCCAAGTCCATCATTGCAATGTGAGCGGCTGGCCCACCAAAGGCAATTGTGCCTAACTTCAGAAAAACGAGTGCTAGTTCTTTAAGCCGTTGCTTTTGTTGTAATGGGCTAAGTTCGGCATAGGAAACTGGCTGTTCTGCCGATTGGATTTCTTCACTTTGCTGCGACACTGATTTTTTCTTGCTGCTGCAATTTTTTATCGGGAATGAGTCTTTCTAACACACGAGCGATTAATGGCACAAATCCAATTACTGCTACCACGCCGATCACGTTAAATATTATTTGAGCATTGGCGATTTGCCGTCCCACATCGTCTCCAGAAATTGCCAATACGACCTGCGCTAGTTGGGAGGCAAAGATAATTCCTAAGAGCGCACTTGTCAGATTAAACAAAAGATGAAACACACCTGTGCGTAAAGCTGGACGACCTCTACCAATTGTAGATACAAGCGTATCAGCGCAAGTACCAACTTCTGCACCTAGCATCAAGGCAATTCCAGCAGGGAGGGAAATTAAACCAGAACCTGCCAAGGTAATCACGATCGCAACAGTGGCGGAAGAGGATTGAATCAATACGGTAAACAAGGCCCCAATTGCAGCGCCTAGAATCGGGTTTTTACCTAAAGTTGCCATCAAATTAATAAAGGGCTGGTAGTCACGAAATGGTTTCATTGCTTCGTCGATAACGTCCAGACCAAAGAACAGCAAGCCGATTCCCAGTAGAATCAAACCGAGGCTCTTTTGATTTTCTGTTTTACCCGCAAATTGCAACACTGCCCCGACGAGCATCGCTATTGGTGCGTAGAGGTTAATATTGAGCGAAATTAGTTGAGCGCCAATTGTCGTACCGATGTTGGAACCCAGAACTACGCCAAGCGACTGAGCAAATGTCAGTAATCCTGCACTCACCATAGCGATCGTCATAATGATCGTGACTGACGATGATTCCAATAAAGTTGTAGCGACTGTACCAGTAGCCACTCCCGCAAAGCGATTGGTAGTAAATTTGCTAACGAGATTTTTCATGCGATCGCCAGCAAGATGTTCCAATCCTTCAGCTAGCCGCGTCACACCGTAGATAAATAGCACTAGACCCGCCAGCGCCCCCATCGTCATTCTAAAAGCATCTATCTTCACTGCTTCCGACACTTCAGGCACAGGAACTTGAGCCTGAACGCTGTCTTTTAAAAACGGTAGACCAAAAAAGTTGAGTTCTAACAGCGAGGGAATAACTATTAACGCTGTAACTAAAAGGCTTAAACCTAACAAATTGAGAATTTTTCTGGTTGAAATTTTTGAAAAAAGCATATAGCTCCTCAAAACAACAGCTAGGCACAACCGCAAACTCTACACAGTAATAGAGTAGGCACTCAAAACAATTCGGGCCAAGCATGATCGTATTGCTGGCTGGCGTAAAAACTGGAGAAACTTTTAAAGGAAATTAGCCTACTTTGGCATTACCAAGCGTGAGGCTCACTAAAGCTTTATTCATCTACGTGGTGTAGACATTAAACATATTCTATGGATCAATATTTAGAAGCTTGTATCTTAAGAAATAGATTTTTGAACTTAATACACTATTTAGCTAAAATTTAAATTCACCTTAAGTAATACTTAACTTTTTGGCAACCTGAAGCACAAATTTGGTTGTGTAAGTGTGTTGCAATTCTACTTCTTGAAATGGTTTTATAACCTCTTAACATTTGCTGCGGTTGGGCAATCAATATCTGCCGCCGTGTATACTTCGATTGCTGATGAGGCAGTAAGAAATAAGACTGAAGTGAGTTTCCAACACTAGCTTTGATGAATCAAACTTGCAGTAAAGTCATTGGGAAAGTTGCCATGCGTTGGGAGTTCGGTCGGAGAAGCACTAATGTTGAAGATAGGCGGGGTATGCAGGTTTCGCGTCCCGTTGTCGGTGGTGGCATTGGTTTTGTCGTCCTAGCGTTGATTGCAACTTTCTTGGGTGTTGATCCAGCGATTCTCCTCGAACAAAGTACGCCTACGAATGACCCGTACTCAGACTCACCTCAAGCAAACTCCCCTACCTCAGATCGGCAAACTGAATTCATTTCAGTCGTACTTGCTGATACCGAGGATACATGGCACAAGCTATTCCGGCAAATGGGAAGAACCTATGTCGAACCCCGTCTAGTTCTGTTTTCAGATGCGGTAGAATCTGCCTGTGGCTATGCTAGGGCTGCTACTGGCCCGTTTTATTGTCCGAGAGATGAAAAACTATACATTGACTTGAGTTTTTACCAAGATTTGCAAAATCGCTACCAAGCACCAGGAGATTTTGCCCAAGCTTATGTAATTGCTCACGAAGTTGGGCATCACGTCCAAAATTTACTTGGGATATCTGACAGAGTTCAAGCTTTGCAGAGTCGAGTTAGTCAGGCAGAAGCTAATCAACTTTCAGTTAGGCTGGAGTTACAGGCAGATTGTTTCGCGGGTATTTGGGCAAATCAGGCGCAGCGATCGCGCCAAATTCTCGAACCTGGTGATATTGAAGAAGCGCTTAATGCTGCAAGTAGCATTGGCGACGATCGCTTGCAAAGTCAATCTAGAGGATATGTTGTACCAGAATCTTTTACTCACGGTAGTTCAGCACAACGAGTTCAGTGGTTCAAACGTGGTATCCAGACTGGAGAGCCTGCCCAATGTAATACCTTTGAAGCGGCAAATCCCTAAATTTGAACAAGTTTCGGAGATTTGAGTTTTGCAGGTTGTACTGCCAAATTTATATACTGCGGATGCTGGCTTAGTAGTAGCCCACGTTAAAGTATAAAATAGTGCCTACTAAAATTCTCGTGCTAAAAGTTAAGGTGGTTTGCCGATAAATTGAATTTGCGCTGCACTTAATGGCAAACCGATTACTGCACATACAGCAAGAACACGAGGAGCGAAAGCATGGTCTTCACATCCAGCAGTTTTAGCTGATCGAATTATTAAAAAAGTGCGATCGCATAGCAATCATTTATTTGGCTGGATTGATGGGCTTGGCTCATCAAACTAATGCCATTGTAGAAGATAGCTCATCCTTGACCCGATTATTAATATTTTAAAGCAGAACTGGAGTTTTCTGCTGCCGCCGTTGAGTGACAACCATCCGCATATTTGTTGGAGGGGCAACAGTGAGCCCTCGGCGAGTCGGCTTGACAGGACGGTTACTAGCTAGCTTTAATTCACAGCGCGATAGTATAGTTGCTAGCACCAGTTTCATTTCAAACTGAGCAAAGGCAAGCCCAATACAGCGACGCTCACCGCCGCCAAACGGCAAATATTCGTAGGATGAAAACTGCCGCTCTAAAAAGCGCTCTGGTTTAAAAAGCTTCAGTTCTGGGTAGATATCTTCCCGTTGATGAGTTAGATAAATAGAGGGCATCAGAACTGTCCCAGGCTCAAATTGGTAGCCCATTATCTCTATCGCTGATTTCGTAACTCTAGGAAAAGTATTTATGGCAATTGGGTAAATCCGCAGTGTCTCTTGACATACCGCAGTTAGATACGGAAGTCGAGCGATCGCGCTGGGATCTGCATCAGGAGGCAGTGTATTTAATTCGTGTAATAACTTGGACTGTACTTCAGGTAGATGGTCAATCCAGTACAACGCCCATGCTAAGGCGGAAGCCGTAGTTTCATGACCAGCAAACAGCAGTGTCAGCAGTTCATCGCGCAACTCGGCATCGCTCATCGCCTGACCTGTTTCATCACGCGCTGCTATTAGTAAGCTGAGAATATCGTCACGGTTGGGATCAGCTTGTTTTCTTCTTGCCTGAATTTCAGCAATCAAGAGTTGGTCGATTTGCTGCTTTAGTTGTAGGAAGCGTCCCCAGGGACTAAGTGGCCCCCAATCCTTTTGTAGTGATGGAAAAAATAGCAAAACGGAACTCAATGGAGAGCCTACCGAATCTAACAGCAATGTGAGGGTTTCCCTAAGTTGATCGAAACGCTGTCCCTCATGTAAACCAAAAACGGCACTGAGGATTACTTGCAGAGATATTTCCTGCATGGACGCACGCACAGTGAACGCTTCGCCAACTTTCCATTGACTAATTACTTGTTCGGTAATGGCACAAATGACCTGCCCGTAAGTTCGCAAGCGATCGCCATGAAACGGCGGCATCAACAGCCGTCGCTGGCGCTGATGGCGCTCTCCACCTAGTAAAATCAGTGAGTGTTCGCCCAGCAGTGGGAGTAAAATCTTGTTGGCGCTATTGGTGTCAAATAGCTCTGGATCGGCGGTAAAAATCTGCTGAATCGCTTTTGGATTACTAAAGTAGACAACCCAGGGCGATGTATTTTTCGATATGACGAATGGATCACCATAGCGTTTGGCACGTTGCTCTAGAACGGAAAAGGGACGAAAAATCCACTTGAGCATTCTTAACCTGCGGAGCAACGCTGGACTACTCGGACCATTAGGTATTTTCATGGAGGCTTGTCTGCTAAAATAGCGTACTTTTCCTTCTATTATTGTCAAATTTAGTCTCTACTTCCTATCTTGCACCTAATCAAAGAATAAAATTTTTAAATCTGGCAACTTTTAAGCGCGATCGCCTGCTGTTTAGTAACTATGTGAAGCAAGCATTATTACGGCTAAGTTTATCTTTATAGTTGTCTAGCGGTAGGTGGCGCAAGTTATTGTAGACATTAATGCTGATATTGGCTAAATTGCTTTGCGGCTTGTTTTTAGCAAAAGGCTCACACGCTGAGAAGCATTGCATCAACTAAGTAGTTTTCTTGCCAATATATTATATGAAAAATGAGGTTTAATATCACACTGCCCCTGTGGTAGTTATATGTCTACTCCAGCTCTTGTACTAGATAGAATTTGTTGATTAACTCTTTGTGAATTCAGTATATTTGCTTCAATTTTAAAAACTTAACACTTGTAATTAACTATACAACTGGAGATATCCATAGTTGAAAATTCAATTTTCGTTATCTTATAAGAAGACTATGAATGATCTCAAACAGTTAAAACTTACTTGATGTATGTAGCAAAACAGACACCATTAAGTATTGTCTAGTCTGCGGTAAAGCGGGACTACAAGAAAAAAACAGACTAAAAATCTTACAAGAAACTGGAATAGTAATCTAGTAAAAAATATGAAAGTTAAAATACCAAGTTTTCAACAGAGCAAGCGATATCTCAAGCTCTTCGCTGTATGGCTTGTAGCGATTGGAGCAGTAATTCTGCTCACAACTTCAGCTAGCGCAGAAGCGGCTGAAAATGCTTTAGAAATTGCGGTGTACCGAGATCCATCTTGTGGCTGCTGCGGTGCTTGGATCGAGTATTTGACTACCCAAGGATTCCAGCCCAAAAATATCCCAATATCCGATATAGAGGCTTTTAAACAGGAACACGGTGTACCAAATGATTTAGGATCTTGCCACACCGCAGTCCTCGACGGCTACGTTATTGAAGGTCACGTTCCCGCAGCTGAAATCAAACGTCTGTTAGCAGAACGACCCGACGATGTAGTAGGTATTACTGTTCCAGGAATGCCGACTGGTACTCCTGGTATGGAATCTGGAAATGTTCGAGATCCCTATAATGTGTTCTCATTTGATCAACAAGGAAACACAAAAATATTTAGCAGACATTAATTTGAATCAGAACGCGGTAAACTTGCCTGATTTGGTTGGGTGGAGTGGGGATATTATTCCCCACCCCTTCTAGTTAGATGCGGACGTGAAACTTCGCCTGATCTGGTAAAGCTGCGATCGCTCTTACAGCGGTTATTGCTTGAGTAAGCTACAATTTAGTAGCCTAAGTAAGTTTAGTAAGATAGGAAATAGCTACTCATGCCTGCCTCTTTGTCGATTGATTTACGACAACGAATTCTTGCTGCATA
>JAESFL010000709.1_pt1 | contig 19248 bp, 10 predicted proteins | sample 9269401 | NCBI WGS metagenome assembly JAESFL01 (sample SAMN14506025, study PRJNA617098) | algae metagenome | isolation source: Gloeocapsa sp. UFS-A4-WI-NPMV-4B04 and co-occurring heterotrophs from desert... | place: USA: Utah | collected 2006-10-01 | reverse complement strand
GCCTCTAATGAGGGAAAGCATGGGGAGAAGACCGCCAATACTATTGATGGGCAGCCTGATATAGCAAGCGGGCTTCTGTGAACCATGAATTAGAATCCCCGTGCGTTCACGCCGGGGAGTATGTCAAATTAGTGCTGAATTTCTGGCGTTGCTGAAACTGTGATGCTTTTCAGGCAGTTGTTTACGAAAAAATTAGAGTTTTAAGTGTATTATATGTCAAATTTCATTATTAAATCAGCAACGCCTACAAGCCAAAACTAGGTGTAATGTTTCCAGGAATGCGGGGACGCTTTGTAACCCTAACTCGGTTCATGGCTGACAAGATTTTTAAGGCTGCTTGCGATGCCAAAGGCGCTGCCAAAGGCAGATCGCGTAGGTATGACCTGACCGGAGTTAGTACCCACAGCTTCCGACAAACTGCTCTTACCCAGATGAAAGAGCGCTGGCATTCCTCTACGTTATATTCAGGAAATATCGGAACACAACGATTTAGGGACTTTGCAGCGTTATCTGGAAGTGACTCCAGAGCAGAGACGCTCTGGGGTTGCTGTGATTGGATTTTGATGAGGATAGCGCTCACACAAGCGACGCAAACCCCTTTGAGCAATTGGGTGGAAACGTCCCCGAATTGAGGCTATATCTGTTTAAAATCCGCTGGAACCGCTCTTCGGAGTAACAAGGAAGCGAGACTCTGTACCAGTCAGTGAGATTTTTAGAGCCTTTGCTACCGTTGCATTTTGCACAGGCTGGAACTAGGTTGCTCCATGAATCTATACCTCCTTTTGAAGAAGCTAGCACATGGTCTAGGGTTAGGCGTTTAGAGTTGGAACCACAGTAGGCACAGCGATGATTAAACTCGGATTTAATCGCCTCTTTTACTCTAGCTTTTACATTCTTATGCCTAATGGGGTCGAAAAGTTGTTGCATTCGGCAATCCGGTAATGGTCCATAAACTACCTCTACCCGCTTGCGCTGAGGTAGAGGTTTTCAGTAGCCCTGAGTACATGATCTTGCACTGAACAAAACAATGTACTCGAACCTCCAGGCTTGTTTATAAAAGCCCCAAGAGTAGAAATATTTTTTGCACCATTCAAATCCCCATCTCCAGACCAAGAACAATGTCCACATCTAAAAGACTTGCCACTACGATAAGATTTCCCTTGTACGGGATGGATGTGCAGGCAGTTGTGGCACATTTGACTTGTGTATCGTGGGTCAACAAAAACTGGCGTTGCTGAAACTGTGATGATTTTCAGGCAGTTTTTTACGCAGAAATTAGAGTTTCAAGTGTATCATATGTCAAATTTCATTATTAAATCAGCAACGCCGAATTTCTTAGTTTAATCAGTCGATTTAAAAACCTAGCTTTTAAAAGCCGTGTTCCGCTAAATTGGAACTCAAATGCAGACTGAAAGACAAACAGCGAGTTATATGCAAAAACAAATGTCTTCAAATTGGGGTTTAATTCAACAGCGACTGACCCCATACCTGTTTTTGCTACCCGCCCTTGTAATATTAGGGCTAACTGTCTTTTGGCCTGCACTGCAAGCTTTTTACCTTAGCTTTACCCGCTACGAATACGACCTTACCCAAGTACCAGAATGGGTAGGCATTGCTAACTTCCGCCGCTTATGGGCTGACCCTGTTTTTTGGCAAACGCTGCGAAACACTGTGCTTTATCTTGTTGGTGTTGTCCCGATTTTAGTAATTGCTCCGTTGGCACTGGCAATTTTGGTAAATCAGAAATTACGCAACATTGAATGGTTTAGGGCAGCCTACTATACGCCAGTTGTAATTTCAATGGTGGTTGCTGGCATTGCCTGGAAATGGCTGTATGCCGAAAACGGCTTACTAAATCAGTTGCTTAAACAAATAGGAATCACAGGTGGTATCCCTTGGCTGACTAGCCCTAATTGGGCAATTTTTAGCGTCATGGCAGTGACAGTATGGAAGGGATTGGGGTATTACATGGTTATTTATCTAGCTGGCTTGCAATCGCTCTCAGCTGACTTGTATGAAGCAGCAGCAATTGACGGCTCAGACGGTATTCGCAAACATTGGGACATTACAATTCCGTTGATGAAGCCTTATTTGGTACTTGTAGCTGTAATTTCGGCGATTTCTGCTACTAAGGTCTTTGAAGAAGTCTTCATCATGACTCAGGGAGGGCCACGCAATAGTTCTAAGACAATTGTTTATTACCTATATGAGCAAGCTTTCCAGAACTTAGAAATGAGTTATGCCTGCACGATTGGGCTAGTGCTGTTTTTGGTAATTTTGGGCTTGTCAATTTTAAACCTGAAGCTGTCACAGGGGCTAGGGGTCGCAGGTGAGAGTTCAGGGAATATCCATGAATAAAAGTAGAGGATTAAAAAATTGACAGTTAACAGTTGACAGTTGACATTTATTCGTGAGCTTTGAGGATGGGGATTTTTATTCCCGATCTGCGGGATAATTGTCAATTATCAATTGTCCACTGTCAAATCAGGATACTTCGAGTTAAAAGCGATTTTCGTACTCAACTACAGCACGACTTTCACCGGAGAAGTCTGTTGAAGCGCGTACACGAACTTGCTCGTTTACTCGATAGCTAAGACCAAATTGAGTAGGTTGGTTAGCTGTTAAAATTCTGAGGATGGAAAAGTAAGTATTACGGGAGATATCAATACCAGCTTCAGCCGCTAGACCTAAAGTTGAGGCGCGCGATCGCTCTTCAGTTGTAAGTGTTGGGAATAAACGCAGTTCACTCAAACCAATTGCATTTCCGAGACTTGTAACTGTTCCCTGAAAGTTGCCAAGTATTGCAGAGCTAGCAAAATTCACCAATCCCAGCGCACTGTCACCGCGTCCCAAGGTGTCTACAAATCCACCTCCAATTAAGGCAATAATTTCCGACTGACTGCGTGACGGATTACTTGTTAGTTCTAGATTGTCAAAAAGTTGACTAGCAGGGCCTGTAACTCTAGCTTGGACACGAACAGTTCGTAAGCCTTCCACATCTGTAGACAGCGTTTCAGCAATTTCACTAGATATTGAGGAAGAGGGAACCCGCCTCTGGGTTATTTCTGGTACAGCCGCTATCAGACGGATATCTAAGGTTGGATCTAGTCCTTGATTTGGGCTGAAGGTTGCCGTGTGTTCATAGCCACGCGCCAGAACGAACTGCGTAGTAAACAAATTCACGCTACCGCGACGTAGCCGAATGGTTCCATCAGGGCGAAGATCATTTCGAGGACCATTGAGCGTCAGAGTACCTGTTGCTTGGAAGTTGAGAATCGGTGGACGCGCGATCGCAATATCGTCACCCAGAGTCAAGCGTAAATTATTAAACTCTGGCAGAGGACCACTATCTTCAGACGAGGGAGTATTGGAACGAGAGATAATTTGTGCTTGTGTTGCTTGTCCTGAGTTGTTTTGTTGCTCCTCGTCGCTACTCACGGTTGTAGTAGTATCCGCAGCCTCAGCCAGCAATACCCTACCATCAGCAAGCCGCACGTCACCACCAACTATTGGACTCAGCGCTGTTCCGGTAACTATTACATTGCCACTGGCTCCACCTTGGTAAAGCTCTGGTAAATTTAGGGCTAGGTTGTCTAAAGAAACGGCAAGAGGCTTTGTAATATCTGGATCGTTCGGCTGCAAGTTTTTGAAAATAGGAATTACGCCTTGAGCAACTACTTGACCCCTAGAAAACTTACCTTGGAGATTTTCGACTAAAATCCGGTCAAAATTAAACTGGAGTTTCCCTGCTACATCTGTTAGTGGTTCTGGTAGAGCAGGGGCAGTAATCGTGGCATTATTTACGCTAGCAATTCCAGTTGCTATTGGCTGCTGTGTAGTCCCACGCACTTGGAGTTCTACTTGACCTTCACCATCTTGCCAAGCAACAGTATCGGTAAACAAGTTTAATAGCGCTAAACCCTCATTGCGGACATTTACATTCAGGCTAATTTCATTGTTATCAGGTGCGATCGCAGCGAAAGGCAACTTGTAGGGTATGCTGCCTGTAATCGCGATCGGATCTGGCCCAGAAACTACCACATTACTGCCAAAGTTCAACCGAGCATTAGCATAGCTGAAACTACCCAGTGCTGACTTTACTGGACTTTGATTTAAAGTTCCCTCAACCAGCTGCAATTCTCCTACTGCTTGCGGATTATCAATAGTACCTGCCAAAGTCGCTGTAGCATTCAACTTGCCTGTAACATCAATTGGCAGGGAGGCAAATTTATCCACCATCTCTAAGGGAAAATTCCTCACCTGCAACTGACCAGATTGTTGTGTGCCGCCAATTTGACCACTGAAGGCTAGTAGCGTTTCATCAGACTCGATTCGCAACGGTAGTAAAGTCAAAACACCGTCTTTAAAGCTACCTTCAGCAATCACTCGTTCGGCATCATAATCACCCCATTTCCACTGATTACCTTCTAGATCAAAGTTAATCGCCACACCTTTTTGTAAAGAACCATCTACAGAAATTTGCCCGTTGAAAGTTCCCTCTAAATCAGCAAGCGAAGGTAGCGAAAAAGTATTTTGGCGTTGTTGGCGCTGTCGTTGTAAAAGGGCTTCAATCTCAGAAAAACGGCGGAGTTGCGTTAGTAAAGTAGCCTCTGGCAAGCCTACTGGTACGGTTTGAAGTGCAGTTGCTCTCGCGTAAGTTGGGGGTTGCAAACCTCGACTCAAGTCTTGCAGATCAAAAAACTGTAGTGCAGTTAAAATGTCTTGAATTTGACCTTGGGCGATGTTAACTTGACCTTTAAATTCTGGTCCGTTGGAAGTTTGGGTCAAGCTACCTGCTAGGGCATAACGACTTTGGTTAAGCGTAAATTCGCCGTTACTAAGACTTGCAACACCGTTTCCATAGCTGATCTTACCGACAAAAGAATCGCCTTTGATGCGACCAATTGCGGGTTGAGCGATCGCGACATCTCCCACTAAGGCGTATGTAGCCTGATTAACTTGAAAATCTCCAGTTAATAACCCAGCAACAGGCCCAGGCCCAAAAGCAGGATTGGGAGGAGTGATATTCAGCGCTGTTAAGGGAAAATTCTCAATATTTACGAGGAGGTTCTCTCCTTGAGATTGGCCAATTGCTAGTGCTTGGTCACGTTGAATCAAAAAAGATTTTGGGCGATAATTTGGATCTAAGTTAAAGGCAATTCGGTCTTGAGTACCTGTGGCGTTTAATTCCACACCACGACCTGCTGCTACTTGAACATTCCCAGTCAAGACTGGCTCAAAAGCAAGGTTATTTACTACTAGGTCACGCAGCCGCAACGCACCTACTACATTTGGCGTGGGCAAAGTGCCGCTAACTTGTCCAGCAAAATCAGCTTTTCCAACCAAATCTACGGCGTTAGGAAGTGCAAACGGTAACTCTTGAAGATTATAATTTTGTGCTTGAACGTTGAGATTTAGCCCTGTAATTTCTGGCGCACTTCCTTCAACTTTGGCAAATATCAGTCCACTAGCTCGTAAATTTGGTGCAGTTGCTTGCTGGACAATTATTTTTTCACCATCCCAGCCAACCAAAGCTGTAAGCGGTTGCTGGATTATACCAATTCCTTGAGAAAAGCGGACTCTGCCAGCACCACGAATATCAGCTAAATTTGTAGAGTCTAGAGTCCCTGCTACTTTTAGCTGACCGCTGAACCGACCCCGCAGTTGATCGGAAAATTTATTTAACTGCACTTGTGAGGCATCAACTAACGCCTGCCACTGACCTTGAGCTAACTGAATATTGGTTGCTGTAACTGTACCACCAGCTACATTTAAACGCCCCTGACCAGTACCGCGTATTGTTCCAGGTTGGAAAGAAGCCGTAGTGCCTGAGAGGTTAAATCTACCTGTTAAAGCCCCCTGGAACGCTGGCGGAACTTGGGTTAACTGCCCTAGCTGTACACCACTAGCTTGTAGTTGAGCCTGCCAACGACCTCTATCTAACTGAATATTGGTTGCTGTAACTGTACCACCAGCCACGTTTAAACGCCCCTGACCAGTACCACGTATTGTTTCAGGTTGGAAAGAAGCTGTAGTACCTGAGAGGTTGAATCTGCCACTTAATGGTGCTTGTAAGGCTGGGGGAACTTGGGTTAACTGTCCTAGCTGTACGCCAGTAGCTTGGAGTTGAGCCTGCCAACGACCTCCAGCTAGTTGAATATTTGAGGCTGTAACTATGCCGCCAGCAACCTGAACTTGTCCACTACCAGTTGCTGCAATTGCTTGCGGTTGGAATGAAGCTGTCGTGCCTGAGAGGTTGAATCTGCCACTTAATGGCGCTTGTAAGGCTGGGGGAACTTGGGTTAAACGCCCTAATTGGACATTATTTGCTTGAACTGATGCCTGCCAGCGATTATTAATTAGCTGTCCAGTTGCTTGGACGATGCCGCCCGCAAGGCTGACAACTGTGTCACGGAAGATAAGAGTATTTTTATCAGCAATTAGGATATTACCTTGTGCGGGGTAAGTAGCTTGTGGAGCCTGCCAGTTGACGATTGTTTGGGGTTTGGTGGAAGTGCCAGAAATCGCTGTTGTAGCTGAAACAGTGCCAATGCGGATTTGAGGTGAAATACCGTAAAGACGAGCGATCGCATCTCCTGGGATATTTTGCGCTGCTAATTCAAATCCTAGCCCCCCTTTTGTCCCTAACTGAATAATTCCCGCACCCGTGATTTTGCCGCCTACTTTTGGTGTCGCGATGATGTCTTTGAAGGCAACAGAGGAATTAGCTGTTGAGTATGCAAAGCTCGTACTAATGTTGCTAAAATCAACGCGGTCGATACGAGCTGGTTTGATTGTGGCTACAGTCCCTAACAAAACAGGCTTGGCAATTGGCCCAGTTAGATTAACGTTCGCTTGGACAACGCCACTTGCACTAACAGGCAGTTGGATATTTAGAGTTTGCTGGGCATTAGCTACAGTTACTGCTGGCACACGGGCAGAGATATTGTAGCCAGCTTGAGTATCTAGAACACCGTTCGCGATCGCCCCAATTTTGCCATAGCTTGTTGAAACATTATCTAGCCCAACCACTGTTGAGTTAAAGCGTAGCGTTCCCTGGGAATTGATAAATGCTTGTGGTAGTTGATTAACTTTAGCTGTCACCGCTTTAAGTGCGGCAGTACCAAAAAGTTTAGCCTGCTGTTCTTTTCTAAGCAGAGCTATCAAATTACCATCAACTCTGCCTGCTTGCAAATTAAGTGGTAAGGGAACTAACCGAGTTACATCAGATGCAAGCAAGTTCTGTGTTTGGATTTGTAAGTCAGCGTATTCTTCACTTGGGCGATACTTTCCTTGCATTGCTAGAGTTCCGCCTCTAGCCATTTGTCCACCCAAAGCAAATTGAATTAGCTGGTTGTTCTCCAAAAATTGGGCAAAACCACTAACTTGTCCCGCCGCCACTGGCATTATTTTTTGAGAGGTTCCTCTTGCTGCGGCATTTGGCACTAGTACCACATCCCCATTTTGAAACCGAATTGTATCTAAATCGGTTGTAATCGGGCCTGCCTTTTCTTCTGCTTTAACCCTAGTGGAAATCCAGCGCCCCTGTGCATCTTGTTGAATGTAAATATTCGGGTTAATTAAAGTGACATCAAGATTTAAGTTGCGGGTAAGCGCTAACCGCAGCAAGTTAAAATTCACTTCTACAGCATCGACTGAAACTGAGTCTGGATCAGTTTTTGTTGCGGGTATAGAAGACGCGCCAAATTGTAGCCCAGTTAGAGAAAAACTTTCGACTATTCCTAGTTTTACTGGGCGACTTAGGGTTTGAGTGAGATTTGTTTCAACTAAGGGCGCTAGTTCTTCATAGACAAAAATCCACAACCACCAAGCACCGCCCGCAAATCCACCCAATAAAATTAGGCAGCCTATTAAAGCAATGCTAGTGCGATTTAGTCGGAGGAACCGCCGCCGCTTAGGACATAGTTCAGGTTGTTGATCTGGATTGGGGGATTTTATCATTTGATCTTACGCTTCCCACATTGTTAAGCGGTCAAACTGGGATACAGCAAACTTAACTATTGCCAATATCAGAATACGGCATAGACTTAAATGTGAAATTTTAGTTAGGGGTTTCGTTAACTGTTTTCATAACAAGCTAAGAAGCTTACTATGGGTAACAAACAAGGAACAAAAAATGTGACCACTCCTATGCGCGTGTTCGTTTTGCTGTTTAATGCTCGAACTGAGAACGAAGGAATCCATACGGTTCGGGTTGGCGATCGCAATCAGGTACTGATGTTCGAGTCTGAAGACGATGCTAGCCGTTTTGCTTTGATGCTGGAGGCGCAGGATTTCCCGCCTGCTACAGTAGAACCAATGGACTCTGAAGAAATTGAAGAATTTTGTGAAAGTGCTGGCTATGACTGGGAACTTGTGCCAGACGGTGCTTTAGCGCTTCCACCAGAGTCTAATGTTGATCAAACTGACTGGCAGGTAGACCAAAAACCAGCAGACGATGATGTCGACGAAATCACAGATTCTGATTTAGACAGCATTCGGCGTAAGCTGGAAGGATTGTTGTAAAAGGGGCGCTTGGACTAAGAAAAAGCTGGTTCTTACCTTGATTAAATAGCTAAGAGCCAATTTTAGCAGCGAACGACTATAGGTATAAGGATGAAGAACTTGGAGGAACGAGGTCATTTATTAACAGAACAGGTCAATATTAATAGTCAGAACTTGGATCAGCTAAGTTCCCTAGAATTTGTAGAACTGTTTAATACTGAAGATGCAAACGCTGTTGCTGCTGTTGCTGCTGCCAAAAATCAGCTAGCTGTTGCAATTACCCGCACTGCGATCGCCCTAAAACACGGTGGACGCTTATTTTATATCGGTGCGGGGACAAGTGGGCGATTAGGCGTATTAGATGCTGCTGAGTGTCCGCCCACTTTTTGTACTCCTCCAGAGTTGGTACAGGGCATAATTGCAGGTGGCGCTGCTGCCTTATTGCGGAGTTCGGAAGATTTAGAGGATCGTGCTGAGGATGGCAATGCGGCGATCGCTCAACGACAGATTACCCAGTTAGACGTGGTAGTTGGCATTACTGCTGGCGGCACAACACCCTTTGTGCATGCCGCACTCGCAGCAGCTAGACAACGCGGTGCAACGACGATTTTTATTGCCTGTGTCCCATCTCAACAAGTTAGTGCAGAGGTAGATATTGATATTCGCTTGTTAGTAGGCCCTGAAGTGTTAGCGGGTTCTACTCGCTTAAAAGCTGGAACTGCAACCAAGCTAGCCTTAAATATCCTCTCGACAGGAGTTATGGTGCAATTGGGCAAAGTTTACGGCAATCGCATGGTAGATGTGGCAGTTACAAATAAGAAGCTACGCGATCGCGCTTTACGCATTTTGCAAGACTTAACAGGGTTGGATCGTGAAGCGGCTGGATATTTACTTCAACGTAGTAATAATCGCGTCAAGCTAGCACTAATTATGCACTGGACGGGTCTAGAATCAGATGAAGGCGTGAACTTACTTGCCCAACACCAAGGCAATCTTCGGGCGGCTATTTCAAGTTATGACAACCAAATTCAAAAGTAACTAAATGCTTGGCAACAAGGAAGTTATAATTTACACCTGATTTAAATATCAACGATTAATTACTAGATAGTTCATTAACGTTTATGTTATTTATGGGCATATCTAAATATATTTCTATTAACTTACATTTTGTACCATTCTCAGTCAACCACAAATCTCGCCCAGAACTTAAGTTCGCAGGCTTTTAGTTTAAGTCCATTGAAATGGACTTAAATCCTTAGAGAGTAATCTTTAGATTACTTTCGTTATTAGCCGGGGATTTGAATCCCAGGCGGATGAGTGGGCAGATGCAAGATATGAGTTAATTTAAGTTTAATTTAATTCAAATTGGAAATATGAAATATTAATTTGTTTTTTTTAGTACTCGAAGAAAATTTATTTAATCTTTCAAAACTTGTCAGTAATTGCACGATTATCTATCATAAAGCAATTTAGCTAACCTTTAGTTAAGTAAATACTTTAAATTTATTTTCAAAAATATAACCTTTAGGAAGCATAAATGAAGTAAAAATAATTTTATTTGTTTATCTATAAAAGAATCTGATTAACATACTTAATAAGATAATTTGATAGTAAATAATATTAGAGCCAACGGATAGCTACCAGTTAACTAAGCAATGGAAAATCAAGAACCAAAAATTAGGCTTAGGCAGCGTTTGGCAAAGCGGCTGTACCCAGTGGCGTTACTAATTTGGCTTCTGATTAGCGTCGGGTTTCCAGCAATTTACTACATCATTGGAGTGGATCAACAGAAACGAAGCGCGACCATTTATGCTGAGGAACTGTCAGAGAAATTCCAAGACATTATTCGCAATACTCCAGCCCAATGGAAGGATCAGAAGCAGAAATACGATCAGATTCTTAGTGATGACTTGCTTCTCCGTAGCGGAGTAGTGAGTATCCAGATTGTGGACGAGACGGGACAACCAATTGCTAATTATGCACATCGAACTGAGCAAGCTAATAAGTGGTGGAACCAGAATGCTCCCCTTGGTTCTGCGCCGATCATCTTCAACAATCGTAAAATTGCAACGGTTCAAATCAGGCTGCCTCAGACCGATATTTTGAAAGTTACCCTAGCGTTTTTTATTCTCTCCAGCATCGTAGGTACGAGCCTCGTCTTTTTGGTCTACTCTTTTCCGGTTAGTTTTATCGGTGAGATGGAAGGGCAGGTCCAAAATCTCATTAAGAAAATTCAAAGTTCGCAAGCAGAGAGCGATCGCTTGCGGGTAGTAGCGCAGGCATCAGAGCAACGATTCCGCGATCTTGTTCAAGGAGTAGATGCGATCGTCTGGGAAGCTGATGCAGCAAACTATCAGTTTACATTTGTCAGCCAGCAAGCAGAAGAACTATTAGGTTATCCAGTTGAACAGTGGCTTACCTATACTGATTTCCATACCAAGTACATTCACCCAGACGATCGCGAAAAAGTCGTAAAGCTTTATCAACTGGCAATAAGTGAGGCAAAAGAGCAAGTAATTGAGTATCGAGCGATCGCTGCTGATGGTCGTGTGCTTTGGCTACGTGACCTATTGCAAGTGATTAATAACGAAGCAGGGCAGCCTTCGCTGTTGCGCGGTGTGATGGTTGATATCACTAAATTTAAACACGCTGAGGAGCAGTTACGGCACGACGCATTACATGATGTTTTGACAGGGCTACCAAACCGATCTTTATTCATGAATCGTCTAGGGCAAACTGTAGAGTTAGCAAAGCGCAATCAAGATTATTTATTTGCGGTACTATTTTTAGATTTGGATCGCTTTAAAGTTATTAATGACACTTTGGGGCATAAAGTCGGAGATCAATTACTGACTGAAATTAGTCGTCGCTTAGAAATTTGCATCCGCTCTTGTGATACTGTCGCACGTCTTGGCGGTGACGAGTTCGTGATTCTGCTTGAAGATATTAAAAATATCAGCGATGCAACTTATGTTGCTGAAAGAATCCAACAAGAATTAACGTTGCCCATAAATTTAAGTGGTCACGAGGTATTTGCCGAGACAAGTATTGGCATAGCCTTGAGTACAACAGGTTATACCCGACCAGAGGCTCTTTTACGTGATGCTGATACGGCAATGTATCATGCTAAATCTTTGGGCAGAAATCGCTATCAAGTATTTGATCCAATCATGCACACTGAAGCAGTAGCAATGTTGCAGATCGAAAGCGATCTCAAGCGGGCTATAGAAAATCAGGATTTTCGGCTTTACTACCAACCGATTGTGTCGCTGACAACGGGCAGAATTACTGGTTTCGAGGCGCTAGTCCGCCTTTGGCATCCAGAACGAGGTCTTGTTCCTCCAGCAGAGTTTATGCCCGTAGCTGAAAAAATTGGACTGGTTACGCCGATTAATGACTGGGTACTTCGCAAAGCGTGTCACCAGATACGTTTATGGCAGTTGAAATTTACTACAAATCCGCCCTTGACAATAAGTGTCAATCTTTCGAGTAAACAATTCAAGCAATCTGGGTTAGTCAAGCAGATTCAACAGGCACTACATACAACTGGTCTAGATGCTAATTTTTTGAAGTTGGAAGTTAGAGAAAGTTTAATTATCGAAAATTCTCCACCTATAAACGCTATACTCTCGCAACTCCAAGCTTTGGGTGTTCATTTGTGCTTAGATAACTTCGGCACAGGCTATTCATCCCTAAGTTACCTCCGCCACTTTCCGCTTGATACATTGAAGATTGACCATTCTTATATCACCAATATGAGTGTTATTGATGACAATGAAAACTCAAAAATTCATATTATCCAATCAACCATAATATTAGCTCACAAGTTAGGAATAGATGTGATTGCGGCAGGAGTAGAGACAAAGCAGCAATTGGCGCAACTAAGACAAATGAAATGTAAATACGCCCAAGGATATTTCTTTTCCAAGCCAATGAATAACAAGGTAGCTGAAACGTTGCTCATTCAACAGCCGCAATGGTAATAGTAAGATTTTGGGCAAATAATCAATTAAACTTTTTTTAGTTCACTAAATTTAGTGTGAATTTCTTCTAGCTCCTGCTCCATGTTTTCAATAATTTCGGGAGAATGGAGACGTAGCATTAAAAACCATCCGCCACCAACAACTAAATACATTAGAAATAGATAAGGAAAAACGTTGAATGGCGCTGCTGGTACAGGATATACACTACCTACTACTGGAATCAGCATGAAAATGATTGCTATTGCTGCGATCGCAATATCGAATATGCTAAGTGCTTGCATCCGGTAGAGATAAATAGGAGCAGCAATTGAAATTAAAATGTAAGCAAGTATAAATCCGTAAGTGGCTATAGTTCCTAAATAACCGTAGATATCTAATATTTTTAACCCAAATAAAGACATAGATGCGGGAACAAGAAACACGAAAAGAGATGACATAGTTACAGCAATATGAGGTGTTCCGTTCCTATTATGTGCTTTACCCATTGAAGCGTGAAAAATGCCGTGGCGAGCCATTGTAAAGAAGATCCTCGCGCCTGCATTGATGCTAGCAAGAGCGCAGCCAAAGAAACTGATTATTGCTGCTACTGTAATAAATAACCCAAAAAATCCTACTCCTGCCAGATTAGCAAGATCATTAAGCGGTGCAGCACTTTTATTTAAAGGCGTAGTGGAACCACTAAAACCAAGCACTTCTGTGTAGGAAAGTACAATAAAAAATAAGCCTGACAATATAGTGCTTAAAACTACAGCACGAGGAATAAATTTTAGCGGCTTTTTAGCTTCATCACCAAGCGCTGTTGCACTTTCAAAGCCTACATAACTAAAGACAGCTAATACAAGTCCAAGTTGCAATCCTTCTGGTTTAACGTTTTGCAGCGATAGTTGTGACATATCAATTGCAAAACCTTTTGCCGATAAAATAATTACAGCTAAAACCAAAATTAGACCAACAGAAAATCCTTCGATTACCAGCATCAATATTGTTGATAATTGGATATCTTTATAAGCAAAATACCAGGCAATACCAGTACAAATTGCATATAAAAATAAAGGAGAAAACTGAATTCCAGTTGGACTAAGTAAAACATTTGTATAGTTAGCAAATCCACATAAAACAGCCATTGCTGTAAACAGATAAGCTAAAACTAATCCCCATCCAGAAAGAACTCCCATCGTTGAACCAAGTCCTTTAGCAATGTACGCATATAGAGAACCTGGAGATGCAGTACGACGCGCAAATTGGTTAATGTTCATCCCCACAAACATTAATCCAATTGTTGCAATTACATAAGTTAACCAAGTTCCATTTCCAGCACTAGCAAATACTAGGGCTAAGTTTACAGTTGGTGTAGCAGTGGGGGCAACATTGGCAACTGACTGAGCTAAAATTTCTGGAAAAGAAAGACATTGCGATCGCAAACCATCATTTTGCTTAACTGGGGAAGTTGCAACTATTTCTTTGATCATCTGGCAACCTTGAATAATTTAAATTTGTTAATAATTGACAGTTAAAATCAATGAACAATGAACAATAGTTTGAGGATAATTAATAGTCAATGGCTAGTAGCAACTAACCACTGGCTAATAACTAAAAATTAGTGACAACTATGTTTTGATGGCGACGGAGGCACATCATTAGCTGGACTACCATCAAAAAAGCCTACTGGTTTAAGCATGAAGCCAATATATCCAGTTGGCATTACAGGCCAATCTTCTGGGCGCGGTACATGATTATGACCAAAGGTGTACCAGACTACAACATCTGTATTTTCTAGAGGACGATTTGCCTTAGTCCACTCCGGTAGTCCTTCACCACCTATATGCTGATTCGGGTAATCGCCTGCGGGGTATTTCTCAGTTGCATCGTAGGGTGTTACCCAGAGGTGCTTGGTTAGATAGCCAGCACGTTTGATAATGCTGGAATCTTGATGTAGAAAAGGCAGGATATTATCCCCCGGCATTAATTTGTACCCTACAGGCTGACCAAGGCTATTGTGTTCTGATGGGTTAACAATTTTCCAATAACGGCCTGCGAGTGGGTTAATAATGCGTTGTGCCTCAGATTCTGTACCCAGCAGAGTTGCTTCTGCATAACAGGCGTTTCCATGTGGGTTAGTGGCGCTAATCGGTTCAGATTGCGTATTTACTTCGTAAACTGAGTTATTCTCGCCATCTAGGTGCATATCAAGGCGAACATTAAAGAAGTGCTGATGAATTGGCGCATTCAATTGAGGCGCAATTAATGTGCCATACTTTGATGTTTCACCAGGCATCAAAGCTGTAGTATTAACAATACCAGTCAGCTTGACTTCGTATTGAATTGTGCCATCTTGATAGAAATACCAGAAAAAGCCGTATTCATAGTTGGCAACGGTGGCAATAAACGATATAACTAGACGACGCGATCGCCTTACTTCAACTTCGTCTGTGCGCCAATCAGTATGCTTCCAAAGTATGCCGTAATCTTCTTCGTGTAGACAAACAGCATTATTAATAGTTGCAACATCACCTCGGCTATTTGGCATCACCGCATCGAAGTAATGAATTTCTCCTAAACAGTCGCACCCTAGCTTTAAAGAATTTGCTAAAGTACCAACGCCATACTCGCCAACATCAAAGGCATTTTTACGAAAATGAGGTTCTTTAGGATCACCATACGGTACAACCATTTCTACTAAAGAAGCGCGATAGATAATCGGTCTGATTCGTCCTTTATCTTCATAGCCAATTGTGTATAAAACCAGCCCTTCTCTGGGTGTAAAACCAATGCGAAATTGCCACTTTTGCCATGTAATTTTGTGACCTTCCACTTGAAAACTAGGGCCATCAGGTTGCACAATTTCAAGTGGTTTAAGATCAGTTCGATAATTTTTGATAAATTCTTGGCTATAGTTGCCGTCTTGAGGAGGTAAAGGAACTACACCGTAGTCTTCTACGGTAATAACTTCCATTTTATTCAAGTCAACTACAGGAATTACACCCTCAATTGGTCGCGCATAACCGTTGTCTGATGGGCTAGAACGAACCCAACACAGCGCCCTAACAATACGCTGTCCCATTTCTTCTGCTATACCATAGTTACCAGCTGACCAAGGATCAACTATTACAAGATCAGTATCAGTAATTCCTCTTTTCTTAATAGCTTCCTGAAATTCAGGACTAGCTTTTACAACTGCTTCACACTCGATAAATTCATCAAGCATAATTGCAGGTTGTACTTCTGGAATATGCTTCCATTGAATCGTAGTTTTTTGAGTTAGCGATACTACGACTTCGTAAACTGCCCCAGTCGCATTGTCTAGCAGAATCATCAAAGCTTCCCGATTAACCCGGTCGCCATCTTTAAAATTAAGAACTAAATTCTTTGGAGGTTCGTTGAGGATAACTGTTGTAAATCTTATAGTTTCACCAAGCTTACGCTCATTACGAATAATAGCTATAGCAGTAGCAACTTCCTCTCTAGATAATGGTTCAAGAGGATACTGAACGAAATTTGATTTCGTAGATGTTTTGAGTAATTCTTGGGTGGTAGTCATAAATTTTGTAGTTGAAATTAACCAAAAATTTCTCTAGCAAAACAATAATTATTTTTGTTGCTAAGTTAAAATATTGTTTGCTCAAGAAGATTTTTTAAGACTACTCAGTTTAATATAGTTAAACTGTTAAACAGGCTACAATAACTATTTAAACATTATATATATTTTAGTAATGTTAGATATTGAAGTTTGAAATAAGCTTAAATGTAAGAAAATAACAGAGTTTTTTAGTTCAAAATGTGCTGTTATATGGCAAATAATAAAGAAATTATAAAAATTAGTTTAAATATAATTTTTAAACATTAATGTTATTGTTTTGAGACAAAACGTAGTGAAGTGAGTGTAGGTATGGGGAGCGTCAACCTATGTACTTGCGCTCATGCCAAATATGTCGAGTGCGATCGCACTTCGCGAGTTGCAAGGGTATCCTACTCAGCTACAGTAGACTTGTTAGACCCTAGCTGCTACAGTCTTCTCAAAAATGTTTACCGACTCAGAAACCTCTATCATCGCGCTAACTCTCTTAGCTGCTTTAGCTATATTGAGTTGGGGCTTTTATCGAGCCAGGACTCTTGGCAAACTCGGAATCTTAGCTTGGTTACAGTCGGTGGTGTTGATCGCTCCCTGGCTGCTCTTCTTTGGGTTATTCGCAGCTGGAATTTACATCAACATCGTTGGTATGCTGTTCTTATTAGTTGCTTCAACTGGCGTATACGTCATTCTGGGGAATCGGTTGAGGGCAGCTGGTCAAGATACACTGCTACGTTCGCGGATGAATCAAAATGTTACCAATGCCACCGAGTCAGCAAGCCAAACAGAAAATTCAACTGAGCATAATCCAACACTACCAGATCAAGTAGAGCCATCGGATGTGATCCCGATCCCAGAAGAGGATCTAAGCGCGATTCGAGGCATTTTCGGGATTGATACATTTTTTGCTACAGAGACAATTCCCTATCAAGAAGGCGTAATCTGCAAAGGCAATCTGCGTGGAGAACCAGAAGCAGTTTTTGAGCGCTTAACTGCTAGTTTGCAGGCAAAAGTAGGCGATCGCTACCGTCTATTTTTAGTAGACAACCTAGAAGACAAGCCCGTTGTAATTGTCCTTCCCAGCCGCAATGGCCCCCCAACAACGACATTGCCCCAAAAAATCCTAGCGGTTCTACTGCTGCTGCTGACAATTGCTACCAGTTTAGAAACCGGAGGACTACTGTTAAACTTTGATTTCTTTGGCACTCCAGAGCGGTTTCCCGAAGCACTCCCAATCGCTGTAGGCATTCTAGCAGTCTTGACAATACATGAAATTGGTCATCGCTTGTTTGCCCGTCGTTATCAAGTTAAGCTTAGTCCGCCGTTTTTTCTCCCAACTCTCCAAATTGGCGCTTTTGGTGCAATTACCCGCTTTGAGTCTCTGTTACAAAACCGCAAAATATTGTTTGATATTTCGATTGCGGGGCCAGCTGCTGGCGGTATTGTCTCGTTGTTGATGCTACTTGTCGGCTTGCTACTTTCGCATCAAGGTAGTTTATTTCAAGTGCCATCTGAATTTTTCCAAGGGTCAATTCTTGTAGGTACACTGGCGCGAGTTGTCTTAGGGAAAGCAGTCCAACAGCCTTTGGTTGATGTCCATCCATTAACCGTGATTGGGTGGCTAGGCTTGGTAATTACAGCGTTAAACTTAATGCCAGCAGGACAACTTGATGGCGGTAGAATTGTACAGGCGATTTATGGACGCAAAACAGCTGGACGGACAACAACAGCGACATTAATTGTTCTGGCGATCGCTTCTTTTGCCAATCCTCTAGCTTTATATTGGGCGATCGTGATTGTATTTCTCCAACGGGATTTAGAACGTCCTAGCTTGAATGAACTCACCGAACCCGACGATGCACGAGCAGCTTTAGGGCTGTTAGCTTTGTTTTTGATGATTGTGACTCTCTTGCCCCTAACTCCTTCTTTAGCAGGGCGTTTAGGCATTGGTAGTTAGTTTTTAAATAGCCTAAGCTCCAGTCTTTTAGCTTTCTAACTGTACTTACCAGCAAAGATCGATATCCCTATCAAGTGCAAAAAATCCCGCAGTGGCTATTAACCTAGCGGGATAGACACATGATACTATGCCAATTATTGACCGAACTGGCGCTCTAAGTCATCTTGGAATGAACCACCATTACGTGAATTGATCCGCAAAGATACTCCATCTTCAGAACGGTCATAAGTTAAAGGTTTACTAGCTGCTATCTTAGATTTGCCTTCAGCCGCAAGAGCTTGGGGTGGATTCTTCTTCATCATCGTTCTGAGCGCCTCGATCCGCTTAGGCACAGCTGGATGACTCGTGTCACGGGTTGTTCCAGGTAGTTGATTGAGGACATTCATTGCTCTGATACACCCTTCTGGTTCAAAACCTGCTCGTGCTGCATAGAGATAGCCTTGTTGATCAGCTTCATATTCTTGAATCCGAGTTGCAGCAGCGATGCGATCAGCTAATTCTGCTTCTTTTTTAGCTACAATTTCTTGTTGGCGTTCTGTGGCTGAACGACTGCGGCCGCCAAAAATACCCCCAAAAATTGACCCACCGACGTTTCTGAGTAAATTATCGTCAATATTGCCTAAAACGTTGTTGCCAACATTACGAATGACATTGTTAGTTGTATCTTCTACATTTGCTTGTGTTTCGGCATCTCTTGATTCTTGTTCTACTTCGAGTTTTGCTTGCTCGAATAAGGCGAGTTGTTGCTCTGAATTAATAGCAATGTGGCGTTTAGTATGATGACCCATTTCGTGACCAACAATACAAGCTAAGGCTGAGGAATCGCCAGCAAGCTGATCGATGATTCCTGTATAGACAGCAATTAAGTTTGCTTCGTCTGCAAAGGCGTTGAGCTGGTATTTGGGGACGAGTACAATCCGCCAAGGTCGCTGATCGAGGTCGTTAGCGCGGGACACCCTATCGATCACGCGGTACAGCACGTACATATTGTTGGGTAAATCTTTCTTAGCCTGCTGGTAGCTCGTATCTGCTTGTGTTGGTCTAGGTTTTGCAGGCTTGGCTTGAGATGAAGTTGAGACACTAGAAAGCAACAGTGCGCCTAAAGAAAGAGTAATACCAAATCCGGGTATTATAACCACGATAAGATTAGAAAAAGTCTATTTTGAGAAAATAATGCCGAAAAAAGTAAAGTTAGTTAATCATCTTAATTCAGAAGAACTTAAAGAAAAATATAT
>JAESFL010000708.1_pt1 | contig 19262 bp, 19 predicted proteins | sample 9269401 | NCBI WGS metagenome assembly JAESFL01 (sample SAMN14506025, study PRJNA617098) | algae metagenome | isolation source: Gloeocapsa sp. UFS-A4-WI-NPMV-4B04 and co-occurring heterotrophs from desert... | place: USA: Utah | collected 2006-10-01 | reverse complement strand
TGAGCGGCGGCGCCGAAGGTCATGAGGGCAAGAGCAGCCGAAAACAGCAGATTTGATATAAGCCAGCGGCCCATGGCTCTCCCGATGCCGGTTCCACCCGAGCAATGTTGTACAGAATTTTGCCCCGGGTGACTGGAAACCTACCACACGAAAGGTTAAAGGAGCGCCACGCGTCTTGTCTTCGCCACATTGGGCAAGGATTTGACCACGTCATCACAGGTGAAGAACGCGCCGGATCAACGGCCACTTCGAAAGCCGACCTTTCGACTGAAGAGGATCTAACGATATGTCTTTCGCGACACGCTTCGCGAGCCTGGGGGGGACCCGTGGCCTGGCAACCGCTCTGGCCGTTCTGGTGAGCGCACCCGTTCTTGCCCAGACCGCTCCGGCTCAGACTGCCCCGGCTCAGACCGCTCCGGCCCAGAGGCCTGCGGCTCCGGCAGCCCAGCCGGCCCGCCCGGCAGGTCCCGCTGCCGCCCCGGCTGCTCCGACCGCTCAGCCGGCACGTCCTGCCGCCCCGGCTCAGGCCCAGGGTGCCCAGCCGCAGCAGAATGCCGGCCCCACGGTCGTCCAGGTGAAGGCCGAGCCGTCCCAGCCCGAGTGGACCAAGGTCTGCGGCACTGACCAGAACACCAAGACCGAGATCTGCTACACCACCCGCGACTTCGTGTCGGACCAGGGCCAGCCTGTTCTCGCTCTTGCCGTCTATGACGTGAAGGGCCAGCAGCCGCAGAAGGTCGTCCGTTTCGTGATGCCGCTCGGCCTGCTCTTGCAGCCGGGCCTGCGCTTCACGGTCGATCAGGGTCAGGCGGTCGCCGGCCGTTACGTCATGTGCCTGCCCAACGGCTGCTTCGCCGAGGCGGCCGTGAAGGACGACTTCATTGCCTCCTTCAAGAAGGGCGCCAACCTGAACGTCAGCGTTCAGAACCAGATGGGCCGTGAGATCACCTTCGCGGTTCCGGCAGCCGGCTTCGGCAAGTCCTTCGATGGTCCTCCGATCGACCCGAAGGTGCTCGAGGAGCAGCAGAAGAAGCTGCAGGAAGAACTGCAGAAGAAGAGCGAAGAGATGCGCCAGAAGATGCTGAACGGCGCCGCCGGCGCACCCGGCGCTCCTGCTCCTGCCGCACCGGGCGCAGCCGCTCCGGCCGCGCAGGCCGCTCCCAAGCCGTAAGGCAAAAGGACTTCGAACGAACAAAAACGCCGGGCCATAAGCCCGGCGTTTTCTTTTGATGTGCTGATTCTCAATTGGCGAGGATGGGGTGGGCTCTGTATGTGCCGTTCTTCTGCCGCGTGAACATCTCGGCGATCATCGGGTTGCGCAGAGGCTCGCCTGAATCGTCGGGCAGAAGGTTCTGCTCGGAGACGTAGGCAATGTATTCGGTTTCCGCGTTCTCGGCGAAGAGGTGATAGAAAGGCTGGTCCTTGTGCGGACGGACTTCCTCGGGGATCGAAAGCCACCATTCTTCCGTGTTGTCGAATTCAGGGTCGACGTCGAAAATCAGCCCCCTGAAGTCAAAAACCCTATGTCGAACCACCTGGCCGATCGCGAATTTGGCTGAACTCGCTTTCATGGTCTTGACTCCTTGAGCCACATATAGAGATTTGGAGGGGAATCTCCAAATCCGCTGCCTGTCACAAGGGCGAGAGCCGGGACTCCGGCGGCGAGCATTGCATTCCTGGACTATAGGCCTTCCGAAAGGCGGGATTGCCGCAAGGGTTGAACCTTGTCAGAAGGTGCGCTTACGCCTCATGCGCCTCGTCCCAATGCCTGGAGCCTCCCATGTCCGACCTGATCGGGCTGTTCAACCTGCTTGCCCCCTTCTTCGGACTCATTGGGCTTGGCTTCTTCTGCGGCAAGGTGGTGAAGCAGCCGGAGGCCGGTCTCGCCTGGATGCAGTTTTTCCTCATTTACGTGGCGCTCCCCTGCCTGTTCTATCGCCTCATCGCCGATAAGCCCCTGGCCGAGTTGGCGAACTGGCCCTTCATCCTGGCGACCACGTTCTCGACTTTCTGCGCCTTCGCGCTCTCCTTAGCGACCGGGTGGCGCTACACCAAGGATCTTCCGCAATCGGTCATGCAGGGGGTGGCCGGGTCCTATTCCAACATCGGCTACATGGGGCCGCCGCTGATTCTGGCGGCGATTGGCGCCTCGGCGAGCGCTCCGGTCGTGCTGATCTTCGTCTTCGACAACCTGTTTCTGTTCTCGGTCGTGCCGCTGCTCATGTCGCTGGCCGGCGTGGAGAAGCTGAGCCTGTCGGCCACGATCCGCAGGATCGTCTGGCGGGTGGTGACCCACCCATTCAATGTCGCGACCGCCATTGGCGTCGCGGCGAGCTACCTGCATCTCCGCCTGCCGCAGGCCGCCGATCAGATCGTCACCTGGCTCTCGGGCGCCGCTGCACCCTGCGCCCTGTTCATCCTCGGCGTCACCGTGGCCCTGAGGCCACTGCGGCGAATGCCCGGGGAGGTGCCGGTTCTGGTGTTCATCAAGCTGGTCCTCCACCCGCTTCTCGTCTGGGTGGTGCTCTCCGCCCTGGGCGATTTCGGCCCCGCCTGGACCTATGCGGCGATCATCATGGCGGCGCTGCCGCCGGCCCTGAACATCTTCGTCATCTCGACCCAGTACAACGTGGGCGTGGAACGCGCCTCGGCCTGCGTGCTGATCGGTACGCTGGTCTCGATGCTGACGCTGACCGGCATCCTCTACATCACCACCAAGACCGGCGCCGTGCCCTACGACCTCTTCCCTTAAGCCGCCGAGACACCCTGCATCAGGCGCGGCACGCCCACCTGCGGCAGAACTCCCTCGCGCATGACGATCCGGCGTAAGGGGCCGATGTTGCTGAGCGCCAGGAGGCCGGCGCCACGGAGGAAGTCCGTCGGCATCATGCCGGTGAGGAGGGTGCGGTTGAGCCCATCCACCGCCGCCGTTCGCAGGCGGACGTCGAGATCGCGGCTGCGCTGGTATTGGACCAGGGTCTCCTCAGCGCCTGGATTGCTGCCCTGGTTCTGCCCGTCGACAACTGCATCCCTTAAGGAAGCCGCATCGCGAAATCCGAGATTGAGGCCCTGCGCCCCGATGGGCGGGAATACATGGGCGGCTTCGCCCACGAGCGCAAGGCGCGGGGCCCAGTAGCGGTTCACCGACAAGCCTGTCATCGGCACAAGCCCGCGCGGGCCGTCGATCCGCATGGCACCGAGATGGGACTGGGCCTGCCGCTCGATGGCGAGCGCGAGCGCCGCGTCGTCGAGCTTGGAAAGGCGTTCCGCGTCGGCCTTGCTCGTCACCCAGACGAGGCTCGAGCGTCGACCGGGCAGGGGCACCAGGGTGAACGGCCCGTGACGGGTGTGAAACTCGGTCGAGGTCTCCCGGTGGTCCCGATCATGAGCGAGGATGACCGTCACGGCAGCTTGCGGGTAGGACCATGTCCGGGTGCCGATTCCGGCGATCTGGCGCAGCCTGGAATTGCGCCCGTCCGCGGCAACGACAAGGCCCGCCCTGATGGTTCCACCATTGGCCAGCGTCAGGGTAGCTTCCGTCTCGTCCGCGTCGAAGCCGGCTGCGGATTCCGGCATATGGGTCAGGTTCTCTGAAAGCAGCGCCGCCTCGGCCAGCTTCTCGACCAGGGTGGCGTTCTCCACGTTCCAGCCGAAGGCATCCAGGCCGATCTCGCCGGCGCGGAAGGAGGCGGGCGGCGGGCGGAACAGGCTGCCCGTGTCGTCGACGATCCGCATGGTCTCGAGCGGCGCCGCCTCTTTGGCAATAGTAGGCCAGGCGCCGAGCGCCTCCAGGAATCGGATCGAGCCGTTGAGAAGCGCGACCGTGCGGCCATCCCGGCGGGTATCGAGCCCACCGACCAGAGCGGTCCTGAAGCCGTCGCGGGCGAAGGCCAGGGCGGCGCTCAGCCCCACGGCTCCGGCGCCGACCACGGCGATGTTGTAGGGGCTTTCGGTCAAAGGCTTACCTCTTCACCGTGCAATGTAAGGGGCGCGGACTCACAACAAAGCAAGGACTCGCCATTGCCGATCGGTGCGCCACATCCCTATGATCGTTCTACAAGAAATGGCGAACCAGTGCGGCGCTTGCCAGGTTCCGTACGGGCCATCATTCATGTGCAGATTCCGACCCGGCTTCAACCTTTAAGTCAGAGACGCTTGTGTGAAGGCAGACGTACCACCCTCGGGACAGCCCCTCGTCGAACTTAAAGGGATCAGCAAGCGTTACGGCGAGCTTCTCGCGAATGACGGGATTGATCTGTCGATTGAGCCAGGCGAGATCCACGCCCTTCTGGGCGAGAACGGGGCAGGGAAGTCGACCCTGGTCAAGATCCTCTACGGCGTGATCGAGCCGAGCGCCGGCGAGATCCGCTGGGAAGGCCGCCCCGTCACCATCGGTTCGCCGGTCGAGGCGCGGGCCCTCGGCCTCGGCATGGTCTTCCAGCACTTCTCGCTCTTCGACGAACTGAGCGTGGCCGAGAACATCGCCGTGGCGCTCTCGAAGGACTGGAGCCTTTCCACCGTCCGGGACAAGCTTGGCGAGATCAGCCGGACCTATGGCCTGGCGCTCGATGCCGATCGGGCCGTCTGGACGCTGTCTGCCGGCGAGCGGCAGCGCATCGAGATCGTCCGCTGCCTGCTCCAGAACCCGCGGCTTCTCATTCTCGACGAGCCGACCTCCGTGCTCACGCCGCAGGAGGCCGAGCACCTCTTCACCACCCTCGACAGACTCTCGGCTGAGGGCTGCTCGATCCTCTACATCTCCCACAAGCTGGAGGAGGTGCGCCGACTCTGCCGCCGGGCAACCATCCTGCGGGGAGGACGAGTGGTGGCGACCATCGATCCGCGGGCGAGCAGCGCCCGCGAGATCGCCGCCCTGATGGTCGGCAGCGCTGTGGGCGAGATCCGCACCGATGCGCCGCATCATCCACAAGGCGAGACGCTCCGGGTCTCAGACCTGTCCATGCCGCCGGCAGGCCTGCACGGGCAGGCCCTGCGCGGCATCAACCTCGTGGCGCGGGCCGGTGAAGTCGTCGGCATCGCCGGGGTCGCCGGCAACGGTCAGAGCGAACTTTTTGCCGCGCTGTCGGGCGAGCGCCTCGCGGACCGTGTCGAGGCCATCGCCATCAACGGCAAACCTTCAGGCACGATGGGGATCGATGCTCGCAGACGTCTTGGCGCTGCTTTCGTGCCTGAGGAGCGGCTGGGCCATTCGGCAGCACCGACCCATCGCCTGAGCGAGAATACTCTGATCTCTCACGCATCCACCGAGGTGAGCCGCTCCGGGTTCATCCTGATGAACGCTGCCAAGCGTGTCGCCCGATCCATCGTTCAGAGCTTCGACGTGCGTACGCCCGAAGGAGACCCGCAGGCGCGCAAGCTCTCCGGCGGCAATCTCCAGAAATTCGTCATCGGGCGTGAGATCATCCGCAGGCCGAAGCTCCTCATCGTCGATCAGCCGACCTGGGGCGTCGATGCAGGCGCGGCCCGGCTCATCCGCCAGGCCCTCGTCGATCTGGCCCGGGAGGGCAGCGCCGTGGTCGTCGTCAGCCAGGATCTCGACGAACTGTTCGAAGTAGCGGACCGCATGGCGGTGATCCACCAGGGCACTTTGAGCCCGCTGAGGCCCATCGGCGAATGGACCAAGGAAGCCGTAGGGCTTGAAATGCTCGGTGTTGCTCAAGGGCAGGGAGGCGTCCATGCGGTTTGAGCTGACGCCTCGCACCAACTCGCCCACGGTGATGCGCGTCTTCGCGTCAGTGGCGGCCTTCATCACGGCCTTCCTGATCGCTGGCTTCGTCATCTGGCTCATGGGCCGTTCGCCGATCGCTGCCTTCGATGTTTATGTCCTCCAGCCCTTGAGCGATCCCTGGTCTCTCCAGGAACTTCTTGTGAAGGCGACACCGATGGCGCTCATCGCCATCGGCCTGTCCTATTGTTTTCGCGCCAATCTCTGGAACATCGGCGCAGAAGGACAGTATGTGATCGGGGCGGTGCTTGGGGGCTGGCTCGCGCTCCGGACACATGGCACCGATGCCGGGCCCTGGGTGCTGCCGCTCATGCTGCTGCTCGGCATCCTCGGCGGCGCACTCTACGGGTTGATTCCAGCCTTCCTGAAGACCCGCTTCGGGGTGAACGAAATCCTCACCAGCCTCATGCTGGTCTATGTGGCGCAGCTGATCCTCGATTATCTTGTCCGTGGACCCTGGCGCGATCCAAAGGGCTTCAACTTCCCGCAATCGGTAACCTTCGATCCTTCGGCAACGCTCCATCCCATCTTGGAAGGTGGCCGTGTTCACTACGGGGCGGTGTTTGCAGCCATTGCCGTGCTGATCACAGCCATCGTGTTGGGCCGAACCCTGTTCGGCTACCGTCTCAAGCTTACCGGAGACGCGCCTCGTGCCGCCCGCTTTGCAGGCTTCAGCTCCAGGGCGACGACACTCGCCGTCTTCGCGATCTCTGGCGGATTGGCCGGACTGGCAGGCATCTCGGAAGTCTCGGGACAGATCGGTCAGCTTCAGCCCTCGATCTCTCCGGGCTATGGCTTTACGGCCATCACGGTCGCGTTCCTCGGGCGCCTCAATCCCATCGGAATTCTGGTTGCTTCGCTTGTTGTCGCTCTCACCTTCATCGGTGGCGAGAGCGCGCAGATCCTGCTCAAGCTGCCGCTCGATCTCACCCAGGCGTTTCAGGGCATCCTGCTGCTATGCGTGCTCGCGGCCGATGCCATGGTCAGCTATCGCATTCGCTTCGTGACACGGGGAGGGGGCAAATGACCACTTTCGAGGCCATTCTTCTGACCATTGTGACCGCCTCCACGCCGTTGCTGATAGCGGCTCTCGGCGAACTCGTGACGGAACGCTCCGGCGTCCTTAATCTCGGCGTCGAGGGCATGATGGTGATGGGCGCCGCATGCAGCTTCGCCGCTGCCGTGACCTTCGACTCCACGCTCCTCGGCGTGGCCGCCGGCATGCTGGCCGGTGCCCTGATGGCGGCGCTGTTTGCGCTCCTTGTCCTGGGCTTTGCCGCGAACCAGACCGGCTCGGGCCTTGCGCTCACGATCCTGGGTCTTGGCCTCTCCGGGCTGATCGGGGCTCCGTTCGTCGGCGCGCGGCGCGACCCCATCGCGCCGGTCGACATCCCCGGCTTGAGCGATATCCCCATCGTCGGGCGCCTGTTCTTCGAGCAGGATCTCTTCGTCTATGCGTCGATCATATTGACGATCTTGGTGGGCCTATACCTCATGAGAACCCGCTCGGGCCTTACCCTGCGCTCCATCGGCGAGAACCATACCTCGGCCAATGCGCTCGGCCTGCCGGTGTGGCGGGTGCGCTTCTGGGCGATCCTATTCGGCGGGGCCTGCGCAGGCTTGGCCGGAGCCTACCTTGCCCTCGTGTACACCCGGTTCTGGTCGCCCGGAATGACGGCGGGTCGTGGCTGGATCGCCCTGGCATTGGTGGTCTTCGCCGCCTGGCGGCCTGCTTGGGTGCTCGTGGGAGCCTATATCTTCGGCGCGGCCACGGTGCTGCAGCTTCATGCCCAGGCGGCCCAGTTCGGAGTGCCGTCGCAGGTGCTGTCGGCGGTGCCTTATCTGGCCACGATCATCGCCCTGCTGCTCCTGTCCATCCGGCATGGCCGCGCCATCGGAGCCCCTGGATCCCTGGGCGCGCCCTTCGTGCCTGACCGATGAGCAAAGGGGTGTTAATCTGACCAAAGTGTAGGCAGGGGAATTCTTGCCAGAAGGCTCCGGACCTGCCACGGATTGGTGGAAATCTAACCTCGAGGGAACGAGAATGTTTTCAGGGAAAGTCTTTGGAGCCTTGGCGGGCGCAGCGGTCGCGGCTCTGGCTGCAACCGGGGCCATTGCCCAGCCGAAGGATAAGATCAAGATCGGCTTCATCTATGTGGGCCCGGTCGGCGACCACGGCTGGAGCTACCAGCACGACGTCGGCCGTCAGGCTATCGAGAAGGCCTTTCCGGGCAAGGTGACGACCACTTTCGTGGAGAGCGTGCCTGAGGCCGATTCCGAGCGCGCCATCGAGCAGCTGGCCCGCACCGGCCACGACCTGATCTTCACGACCTCGTTCGGCTTCATGGAGCCGACCCTGAAGGTCGCCAAGAAGTACCCGAACATCAAGTTCGAACATGCCACCGGCTTCAAGCGCAACCCGAACCTCTCGACCTATGCGGCGAAGTTCCATGAGGGCCGCTACATCATCGGTCAGATCGCCGGCAAGATGACCAAGTCGGGCACCATCGGCTATGTGGGCGCCTTCCCGATTCCGGAAGTGATCGCCGGCATCAACGCCTTCTATCTCGGCGCTCAGTCGGTGAACCCGAACGTCAAGATCAAGATCGTGTTCGCCAACACCTGGTACGACCCGGCCAAGGAAGGCGATGCGGCTAAAGCGCTTCTCGACCAGGGCGTCGACATGCTGGCCCAGCACACGGACAGCCCGGCCCCGATCCAGGCGGCCGAGCAGCGCGGCAAGTTCGGCTTCGGCCAGGCGTCCGACATGGAGCGCTTCGCTCCCAAGGCCCAGCTCACCGCCATCGTGGACAACTGGTCCGACTACTACGTCGCCCGCGCCAAGGCCGTTCTCGACGGCACCTGGAAGTCGGAGGACACCTGGGGCGGTCTCGCGTCCAACATGGTCGTGATGACGCCCTACAAGAACATGCCCGACGACGTGAAGAAGCTGGCCCAGGAGACCGAGGCCGCGATCCGCTCCGGCAAGCTCAATGCCTTCAAGTGCCCGATCATGGGACAGGACGGCAAGGAGATCGAGTGCAAGGGCCAGGGCGCCCTCTCGGACGAGCAGGTGCTCGGCATGAACTTCTACGTGAAGGGCATCGAGGACAAGATCCCGCAATAGACCTTCGCGAATTTCAGCAGAACGGGGCAGCCGAGAGACCGGCTGCCCTTTTTGTTTGGGCCGCTATATTCCACGACTGAGGAACAGTGATGGAAAGGACAGGGTATCGTGAAGCCGAGGGAGCGAGATGTCCTTATTGTGGTCGACGTTCAATCCGATTTCCTTCCCGGCGGCGCGTTGGCGGTGCCTGATGGCGATGCCGTCGTTGCGCCCATCAATCGCCTCGCCAAGGCCTTCCTGCATGTGGTGCTGACGCAGGACTGGCACCCACAGGGACATGCGTCTTTCGCTTCCACTCATGGCAAGCAGCCTTTTGAGACGACCGACCTTCACTATGGTCCTCAGGTGCTCTGGCCCGACCATTGCGTGCGGGGCACGCCCGGCGCCGAGATCACGCGCGCCCTCGACATCCCGCATGCCCAGCTCGTCATCCGCAAAGGCTACAATGCCGGCATCGACAGCTATTCCGGCTTCAAGGAGGCGGACCGGCAGACCACCACGGGCCTGGAGGGCTATCTGAAGGAGAGGGGTTTCCGCAGGGTCTTCTGCGCCGGATTGGCCCTCGACTTCTGCGTGGCTTGGACGGCTCTCGACGCCGCTGCAGCCGGGTTCGAGACCTATGTGATCGAGGATGCCTCACGGGCCATCGACACGAACGGGTCGCTTGCCAGGGCTCAAAACGACATGAGCGCTGCCGGCGTTCGAGCCATCCGCAGCGCTCAGATTGAACTTGATTAAGGGGCAGGGCTGTCAGGCTGCCGTCCCGTGCAGGTCGTACTCGTCCGAACTCTCGATCGTCACGTTCACGATCTCGCCCGGCTTGAGCGCCTGACGCGAAGCCACATAGACCACGCCGTCGATCTCCGGGGCGTCGTACTTCGTGCGGCCGGTGGCCACCGTGGCGCCGGGCTCGTCAATGATGACCGGCAGGGTCTTTCCGACCTTGCTCTTGAGGATCCTGGCGCTGACCTTCTGCTGGGTCTGCATGAAGCGGTGCCAGCGCTCCTCCTTCACCTCGGCCGGAACGGCACCGGCGATGTCGTTGGCTGGCGCGCCTTGCACGGGCTCGTACTGGAAGCAGCCGGCGCGGTCGATCTTGGCTTCCTTCAGCCATTTCATCAGGAAATCCACGTCCTCTTCCGTCTCGCCGGGGAAGCCGACGATGAAGGTCGAGCGGATGGCCAGGTCCGGGCAGATCTCGCGCCACTTGTGGATGCGCTCCAGGGTCTTCTCCTGGTTGCCGGGGCGGCGCATTGATTTCAGCACCCTCGGTGACGCATGCTGGAAAGGGATGTCCAGATAAGGAAGGATCTTGCCCTCGGCCATCAGCGGGATGACCTCATCCACGTGCGGATAGGGGTAGACATAGTGCATGCGCACCCACATGCCGAGCTCGCCCAGCTCCTTGGCAAGCCCGAAAAACCGGGTGCGGACCTCCCGGTCCTTCCACAGGCTCGGCTGGTACTTGATATCGAGGCCGTAGGCGCTGGTGTCCTGGGAGATCACCAGGAGTTCCTTTACCCCCGCCTTGGCAAGCTTCTCAGCCTCGCGCAGCACGTCACCGATTGGACGGCTGACGAGGTCCCCGCGTAGCTTCGGGATGATGCAGAACGAGCAGCGGTTGTTGCAGCCCTCGGAGATCTTCAGATAGGCATAATGGCGCGGCGTCAGCTTCACGCCCTGGGGCGGCACGAGGTCCACGAACGGGTCATGGGCTGGCGGCACGGCCTGGTGCACGGCCGAGACCACAGACTCGTAGGCCTGCGGGCCGGTGATGGCCAGCACGTTGGGGAACTGGTCGCGGATCTGCTCGGGCTCGGCGCCCATGCAGCCGGTCACGATGACCTTGCCGTTCTCGGCCATGGCCTCGCCGATGGCCTCCAGGGACTCGGCCTTGGCGCTGTCGAGAAAGCCGCAGGTGTTGACGATCACCACATCCGCGCCGTCATGCTCCTTGGTCAGCTGGTAACCTTGAGCGCGAAGCTGGGTGATGATGCGCTCGGAATCGACCAGGGCCTTGGGACAGCCCAGGGACACGAACGAGACTTTGGGCGCGAGAGCATTCATCCGCAGTAAATCCAATCTTCCAATCGAAAATGACATTCAAAAAAGCGCTCGCCGAAGCTCGCATCGCAGCGAAATCGTGGCGGAGAAACTTGTGTGATCGGATGCAGGAACACATTTGCGGGTCAGGCGCCATAGCGCACAGGCCCGCAAGAAATCTCCTGAGTCAGATCCAACTCTTCGCGCAAGCTTGCCATAAGCATGGGTACACTCGCCATCAGACAGGAGTGTGCCTTTACAGCACCGGCTGTGCCTTTACAATATCCGGAATTGACGCAAAGGGGCGAGACTGAAGAGCAAGGCTAGGGACGGACTGGGCGCCCAAGCTCTTGAACTGCGATCTCCTTCTCGACCCTGCTTCACGACCCTGTCCGCAAAGAACTGAAGCTCGGCCTCGTCGGCCCGGGAGAAGGAGCGGGGCTTTGTGTTAAAAAGGCACAGGGCTCCGAGGCATATGTTCTTCAGGGAAATAAAGGGAGCCCCGGCGGAGGATCGAACGCAGGGCGCGCCGGTGACGAACGGGTTATTTTTGAAGCGTTCGTCGGTCAAGGCATCGCTGACCATGAAGACATCCTCGCTCAGCATCGTATAGTTGCAGAAAGCACCACTACGCAGCGTTTCACCTGATTCCAGACCCTGCGCCGCCTTAATGCGTTGCCGCGCCCTCTCAAGAAGAGGCAGGGCGCACATCGACGCCTCAAAGGAGGCGTGAGCCTCCTCGCAGATCTGGTCCCGGATGGAGGTGGGCGAGATCAGCAAGGGCCGGTTTGCCGCGCGGGTGCCTACACTGATCTCCGGTCATGCTGTGCTGGAGAAGATTGCCAAGGCGATGCTGCGCGCTCGAGACGCGCTGCAAGCCGAGTTCGCCCGGTTGCGTCGCGCCATGCTGAGCATCACGTGGGAGAACGAGGTCTGCCGGCAACTGATGAGTCTGCCAGGCGTTGGTGCGCTGATTGCGGTCACTTTCACGTCTGCGGCGGACGATCCTGAGCGCCCCGCCCGCTCGCGAGCCGTGAGGGCGCATTTTGGCCTCTCCCCGAAGAATTACCAGTCGGGCGAGACGGATACCGCGGAGGCGGTGAGCCGGGCGAGCGATCCGATGGTGCGCACGGCACTGTACGAAGGAGTTTACATTGTGCTCACCCGAGCGTTGCGCTTCTCCGCCCTCAAGCGCTGGCCAGAAACTAGTAGTGTGATGAAGGTTCTGCAAATCGCCTGAGCGGGGCAGTCATGGCAGGATGGTGTTGTTCGACGTCACTCACTCCGAGAGGAGCCCCACCATGACCAACACCAAGGATAAACCTGCCGCTGCCGCCATCAGGGAGCTTCTGAGCCAGAGCCCGGACGGCCTGCGCGAGATCGTGTGCGCCGTCGTGCGGGAGCCGCGCTAGCTCTATGACCCCCGCTTGGTCGAGAAGGCCAGACGCGATCTGGCCCCTTGGATTGCGAAACGGGAAGCTGCTACCCGCGCCTAGTGGCCCGGGCCGAGGAGACGATCGAGGAGACGCTGACCTTCTACCGCTGCCGCGCCAGTATCATAAGCATCTCAAGAGCACCAACATGCTCGAATGGCAGATTGAGGAGATCAGAAGGCGCACCTGTGTGAGGCGGATCTTCCCCAATGCAGCCTCTTGCTGCCGGCGCTGGCGGTGAGGACGCATGAGAACTGGCTCGAGGCGCACCGCTATCTCAACATGGAGGACCTGAAGGACCAGCTCCGCGAAGCCGCCTAGCCAGCCTGCTTGGCCGCCTCGCATTTGCAGAGTCTGACGCAGACAATCTGATAGCAGACCAGCATCAGCGCCCGCCGGTGGCAGGGTTCACTCATCATTTTTGATCGGATATTCCTGGTCTCGTGAGAGTTCCCCAACCTGACACCAACTGATACTTTATCATTCGATGTAAAAGCCAGTCGAGCGGAGCGATGAGCAATGGGTGCTATGTTTGTCAAACACCGTTTATTTATCTTCCGCTGTTCGGCCTGGTTTTGTGTGTTCCTGATCACTTATCTATCGATAATTCCGAAGGATCTGGAGATGAGAACCCCGGCACCTCCAGGAGTCGAACACGCCTTTGCCTATGGGGTTACGGCTGGTCTCTTTGTCTTAGCGTATCCCATTTGGTCCGGATGGCTGATCCTTGGATTGCTTTCAACCTATAGTGGTCTCATGGAGCTGATGCAAATCTTCTCTCCGGGACGGCACCCCGGGCTGGATGGAATGCTCTGGAGCAGCGCAGGCGCGATCTTCGGCACCGTCTCGGTCATTCTACTTCGAGCTCGCCTGCGCTGAAGCAACTATCGCTATTGCGTTGATCTTGGGGGCACACGCCGGAGCATTTCATCGAGGAGACTCTCGCCGCTCGTCGATTCTAGCTGCCTCTTCAGTTCTCTCAGAAGCTGATGAGAATGCCCGCCACTTCTCATTTGGGCATAGCTCCTTAATCACCGCTCACAAGCAGCAGCTTAGACTCGTCACTGGAGTTACATCATGCTACCAGTGACGAGCCCGTCCGAACATGCCTCTATAGATCAAAGCATCCAGTCGTAAGCCGTGGTATCATGGACGGTAAAGCTCTGTGGCGTGGAGGAGGCGACGGAGAGCTTGCTGTTGGCCACAGCCGCATCGTTGTAGGTGGCGCTTTCCACCCAGATGTTGCGGTCCTTGTCCCACGAGCCGCCGTAGAGATCGTTGAGCAGCTGCACTGACACCTTGTGGTTGCCCACGCCCCAGTCACCTCGGATCTCCAGTGTATCGACCTGCCCGCTGCCGTACAGGGACTTCCCGGTAAACGTGCCGCCCACCTGCTTGTCATCGACAAACACGGCGTACTGCGCGTTGCCCTGGTAGGCATCCTGGGCGATCTTCAACACCAGCTTGTCCGAGCCCATGGCCCCCTGGGTACCTCCCCCTGTCGTGGGCGTTGAAGGTGTCGACGGCGAGTCAAACGGGCTCTCATAACCCGAGAATAGCCGCACGTAGTCGGAGATCGACGTGCCGACAGGGTCCCTCGGATCGTACGCGCCGCCGCTGTCGAGATACCGATCGATCGCTTCCGGTCCCCAGAGGTGACCGCCGCCAAGGATGCCAGTGGCTGTGACCACCGTACCATTGATGGTTTCCCCAAGGTGATCTGTGCTGTGGAGTGATTTAGCGTTGGCCCAGAGCGACTGTGCCCATGCCTTCATAGCATTGTTCTGAGAGGTCGGGCTGTTAAGGAATTGCTGGATGGTGCTTACGCCGCTCTGACCCGTGAAGGAGCCGCGCCAATCATTGCCCCAGGTCCCGTCGTCGTTGTACCAGCCGATCGACTTCAGAGCCCCTTCTTGGAACTGGTACGCACCGGCTTCGCCACGCACGCTCATCACACCATAGTTGCCGCTACTCTCTTTCATGCGCAAAGCCGCAAAGAAATCGTCATAAGTGCCTCTAGCCATGATTAATCCTCGCGTGAACGGTCAAAGCCGCACGTGTTGTCGGGGTTCATATGAATTGGTGAATTACGCTACAGAGGTTGCTAATTAAGCGCGGACAGTTCTAAAGGCTGTTATGGCAACAGTATGATCAGATTTGCCTAAATTGTGACGTCTGTAGCATCAATGATGCCTTGTATCAGGGATATACTGACAAATGTGTTCTGTACGACGGCATGATCGAGGCTGGTATGCTAGCGATTCGTGTTGAGACTCGGCACATATTTGCGGCGCTCTTGGCTCGGATCAACATGAGTGATCGCCACGACGCGCCTGGCATCGCACAGGTAATTGGGGGCAGCTTATTCACTACGGCCTATGTGAAGGGGCCGTAAAGCCAACAGCAGCATAGGCTTCTGAACTCGCGTAAACCTCTTCAGCGCAAAGTCTATGATTCTGAGAGCGACTTGCGCGATTTTCGCGTGAAGGTTGGCACAGTAGGAGCAATTCGGTTCGAGGCATGCGCGCGAGAGCTCGCGACTGACCAAAAGTTCATCATATTCGTTGTGATCTCGCTGCTGGAGATTCGCTCGACGTTGGGATCGCAGTTCGCGACGCTCAACGAGATTCTCATTGTCTTGCTGATCCCGCCCGCCGCTGTCCCATGACTGCAAAGGGTGCAAGGCCGGCTGTTACTCGGTCGGAAATTGATGCTTAGAGCCTCGTTCCATGAAGCGGTGCTCGTCCTGATCACAAGTCCACGAGGTCGCTGGAGTGATTTGAAGGCCTGAGGAGTGTTCGTTGAACGGCGGCGCGGCATGTATAAGAGGGTCGAGGCGGTCTCCTGTAAGCCTGCCACCATATTGCACCGGATGCGGTGTGACGGGATGGACTTCCGCTGGTCAGTTGTCGGATGAGGTAGGTAGCACCACAATCTGGTCTTCTCCCGCACGGAGGAGATCCCGCACGGAAGAGATCTTGCGGGAACGTCGGGAGTTGTCAGGGCTCGGGAAACTGTAGCGATGGCTCGGCTGATCGTGCGGCTCAGAGCCCGTCCCGACAAGGGCTGGAAACCCATCTGACCGATGCCGAATGGGCGCTGATCGAACCGCTCCTGCCTGAGCCTCACGCCCGCGGACGACCCCGGCGCTGGCCTGTCCGGGAGATACTCAACGGTATCTTCTACGTGCTGCGCGGCGGCATTGCCTGGCGGCTCTTGCCCTCCGATGTGCCGGCCAAGAGCACCGTCTTCCGCTGGTTCGGCCTGTGGCGGGACGCGGGCCTGTTTGGGACGATCAACCACCTGCTGGTCATGGCCGACCGAGAGCGGGTCGGGCGGGAGGCATCTCCCACCGCTGCTGTGCTCGACAGCCAAAGCGTGAAGACGACGGAGAGTGGTGGTCCCAGAGGCTATGATGCGGGCAAGAAGGTCAAAGGCCGCAAGCGGCAGGTGATGGTCGACACCGATGGGCGCGGTCTGATCCTGGAGCCACAGCCGGCTGACGTTCAGGACAGGGAAGGCGCTTGTGTGGTTCTGCGCCTGTCGCGGCGCGGGTTCCTGTTCATTGTCCAAGCGTTTGCCGACAGCGGCTATGCCGGCGAGGCGCCGGCCTGGGCCACCTCGATTGCCATCGAGATTGTCAAGGAACCTCCTGATCAGGTTGGTTTTGCGGTGCATCCTCGCCGCTGGGTCGTAGAACGGTTCTTCGCCCTCATCCTGAGCTTGTTGAAGGAGGATCAGTCGAAACCGAAGGCTCTGGAAGGATCCCGAGGCGACGCTGACTCCAGCTCGAGCGTTCCTTTACGCAGCATCCGTCATGCTCCTCATTCGCCGCTGGGGACGACACTCATCATCTACGAGACAGACGCTAAGGTCGAGTTTGACTATCTGACGCCGCCATGCTGCACGTGCCCGCCCGTTTCGCCGCCATTCGCTCCCAAATATCCAACAGAAATGGCCAAACTCGAGATGAGAGGACTCCGTCCACTTCTTCCGCCCATATGGAACTACGGCATCTCATAAGTATTAACTTGTTATTCCCATTGCTCGAAACCACTTTAAGTAAAATACTGATTAACGATACTGATCATTAGATACCGTGATCTTACGTAGGTTTATGATCAAGCGCGACACATTCAGCTAAAAACGATGAAATCCGAGTAAAATAGGTGCTGAAATATACTCTTACAACCCTACTGCCTCACGTTGTGACGAGCATATGCCTAATGCAGATTCGTACCATAAATGCCCACCTTTGATATCTTCTGAAAGATACATGCCGAGAAGCGAAATGCACGGAGATAAAAGCCATGCTCACTCTTCGGCAACGGGTGCATTCGTGCGTCATGGGTGACATAGACCTGGTAATGGCACTTGGACTAGCTGGTATAAGCTTTGTCGTGGTGGCTAAATCCTGCGAACCAGCTTTCTACTCGAGGTTTGCTTGTAAAAATATATCATGGTTGAATGACCGTCATGCGACCGAGGAAGACCATATCGAAGCTCTGATACGCTTTGGATCTATGCAGCTAGAGCGGCCTGTACTGTTCTATCAAGCAGATTGGGAGTTGCTGCTCGTGTCTAGGCACCGGAAATGCCTAGGGAAAGCGTTTCGTTTTTTAATCGCAGATGCCTCCACGGTTAAAGGCTTAGTCGATAAAACAAGATTTCGCGAATTGGCAAAGCGCTTTAACTTGCCGGTGCAGGCTTCCCACATAATCAATGCACGGCATATGAGCGCTGACGATATTGATCTGCGCTTTCCTTTGATCATCAAGCCCGCTCAGGACGAGGATCGCGAGCTACTCAGGTCTATCGCACCGGCATGCAAGGCAATGCTCGTCGAAACACCAGAGACCCTCTGGGAGCTTTGGCCCCTTCTGGCTGAAAGCGATCTTGGTCTCCTTTTTCAGGAGGCCATTCCAGGTCCAGAAAGCGGCATCGAAAGTTATCATTCTTATGTCGTCGAGCACGGCACCTCGGTCGCCGAGTTCACCGGCTGCGAGATTCGTGCACTCCCGGTGACATGTGATCATAGTACTGCACTCGAAACGACGGACGCGCCGGAGGTAAGGTCGTTAGGCAGGCAGATTGTACAAACACTTGGTATCCGGGGTGTGTCGAAGCTAGATTTCAAGCGAGCGCCAGGTGGCAAGCCATATCTCCTTGAAACTAATCCCCGCTTTAACCTTTGGCATCACCTTGGGGCCGTCGCAGGCGTCAATATTCCTGCTCTGGTTTATTCGGATGTACTTGGACTGCCGCGGACGTCTTATAGTACCGCTTGCGCCGGAGTTCGTTAGGTCAAACTGTGGGCAGATATGCATTCGCTCGAGCTTTTGGGATACCTGTTGCAACCTTGCGGTCCTGGGCATTCCGCTGTGAGGCGAAGTCTATTGGATCGTGGAACGATCCAATGCCCTTCCTACGTAGAGAACTGGCAAGAGTACCTATAGTTCGGCGAGCGTTTGCAATGGAATGAGCGGCCTTTTCGCCGGTCTGAAGTATACGTCAGCATCTTTGGCGCATAAGCGCCAATATGGACTCGCGTCGCTTTAGATGCAGCTGGCGAATGCGTTGTCTAGCGGTAGCATCGAAGGATTATCAATGAATATAAGGATCTTACCGGCGCAGGGGCTTCCAGAGGAACTAATAAAGCGATGGACGGAAATTCAGCAGGCAAACGGAGAACTGTGCAGCCCATTCTTCTGCCCTGGGTTCACGCAAGCTGTAGCGACAGTACGTTCCGATGCGTTTGTAGCTGTGATCAACGGGGGTGAAGCTTTCTTTCCATACCAGCGAAGTCGTTCAGGCCTTGGGAAGCCGATCGGTGGTCCAGTATCGGATTGTCAAGGGGTTATAGCCCCAGTAGGTTTCGAGTACGACGCTAGAGCATTGTTGCGGGCATGTAAGTTGCTCGTTTGGGATTTCGATCATGCTTTGGCGAGACAGCGCGTGTTTGCGCCTTGGCGTACAACCGAAACAGTATCTTTCGCACTGGATGTGCGTGAAGACGTGCCAAGTCTTTCGAAAGATACGCGCTCACGCTATAGAACGAAGATGCGCAAGCTCGAGCGCGAGTTCGGCGAAGTCAAAATCGAACTTGAATCGGGCAATCATGAAATGCTCCAACTCTGCCTCAACTGGAAGTCGCTGCAGTATCGGCAGAGCGGACTATTCGATCTCTTCAATGTCCCGTGGATACGACAGTTGGTTGAGCTAATCGCCGCGCGGCGCGATCCAGGTTTTAGAGGTGTAACGTCAGTTCTTTATGCGGGCGGCCGTCCTATCGCGATTCATTTCGGGATGTGCTCACAAAAGGTGTGGCACTACTGGTTCCCCGCATATGATCGCGACTTCAGCCGGTACTCGCCTGGGATGCTGTTGCTGCTGGAGATGATCTCTGGTGCACATCATGTCGGAGTATCAGAGATTGACTTCGGGAAAGGTGAAGCGGATTACAAACAACAGCTCGCCAACAAGAGGGTGCCTCTAATCGAAGGCTCAATCGAAGAAAACTGGTTTGTAACAGCTCTGCGCCGACGCCAGGCTGCGCTTCTTAATTTAGCGCGTAATGAGCCATTCGCTCGGTTCATGCCAATGCGAATGACAGAAACTATTAGGCAGGTAAGGCAGCGAGGACGTTTCAAATAGGCCAAGTTGAATGGCAAGGCCCCGTCGACCTAGTGAGGTCAAGAAGTGCACCCGTTCGAAAGTCCATAAAAGAGACAGCATTCAAGTGTGATAAGAGTCTAGTTGTTTGGTGGCGGAACGTTGTTGGGATCAGGTGCGTTGCGCGATTGAGGAGTACACTTGGCGCTTTGACGGCCTGCGACGCCGAGCTTCTCACCGCAGGAGGACGTGATGCACTCCCTTCATCCGCAAGCCCGCACCACCCCAGCCGTTCGCCAGG
>JAESFL010000707.1_pt1 | contig 19284 bp, 12 predicted proteins | sample 9269401 | NCBI WGS metagenome assembly JAESFL01 (sample SAMN14506025, study PRJNA617098) | algae metagenome | isolation source: Gloeocapsa sp. UFS-A4-WI-NPMV-4B04 and co-occurring heterotrophs from desert... | place: USA: Utah | collected 2006-10-01 | reverse complement strand
TTTAGCATCATCAATCAAGTGAGTTAAGTTGAGGTTGAGCATAGTGGCAGGCGGTCGGTTTCCCTATTAGTATTCTACCAACCTGTTCCTTCTCGCTTTACCTCCCCGAAACACCTATTGAGCCAAAGCTATTTGTTAGGCATTCAATTCAACAACTCGTAACACTTGGTCAGCGGAAACGTTGAAAAGCTGTTGAACAACGCCAGAGGGCCACTGAATCTCAATTTTATCTATTCGGGTATTATTTTTTAGTCCAAAATGAATACGTTGCTGGTTTTGACTAAATAAGTGCATTCCTCCTCCCTGTTCCCGTAGTTGAGTTACGCCTCCTGCTGTTAACAAAACTCTTGCTCCAATACCATCCCGATTCGATACTACTCCTTTGAGATCGAGTTCAATCCAATGGTTGTTATTACCAACGTTACGGAAGAGTTGGTGAGGGGAACCTAAGTAAGTTTTTTGTGTAGCTCTAAAAACACCATTGCTCACAAATAAGTCCAAAAAACCATCAACGTTATAGTCTGCTACTGCTAGCCTTGAACCCGTAATAAACTTAGTTGCTAAGGCGTTGTAGTGAAATCCTAAGTTCCGCCGAACTGCACCACCAGCATTAGGAACTGTAACGAATGTTCCGTTACCTCGATTCTCTAGAAGAACACTTGGAAGGTCAAAAGTTTTATACCCACGAATTAGATATAAATCGACATCCATATCATTATCAAAGTCGCCTGCAACTACAGACTGAGCTAGGATTGGATTACCCAGTCCAGAGCCTTGAGTCCGATCTACATATTGATTAGTTTGGCTGTTATACAGTAATAGAACGTCCTGTAAGTCATTCTGGGATAAATTAAGTGGAGCAAAGCCAATACTAGCCATATTAAAAACAGGTTGGGCAGTCTCGATTACTACGTAAAGCTCTTTGTATTTGGAGTAAGAAGCAAGAGCTTTCCAGGTCTTGTTAACTGGGTCATAGCCAATGTACAGACCTTCGGGATCAGCACCAGGAGTATGAGGTTTTATGCCCCTAACACTCGGATCATTGGGTGATAAAGAAAATCCTATTTTTGCGGGGTGGAGACCCTGAGAGCCAATGAAAATATTGGAACGACCAATATCAATTGGGACCTCAGCCACAGGTGCTGTCCTAAAGTCGAAAGATACATTGCCATTAGTTTTAAAACTTATTCCTACTTCCCGATTGTTTGTGACAAAATGAGCCAATGCTAGATTTTCATTTGTTTGGAATATGCTAGAAACGTGACTAAACTTGTTTCTAGGCAAAAAAACGTCTGAATGCAAGTCACCATTAAAATCGGCAATAACGGCATCTGATACATTCTCGTAAGTTGGAAAAGCATTTGTCAGGTTACTAAAAGGTACGGTTGTAGTATCGTATAGTTTTTGAGGGTAGTGAGAATGAGTTGGAATTAATAAATCTAAATTGTGATTACCAACAAGATCACCAAGTTGAGCAAAGTCAGAAGGTTCATTAATGTTAAGTCCAACACTTGCGCTTACGTCTTTAAAACCAGTTGCAGTCTGCCTAAATAGGGCAGTAGGCGCACGTCCGTCTGGTCGTTTTTCGTTTAATTGAAGTACGTCCAGTAATCTATCTTTATTGAAGTCGAACCAAAGTGGCGATCGCCCTCGTCCAAGGGGATAATCTAGCCCCAAAGCCACAGCTTGCTCCCTTAATTTTCCTTGATTATTGACGAAGAAAAAATTGGGTGCCTGCTCATGTCCTCCTTCAGCTCCTGCCACCACAAAAAGATCAGGATCACCGTCATTGTCAAAATCGCCCCAAGCTGAACCATGCGTATCTCCTGTTATGCCAATTGGCCAAACTTGTGAGATGATGTTATTGAATGTGCCACTACCTCGGTTCAGGTAAAGACTAGGAAATTTTGCCCCCTTTGGAGCGTCTGAACTTCTGTAACCATGCGGAGTAATCCAAAGATCGGGCTTGCCGTCAGCGTTAAAATCCATCCAAGAAACGCTAAAAGTTTCCTCTTTGGTTGACAAAATTCCAGCGCTTGTAGTAGCTTCGCTAAAAGCTGGGGCAGAGTTAGCTATAGAATCGAAATTAAATCCCAAATTTGTCACACCAGCAATTAACGAGCTAATTGCTAGTCGTCTTAATTGAGTATTCATAACTTTTCTTAAGTAATAAAAGTTAGCTGTGTGGTGAATAACCACACAAAACAATAGAAGTAAAATCTAGTTTCCCTACCAATTCCCCAAGCTCTCAGTTGAGCATCGTAAGTTTTAATTAAAAACTTTGGGGCGATGAAGCTTGGTATTTAAACTAGGGTATTTATAACTAGATAACTATATTGATTATTACTAAAGATACATTGTGCTAGGAGAATTATGTCTAAAATGTATCAAAACTTACAATGTTTTAATTAGCACAAAAGTAAACACTAAAGTTTTATGTGTCAAAAACGACATATTTTTCTCGGTTTCGGAAATTTATAGTGCAATAGCACTAACTTAACAGTTCACACCAAGTATGAAACCTTGAATAAATAATAGTTCTAGCCCTTATTAGCTTAGAATTCGTTAAAATTGATGTTCTAAAACTTTTTCTCTTTGATTATTCCTAACCTGAACATTGCTTTTAGGTTGACTCCTCTTTTAATCCTCGCTAGGTTATTTGTTAGAGCTACTGTGATGCAAAAGTTTCAGCTTATTTTCGTACCATTCGCTGTCAAGCTATAGTCTTAAAATCTAGTTGATCTATTAGTACAAAAGTTAAGTTATGGGCTGAATTTGTAATTTTCTTTTGGTGTCAGATGTAACTAAGCGATAGTTACTTGTGCTAGATACCTTGTTTACAGTATTCACAAACTTTTTAATTTTACAACCGTATGTTTACTGAGACAAACCTGTTGGAAACTTAAAGACTAACGAAGTTATCAGTAAAACTGCGCTTGGATAGGCTACAAAGTTAGCGTTAAGTTATTTCAAATACTAGATAAATCTAGGCTAGAAGGTACGTACCTTCTAGAAAAAGTTAATTGCTTGGTACAGAAACTGAAAAATACTTTGTCCCTTGTTAATTTTGTCTAGTTTTAACTGCTGAAATTCAAATCTACAACATGGCTAAGTCCGAGATGCGGAGGCGCAATTCATCGCAAGCATCAATATTGCATCTACCTGTCTGGAAGCAATGGCGGAAACAGAGGTTAGCGACACCAATAGTAGAAATAGAAGACTCAATTCTGCTACGAGTGTTAGTGCAGGCGCTAGTAATAGTGGGAATTGTCGCAACAGATATTGTTGCTGAAACTCAGTTGAGTTTTTGGGCTGTACCGATGAGTATTGTAGGAGCCACTTTCAGTTGGTATCGTCGCCGCGATCGCAATATTGCAGTTAAGTTCTGCATAGCCATTGGAATGTTGGTAGCAATGGCAGCATTTTTTGGGCGCTTGGTAGGTGAGTTGAATGATACTCGGCTAGTTTTATCAGAACTACTCATTCAACTTCAGGTATTGCACAGCTTCGATATACCCCGTCGCAGAGACTTGGGTTATTCCATAGTTATTGGGCTAATTTTGTTAGGTGTTGCCGCTACACTGAGTCAGACGTTAAGCTTTGCACCAGTTTTACTCCTATTTTTGGCGATCGCACTGCCAGTTTTAGTATTAGATTACCGCTCCAGACTAGGCATAAAAAAGCGAGAAAGAGGCGAGAAGCGAGAGGGAAAGAAATCTCCACTCGTTTCTGTCAAAAGTTTAGGACTAATGTTTCTATTAGTTGTTGGGCTAGGGTTAATTATATTTGCCTTTCTACCTCGATTTCCAGGCTATCAACTGCGGACATTTCCGGTAAGTGCGCCGATTCAAATTCAAGGTCAGTTCGACGGACGCAGCATCATAAATCCAGGTTATGTGCGCGGCGGGAAAGATGGTAAAGATGGTCGTAACGGTGTTGGCATTGGTACAAGTAACCAAAATGGCGAACCTGGTAAATTAGATAATACTTTTTATTACGGCTTTAATAGTCAGATTAACCAAAACTTGCGCGGCGAAATGAAACCCAAAATTGTGATGCGAGTGCGATCGCAAGCAGAAGGTTTTTGGCGCGTACTTGGGTTTGATCGCTATACCGGGAAGGGGTGGGAAATTTCTCGTAATGAACAAGTTGAGACTGTTAAGCGTCCCAGTTGGTCTTATCAGATTTATCTTTCACCACCTGCGATCGCTGGACGTACTCAAGAGGTAGTACAGACTTACACAGTCGTATCAGAATTGCCTAATCTGGTTCCTGCACTAAGTTACCCTAAACAACTTTATTTTCCTACACCGGAAGTAGCTGTTGATCCAGAAGGGGGCTTACGTGCGCCTGTAGGCTTATCAGAAGGATTGACATATACAGTTATTTCTGCTGTTCCTTATCGCGATCGCACTCTCTTACAACAAGCTTCGACCAACTATCCCAAAAATATCCAAAATTATTACTTAGAAGTTCCGCCGCAAATTGTCTCTAAAGTACAGCAACGCACCAAAGAAATATTAGCGAATTACAACACTGAACGAGTAGCAAAGTCAATAAAACCTCTTGACTCTACTTACGAACAAGCTCTTTACCTAGCACAATATCTTAAGCAGCATTACACTGTGCCAAACGATCCTTTAGGCTTGCCGTTTTTAGATGAAAAAGAAGACTTAGTAGAGGCTTTCCTGTTCAAAAATCAAGGAGGTTATCCAGACCACTTCTCAACCGTCCTCACGATCATGCTGCGTTCTATTGGGATTCCGGCGCGGCTAGTAGCAGGCTTTAGTCCAGGCGAATTTAATCCGTTTACGGGTTTGTACGTCGTCCGTAACACCGATGCTTATGCAATGACAGAGGTGTATTTCCCCAAATACGGTTGGTTTGCCTTTGATCCGATTCCGGGTCATCCCCTAATTCCACCGTCAATTGAGGAGTATCAGACTTTTAGTGTTTTAAGCCAATTTTGGAAATGGGTTGCAGGCTGGTTGCCAAGTCCTGTTACGGGTTTGCTTAATAATATATTCAGTTGGATCACAGAAGCGATCGCCTGGTTTTTGGCATTATTTGCTCAAGGCTGGCTTGGTATCTTAACTGGGTTAATTGTGGCAACTGGATTAAGTTTTTTAGGCTGGCTGGGTTGGAGTCAGTGGCGAGTGTGGCGCAGAAAACGCTGGTTAGGCAAACTACCGCCGATGGAAAGTTTATATCAACAAATGCTTAGTTGGACAGCAGCAAAGGGTTTTGGTAAGCATCCAGCCCAAACACCTCTCGAATACGCCCAATCATATCAACATCATTCCCCGCCAACAGCCCAGGTAATTGAAGAAATTTGTCAAGCATATGTTAGCTGGCGTTACGGTGGTTTTTCACCTAACCTGAATGAGTTGAAACAGCGCTTGAAAGATTTGAAAAAAAGCAATTGTCAAGCAAAATAGTAAGCTTGAGATGATATTAATGCGAAACAAGCAGCGCTTAGTAATCGCCGTACTTTAACTCAAAAATTTCGCTTCATTATGCTATGTTTGCCTAGATAATTAAGCCTAATGCCAATTTTTGCAACCACTAATTTGTTTCTTAAGTCAATTTCTGCTGACATCGGCTGAGAGTGAGAAATTGGAGCGCGATGCAGTTATTCTTTAAACGATGGAAGTACCAGAACAGCAAGATAAGACAAAAAAGCGAAGTTCAGCACGAGTGCTGGAACACTTAGCGAACGAGCGCACTTATCTAGCTTGGATGCGGACTGCGATCGCGCTTATGGGCTTTGGTGTTGTTATTGTGCGTCTTCGCATCATTAATACGCCTCCTACACCCTATCCTGGTAATGGTTGGAAACTAGGTTTAGTTTTTTCTTCAATTGGTCTAGTAACTGTTTTACTCTCAACTCAGCATTACTTTGGTGTCGGCCATGCCATTGAAGAGCATACCTATGAACCACCAGATCGTTGGGTGATTTTATTCAGCCTTGCTGTAACTCTATTGGGATCTGGGGTAATCTATTTTATCTTCACAGCGCCCTTAAATCCAACCAGTCCTTTTATTCCTGAGTGATTACAGTAACTTAATTATTCTAATCTCAACTTAAATAAAGATAAGAACTACTGAAAAAAGATAAGAACTACTGAAATCTGACAAACTAATTTTTGGGTATTGATCCACATTGGTTAAATTTAACCCTAAGACTGAGTTTGGATAACATTGCGGTTACGTTTCCACTGCGAAGTCGGTATCAGAGAACTGGTATGTTGCTCTTGTTGCCGTCGCTGCAATATTACATCAGCCGAATCGCTAAAATTGGGATCGCGGTAAGGAATAGCTGCACGAGTCAGTAAATGCTCTTGTTCTCGCCTCCCTAGCGGCGCTAATGTATCCATCCAACTAGCTACTGTACCAGGCGATCGCCTGCCTATTGGTGGTGTCGAGCTAATCTTTAATCCAGCCGTTATTAGTGCAGTCCGCACAGCCGCAGCACAAGAATAAGTCGCCAGTACACCTTTTGAGCTTAAACATTTAGCAACTCGCTCTAAAAATTCCACCGTCCAGAGTTGTGGACAGTTTGGGGGTGAAAACGGATCAAGAAAAATTGCATCTGCCTGAAAACCTGATTGTACTAGCTCAATTGTCGCCCTAGCATCACCGATTAGCAAAGTAGCTTTGAGGCGATTCGTCTGAACTTTGGATTCAGTTGCTAGCTGGCTGAGAATTTGGGGGATAGGTTGGGGTGAGTTGTTAAATAAGCGATGAGCTACAGCAGCTAAAGGCACATCTGGATTAAACTCCAAACATACTAGCTCTATGTAACAGCTAGGGTTCACCGCCCATACAGCCGCTAAAGCAGCTGCCGTGTTGTAACCCAAACCATAACAAATATCTAATAATCGCAAACTTGGTTGCTGGGCTTTTTGTCTTAGCTGAGTAGGTTCAACAAATTTCAGTTGAGCTTCCTGACACGCCCCATGATTGCTGTGAAATAGCTCACCAAACTCTTTTGAAAAGAAAGTGAACGAGCCATCTGCTGTTAATTGCGGTACAAAATCTTCAGCATTTTGCATAAGGCGATCCGAGTAAGACTACGCTTGTGATTACAAGTGAGTAGACAGTAGTGAGTAGTAGGTAGTGAATAGTGAGTAGACATGAGAATAATTTTATTCCACTTCTTTTCTGCTTACTCTTCTCTCACTATTGTCATTACAAATGAGTAGTGAGTAGACATGAGAATATTTTATTTAACTTCTTTTCTGCTTACTCTTCTCTCACTACTTTTAGCCGATGAATGATACTCAACCCGTAGTTTCTGCCGCTTGGCTTTATGAACACCTCGACGATCCTCAAGTAGCGATCGCCGATTGTCGTTTTTCCCTTACAGATCCAGAAATGGGACGACAGCAATACCAAACAAGTCATATTCTAGGAGCATATTACCTAGATTTAAACCGAGACCTGTCCAGTCCTGTTGAACACCATGGAGGGCGGCATCCTTTACCTAACCCATCTAATTTGGCTAACAAATTATCGGCTATGGGGATAACTTCTCAAACTTTAGTCGTCGCTTACGATGATTCCCGCTTCGCCTTTGCGGCTCGTCTATGGTGGCTGCTACGCTACCTGGGGCATAATCAAGTTGCTGTTTTAGATGGGGGGTTTCAGGGCTGGCTCAAAAATAGCTATTCTGTTACAGACACAATTCTTAACCGTGCGCCGTCTCAGTTTGTGCCAAAGCTACAACAGCAGCAAGTAGTTGATATAGAGGCAGTCAAAGCCCGTAAAAACCGCGCTGAAGTAGTGCTAGTAGATTCGCGGGAGAGCGATCGCTACTTGGGAAAACAAGAACCAATTGATAAAATTGCTGGTCATATTCCTGGTGCAGTCAATTACCCCTGGCAGGAGGTTTCCGACGCTCAAGGCTACCTGCGTTCTGAGTTTTTGCAACGCTCCCGTTGGGAAAATCTAAACCAAGCCAAGGAGATTCTGGTTTACTGTGGTTCTGGTGTAACTGCCTGCGTTAATTTACTATCTTTGGAGATGGCTGGTGTCCACACAGGTAAACTTTATGCTGGTAGCTGGAGTGACTGGTGTTCTTATGAGGGATCAGAGATCATCTATCAGGGATCAGGGATCAGAGATCAGGGGCTAGAGTAACTGCCTCACTCATAGTGAGTGGATGAAGCAAGTATTTCTAGACTGCCAAGACTAATACTCCACTTCCAATTAGGCATCTTATTTCACTGCTCACTGCTCACTACTCACGCCTCACGTCTTACTCCTAAAACTTCCCAAGTTCCATAGTATAGGTAACACTGAAGAAGAAGTTATCAAAATCAATATTTGGGTCAGAAGATCCGCCAAAAGTCAAGCCTGTTTGTAAGTTAATCTGGCTATTACGCGATACTGCGTAATTTAGGCGACCGAGTAGCCGATGATACTGATCCTCGCGATCGCGTTGTGTGAAGTTTGATAGACCAAACTGGTAGTCCAAACCAACTAGAAGATTTCGTTTGAGGGGGTAGCTCAAAGACACTGCCAAAGAATTAATGATGCGACTCCGAGTTTCTGGGTTAGCATCATTAAGACGAAATTCATAAGTAGTATCCAATCGCAATTTTTTAGTGAGTTGATCTCGCCTTTGGAGCGCCAAGCGAAATGAATTTTCATTCAGAAAGCGAGCGCCACTCTCTGCCCTAAATAATTTTTGATTGTTGAAACCAAATTCGCCATACATCCGAGGTGCTAGCTGCTGGCGAATACTTGCTCTAAATCTTAATTGGTTGTAGTTGAACTCAGTTTGATCGAGGTAACGAATTAGACTACCATCTACTGCTGTCACCAAAGCAGTTTTAGGTCCCAACGCTGATGTTGCCCAAAACGTTAAGCCAAACGACAACAAACTATCATTTACAGGATCAATCCCAGAGAAGATATTATTTGTTCTAAAATAGCCAATTTGACTTAGTAGGCGCACAGTTGGTTTAAATTGAGGCGATTGTGCTTCTTGCCTTGGAGGGAGGAATTCTTGCTCACGCACACGGATGTTACCCAACTCTAAATCATTATCCGTTTCTAAAGCACGCACGCGCAAAGTTCCCAGTTCCGAATCAGCTTGAGCCTGACGCGGTTTTACTTCCAGCTCACGCACACGCAAATTACCTAGTTCTGAAGAATCACCTTGAGTCTGACGCGGTTGTACTTCTAGCTGACGCACACGCAAATTACCTAGTTCTGGATCACCATCCAATCGAGGTTGATTTAATTTATCTGCTGTCAGTGTAGGTTGGGCTTGAGGGGAAAGTAATGGGCTTGCCTGCTGTAATTTTAGTTGCGGCTTGATTTTTGATTGTTGTGTATTACTCAAATTATCGGCAGTCTGAGTATTTAGTTCAAAAAAAGGCACTACTTTAACGTTTGCTGATACGTATGGCTGTATAACTTCTAACGGCAACGAGTCAGAAGATTCTGCGACGCTATGAGGACGCAAGGAAGCGATCGCCTGATCGTAGTAATTACCGTGTGAGCTTAGAGCTTCTGCTAGACGCAGCTTAGTCATTGAACTTTTTAATGTTGACTGCTCCAAATCCGCTACCCAAACACCATCTACATTAATCCTTGCTGGTTGTGAGGAGCCAATTATTTTTTCACTCTCTCCCTGCAAGTTATTGGGAATTGTTCTCTGTTGTAAAGATTTATGACTCAATTGTTGTGGAGACTTTGCTTGTCTTTGATTAAGCCTACGCTGATATGAGCTACGACATTTAAGCAGTTGCCCTTCTTCTGGAGATGCTACTTTTTGAACTTCTCCACGAGAACAATAAGGGCTAATCGTCTTTAGTTGTCCACAACAGAGAGAAAGGGGCAATTGTTGATTTGTTTTAGTCGTTGTGGCGGTATTTAGTAATGCAGAATGCTTATTTTGAGACTTTATTTGAGCAATTTCCGAATTAATTGGCGATCGCTTTGTAGTAATACACGATAAATCATTTGTTTTTTCGATAGGCAATAATGTTGCTGTTCTTTTGGCTTTATGACAACTGCTTGGATTCGCGGCGATTGCTACACCACCAACAACCCAAGCTGCACTACATGAAACAAATACAATCAAGCAAGCAAGATATTTCCGGCTCAACCTTGGCAGTGTTTGGCGCTGTTGACTGCAAAGCAAGAGAGATCGTCGATTATCTAAAAAAGGAATAGTAGCTTTACCTTCAACTTTAGCCACAGTGTATAATTAAGAACGTTCCTTGCTTCGCTTAATCTGGGTACACCCGATCTGGAAGCTCTATTTATCTAGTTGTAAACAATTGATTATGTCAAATTATTGTAATTTTAGCTACAACGGGACATATTATTAATAAATGCTAATTTATATTAGGTAATTAAAATATATGCTTTACATTGCAAAAATTAAATTTTTCACTGACAGCTTGCTTTTCTTTAATAGCATTTCTACCCGTTAATTAGTCTTGTGAAACCTTGAGCTAAGGCTCCACGTCTATTTACTTTGCTACAAGTTCAATTCTTCGCGGCCCTACAAGCCATGTATCACAAGTTAGTCGTACTATTTGCAGTCATTTTATGGAGCGCTATGACGCTGCCTCTCCAAAAAGAGGCAAGCGCACAAACCGCTTTGAATCGAGCTGTCGTTCAAAATATACGGAACCTAGTTCGGATCATTCCCAGAAATCGCACGGCACGTCCAGCGCGTGTATCAGATGCGATGAAGCCTGGTGATGCCTTGTCTACTGGGCGTTCTTCATTAGCAGAGTTGCGCTTCAACGATGGCTCTCTCGCACGAATTGGCGAACAAGCAGTATTCCGGTTTCTGGCAAAGACGCGAAATTTTAACCTGTCAAATGGAACTGTACTGCTGCTAATTCCGCCTGGACGCGGTACAACAAGCCTGCGAACACCAAATGCGGCAGCAGCAATTCGGGGTTCGGCATTATTTGTGCGCTACATTCCCACTACGGATACGACGATTATCGGGTCACTTACTAATAGCAATATTGAAGTTTCTAACGAGGGTGGTTCCCAAAGTCAGGTACTTGAAGCAGGGCAAATGGCTGTTGTTGTCGAAGATAGAATTGAACAATTATATGAATTTGATCTTAATACCTTTTATGAAACGAGTGATTTAGTTCAGGAACTCGACTTGAAGGAGCCACCTGAGCAAGCAAGCCCAGATCCAGCGATCGCAAGTGTTCAAGCTGAAACATCACAAGCGGCGGCTGAACAGCCACCCGTAACAGGCCAAGGAGTAATTGAAAATCCAGCTTTTATTCAACCTGCTCCTGCACCTGTTACTCCTCCAGCTGATAACACTACCAGTCCCACTCCAATTAACACTCCAGCTAATACTCCGGTTAATTCTCCAGTTAATCCTCCAGCTAACACTCCGGTTAATCCTCCAGCTAATCTTCCCGTTAACCCTTCCGAAGACCGCCCAGTTAACCCTCCAGCTAATCCTCCAGTTGACCCTTCCGAAGACCGCCCAGTTAACCCTCCAGCTAATCCTCCAGTTGACCCTTCCGAAGACCGCCCACTTAACCCTCCAGTCAATCCTCCGGTAGAACCTGTAGATAACCCATCGGTACCAATGGATAACCCAGTGGTAGATCCACTAGATAATCCATCGGATAACCCACTGGTAGACCCACAAGAGGACACACCAGGCAATCCACAGGATGATCCAAAAGTAGATCCGCAAACTCCGCTACCGGAAGACACTACAGGAGAACCCCAAACTCCGCTACCAGAAGACACTACAGGAGAACCCCAAACTCCGCTACCAGAAGACACTACAGGAGAACCCCAAACTCCGCTACCGGAAGATACTACAGGAGAACCCCAAACTCCGCTACCGGAAGATACTACAGGAGAACCCCAAACTCCGCTACCGGAAGATACTACAGGAGAACCCCAAACTCCGCTACCAGAAGACACTACAGGAGAACCCCAAACTCCGCTACCGGAAGATACTACAGGAGAAACACCAACTCCGCTACCGGAAGATACTACAGGAGAAACACCAACTCCGCTACCGGAAGATACTACAGGAGAAACACCAACTCCGCTACCGGAAGATACTACAGGAGAACCCCAAACTTCGCTACCAGAAGATAGCCAGCTACTTAATTACCTTAGTCAAATTGCCTACCAGAGCTTATATAAAAGACGTTAGCGTAATCTTTCTGCCGTTTAATTTACTGGGGCGGCAGAAAAATTGTAGAGGATGATGAATCCGGTATTTCTGTAGTTACAGGTATCCAAGGTGCAGTAGGAGTATTTGTGTCTTCTGAAGAAATTTCAGTGGGTGAGTAGTCTAAAACCAAGAAGGTAGTAGAAGACACCAATTCTTCAAGCGCTAACTCAACCTCTGATACAGACTGATATCGTTGATTGAAGTCATAGCGCACCATTTTATTTAAGATCGCAGTTAGTTCAGGACTGACTTGTGCGTTGTGCGTCCATAGACACTCTCCAGTTTCAGAGTCTAGCTTTAACTCATGGGGAGTTAGCCCGGTCAAAGCTTTAATACCAATCATTCCTACTGCATAGATGTCACTGTTGAATCGGACACGACCCGCACATTGTTCGCTTGGTGCATAACCCTGAGTACCGATGCCAATGGTATAGCCAGTTTGCTCATCATGCTCAAGCAGTTGGGCGCTAAGTTCTTTAACAGCACCGAAGTCAATTAGGGCAAGCTTGCCATCTGAGTGTCGCCGAATGATATTGCTGGGTTTGATATCTCGGTGGATTACGTTATAACTGTGAACAAATTTTAAAGTTTGCAATAGATCCTGCAAAATCTGAATAACTGCGGCTTCGGGAATTGGTTTACCCTGATGAAGTTCTTGATTTAATGGATGACCAACAATTAACTCTTGTACGAGATAAAATTCTTCTTCTTCAAAATAGGCAAAAAGTTGCGGAATTTGATTGTGCTTACCCAGTTTTTCGAGTGTTTCTGCTTCTAACTGAAATAACCTTCTAGCAAGTTGCAAGTGTTTAGGATCATTCTTTGCTGGTCTTAGCTGTTTAACAACACATAGCGGATTACCTGGACGTTGATTATCTTCAGCGATGTATGTTTCACTAAAGCCGCCTGCGCCTAAGACTTTAACAATTTTGTATCGTCCGCCAATTATTTTCCCTAATGTTGCTAGTTCGCGCTGATAAAGCAAGTCGTGGAGATCATCTTGTTGACTGATAATCTCTTGAACAACTGGGGAAGAAGCATAACGCTGTAAAGTACGGCGTAAGTGGAGTCTTTTGAAACTTTCGCTGGCTGTTCCAGTTGCTAGATATGAGAAACCGCCTAGAGCGATCGCCGCTATCGGAGCAGCAGTCGGTAAAATTAACTGAGCGTGAACGAAGCTGAAATAGCTAATCGCTGCCCAAGCAGTTGAAATTGCCATCGGGTAGATAAATCGAAGTAAAACTCGTTGTGGTCTAGACAGCCAAACTCCTGCCCCAGCAACCAAAATCAGCACAAACAAACCTTGCGTCCCTCTGTTGGGAATGCCTACTGCAATTGCTCGATTTTCTAGTAAAGTTGCGATCGCATTTGCTTGAATTTCGACCCCTGACATTCGCTCAGGATACAGCCAGCTTTGAGAAAAGGGAGCCGCATGAAAATCCTGTAGCGAAGTAGCAGTTGCTCCAATAATCACAATTTTGTCTTTAAAATACTTCCCCTGCTGTAGATAAGTGTTCCAATTCTCAGGGTCAAGTATATGTGAAAAAGAAATTTGCTTAAACGTACCTGGGGGACCATAGAAGTGAATATACTCTCCTTGGGGCTTAATTAAGCTCTGTTGAGCTGCTGCTCCTGCTGCCTGTTCAAAAGAGGGTATCCCAGTTTTTAGGGGAGCAAAATTATCAGCTTGCTCCTGGTCTTTGTCAGCTAATAGCTTGGGAAACTCACTAGCGAAGCGATGAACTTTTCCATCAACTTCAAGCGGAAAATTAACAGAGCCAATGGACTTCGGATCTGTCCAAAATAGGGGCTGAGGTTCTGTTAGCTGCATTAAGTTTCCTTGGTCGCTCTCAAACTCTATAAATGCTGCCGCTAATGTCACTTTGCCTGCATAGCGCTGTAAAACCTCTGCTAAACGTTGATCATCCGAGCTTCCGTAGCTGCTGGGGTCAGCCAACAAAATATCCATAGCAACAGAACGCGCTCCTGCTGCCATTAGTCGCTCAATCACTTGCGCGTATGCAGTCCGTTTCCAGGGCCAGGCTTGCAGAGGCTCTAGGTAAGCATACTTTTGAGGATCTGTTTGATATTGCTCTCCTTCTGATAAAGACTGGTTATCAATTGCCACAATTACAATATTATCTGGAGGAGCAACTGGGCCACGCAATTCAAAAAACAAGCTCTGCGCCTGTGATTCCAGCAGTTGAACTTCTCTAAAATTACTACTTGTTGCGATCGCTGCTACTATTGCCCAAGCGCCCATGATCACATGACCCAAGCGATTGAGGCGGGATGATTGGCGTGCTGTTACCGTCGTTGTCGTTTTCGTTTGTTTGCTGACCTGATTGACAGTAGAAGCATTCTGGTAGGTTTTAGGCGATCTGGTAGGGTCTTTTCCCATATATTGTTTAGAGGATTAAGTTACCTGCAACGGAATAAATTAGGGGCTTCTAAGCTGATATCTAAAACCTTCAATATTTATTTTATTTAGGTATGATGTCCATGTATTGCCATACGTTAGCTTTATAGCTAGTAATAAACATAATCTGGTAGGATGTTCCTCATCAACAATTCTATTCAATAGCCAAAGATCCCCAAAATAAGAGTATCCTTCATAGTTGTGGTTGTAATTACTATCTAACCTAGAACCTGGTAAGCAGGTGTTTTATTGATTCATCTATCTAAAACAGAGCCTAGATGCTTGGGTTCCTGGGTGAAAAGTAACTACAAATACATTCTGATCTAGGATAAAGTATGTTACTGTTCATCCACTCACTGTAAAAAAATATAAATTATATATATGATATGAAATTTATCTTGATTGCTGTAATCATAATGGGTTAAGTAATTTGTAAAATTGGCAATACCAGTTTTTATCTTGTGTTAGCCTTTGGAATAACTTTTCTACTTGATTAATTCAGATAAGATTGACGATTGATTGCCTAAATGTAAACCTGTATAAATTATCAAATGCAACCCATAAATATTAGTAGACTTAAAGGTAGATTTTAAATAAAGGAGGACTGCATTCCTTACCGATTCAACCAAACTTCAGTAACTAAACCATAATTATTAAATAGATAATTCTGTAGATAGATGCAGATGAAGTTTAGAATAATTCAAATATATCACATCTAATAATTACACCAAATTACTGAACTCAACATTGCTATAATCAGCTACTCAAGTTAAAAAGAATACTGCAAATCTTAGGTATAAATTTTTATGTCTTGTTTAATGAACCGTCTATCTATTTTTGTAGACGGAAACAATATGTTCTACGCTCAACAAAAAAATGGTTGGTTTTTTGATCCTAGACGGGTATTGGAATACTTTAAAAAAGAAAAAACGGGAGCAGACCTAGTTAATGCCTTTTGGTACACTGGTTTAAAAGACCCACAAGATCAACGCGGATTCAGAGATGCTTTAATTAGCTTGGGATATACAGTTCGGACTAAAATTCTTAAAGAATACTACGATGATACATCTGGTCGTTACTCGCAAAAAGCAAATTTAGATATTGAAATTGTCATAGATATGTTTAATACCGTTGAACAGTATGATCGCGTTGTTTTATTCAGTGGTGATGGAGACTTTGAACGAGCTATCGAACTATTACGTTCAAAAAGTACCCATATAACAGTAGTTTCTACGGAAGGAATGATAGCAAGAGAATTACGTAATGTTACTGATCGGTATATAGATTTAAATGATATTCGGGATTCTATTGAAAAAGTTGAGTATTAAAAAAAGGTGCTTAGGCTAGAGCAATCAGAGGCGCTTAAGTTAGACAGAGCAAGTTTTAAAAATAAATTAGTATTGATTAAAATTGATTAAATAGCAGAATTAGCAGCAAGCTTAAAAAGTAAATAAAATTTCAAGTATAAATCAAAACATTGAAAGAGGCGTTTAAAAATGGAAAATCAATCCAACCAAGACCGGATCATTATTTTTGATACCACGTTGCGAGATGGGGAACAATGCCCTGGAGCTACACTAAATGTAGATGAAAAGCTGTTAATTGCGCGACAATTGGCTCGTTTAGGTGTAGATGTAATTGAGGCGGGGTTCGCTTTTGCTAGTCCTGGAGATTTTGACGCAGTTAAAAAAATTGCTCAAACAGTAGGTACAGAAGACGGACCTGTAATCTGTTCTTTAGCAAGAGCAATTAAAGAAGATATTAAAGCGGCAGCAGAAGCGCTAAAGCCAGCTGTGAAAGCAAGAATTCACACCTTTATTTCGACATCAGACATTCACTTGCAGTACCAGTTGAAAAAATCAAGGAGTGAGGTACTAGCGATCGCTGAAGAAATGGTAGCTTATGCAAAATCATTCATGGACGATGTAGAATTCTCGCCAATGGATGCAGCGCGTACTGAGCCAGAATACTTGTACCAAGTTTTAGAACGCGCGATCGCGGCTGGAGCAACAACAATTAATATTCCCGATACTGTCGGTTACACCACACCAACAGAATTTGGAGATTTAATTCGCGGGATTAAAGAAAATGTCCCCAATATCGACAGCGCGATTATTGCTGTTCATGGTCATAATGATTTAGGTATGGCTGTAGCTTGCTTTTTAGAAGCCGTCAAAAATGGAGCGCGGCAGTTAGAATGCACTATTAATGGTATTGGAGAACGTGCCGGAAACGCAGCCTTAGAAGAATTGGTAATGGCGTTGCACGTCAGACGACAGTATTTCAACCCGTATCTGGGACGTGCGGCTGATTCAGAAGCACCTCTGACTAATATTGATACACGCCAGATTTATAAAACTTCCCGCTTAGTTTCTAATTTGACGGGAATGCTAGTGCAGCCAAATAAAGCAATTGTTGGTGCGAATGCTTTTGCACATGAGTCTGGCATTCACCAAGATGGTGTGCTAAAAAACAAGCTCACCTATGAAATTATGGATGCTACGTTGATTGGCTTGACTGACAATCAAATTGTACTAGGTAAACATTCCGGTCGTAATGCGTTTCGCACTCGGTTGAAGGAATTAGGGTTTGAGATGTCGGAAACTGAGTTAAACAAGGCATTTCTGAAGTTTAAAGATTTGGCGGACAAGAAAAAAGAAATCTCAGACTGGGATTTAGAAGCGATCGCCAATGATGAAATGCAATCGAGTGAAGAGATATTTCGTCTGGAATTAGTACAGGTTTCGTGCGGTGATCGCGCGTGTCCTACTGCAACAGTCACCCTGCTTACTCCAGATGGTGAAGAACTAACCGATGCAGCGATCGGAACAGGACCAGTTGATGCAGTGTATAAGGCAATCAACCGTGTAGTAAATGTGCCAAATCAGCTAATTGAGTATTCTGTCCAATCTGTCACAGCTGGAATTGATGCGATCGGAGAAGTGACGATTAGGTTACGGTACGAAGATCGCGTATTTTCCGGTCATGCAGCTAATACAGATATCATTGTCGCGTCAGCCCAAGCTTATGTAAATGCCCTGAATAGGCTTTCTGCGGCGTTGCACACTCAAGAGAAGCGCGAACAGCTAACTCCACAACAAGCTTAAATATCCCCTTTTATCCCCCTTTTCAGGGGGATTTGCTTGTATAGTGACTCAGAGCGTAGGCTACAGTAATTTATCTCAACACTCAGCTAGGTCAGCATGAGAGAAGATGTTTTTGACAAAGAAAAAAGATTTCACGATCAGTGGGCATCTACTATTGATGTAGAAGGAATTAAGGTTAAAGATTACTTTGAAGCTTGTACCGCCCCAGAAAATCGGTTTATTTTAAGGCAGATGGGCGATATTAGAGGCAAGCGGCTGCTAGATTTAGGCTGTGGTGCAGGGGAGAATAGCGTTTATTTCGCTAAAAAAGGGGCATTGTGTGTTGCTTCAGACTATTCGCCGGGAATGGTGGAAGTAGCGTTACAACTAGCAGCAGCTAACAATGTCAAAATTCAGGGACGCACAATGAATGCGATCGCGCTTGACTGTCCTGATAATACCTTTGATTTTGTCTACGCCTCAAATTTGCTACACCATCTGCCAGATCCTCATGCAGCTATTTCAGAAATGCACCGCGTTCTTAAGCCTGGTGGAAAAGCTTGTTTTTGGGAACCATTAAAGCATAATCCAATTATTAATGTTTATCGGCGGATGGCAACTTCGGTACGAACTGAAGATGAAACACCGTTAGATATCAATATTGTTCATTTTGTGAAATCCCATTTTTCTCAAACAACCTACGATACATTTTGGCTAGCAACTTTGTGGATTTTCTTACGCTTTTATTTAATTGAAAAAGTTGATCCAAATAAAGAGCGTTATTGGAAAAAAATTATTATTGAACAAGCAAGATTAGCACCAGAATATCGGCGGTTAGAAAAGTTAGATGTAATTTTGAAAAAGCTACCTTTGATGAAACGCTTTGCTTGGAATATAGCTGTAGTAGCAACAAAGTAAAATTTATTTAAACCACCGTTAAGTAAGATGGACATTACTCACCTCACAAACAGATTCAGGTAGAATAGACAATACCCCAAATTAATCTTCAAACGTTAGATTGGTCTGCATTTGAATTTAAACGTACCATGATTGTTTCAGGTGCTGTCAAATTTTGAAAACCGTAAGGGCGATAAAGTTAGTGAGCATCTTTTGTGCCTAATAACCATTTTTGTACATTTTGAAGCTCTGGATATTCCAAAATATACTTGATCAACCATTTTCCTAAACCTTGCCCCCGATAAGGCTCTAAAATAAAAACGTCTCTTAACAATGCAGAAGTCGCATAATCAGAAATGACTCTAGCAAAACCAACTTGTTTATTATTTTCATAAATACCGAAGCATAAAGAATTTTTTATTGATGTTTCAATAGTTACTCTCGAAACATTTTCTGCCCAATAAGAATTTTTTAAAAAGTTGTGAATCATTGATATATCTAATTTAGATTTATCAGTGGTAATTGAAAATCTATTTTTTATTTTTTCATTCATATTTAATGAGGCTCAATAGGTGTTTCGGGGAGTTAGGGGAGAAGAGCCTCCAACAAAGCACTCAGCAAGGCTTTGCCTCTCTTTTTGGCGTTGTGAACAAACTCGAAGAAACCCAAGTACAACGGTAGCTTTT
>JAESFL010000706.1_pt1 | contig 19286 bp, 22 predicted proteins | sample 9269401 | NCBI WGS metagenome assembly JAESFL01 (sample SAMN14506025, study PRJNA617098) | algae metagenome | isolation source: Gloeocapsa sp. UFS-A4-WI-NPMV-4B04 and co-occurring heterotrophs from desert... | place: USA: Utah | collected 2006-10-01 | reverse complement strand
GCTATCCTCGTTCATGGTCCGCCCTCCTTTGCTTGGGGCTCGGCTCGGCACTCGAGCAACCCCCGACTGCTCACGCTGCAAAGGCTAAGGGCGGGCCGCCCCGGGGACCACGGTCATAACGTCTAGCCGCGTATAGTCGAGGTAGGCGCCTACAGTCGGCTTGCCCGCTGCCGCGATCATCGGCACCGATCGGGCCGCATTGCTGGCCAGGATCGGGTGGCTCGAGAGATACAGCCCGTCAGCCCCGTCGCGCACGGCTGAGGTGAGTGCGTCCTCGAGATCCTCGATAGTCTTGAGGCGGTAGGCTCTCACGTCAAAGCTTAGACGGGAGGCCGCTCTCTCTGCCGCCTCAACCTCGTCCTCGAACAAGCGAGAGACGGCCCCGGCCAAGCCAGGGGCGGCCCCCAACATCCCGAGGCGGCGCAAGCCCGGAACAAGCTCCTTGAACAGCGTGATGCGCTTGTCTGCGATCGTGTCCTCGCTCCCGAGCGCCGTCAGCACGTTTCCGGTGATCATCCCGCCCGGACGGGCGTAGCTTTGCGCAAGTCTCCATTTGACAGGGTCATCGGCAATGTTCGCGAAGACCACAGGGGTGGTAGGCTGCAGCTGTCGGCGTCCCACGGTGTTTCCAGCCAAGATGACGACGGCTGGATTGAGCGCCTGCAGTTCCTTTGCGATTTCAGGTATTCGATCGGAGCGCCCATTCGCGTAACGGAGCGCGATCACGTAGTCCCTGCCCTCTAGGAGGCCAGCCTCTGCGAGCCCCTTCTGGAGCGCCTCGACCCTGGGCTTGGCGGTCTCCGGGGAGCTAGGGAGAGACACCCCCACGATCGGCAGGGTAGAGGGCTGAGAGCGAGCGGAAAGTGGCCAAGCCGCCACCGCACCGGTGCCCCACTGCAGGAAGTCACGCCGGCGCATTCTGGCCCCCATGCATCAGCTGCCGCGTGAGCTTACACCAGTTAGATTGGGTTTGAAGCGTGCCTAAGAAGCAGGTTCCGTAAACCGCCTTCGAAATCGAGCGGCGGTTTTCGCGTGCGCGCGAGCCACCAGGAGCCACGGGCGGGGTGCCACGCGGTGGATTTCCATGGCCACCCTCACGGTCAAACACCCGCTGGCCGTGCTGGCTGCGGACCTCGATGGTAATGTGCTTGGGCGCACACTGAGCCAGACTTGTCTGTGCTTATCTCCTCTCACCGGCGGCGGCCTCCTCACAGACAGGCCGCAGCCCTCCAGGAGAGGCCACCATGATGACGTTCTCGCGCACTGTCTGCACCATCCGCAACTTCTGCCTTGCCATGCTGGTTGCCACAGGTGCGTTCTGGGCCGTGATGCTGCAGACCCCGCCCAAGACCGAAGCGGCTATTCTGCAGATGACGCACTTCTCCCCTATGAGCATGCCTATCCCGGTTAATCTGCCCATCGGTGTCTATGACGCGAGCTGAGTGAGCCGCCCCTCCGGGGCTGGCACCATGGAGTTTTGTGTCGGGCTCGGCGCTTTCACTCGCCGGGCCTTTTGCGTGGATGCCGCCCATGAGAAAGCCGCTGCGGCGGGGCCGAGCAGGCTCTTGTGAGGTGTGCTGATTGAGCGTCAGGCGGCAGCAGCAGCCTTGCACCGGCGGGGCTAGCCGAGAGGTCGGACCTGATACGCAACGCGGCCCGTGAGGTGACCTTGGGGCAGAGCGGTCAAGGGAGGGTTTCAGGCGCGCTCCGGAAAGGCGTTTCCGCGGAATCGAAGCGAACTCGCGCGACCTTGTTCCGCCCATGGAGAGAGCAAAAAGAGCCCCACCCTAGCCTCAGCTAAGGTGAGGGAAGTCAGCCCCGTGGGAGAGGGGCTGAATGCCTGGAGGTGCCGTAAAGGGCTCTTGTGCCGACGGTACCCTATGGCGCGCTGGCAACTTGAACGAGCCCAAAGCTGTCCTTCTCGGGATCTCCGGTGTTCGCACCTACCTGCATGATCTCGGCCCGTGCCGCTTTGGTGGCCGAGCCGGCTTGCGCCACGTCTCCTGAGCAGAGGAGCCCAAAGGTGTCCTTCTCGGGGTCTCCGCTCACTCCACCAAATTGGACAGGCTGACCGGCATAGCCGCAGCCCGCGAGAGCCGGGCCGACGCCCGTCCAAGCTATTGCGGTGGCAGATAGAGCTATGATGCCGATTACGCGAATGATGGTAACGCGCATGATGCTTCTCCCTCAGAGCAACTGCCGTCAGCCAAGGGACAATGATGTCCGCCGATTGGCGCTGGACGGAATGCGTCGGTGGTGGAACTCAGCCGGGGCGGGAGTGCCGGAGAAAGCGGCGGCTATGGCAGTTTTACGCAATGCAAAGACCGGAGGGGCGACGAGCGCCTAGCGGATTGAAGCCCGCCCAGTACGGTCTTGAGCGGCGACAATACTACAAGACTCAAGGTATGACTATGGAGGCCCTGCCTGCTGTTCCATACTGGCGGATTATGCGAATGACGGCGGCACTTCTCGCGGTCGTGCCAGACCTACTCAATCACCCCATCGGCGGCAGTCTGAACCGAGAGTGGGATCTCAAGTCCGAGGCTCCGGGCTGTCTTCAGGTTGAGCAAGAGGTCGAACTTCGTCGGCCGCTCCACCGGCAGGTCGGCAGGCTGCGCTCCCTTCAGGATCTTGACCACATACTCACCCACACGCCGAAACTGGTGCCGCAGATCGGGACTGAAAGTCATCAATGCTCCGGCTCCTGCCCAGTGGCGAAGCTGAACGAGCACTGGCAGGCGGTTGGCTGCTGCAAACGCAAGGATGGGATGCTGATGTGCAAACAAGCCGGCATGGACGTAAAGGATCTCGGCCTTCTCCCGCAACACCGTCCCGAACGCCTGTTCCAGATCGCCAGGACCACGGACCTCCACCGAGATCACCGTGAGACCGAACTCACTCGCATTGGGGATGTTGATCTCGCGGAAGAGATGAGCCGAGCCGGGATTGTCGGGGTTCCAGAGGATGGCAACACGGGAGAGGTTCGGCAGCGCCTCTCTCGTGAGCTGAAAGAATTTCGTGGCAGACTCCGCAAGAGCATTTGAGAGGCCGGTGACATTCCCGCCCGGCCGAGCGAAGCTGGTCACCAATCCCTGTCGCTCAGGGTCTGAGCCATCCACCGTAACAATAGGGATTGAGGAAGTCGCGCGGCTTGCCGCAGTAGCGGCTCCAGCAGTGACTGCGACGATGAGATCGACATTCATCCCGACCAATTCTGCCGCAAAGGTGCTGTGTTGGGTCTCCTGCCCATAGCTGTGGCGACGCTCAATCGTGATGTTCTGACCCTCGATGAAGCCATGCTCGCGCAGTGCCTGAAGAAAGGCGTCAACGATGGCTTGCTGCTGAGGTGTGGAGGGGGGCACGTTGCCGAGCCAGCCAATCCGATGGGTTCTCGCCTGCGGGAGAGCCGGGACGCTGGGTAGGGCAGCAGCAAGCCCTGTCAGGATCAGATCGCGCCGCCTCATTCGACCACCTCACTGAACCGGGTGAGCCAAAACTAGATTTTTACTCCGGTTCAGTAGGTCTGACGAGAATGCGTTCTGTACGGAACCCCAACATCGTCACCCTGACATCGCAGAGCAGAAGCGGCTCAGATAGCCCGCTCCAGGATGCGTCCAACCTGTCTGGCCGTCCACACTCCAACCCAAGCCATCTTGATCCCTCGGGCATTGAGATGGGCCGCGATACCTGAGAGGGACGTGACGCCGGAAGCCTGGATTTCCGCAACAATGGGGCGAGATCGGTCGCACGGCGCTCTGCCTTCGCCTTCCGAGCGGCAAGGCTCAAGACCCAGCCTTGAGCGTTCACGGCCGGCAGGTTGCCCCGATCTCCTCCTAGCTTACGCCCCGCGCCTTCGCGTGTTTCGTAGATCGACAATTAGGGAACCTCGGAAGCGGGCTCCGAGCCGACTTCGCGCAGGCGGGGTCGCCTCTTCGCGCTCGAGCACGGCGGCGATCTTGTCGAACCACAAAGCTGTCTTGAGGAGGGTGGGGCGGTCCTCTCCCACGGAGGACTCGCACGCGATCGCCCGCTGCGCTTCGGCAAGGCGGTGATACAGAGCAGCATCGGACATCGGATACGCTCCAAAGCGAAGGACCCCCGTGGGGGCTAGGCCCTTCTCCCCTCTGACCAAAGGAAGGGGGCGGCGTGCGGACACCGCAAGGTCCAACTTGCACCCACGCCCGACCCGTGTCCAGCTAAGCTTTCTGATCGGCAGACGCGAATAGCCCCGCACGGCCTGAGCACCGGCGCGGGGCTGGGTGAGAGGGGGCTCTCCGCGGACCTGATGTGCGACGCGGCCCGTAGGGTGACCCTAGGATAGGGCGGGTTATGGGAGGGTCTCAGGCGCGTTTCGTAATGGGGTTTCTGCGAATTAAGGCGGCGCTTTTCGACACGTGGCTCCAACTGGACGGGGGTGATGGTCAGCACCTAACGTGCCGCCCCTATGAGGGACCCAATCATCATCACGCCCTACGACCCCGCTTGGCCGCAGCGGTTCGAAGAACTCGCAGCTCGGGCAGTGGCCGCGCTATCCCCAGTCGCGGCGCGCATCGAACATGTCGGCAGCACGTCTGTCCCGGGGTTGTCGGCCAAATCCGTTATCGATCTCGATGTAGTCGTCCAACCCGCTGACGTAACGCAGGCCATGAAGCGGCTGGTGACCATCGGCTACGTTCATGAGGGTGATGGAGGGCTACTTGGCCGGGAGGCATTTCGCTGGCCGCCGGGCGAGCCCCGGCACCACCTCTATCTCTGCACGCCCGACACGCCGGCCTTTCGCGAACACATCCTGTTCCGTGACTACCTGCGGGCGCACCCCACGGTCGCGCGCGAGTACGAGACGCTGAAACAGGCACTTGCCGCGCGCTATGCCGAAGATCGTGCAGCCTACCAAGAGGGCAAGGCTGAGTTCATCGACACCATCATGAGGCGCATCGCCAACGCCACAGCGTCTTAGGCAGAGGTCAAGCAGTTCACCTAAGCTGGTTCCGATAGGGCCTTCTGCGAAGACAGCCCCTAACATTGAGGGAAAAATGACCGCCGTCGATCTTCGCTCGATCTATCAGGAATACCTTGACTGCCTAAACGTGCAGAACTGGTCTCGCCTCGGTGACTTCGTTCATCACGAGGTCAGCCACAATGGCCGCCCGTTCGGTATATCAGGCTACCGCGCGATGCTGGAAAATGACTTCCAGCAAATACCCGACCTTCGATTTGAGGCTGAACTGATGGTCTGCGAGCCGCCTTTTATAGCCGCCCGCCTCAAATTTGTTTGCTCGCCTGAAGGCAACTTTCTCGGCCTTCCTGTCAGCGGCCGCACCGTTTCGTTTGCTGAAAACATCTTCTACGAGTTTAAGGGCGGCAAGATCAAAACGGCTTGGTCAGTGATCGACAAGACCGCAATCGAGGCACAGCTTTCATAATGGCGGGTTATGCGAAATCGCTCGCGCGTTCCGCACCCATGCGGGTCTACTCGATCACGGCATCGGCACGGGCCAAGATGTGGCTGCGCAAGGGCTTTGGCTTCTCTGGCCCGTGGACGGTGTGCGAGCAGAACCGCCTGCTCGCCCTCTGCTTCGGACTTCCGGGGGTTAACAAAGCCTGAAGCCGGAGTTGGATCAGCCCTGTGCGCGACCCACGCCAGGGTTTGCGACACGCCCGGTCTTGGCTGCCTCCCCGACAGGACAGCCGCGAAGCTCCACGGATTTCTCGTAAACCGCGCGCCGGAGGCGATTGATGCTGCCCAAGGGGCGGTGCTCGGCAAGGCCGTGCCAAGGCGAGAATGCGAGCGCCTCGCAGGCCTCCACTCGCTCGCTCGCGTTGATATCCTGCGGCGGAATGGTGATCCTGGCCACGGTCTCAAAGGGATAGGTGCTCTCATCCCACAGCGTGCAGGCATTCTCGATATCCTCCCCGACATCCAGCGTTCGGCAGGCCGGGGTACTTCTGATGCGAGTTGGCCTGCTCCTAAGCTGCCAGCGCGTAGTGGTTGGGCGCTGGCTACGCCAGCTCGACCATACGCGGCTGACGCCGCTGCATGGTTCCTACGATGCTTCAAAGCCGTATGTGCGACTGGCTGGCGGCGGTGACGAAAGTGACGGTTTTCTCACCATTGTGGAACAAGTAGTATTGTTAGTCATACCAGCTACTTCAAGTTAGAACATGTAGCTTGTAAAGACCGTCACTTTCGTCACTACCACCAACACCACCACCGTGGCCACACGCGCGGCCACGGCGGCTTTCGGCAATTAGCTTAGAGACCCCTCTTAAGACTCAAACCGAGGACCTTCTGACCCTGATTTGAGCGTACTACCTTGTACCCCAAGCTTTCCAGATTGCGCCGGACGGTGAGCTGTTGCTGACGCATGGTGATGCCCATCGTCGCCGTCCATGCCGTGTAGGCGGCGTACAGATCGGTCATCAAGCAGGTGCCTTCGCATTCACATTCTTCTTCCAAGAACGCGGGCAGCGGGTTTGCAAAGCGCAGCCAACGCTCCTTGGCCTCCGCCACTAGCTTCGGAGGTTTAAAGCGCCACCCACGCCGGATAACACGCTGCAGGCCGGCAATAGCATGGTTGAGGACCCCGGGTAGCTCGGATGCCCAGATTTGTGGGAAGAGGTCGCGATCCATCTCTTGCTCGTTGAAAGTCCGAGTGAACGGGATGACCGTCAAACGACGCAGCATCCCCTGCGAGAGGTCAGCCAACGACGGCACGTTGTTGCACAGTAGGATCGGGACGGTGAGTACGGTAAAGTTGAAAGTAGGCCCGTGCTTCCGCTCACCCGTTTGCACTTTTCCCTCGCTAAGCTTTTTCAATTCGCCGTCCGGGAGCTTGATGCCAGAGCGGACGTCATCATCGACGAGCAAGAGCTTGCCGAGTAGTGAACCCACCGCAAAGCGGTTGGAGCCCAGCTGTTCAACACGGATCAGGCTAACGAGGTCCTGCCCCAGGAGCCGAACAAGGGTCTGCACCAGCGAACTCTTACCGTTGGCCCCGGGACCCTCGCAGATGACGACCAAAGCGATTTTCCGGTGGGGCTGGACGACGTAGCCGAGCAGCTCGTTCCAGTGCCGGATCATGCGCTTGTTGCCGCGGAATATCTCGGCCACGGCGTCATCGTAACGAGGGCAGGTCGCCTTGGGATTGTACTCGACGTCGAGAACATGACGCAGGTAGGACTCTGCCTTATGCGGCCTCAACTCGACTCCGCCGTCGTGGTCAATCCATAGCTCCCCGTTCTTGCAGTTGATCACCGGCGCGGGCGGCTGAAGGAACCGCAGCCGGTCATCCGCCACGGCGGCCTCCGAGGCGAGCAGGGTGATCACCTGCTTGATGAGCGATGCCTTGCTCGCCGACCGACCGAGATCGAGCGTTCGCATTGTCTCCAGTACAATTTTCTGCATGACGTTGCGCAGCACTGGCGCCCACTTCTTCCCTTCGTAGCCCCAGAACTGCTGATCAGTGGCGTGAATAAGGTGTGCGCCGCCTGCGAAGTGCCGGTCGAGCATGGCGCGCATAACCATTTCGGCCTTGTCGTCATCAAGTGAACTTACGGGTAGAGGATACCGGCTGACGCTCTCGGCGATGCGTTGTACTTCAGTTTCCTCGAGAGGGGGCTGACAACGCGACTGGTTCTCGGAGAGGAGGGCAGCCAGCAGGGCCGGTGGGGAAAGGCCAGCAGCGTGAAGATGACCGGCGACGCTCGTCAATGCCGTGTTGCGCTCTCCCTCGTTGATCGCCTCGGCGCCACCTATAGCGCCAACGCGTGGGTTCGCGGACGTCAACTTGCCGATCCAGCTCTCTGGAAGCGGAGACAATGACTTGAGTCCCCATGTGCCCAGGCCTTCCCAGGTGTAGCGCCTTCCAGAAACGTGCCGACTGGGCGGGGCAACAACGTAGCTGCCGTTGGACTGAACGTCGATGCCAGGGCCGATCTTCCCGTGGCTCGTCGCGATCCGCGTGGGCGGCGCCGCGAAGTAAAGGTGACTGCCACCTCCGCCGGTGTGACACACGAGAGAGCGGGGGAGAGGCTCGACCTCGGCCTCAGCTAGCTCCATTGCTTGATTGCCGCCGTTCCGTGGATCGAGGTCGAACACGATGCAGCCCGAGGGCTCCCCAGTGGCAACGGCGATGTTGGAGTCCGGCCACCTGTCGATCCCTTTCGCGATTACCGTGAGGTCGTTCGTAGCGCCTTTGACGCCTCCCTCCATTCGCGGGTGTTTGCCGGGCCGCTTACAGTCTGGGTTGCCGCATGTGCACCTACCATCGTCAACCCCGTGAAGAAGGACAACGGACCAGCCGCGCCTCGTGTACTGTGCAGCGGCTCGGAGAATCATACGTGTGTGTCGCGCGGCACGCGCCCGCTTCTTGGCTTTGCGGCGCGCAGTATCGCTTCGTAGTCTCGACTGGCGCGGCGCACGTTCATTGTGGTTGTTTCGTTCGGTACTCATTTTGGTTCTCTCATTGAAGGTCCTAAGCCTCGGCTGCGGACCTGATGTCGGGTTAAAAGTTGGCTGCCCGGAGACTTGTCCTCTCAGTTCGGGCAGTGCTTGCTGGTGTCGCGAAGTGGACTTCAGTACGGGTCCTCTCTACGTCTGAAGCAAGCGGGAGCCTTCACCGAGAAGACGAGCTCCCGGTGCTGCGCGGCGTTGTTTGCTGCTGGCTGGCGACTTTACTTTACCGAACCCCGAACGACGCTCTGTGGGTTTCGACAGCGCGTCTTAGGGGGCCGGTGCCTGACGTCGCTGAGGAACGCTGGGATTGCGTGAGCCACAATCGACGTCAGGGTCGTGAGATGCGGGAGCGTTCAAACTCCGAAAGTTCTGCCTCGTAGAAATAGCGACGGCGGTTGATCACAACGGGTTTTGGAAATTTCAGATCAGGCTGTGCAAGCCACCTGTCGAGGGTGCGATCCGTTACTCCGTACCTTTCCTGTACCTTGCGGGCAGGAATGAGAGGTCCTGAAGGAACAACCTTTGAGGCGCTCTGAGAAGTGGGCTCGGGTGTGCTTATGGACGTATCTCTAGCGCGCACTCCCCTGCACTACGTGACCAAGCATCTGCAGCAGCGGATCGAGAGCGACCACTTCCGGGTCAAGAGACCCATGCCGCGGGTCGGAGGCTTCCAGTCCTTTCCCACGGCACGACGCACGATCCAGGGCTTCGAGGCGATGCTCTGGCTGCGCAAGGGGTTCGGCTTTACCGGCCCGTGGACCGTGTGCGAGCAGAACTGCCTGCTCGCGCTCTGCTTCGGACTTCCGCAGGTTAACAGAGTGTAAAATCGGAGCTGGATCAGCCCCGCGCGCCACCATCGGCGGAGTTTGCGACAGGGCCATGGAGCAGCGGGGAGATCAGGTCGTGCCTGTCTTCGAGGTGCGAGATCAGTCTGACCTCGACCACCTCGTGTTGTCTCATTATCAGGCGACTTCAGGACGCCATGCAATGACACCCTCCGTCCGCGCCCTTACCTCGGGTGAAGCCAGACAGGTTGCGACAGCCTCGTAGCCAGGAGCGCCAGAATAAGGAGCAACGCGGATCGGAGGGCTGTGATTGGCGGGGCAGAGGATGATCGCCTCGTTCGCGCCCACGGCGCTTAAGTCCAAGATCGCGCAGGATCGCGTGAGCAGGACGAGAGGTCTCCCACTGGACCCACGGCGGCGCAGGTGGGCTATCAGAGCCTCCTGGGTGGGCTGATCCAGCCCTTGTTCGACCATATCGACAACGAGGATCGCCTGTCCTTCACCTTCCAGGCCAACAAGGAGGGAGACAAGCGCGTCCGAGATGGTGGCTCCATCCTCCACGAGCCATTGCAGGGTCTGGTCCACCTTCGCCTTGAGGACCGGATCGGCACTGATCCGCCCCTGAGCCGTAGCACCACCTCCAGCTAACCGCTCCAGGCCGAGGAAAGCAGCGCCGGGTAAGGTTTCCGAAAGGCGACGGGCCAGCCGTGTCTTGCCGCTGCCCAATGGGCCGGTGATGTAGTTTAGGGGCTGGATGTCACGTAACTCGAAGCGTTCGCCGCCCCACGGCCAGGGAAGGTCGAAGGCGACACTGGAACCAGCGGCAGGTTCCATCAGGCGTGCCAACTCTCCGGCTGTCGGCACTTGCCCCTGGGCGAGGTCGGCGCGAAGAGCGCGGACCTTCCCGATGACGCTCGCGAGGTAACGGACCTGAATTTCGAGCGTTGCTTGGTGCGCGGCTAAGGCTGGTTCCAGCCCTTGCGGTTCGCCTTTCAGCACTCGGGCTACCTGGGCGAGGCTGAGGCCGAGCGCGCGCAGGGCTACGATCTCGGCGGCTCGCTCCATTTCGACAGGACCATAGGCTCGCCACCGGGCTTCGGTGCGGATCGGGGTGACTAAGCCACGCTGCTCGTAGAGCCGGAGCGCCTTGGCGGAGACGCCGAGCCACTTGGCGGCTTCGGAAGCGCTCAGGAATTGAGCGGAGGAGATCATCAAGCACCTCGTTTTCGTTGACCGCTCCCCTTTTCGAGGCGGCCCCAAGGACCGGGTCAACTGTATATTGCGCTTATTCGGCTCCCGCGCTTCCTGTGGACATCAGTGTCTAGTTCGCTTTGGGCATTCTCCTCTCACACCTGCATCGGGCGCATAGGACTCGCGAAAACATCCTGAGGCTCAAACAAGTGTTACATGCGAGACCGACGCTGCGACTGAGCGGCGTTGAAGATCAGATGGCGCTCTCCCTGCCACCATTTGCGGGGGGTGGTTCTGCGATCCAGTCGAGGGTTGCACCGTGGGGGTGGGATGCAGCAACGGGCTCCCCGTTCACTGCCAGCATGAAGAGCGGAGGTTGCAAGGCTCCGTCGATCTTTGCCGCGATGCCTGGAAAGACGTTCGGCGCTTCGTTGCTGATCCAGTAGTCGCACAACGACATGGCCTGCGCCGCGAAGGCGTCTCGCTGGGCTTGATCAGGCACGTAGGCGAGCACGGCCGTGTGGAACACCACCAGGGTTGCGTCACGCGGCGCTTCCTTCACAAGCAGGGGGAGGTCGCGGGTGAGGTCCCCTCGCAGGATACGGGGCGGGTCAGCGCGGGCGATCCGCACGGCCGCGCGCAAGCGCGCCAGCCGATCCGTCTGCTCAGGCCAGACCAGCGTCCCAAGCCAATCCATCTGATCCACGTCATTGACATCAAGGGGGCTGATGTCCAGGCCGGCGCGCCAGACCACATGAGGCAGGGACCCCGGCAGCGGCGTGGCCTTGTCCGCGCGACATGGAAAGACAGGGGTGTCGGTTGTCATCTCGGCCGGTGCGAGCACGCGGCCGCCATAGTCATAGGCGTAGCGATCCGGCAGCAGGCACAGGCCAGCGGACGTGCCGACTTCGAGAAGGGCGAGGGGCTGCGGGAGCCGCGCGAGGACGGGAAGGAGGGCCGCGCACCGCCCGGCTTCGTTGGTCTGCGTTGAGCGCTCCAGCATGACGGCTCGGATCTCGTCCCATCGCGCGAGCACAGTGAGCCGGAAGTCAGCCCAGTCCCTCGGCACACCGGAGACGTGACGTGCAGCGGCGAGAAACAGGTTGGGTTGCTGCTTTGCCGGAGGCAGATCGGCGAGACGCGCAAGCACGTCAGGGTCGTCTGCAACACCCTCGGTGAGTGCCTCGTAGAGTGGCGAGCGACCCCGTGCCTCCTCATGAGCGAAACTGCGGTAGGTTCTCGCGATGGCAACGGTCATGAAGAAACCCTCCCCGTCGGGACGAGCCACTATCGAAGCCACCCTCTCACGTTCAGTTCACTTGAAGTATGATTTAAATGAAGCAATTTGGCAGGACCGGAAGGAACAGGGGTTATCGGAACCCTGTAACGCCTTCCAAAGGTGCAGGTTTTCGAGCCACGATCCAGAGGAAGCGTTGGTCTTCATTATCTTGAACCTGCTCCTCCGCCTGTTCGATAATGAAACCTGCGTCACGTACCAAAGCGGTGTTCTCGTCGGCTCCAAAGTGGCTGAAGTACATCTCGGCTCCTAGCCATTCCCCCTGCCATTCGGGAGTAGCGGTTGCCCCAAGGCTGGCGACGAACACGCCACCGGGCTTGAGCCATCCGAGGATGTGCCTCATCAAGTGGCGGTGCTCGGACCGTGGAACGTGGGTGATCGAGTAGAACGCGCAAACTGCGTCGAAGCCCGCCTTCGGTAGTTCAATGGTCGTCATGTCGCCTTGGCGGAACTCGCCGGAAGGCACATTGCGACGGGCTAATGCAACCTGTTGCTCCGATCCGTCTATACCAAGAACATCATGTCCGAGCGCGATGAGATCTCTTGCGACGGGAAGCCCGGCTCCGCAACCAAGATCGAGAACCCGCGCTCCACCTCTAGCAGTAAGCCGGGACGTTAGGGCGGTGAACCACCGTTCCCGCACTGCCGACACACCGAAGCGGGCAAGGTATTCCCCTGCCATCTGGTCGTAGCCGTTCGCGACCAGCGATTTCGGATCAGAGTTCACTATGCCCTCTTGTAGCGACGGGAGGATGGGTCGCTTTTGGTTATAGGGATACAAAGAGCCAGATCATGCCGCTATGCAACAGGCGCAGGTTCTCAAAGGCATGGCTTTCCTGAACCACATCAGGTCTGGTTCACTAAATGCTGTTTGACAATCCAAAACGAACCAACATGATGTGAACCATCCAAACTGAACTCAGGTTGGTTCACGATGTTCGTTCGCGCTTACCTCCGGGCCTCCACCGACGAGCAGGACGCCGCCCGCGCTCGTGGGCAGCTGGAGGCCTTCGCGGCCGAGCGCGGTCTGCACATCGCCGCCACCTACAGCGAGAACGAGACCGGCACGACCCTCGCCCGCCCCGAACTCTTCCGGCTCCTTGCGGATACTCGGCCCGGTGACATCCTCCTCGTCGAGCAGGTCGACCGCCTCTCGCGCCTCACGAGCGCGGACTGGGAGAAGCTGAAAAGGGAACTCGCCACCCGTCATCTGCGCGTCGTCGCACTCGATCTCCCGACCTCCTGGATAATGGCGAGCGCGAAGACGGATGAGTTCACGACCCGGATGTTCGACGCGATCAACGGCATGATGCTCGACGTGCTCGCGGCTGTGGCCCGCAAGGACTACGAGGACCGGCGCCGGCGGCAGGCACAAGGTCAAGCCAAGGCCAAGGCGCAGGGCCGCTATCGGGGCCGCCCGGAAGACACCAGCCGCAATGCCGGCATCGTATCGATGCTCAAGGCTGGGGCCTCCTGGAACCAGATCCAGGCCGCTACCGGTTGCTCCCGCGCCACGATCGCGAAGCTCGCTAAACGAGCTGACCCCAGTCGGTCACCAGAAGCGCGTCGTCAGGGCCGAGTCATCTAACGAAAGGGCCGAGTTGAGATCGGTCTGATCGAGCCCCGCTCACTTCATCTTTGACGCAACTCGAACATTGGCCAGGCCAGTCGCAATGTCTGAAGGTGGCCGGAAGCAGACCGTCAGCTCATAGCATCGATAGGGCGAAAGCGGACGGTCAGCTCGGTAGGCGCAGGATCTCGACATCACCCATGGCGGAAATTCAAAAAGCCTGCTTTGGGGCAGCCTGACGAAATCGAACGCCACCTCCCATCGGGACACATGGCACACCCATTGACTGAGCCCCTCGTGCTGGCCAGAACTCGCTGGACGAACCGGCCAAGCTTCTCGGCTGGCGCAGGGTGTTCAGGCTCGGAGGCAACGATGGAATACCGCACACTTGGTGGGTCTGGCCTGACGGTCCCCGTCCTGACCTTTGGGACAGCCACCTTCGGCGGAGGCAGCGAGTTCCTGCGTAAGTGGGGCGCCAGCGACGTCCGTGAAGCTCAGGCGCTCGTCGCGATCTGCCTCGATGCGGGCTGCAACATGTTCGATACGGCCGACGGCTACTCCGCCGGTCTCTCGGAAGAGATCCTGGGCCAGGCCATCAAGGGGCGTCGCGAGCAGGTTCTGATTGCCACGAAAACCGGCATGCCCATGGGGACCGGCCCCAACGACAAGGGCACCTCGCGGGAGAAGATCATCCGCTCCTGCGAGGCCAGCTTGAAGCGGCTCGGCACGGATTACGTCGATCTCTATCAGCTCCATGCCTTTGACGCTCTGACGCCAATCGAGGAAATGCTCTACGCGCTCGATGCCCTCACACGCGCGGGCAAGGTCCGCTATTTCGGCGTGTCGAATTACTCGGGCTGGCACCTCATGAAGATGCTGGCCCTGGCTGACCGCCACGGCCTGCCCCGGCCCGTGACGCATCAGGTCTACTACTCCCTTGTCGCACGCGACTTCGAATGGGAGCTCATGCCGCTTGGCATCGACCAGAATGTCGGCACATTGGTGTGGAGCCCGCTCTCCGGGGCGAAGCTCGGCGGCAAGATCGGGCGCCGCAAGCCGGCGCCGGTGGACAGTCGCGCCGCGACGGACGCCAGCTGGGAGGTACCCCAGGATCGGCTTTTTGCGGTGACGGATGTTTTGGAGGAGATGTCAGCCGAGAGCGGTCACTCCGTTCCGCGCCTTGCGCTCGCCTGGCTCCTGACCCGTCCGACCGTGTCGAGCGTGGTCATCGGCGCACGCAATGCCGATCAGCTGCGGGACAATCTCGCTGCGACGGATGTTGTCCTCACGGCAGAACATCTCGCGCGCTTGGATGCAGCGAGCGCGGTGACGCCGGTCTATCCCTATTGGCACCAGCGGCGAACCTTCCTCGACCGTAACCCGCCGCCCGTGTGAGCCTCCACGAGCAGGACGGACATTCGGGCCAGGATGGCTCGTCGGGCTTGCCGTCCTCCTGCGCTCGTCGCTGACCTGAAGCGGACCTTAGCTCTGATTCAACGGAGCGCCGCGATCGGATTCGTAAGGGCAACCCGCCGCCTCGAAGTCGGTCTGCGAATCCCACAGTTCCGTTTCGGAGTCTGCCGCCTTCTGAGCTCGGGTTCGAACCCATCTGGCGGGGCGAGTGCCCGGACTTGCAGGGCTTTCCCCGGACTCCACTCCGGTCCAACCGGTTACCACGCAATGAGAGGCGCCTTGTTTCGCCACCGGCCGCTGTCGAGTTCATCGAGGATGAACGTGGCCACGTCCTCCCATGAGATGCTTCCGCCCTGGAAATCCGAGAGGTCCGTCAGGGCGCGGACGGAGCCTCGGGCCGGCTTGTCGTTGAGGACTGCTGGGCGGATGATGGTCCAGTCCAGGCCGCTGCCTCGGATGATCGCCTCCTGGCGGTCCTTGTCCGCGTAGACCTTGCGCAGCATCAGCGGCTTGAAGACCCGATCGAACAGGAAGCCCCCATGCCCGGCGGTGTCCCCGGCCCCCATGCCCGTGATGGCGATCAGACGGCCGACACCCTGCTGCTGCATCTCACCGACAAGGATGCGGCTCGCCTCAGACAACAGCGTCACCTCGCGGAACGGACTGACTGGTGTTCCAAGGGCGCTGATAACCGCCTCTGCCCCCTTGAGCGCTTGAGCGACGGCAGCAGGGTCGAGGGCGTCGCCCACGACAATCCGTGAAGCACCGAGGTCTCGCGCTTTCTTGGCACTGCGCGCGAGGATTGTCACCTCATGTCGTCTGTTGCTTGCGAGGCGAACGATGGCCCGGCCAGTGCCTCCCGTCGCCCCGAGGATCAAGAGCTTCATCTTCCTTACCTCGCGGCTATAGAGCCAAACTGGTACTGATCATCTCGGCGTCCATCGACTGTTCTCCAGCCTTTGAAGAATGCCGTCTCTGTGCGAAGAGGTATGCCCGAGATGCGAGTGGGCCAATCCGAAATCGACTGCGGCTGGCTGAACGGCGTCAAGGTCTCTCGAAGGTTGGGGCAAGCAGCTGATGGAGATCGGGGGCATCGATCCACCAGGACAGGAGCCCTCGGCCCGGCTCATCAGGTCTCGAAGGCCGACGCGACCAGCCGCCCAACCTCCGCGAAAGCGGGATTGGTCTGGGGCATGGTCAGGGCGGTCTCCGTCATGAACATGGTAACCACGACCGGAGCTCGGCCGGGCGGCCAGATGACGGCAATGTCGTTGGTGGTGCCGTTCCCGCCAGCCCCCGTCTTGTCGCCGATGCGCCAATCCTTCGCAAGATCCGCCCGCAGCTTCGCGTCGCCCGTCTTGTTGCCGATGAGCCACCCGTTGAAGAGCTCGCGGGACACTGGCAACAGGACTCCGTCGAGGGCCAAAGCGCGAAGCGTGGTCGCCATAGCGTCGGGGGTTGTGGTGTCGCGAGGATCGCCTGGCCTGCCCTCATTCAGGGCGGTCTCCCAGCGATCGAGACGGGTTTGCGCATCGCCGATTGATCGGGCAAGCGCGGTGATCGCCGAGCGTCTTCAGGATCAGGTTCGCCGCCGTGTTGTCGCTGGTCGTCGTTGTCGCCTCGCAAAGCTCCGCCAGGGTCATCCCGTCTGCCACCTTGTCCTTCGTGATGGGCGAGTACGTAACGAGGTCGGCCTCCGGGAAGCGGATGCGCCGATCGAGGCGCTCCTGACCGGCATCGACACGCCGGAGCACGGCCGCCGCGGCAAGCGTCTTGAAGGTGCTGCACATTGGGAAGCGTTCGCTCCCGCGATGGCTCATTCGCCGGTTCGTTGCGGTGTCGAGGACCGTCACGCCACGGCGTGACGCATACCTCGTCTCGATCGCGGCGAGCTGCTGCTCGAATGCGTTGGTCCGGACCGTTCTCGCTGCCGACATGCCGGGATAGCCGAGCAGTCCTGCGAGAACGCCCGCTCCCGCCCCCAGGGCGAGCTGACGACGTGTAGCCATCCGCCTACCGTCGTCCCAGCCGCCTTGGTCGGACGTCACCACGCGATCGCCGATTCTGACCCCCTGCGAAGAGTGCAGCGTCTCTAACATGCGTTCCCCAACACCAGGAGGAACAAACAATTCAAGCCTGTTCATCGCTTCTACTCTTTTCGACAGAACCAGATTGCCGCAATCGACAGGAAAATCGCCGAACACTGGGCCGGCTGGCCGGACGTTCAGGTTGGAAGAGCCTGCTTGAGAGCTAAGCCGGCGAGGCGAGCAGTGGCGAGGAGCTGATCCAGGCCGTGCCCGCTGCGGGCCTTGGCTGAGAGCCCGGACATGGTCGTTGAGACGAAGTCGGTCACACGTTCGGCATCCTCCGGGTGGCGGGCGGCGATGTATTCGTGGATCACGCTCTCCGCGGCCAGATTGAAAGAGAGAGCGGCCTCGCGCGCGTCCGGATCGTTGCAGCGAGTCCCCTCGAGTACGAGGCAGCCGGGAGCGGCAGGGTCGGCGGCGTACCGGCGGGCAGCCTCCTCCAGCAAAGCTGCAAGGGACTCGGCCACAGGACGGTCAGGTCGCAGGATGTCGGTGAGGGGTATAGCTCCCGTCTCGGCCCAGCGGTCGAGAATGCGGGTGTAGAGGCCAGCCTTGTTGCCAAAGGCGGCATAGAAGCTGGGTGGTTTGATGCCGAGTGCCTCGGTAACGTCTGCGACGCTGACGGCATCGTAGCCACGCGCGTGGAAGAGGTGCTGAGCGGTGGCGACTGCCTCTTCCGGGTCGAAGCGCCGAGGGCGGCCGCGCGCCCGCTTCTTATTTGTAGTCATCCCTACAGAAATCCTTGACTCAATCCTCCGCATGATTATGTAGCGTGGCCTACATTAAACCTCAAGGAGGGCCGAATGGCCGCGTTCCAAGGTAAGTCTGTTCTGGTGCTCGGCGGCAGCCGCGGGATTGGGGCAGAGATCGTGCGCCGCTTCGCAGCCGACGGGGCGGTGGTGACCTTCACCTATGCCGGGTCGCGTGAGGCGGCCGAGCGGCTGGCGGCCGAGACCGGCAGCACGGCGGTTCTGACCGACAGTGCCGACCGGGATGCCGTGATCTCGCAAGTGCGCGAGAGCGGACCACTGGACGTGCTGGTGGTGAATGCCGGGTTCGCGATCTTCGGCGACGCTCTGGAGCAGGACCCGGACGCGGTGGACCGGCTGTTCCGGGTCAATGTCCACGCGCCGTACCACGCTTCGGTCGAAGCGGCGCGGTGGATGCCGGAGGGCGGACGGATCATCGTGATCGGCTCGGTGAACGGGGATCGCATGCCCGTTCCAGGCATGGCGTCGTACGCGTTGAGCAAGTCCGCCCTGCAGGGGATGGCGCGCGGGTTGGCGCGGGATTTCGGGCCACGCGGAATTACGATCAACATCGTGCAACCCGGTCCCATCGACACGGACGCGAACCCGGAGGACGGGCCGATGAAGGACCTGATGCACAGCTTCCTGGCCATCAAGCGCCACGGACGGCCCGAGGAGGTCGCGGGGATGGTGGCGTGGCTGGCAGGGCCGGAGGCGGGCTTCGTCACGGGCGCGATGCACACGATCGATGGCGCGTTCGGCGCATAGTCCCCTAGGCGACCGCGCGGGCGAAGTTTTGGCAGCCATTCCGCCCGCGCCGGCAACCAACATGTGAAAGACGGAGGGACACCGTGAAAGTTCGGAAGCTCACCATCACTGACGCATCGTTCGAGCGCTCGCCAGGACAAGACGGAGACGTCTTTGCAGGCAACGTCATCGATCAACGCAATGGTGGACCGATCACCATCGGCTATGGCCGCTACGGACCGGAGCAGAGCATCGACGAGACGCTGGCCGTGGATGACGTCATGATCGTCCTGGAAGGGCAGCTGACGGTCTCGTCTGCCGGCGGCAGCATGACGGCCGGACCGGGCGAGATCGTCTACATGCCCAAAGGCGAGAAGGTGACGATCCGGTCGCATGAGTAGGGAGCCGTGACGGCCTACGTAACCTACCCGCACTGGCAGGAGGCACGTCCATGAGATGCACCTCCATCGGCAGTTCAAGGGGACGACCGCTTTCGGGATTGATCAGATATATCCCGTAAGACCGGCTTGGGCGCAAAGCCGTATAGCCGGTTGTGGCCGTAAGCCGCCCGGCAGCTTTGGGCATCCGCATAGCGAGAGCAGACGTTCAGCGCGATTGGCGTAAGGTCCCAACCTCGCCCAATGCTGCCCTTGCATCCGCGAATGGCTTGCAGAAGCGAGCCTTGGCGCAACCTGAATGTAGCAATCCTCCTGTGGCAAAGTCGTGAGCTCCCGTTATGGCCGAGCAACCGCACAGCGCTCCACAAGCTTGATACGATCCAGGCGCTCGGCTACCGGTTCAAAGATGACGATACACAGGTTCACCGCCACCGCCTGGCACAACGTGCTGGGCACTCTGCCTCCAACTCTCACGGTCGCCTCCGGCGATACCGTGATCACCGAAACGATCGATGCGCATGGTTTCGACAAGGACGGCGTGCAGCGCGCCCCCGAGCCGAACCCGATGAACGGCCCGATCCTCGTGACAGGAGC
>JAESFL010000705.1_pt1 | contig 19385 bp, 16 predicted proteins | sample 9269401 | NCBI WGS metagenome assembly JAESFL01 (sample SAMN14506025, study PRJNA617098) | algae metagenome | isolation source: Gloeocapsa sp. UFS-A4-WI-NPMV-4B04 and co-occurring heterotrophs from desert... | place: USA: Utah | collected 2006-10-01 | reverse complement strand
TGGCCGCCGCCGCCGTCCTGGTGCCGGCCATGAACGGACTGGCTTCGCCTGGGTCAGCGCTTCACCTCCCGGATCATCTGGTGCCTCTGCTCGGCAAGTACGTCTGCTTCGCCATGCTGGCACTCTCGGTCGATCTGATCTGGGGCTTCTGCGGTATTTTATCCCTTGGGCACGGCGCCTTCTTTGCGCTGGGCGGCTACGCCATGGGAATGTATCTCATGCGGCAGATCGGGTCGCGTGGCGTCTATGGCGATCCGATCCTTCCCGACTTCATGGTGTTCCTGAACTGGAAGGATCTGCCCTGGTTCTGGCATGGCTTCGACTGGTTCCCCTTGAGTGCGCTGATGGTGCTGCTGGTGCCGGGAGCGCTTGCCTTTGTCTTCGGCTGGTTCGCCTTCCGCTCCCGGGTCACGGGCGTCTACTTCTCCATCATCACTCAGGCCATGACCTTCGCGCTGATGCTGGCCTTCTTCCGCAATGACATGGGATTGGGCGGCAACAACGGATTGACCGACTTCAAGGAGATCCTGGGCTTCCCGGTGCAGGCAGGCTCGACGAGGATCACCCTGTTCATTCTCTCGATCCTGGCGCTTGCAGGCAGCTACCTGCTGTGCCGGTGGGTCGTGGGGTCCACGTTCGGAAAGGTGCTCGTGGCCGTGCGCGATGCGGAGAGCCGTACGCGCTTTCTCGGCTATCGTGTCGAGCACTACAAGCTGGCCGTATTCGTGCTCTCCGCCATGCTGGCGGGGATCGCAGGTGCACTTTACGTGCCTCAGGTCGGCATCATCAACCCGAGCGAATTCGCCCCGGCCAACTCCATCGAGGTTGTGATCTGGGTCGCTGTCGGCGGGCGAGGAACCCTTGCTGGGCCGATCATCGGCGCACTGCTTGTCAATGCAGGCAAGAGTTGGTTCACGGCTGCGCTGCCGGAGTTCTGGCTGTTCGCACTGGGCGCACTCTTCGTTTTCGTCACCCTCTTCATGCCACGCGGCATCCTCGGCGCAGTCGCAGACCTCTGGCGGTATTCGAGTCAAAGGTTGCGGGCAGGCCGCTTGCCCGAAGCCGTCACCCATGCGGCGGAGTGAGCCATGACTGCAGCGATTACACCGACACTGCTTTACCTCGACAATGTCACTGTTTCATTCGACGGTTTCCGTGCGCTGAATGCCCTCTCGCTCACCCTCGATCATGCCGAAATGCGCGCCATCATCGGTCCCAACGGCGCGGGCAAGACGACCATGATGGACGTGATCACCGGCAAGACGCGGCCTAATGACGGCACGGCCTTGTTCGAGGGATCACACGATCTGGCTGCTTTAGACGAGGCGGCCATTGCCGAACTCGGCATCGGCCGAAAGTTCCAGACTCCGACCGTCTTCGAGATGCATTCGGTCGAAGATAATATGCTTCTTGCATTGAAGAACGAACGCGGTCCTCTCGCTACCCTTTTCTCCCGTCGGACGGTCCAAGAACGAGAGAGGATTGACGCGCTGCTTCAACGCGTGCGCCTCACCGCCCAGCGCCGACGCAAGGCGGGTGAGTTGTCGCATGGACAGAAGCAGTGGCTCGAGATCGGGATGCTGCTGGCACAAGAGCCCAAGCTCCTGCTGATTGACGAGCCTGCTGCCGGCATGACGGACCAGGAGACCGCCGATACCGCGGACCTCCTGCGCGACATCGCCAGGAGCAAGGCGGTGATCGTGGTCGAGCACGACATGACCTTCGTGCGCGATCTTGGCGTGAAGGTCACCTGCCTGCATGAGGGCACTGTGCTGGCCGAGGGATCGCTCGATGCGGTGAGTTCCAACGAGCGTGTGGTAGAGGTTTATCTGGGTCGATGATGATGCTCTCAGTCGAAAACCTGTCTCTCCATTACGGCGCAGCACAAGCTCTGCGCAGTGTTTCCATTTCTGCCGCAGCCGGTGAGGTGACATGCATCCTAGGCCGCAATGGCGTGGGCAAGACATCGCTGCTCCGTGCCATCGCTGGCCACCGGCCGATCTCGAGCGGCAGCATCCTTTTCGAAGATCAGAACATCGCTCGTCTGAAGCCCTTCGAGAGGGCGGCGCGCGGCATCGCCTATGTGCCTCAGGGACGGGAGATCTTTCCGCTCCTGACCGTGAAGGAGAACCTTGAAACTGGCTTCGCCCCCTTGAAGCGCGGCTCACGGCAGATTCCCGAGGAGGTGTTCGAACTCTTTCCGGTGCTCAAATCCATGCTAAGGCGGCGAGGCGGCGATCTCTCGGGCGGGCAGCAGCAGCAGCTCGCCATCGGCCGAGCGCTGGTGACGCGGCCGCGGCTCCTCGTGCTCGACGAGCCGACAGAGGGCATCCAGCCTTCGATCATCAAGGATATCGGCCGCGCCATCTCTTATCTGCGCGAGCGCAAGGACATGGCGATCCTGCTCGTCGAACAATACTTCGACTTCGCCCGCGATCTCGCGGACTGCTTCGTGGTCATGGAACGTGGTGAGATCGTTCAGCATGGCGCTCGTGCAGCGCTGGAGGGAGACGATGTTCGTCAGCGCCTCGCGATTTGACGCTGCTCCCGTGTTGCGTCAGCGGGCTGTCGGGCGCGTCTCGTTCGCTGCAGCCGCCCTCAATGGGCTGACTCGGCCGATGCGCATCGAGGAAAGCGGCTCCATGCGTCTTCGCATCCCGAGGGGTGAGGGCGCAGGGCTCGATGCCGTTCTCGTCAACACCGCAGGGGGAATCGCTTGCGGGGATCGCTTCGAGGTGGAAATCGAGGCTCGTGCCGACGCATCGGTGACGGTTGCCACGCCTGCCGCGGAAAAGGTCTATCGCTCGGACGGGTCTGTCTCCAATATATCGGTAAAACTCACCGCAGGATCCGGGGCCAGGCTAGATTGGCTTCCCCAGGAGACGATCCTGTTCGATCAGGCAAGGATCGACAGGCAGCTTGAGGCGACCATTACCGAGGATGCGCGCCTGACCCTGCTGGAGGCGGTCGTCTTCGGACGGCAGGCTAGGGCGGAACGCATCGTGGACGGCCTTTTCATCGATCGCTGGCGCATCCGCCGCGGATCGCGCCTCGTCTACGCGGACACGCTGCAGCTTGCCGGGCCGATTGCCGACCTGCTGCAGAAGCCCAGCGTGGGCAATGGTGCCCGCGCCCTCGCGACACTGATCCATGTGGCTCCGGATGCCGAAGCCCGCCTGGAATCCGTGCGCGAATCGCTGCCCTCCGGAGATGGCTGCGACTCTTCGGCGAGTGCCTGGAACGGCCTGCTCGCCGTGCGTTTCTGTGCCGCCACTATCGGGGCGCTCCGTGCCGCCATATGCCCATTTCTCCTCACCTTTCGTGGCGAGCCTCTGCCTCGCGTCTGGCTCAGCTAGGATTTTGGAATGCAGCTCACACCTCGTGAAAAAGACAAGCTCCTCATCGCCATGGCTGCCATGGTGGCCCGTCGGCGCCTCGAACGCGGCGTAAAAATCAACCATCCGGAGGCAATTGCCCTGATTACTGATACGGTGGTGGAGGGCGCTCGCGATGGGCGCTCCGTGGCCGAACTGATGGAGGCGGGGGCGCATGTTGTCACTGCCGATCAGGTGATGGAGGGGGTGGCCGAGATGATCCATGACGTTCAGGTCGAGGCCACTTTCCCCGATGGCACCAAGCTCGTGACCGTGCATCACCCGATCCGCGGCGCAGCCTCCACGGATGTGCCCGGCGAGGTCATGACCCAGGATGGCGAGATCGTCTTCAATGAGGGCGCGGAGCGAACCGTGCTGACGGTGGCGAACACAGGCGACCGCCCCATCCAGGTCGGAAGCCACTACCATTTCTTCGAGACCAATCCGGCCTTGTCCTTCGACCGCGAGAAGGCACGCGGCATGCGCCTTGATATCGCGCCCGGCACGGCGGTGCGATTCGAGCCCGGCTCCACGCGCGAGGTCGTTCTGATCCCGCTATCAGGCAAGCGTGAGGTCTATGGTTTCCGCCAAAGCGTGATGGGTGCACTCTGATGGCGAATGGAAGAAGGCCTGCCTCGCTTCCACGTGCTGCCTATGCCGACATGTTCGGCCCTACCAAGGGTGACAGGATCAGGCTCGCCGACACCTCGCTTATCATCGAGGTCGAAAAAGACTTCACGACCTATGGTGAGGAGGTGAAGTTCGGCGGCGGCAAGGTTATTCGCGACGGGATGGGGCAGGGACAGGCGACCCGTGCCGAGGGCTCGGTCGACACCGTCATCACCAATGCGGTCATTCTCGATCATTGGGGCATCGTGAAGGGCGATATCGGCATTAAGGGAGGGCGGATCACCGGGATCGGCAAGGCCGGCAATCCGGACGTCCAGCCCAATGTCGACATCATCATCGGTCCGGGCACGGAGATCATCGCCGGCGAGGGCAAGATCGTCACGGCAGGCGGCTTCGACTCCCATATCCATTTCATCTGCCCGCAGCAGATCGAAGAGGCGCTGATGTCGGGTATCACCACGATGCTCGGCGGCGGCACGGGGCCTGCCACCGGCACCTTCGCCACTACCTGCACGCCGGGACCATGGCATATCGCCCGCATGATCGAAGCGGCGGACGCATTTCCCATGAATCTCGCCTTCACCGGCAAGGGCAATGCCTCACGGCCTGGTGCCTTGGAAGAGATGATTGAAGCCGGAGCCTGCGCCCTGAAACTGCACGAGGATTGGGGCACCACGCCTGCGGCCATCGATTGCTGCCTGTCGGTAGCGGATGCCTACGACGTGCAGGTGATGATCCACACCGACACCCTAAACGAGTCTGGCTTCGTGGAGGATACAATTGCCGCCTTCAAGGGACGCACGATCCACGCCTTCCACACGGAAGGGGCGGGCGGCGGGCATGCACCGGACATCATCAAGGTGGCAGGACTTCCCAACGTGCTGCCATCTTCTACCAACCCGACGCGGCCCTACACGGTGAACACCATCGACGAGCATCTCGACATGCTCATGGTCTGCCACCATCTCGACCCGTCGATCCCCGAGGATCTGGCCTTCGCGGAGAGCCGCATCCGCAAGGAGACCATCGCGGCCGAGGACATTCTCCACGATCTCGGTGCGCTCTCGATGATGTCCTCCGACAGCCAGGCCATGGGACGCGTGGGCGAGGTCATCATCCGCACTTGGCAGACCGCGCACAAGATGAAGGTGCAGCGGGGTCCACTGCCCAGCGAGACCGGCGACAACGACAACCTGCGCGTCCGGCGCTATGTGGCGAAGTACACGATCAACCCGGCCATCGCTCACGGCGTGTCCCGGCATATCGGCTCCATTGAGGCTGGGAAGCTAGCGGATCTTGTGGTCTGGACGCCGGCCTTCTTCGGCGTGAAGCCCGATCTCGTCATCAAGGGCGGGGCCATCGCGGCGGCCCTCATGGGCGATCCGAACGCATCGATTCCGACTCCACAGCCGGTGCATTATCGCCCGATGTTCGGAGCCTATGGCCGGGCGCTGGCGACCACCTCGCTCACCTTCGTGTCCAACGCGGCCGTCGAGAACGGTCTGGCCGGTCGGCTTGGGATCCAGAAGCAACTCGTCGCCGTTGAGAATGTTCGCGGGGGCATCGGCAAGAAGGACATGGTGCTCAACGACGCCACGCCCGTCATCGAGGTCGATCCTGAAACCTACGACGTTCGCGCCGACGGCGAACTGCTGGTCTGCGAACCCGCCACGGTCCTTCCCATGGCCCAACGCTATTTTCTGTTCTGAACATGATCCGCGCCACGTCCATCATCCCCCGTGAATCGGTCGAGCACGACCGCATCATCGATATCATCACCCTCGACCATTGCGACCGCCACCGCCGCCGGATCGTGCTGAATGCCGATGGCGGCACGGCTTTCCTGCTCGATCTCGACAAGGCCGACGTACTGGAAGATGGGGACGCCATCCGTCTCGACACAGGCTGGCTGGTGGAGGTGAGGGCAGCGCCTGAGAGGTTGATCAAGGTCTCGACCGACGAGGCCCTCGATCTTCTCACTCTGGCCTGGCACATCGGCAACCGGCATGTGCCCGCGGAGATCACGAAGGGAGCGATTTACATCGCCTACGATCACGTGCTGCTCGATATGCTTGAAGGCCTGGGAGCCAGAACCGAGATCGTTGAGCGGCCATTCCGCCCGGTTCGGGGAGCCTACCATCAACACAAGCACAGCGGGCATTCAGGCCACCATCACGGACACGGCCATGGATGATGCAACCCCACTGCAGGCGACCGAGACGGGTCAAGGCTTTCTGCCACTCTTCGCGTGGCTCTCTCCTTCCTACCCTGTCGGGTGCTACGCATATTCCCATACGCTCGAATGGGCGGTCGAAGCCGGAGACGTGGTGGGCGAGGAAACGCTCATTGCATGGGTGAGGGATCAGATGACGCTCGGCTTTGGCCGCAACGATGCGATCCTGCTGAACCATGCCTACCGGACGGTGGAGGTCGGGGATGGGGCTGCTCTCGCGATTGTCAACGAGTTGGCCCTTGCGCTCTCACCATCCGCCGAGTTGTTCCTTGAGACGAGCCAGCAGGGGCGCAGCTTCCTCGACGCAACGCTGGCCGCCTGGCCCGCGCCGGGTCTGCCTGCGCTGCAAGGCGAGGTGGCATTCCCCGTCGCCATCGGAATGGCGGCCGCAGCGCACGGAGTTCCTCTGCCGCTCACCCTAAGCGCCTATCTCTTCGGGCTCGTTCAAACGCTCGTCTCCGCAGCCATTCGCCTCGCGCCAATCGGCCAGACAGCCGGCATCCGTGTCTGCGCAGCCTTGGCCAGGACTGTGCAGGAGGTCGCACAGGAGGCCATAGGCTTGTCGCTGGAAGACATCGGCGGCGCGACATTCCGGGCCGATCTCGGCTCCTTCCATCATGAAAACCAATATACGAGGCTTTTCCGGTCATGAAATCCCACACAGGACCTCTTCGCGTCGGCATCGGCGGGCCGGTCGGCTCCGGCAAGACCGCCCTGATGGAAGCTCTCTGCAAGATCTTCCGCGACCGCTATGACATCTGTGCCATCACCAATGACATCTACACGAAGGAGGATGCTCGCCTCCTGACGGTCGCAGGTGCTCTTCCGGTGGAACGCATCATGGGCGTGGAAACGGGCGGCTGCCCGCATACGGCTATCCGGGAGGACGCTTCGATCAACCTAGCCGCCATCGCGACCATGCGTAAACGCTTCCCGGCGCTCGACATCGTGCTGGTGGAGTCTGGGGGGGACAATCTGGCGGCGACCTTCTCGCCCGAGCTCGCAGATCTCACGATCTATGTCATCGATGTCGCAGGCGGCGAGAAGATCCCTCGCAAGGGCGGTCCCGGCATCACCCGTTCAGATCTTCTGGTAGTGAACAAGATCGATCTTGCGCCCTACGTGGGCGCGGATCTCGGCATCATGGAGGAGGACACGAAGCGCATGCGGGGCCAGCGCCCGTATGTCTTCAGCAACATCCGTGCGGGTGTCGGCGTCAACGCCGTCGCGCAATTCATCGAACGAGCCGGTGGCCTCGCCGCGGCTGCCTGACAGGAGTATCCTATGAAATTGAAGCATTCCCTTCTTGTTGTTCCCATGATGGTGGCGGCCATGCCTACCCTTGCCCATACGGGCAGCCATGCCGCTCCCGGTCTGGTCGACGGTTTTGCGCATCCCTTCGGCGGTCTTGACCACACGCTGGCGATGGTAGCGGTCGGCCTCTTCGCCGCTGTGCTCGGGGGACGGGCTCTCTGGTCCCTTCCGGCGAGCTTCGTCTCCATCATGCTCCTCGGCGGCGTCATGGGCCTTGTGGGCATTGAAATTCCTGCTGTCGAGACGGGCATTGCCCTTTCAGTGGTTATCCTCGGCGCAGTTTTGGCCGCCGGGATCCGCTGTCTCGTCTCCATAGCTGTGACGTTCAGCGGAATCTTTGCCATCTTCCACGGCTATTCCCATGGAATGGAGATGCCGCCGGAGGCCGCAGCAGCCCTTTATAGTCTCGGCTTTGTCTCGTCGACCGCCCTTCTGCACGGGATGGGCCTCGCAATAGGCATCGTCCTGGGAAATCGTAAGACAATCCATCGCTTGGCAGGTGCGGGCATCAGCCTTGCAGGGGTTGTTCTGTCGCTGAGTTGACGGTGGCGATTAGAGGCGCGGGTATTTCATACCTGTCACTGCCAATCAGCACAGATTATGTGAGAAGACCCAACGTAGAGGTGCAGCTCTGCGTCGGAAAGTCAGCTGCTATCAAAATGAGATCTTAGCCGTAGGGTAGCAATTCTCATGTAGCCAGACTTTCCTCAAGGTAGGCGAATATACTTCTTGAGCCATCACAACCTCCTATGGAGAGATAGACCATCCTCCGATCCCAGGTCTGCGCCGGAGAGCTCATAACGAATTCGGCGATCTTGCAGGTTGGTATGCATAGCTGAGGTTGAGAACCTGCTCCATAAAGTGGTCGAGCGGCAGGGGGAGAGTTCGCAAAGGTTCAGACGAATAGTTATTCGCTAGACCGAAACGATCGTCCTAGGCCGAAGATTGGCCAAGGACGATCCAGGTGTTCATGACGGCGTCGGCCTATTTCAACATGGACGTGACGTTATCTTTGGTCACCCGGTCAATGCCGGCATAGACGATGTCTTGGACCTTTTCGCCCTTTTTGAGTTGCAGAAGGATATCCATAGCCTTCTCGCCCATTTCATAAGGCCGCTGACCAACGAGAGCGTTCGCATAGCCATCGCGCAACAGTTCGAGCTGCACCTTCAAGGTATCTGCTACCACGAGGGTGAACTTGCCTTGATCCATCGCGCTCTTGTTCTTGTTCACGAAGCTCTTGTACGCTTCGGGAACGAACATCGGCCAGCCGCCAACTGGCACGATGGCGGCGAGATCCGGATTAGCGGTCTTCAGGTCCTGCATCTGCTGCACGGCGAGAGCCAGATCATCGTTGCAGTACGTGGGCGAGCCGGACGTTTCCGTCCATTTGGAGCCTTTCAGCGCATCCCGAACACCCTCAACGCGTTCCTTCAGGTTGGCAGCGGCAGGGCCGCCGGACACCATGGCATATTTGCCGCCTTCCGGCCGCAGCCTCAGAAGCTCCTCGCCGAGCGCGCGTCCCATGGCTCGATTATCGGTGCCCACATGAGCCTGGCGTGCTGAATTGGGAGCATCTGCGTCGAACGTGATGACCGGAATTCCCGCATCGCGTGCCGCCTTGATCACGCGCACAGCCGCGGCTGCGTCAGAGACGGAGATGGCGATGCCATCGACCTTCTGACTAATCAGGTCCTGGATGATCTGGGCTTGGCTGGCCGGTTCATGTTCGACAGGACCCTTGTAGATGCATTCGATGTTGCCGAGTTCCTTCGCCCGCTTCATGCACCCATCACGGGACAGATCGAAGTAGGGGTTGTTCATCGCTTTCGGCACGATGGCGAACTTGTAGGTCTGCTGGGCCGCTGCGGGAACCGTCAGTGCCGCTGCAGCAACCGCAGCTAGGATCAGGCGCTTCATCATGTCTTCCTCTCCTGGGTGATTATGGCCCCATGGTTAGGGTCTTATGACCGGATTCTTTCGTCCGGCAGATAGACGCTGCCTCTGAAGGCAGCGTCTAAGATGACATTCGCAAGGTGCGCAGGCGGTCGACCAGAACCGCTAGAATGATGATCGCGCCGACGAGTACGATCTGCCAATAGGCGTTGATACCGGCGAGAACCAGACCGTTGCGGATGACCTCGATGAGAAGAGCCCCAATTACGGCTCCGGCCGGGCCGCCGATGCCGCCATTAAGATTTGCGCCGCCGATGACGGCAGCCGCGATGATGGTCAACTCGTAGCCTGTCGCCAGATTGGCCGGAGCCGAGCCAAGCCATCCTACCATCAGGATACCGGCAAAGCCCGCGGAGAGGGCGGACAAGACATAAACAGCAATCTTCACCCGCTCGACAGCGATACCGGTGAGGGCCGCGGCCTTTTCGTTGCCGCCTAGGGCGAAAACATGCCGCCCGAACGCCGTGTGATGAAGAACGACACCGATGATGATTGCAAGGACGAGGAGATAGACGATGGCCACCGGCACGCCGGCGATGTTGCCATCGGTGATGCCGTAGAAGAGATCGACATCCGGCCCGGTCGGAGCTTGCCCCCGTCCTTCGGTGACCGCATAGGCAAGGCCACGCACAATGGAGAGCATACCTAATGTCGTGACAAAGGGTGAGAGGCCGATCCTGGCGATCAGTAGCCCGTTGGCAAAGCCAATAAGCAGGGCGACGCCGAGACCGGCACCTAGCGACACCAGCATGCCGGCGATGGGAACGCTGTCGAATGCGGTGCCGCTCACGGTCTGCATGACGATGGCACAAGTAATAGCCGACAGCGCCATAGTGGAGCCTACGGATAGATCGATGCCGCCAGTGACGATCACGAGCGTGACGCCGAGAGTCACGATGCCTACGAAAGAGAAGTTCTTTGCCACGTTGGCTAGGTTGCCTGGGCTGAGAAAGGCTGAACTCAGGAAGGACATTACGATCATGATCGCAATGAGGGCAGCCGCGACATAGGCAGTCTGGCTCGCGAAGAAGCCACGCCGCCACCAGCGGGTTCGCCCCACATTCGAGAAATCGCTTGTCTCAGAGCCGGTTGGCGGGGAGAGTTCGTTCATCATGCCGCTTCCTTGGCGCCCGTAATCAGGGCGGTGACTTCCTCCGGGCTCGAATGGCCGATCAGCTTGTCAGCGACCTTAGTTCCGCGTCGCATGACGATCACTCGTTCACAGACCGAGAACACATCAGGCATGCGGTGCGAGATTAGGATGACGGCAATCCCCGCGTCGCGCAGGCGGCGGATGAGATCGAGGACCTCGGCTACTTGGCGGACGGAAATAGCCGCTGTCGGCTCGTCCATGAGAATAAGCTTGGCCTTGGCGAGTCTCGTCCGTGCGATCGCGACGGCCTGCCGCTGGCCGCCCGACATAGCGCGGACGACGTCATCGGGGCGGGTCTCGGATTTCAATTCGCGAAACAGGTCTGCCGTCCGCAGGTTCATGGCAGAATGATCGAGGAAAGAGAAAGGGCCTACCTTGCGCTTGAGCTCTCGTCCGAGGAATACATTGGCCGCCGCCGTTAGATTATCGGCGAGGGCCAGATCCTGGTAGACTACCTCAATGCCCACGGAACGGGCATCAATGGGCTTCGTGAAGTGAACCTCCCGATCCTCGAACAGGATCCTGCCATGGGAGGGGGGGAAGTTGCCTGCGATAATCTTCACCAGGGTTGATTTGCCGGCGCCATTGTCACCCATGAGGCCAACGACCTCGCCAGGCTTGATCGTGAGGTTGACTTGGGAAAGAGCCCGAATGGCGCCGAATTCCTTCCCGACGTCCTGCAGAACGAGGAGCGACAAGCTTCCTTCCTCCCTGTTACTCCAGCGTTTGAGCCTGGGTGGCATCTTCGATGCCGTCACTGATCAAAACACGAGTCCCAGTGCAAAGTCACCTGCTACTTCCGTTGCTGCAATGCAGCAACTGATCAGACTTGGAACCGACGTCCCTTCCTGAACCTATCGGGGAGCGTATATGCGCGCTGGGGAGACGAGAATTGATCTAGTCCGCCAAGCAACACGTCTGCACCGGGAACTACCTGGCAGCGATTTCATCAGCCTTCCCGGCCTCCGGCCCATGACTCATCACCTCGATCCGGATGCTGTAGCCAAGGCCATCCAGAATACGGTGCGGCGGTCCAGTCCTATGCCAGCCTTATGACCCTGTGGGATTGCGGCCAGACGATGCCGGAACATGAAGCGGCGTGTGCAAGACGAAGCCCTCGACCACACAGGTCGCGCAATGTCAACGAGCACGCTCGGCAGCGGCACTATCAGCCGCGAAATACATCTGTCGTATCAGCGTGCCCCTAAAACGTCGCGCAGTGTCCGTGTTTGGGTGCATCGCGATTGTCCTGATGACGGGAAAACGCATTTGCATCTAATCCCGGACTCCTTCTTTGGTCGACTTCCACGAGGTGGTCCGGTGTCCAGGCTGTAGGATGACAGCTTGCGGGCCTTCAATGCATAACCGCATTGAGTGTGACATGAACGGGCGAGGCCGCCGCCAACTGTGTGCTACCCCGCGCGACTAGCCAGCCATCCGCACGCTCCAGGCGCGCAACGATCTGCAGCGTCGGCGAAGTACTCGCACTTGCCGGTGGGGACAAAGAAAAGGCTATCGCCTTGATCCTGCCATCGCTTTCGATGCGCGTTGTAGTGATGCGCCGTCGCGTATTGTCCTGGATTGCAGAATCCTCAAGATGAATTACAAGATAACCTTCCGGGATAAGCGCGCCTCCCTCGAACGTGACGGAACCGCGAATATCTACCGATTGTGCAGCGCCTGGTCCTATGGCCGCAGCGACAGCCGCAACTCCGGCGGTCAATAGTACTGTTCGACGGTCGGCTAGGCGCTTCATCTCACACTCTCCATGACCGTCCCGCAAGGCTCGTGCTGTTGCGGCGTTGCCGCTCAGATCGTGTTGCTCAGTCATAGCCAACTGCAACTAGAATAATAGGTGGGGCGCTCGAAGGCGCCCCACCTGAGGTCGAGTTAGATGATAATGAAGTCGGCGGCTGATACGTTCAGATTTTTGCTAAGCCGCGCAAACTGAATTGCTGCAGATTGTCCATTGCCGTCGGCGTCATAGAACAAGGCGCCGCTATCGGTATCGTAGATGATACGGTCGTTGACGTCATGAGCGACGCCCGCCGTACTCTTGTGGAATGCGCTTAAGTCGAGAGCGCCATCGCCACCCACACTGGTAAAGATGAGGTTGTCCAGCAGGATCTGGTCGTCGGTGACCTTGAAATCCTTGATCCAGTCGACATTGCCACTCCCAAGTGCCGTCGAGAAGCGGAACGAATCCTCTCCCGAGCCGCCGGTGAGCGTATCGGCTGCCAGACCACCATCGAGCAGATCGCTGCCGTCTCCGCCAGTGAGCCTGTCGGATCCCGCAACCCCTGGCTGAGCCGGCGCAGGTGGAAACTCGACCGACACGTTCAACTCATATGTAGAGCCCTGAGGCACAGCTTCCGCCCAGCCATCGCCCGGAGCCGAATCTGACCAGCTACCTTCCAGGATGTAGTAGGTTCCGGTCTCTTGGACAACGAATACCGTGCTTGAATCCCGGTTGCTATTCGAGCCAGGGTCGCCGCCGCCATCATCGTTCTGAGCGACGATATTGCCATTGCTGTCGAGCAGCCTGACCCAACTGTCATGGACATCCGGATCAGCGATGCCGTCAATGTCGATCGTGATGACCGTACCGGCCGCCAGATTGACCTTGTAATACCCACCCTTGCCGTTTCCGGTGGCATTGACGGTCGTATGAAGGACCGTCGTCGAATCAAAGATCTCGGGATCGCTGGCCAGGGAGAAGTTGTTGGAGATGTCGAACGCGGCTGCGATCGAGTTGTTCTCCGCTTCTGGTCCCAAGGTGGTGTAGCCGGTTCCCATACCCGGACGTGGCGGCGCGTCACCCTGATAGTCAAAATCACCGAGCAGGGTGTCATCGCCGCGGCCGCCGTCTATGATGTCGTTGCCGCCCTGGCCGGTCAATACATTGGCCGCGTTGTTGCCGGTCAGTCTGTCATTAAATCCTGAACCTGCAAGATTCTCGATGGAGACATATTTATCTCCGCCGGATTTTCCTCCAACGAGGGTAAGCCTGACGCCACTCGTAGCGTTGGAATAGTCCGCCGTGTCTCTGCCGGCGCCGCCGTTCAGCCTGTCGGCACCGCCGCCGCCGGTTAGCGTGTCATCGCCAGCGCCGCCGGAGAGGTCATTGGCCCGGACAGTACCGATGAGATGGTCATCGTTGGATGAACCGACGGCATTTTCAAAGTCGACGAGTATATCATGCCGGATGGTTGTGCCTCGGCCGACGATTTGCACCGGACCATCACCGTCGCCACCGATGGCGGTGCCGCTAGCAAGATCGATCGTTACGCCGCCAGTGCTGCCCGTGTAGGCGACCGTGTCGGTGCCAGACCCACCATCCAGATAGTCTTGACCAGCGCCGCCGATGATTGTGTCGTTGCCGGCTTCTCCATACAGGATGTCGCCATCGTTGCCGCCATCCAGGATGTCATTGCCGCCCCCGCCATTGAAATAATCTCCGCCACCGCGGCCCCAGAAGTGATTTGCGGCGGACGTGCCGATGAAGCGGTCGATGCGGTCATCGGAGCCAATCAGGTTTTCGATGCTGTAGAAACTGTCACCAGAGCCGGTGCCGCCGCTGGCGACATTCGTGGCAAGGTTGACGAGCAGTTGGAAAGGGCTCTCCTTGCTATAATCGACTGTGTCGACGCCCGCGCCACCCCTGAAGATATCTACTCCGTCCTGGCCGCTCAGAGTATCGTTGCCGTCACCACCGTCGAGCATGTCATTGCCCTGGCCGCCGAGAATGATGTCGTTCCCGCCTCCGCCGTAGAGCGCGTCGTTGCCATCATCGCTTTCGGTCTTGTCTTCAAGGTCCTCAACATCGATCGTATTGTTGATGTCTCGGCTGGCGAGCGAGTCGCGGCCGCCGATGATCAGGTCATCACCCCCTTGACCAAAGACCGTGTCGTCGCCCGCGCCGCCGTCGAGAGTATTGTCTCCGTTGTCGCCGAAAGTGATGCTGGTCAGCGTGTTGTCGCCGCCGGTGGGTGGGGTCTCGCCGCCACCGTCAGGCTGGGTCGGCGATATATCTGCGTAGATGATGTTTTCGACGTTTGCGATTTTCCTGATTCTCAAGTTCCTGGCTAGGAGGATGACCGTGTCGTTGCCGCCGTTGAGTTCCTCCCGAACAATATCGTCCAATGAATCGACGAAATAGATATCGTCGCCGCCGTTGCCAGCCATACGGTCACCGCCGCCGCGGCCATCCAGAGTGTTGGCGCCGTCGTTGCCGATCAGGATGTCATCATATCTGCTGCCGATGCCGTTCTCGATGAAATAGTCGGTTCCGTCGGTGTTGTGTCCGGCGAAGATTGACACATTGTTGGTATGACCGTTGACGCTAGAGAACTGACCGGCACGCAAGTCAAGGATCGTACCCGCAGTTGAGCCGGAGAAGTTTATCGTGTCTGTCCCGCCGGTATCATGAATCGCAAAGCCGATGTCGTGCTGCATGCCCGAGGAGGTCAGCTGGTAGCCATACTGCGTACTGCCGAAGCCGTAGATATTGTCACCTGTGTTAAGGTCGATTTGCTGATAGGTGCGCACTCCATTTGCATCGACGGTTGAGAAGTAGCGGCGGATGATGACCTCGATGTCGGCCGTAAGCGGCGTCGCCGCGGACCAGCGGCTGGTTTCGCCGACATCGATCCCATCGAAATAGGACATGACGCTGTATTGCTGGCGATCATAAGTCCAGGTCGCATTGTTCAGATAGTTGATCTGTACGCCGCCGGGACCGCTGTAGTTGTAGAGACCGGGATGGTTCAGGCCGAACTCGTGGCCGAACTCATGGATGAAGGAATCGAAGACATAACCGCCGATATCGGTCTTATTGGGCTCTGTATCGTGAAAACGCTGACCGATGCTGACATAACGATTGCTTGAATAGGCGCTCCCATCGTCCTCTTCCCCTAATTCGGGGCTGACAACCTCCATCCAGTCCGTTGCGCTATTGAACGGCGCGTTATCAACGATTTCGAATTTCAGCGGGGTGACAGACGACCACATCTGCAACGCACCGATAGCGGCTGCCTTGTAGTCGGGGTGATCGTTGAGATCATAAACGTAGATTCTCAGCGTTCCCGCAGCGATTTCAGGCGTCAGGCTGCGGCGCAATGCCCCAAGATAATTGAGGAAGGATTCATAATCCTCGCTCTTGCCATAGGGGTTTTCCGGCGTCTGATCGTTGATCCACCATTGATCGCTGGTCTGACTGGGATTCGGCATCGTAGGATTGCTCTCTCACGACTGTGCGCAGGTTCCGGCTGTGCCGTTCTGCAGCTACAAACTTTCCCTCAGGCATGGCCTGCACCTGCCCGTCAGCGCATTCGCGCTCCCAGATAATCTGGGCGGCACCTTTGGTTTGTCTACCCCCGAAGGGGTACCTTTTAATTGTGCGGGGATAGCTCAACACAGACTCATGGCGCTTGCACATCCAACCTACGTTCGGCGAAAAGGTCGTGAGCTATCGAGTAAGTGACTGATCCAAAATACTTACAGCATAGGCTTAGCCGTTAGGATTGGACCATGGCGGGATCAGTCGCCAAGTCTCCGAAACCTGGTTCAACGTGCTGCGAATTGGGCACCGACCTTGAGTGTTAGCTTAGGATTCGCATTTCGACATTGTCGGAGCTGCTCTGGCGATCGAAGAACACATCACAGTGCTTCAAGTCAGGTGCACTCGCCATCTCATGTTCCATACCACAGGTATTTATTCAAGAAACTCTGTTACTAATCCGGAGTTTGCCGCGGGAGCATCGACTGCATAGTGCCACACATGGCGAGGAGCAGATTAACGACGATGCACAGTGTTCCAGGACCGTCAGCTTGCTCCCGGCGCTGACTGAGTTCGGTTATGTACATAGATGCTCAAAGGCCCTTTGCAGTAGAGGGCTCTCCCGCTACGCTCTTGAGTGAATACGAGGAGTGGGGCGTTTGATGAGCGGATACGGAGATACCTACTACGCCCGGACACTCGCTGACGTGACGAAACGGCCATCTCTCAAGGGAGTATTGACCGCCGATGTCGCCGTCGTCGGTGGTGGACTTGCAGGTCTTACGGCGGCACTCGATCTGGCGCGGGCGGGTCGCTCCGTGGTGATCCTTGAGGCTGAAAAGGTCGGCTGGGGGGCTTCCGGACGGAACGGGGGCTTCGTCGGACCCGGATACGCGACAGGTCACGCCGACATAACCCGCAGTGTCGGAGTTGAGCGGGCGCGGGTCTTGCACCGTCTTTCGATCGAGGGCGCCCGAATTGTCGAGGAGAACATCGACAGCCTTGCCGTGGATGACAACAAGCGGGTCTACGGCAAGATGAGCGTGCTCCGGTATCATGATCCGGATAGTCTCGAGAGGCATTGCGAGATGATGGAGAGGGAATTCGACTATCGCCTCGAAGTGATGCCCACCGATGCCGTGCGATCCTTGCTTCTGTCGGCAAAGTACCACCAAGCGCTTTACGATCCAGCGAGTTTTCACTTCCACCCTCTCAACTATGCCCGATCTCTGGCAAAGGCCATCGAGGTGGTGGGCGGGCGCATCTTCGAACAATCCCGCGTCACAGGATGCGATCTCGACCGGACGGAGAAAATCGTCAGGACATCGCGCGGTGAAGTGCGCGCGCGTGATGTGGTCCTAGCCGGGGGAGGGTATACGGACGATCTGGTGCCCCGCTTGCGCCGCAGCATCCTGCCGATTGCGACTTACGTGCTGCTGACGGAGCCTGCACCCGAGAAGCTGGTGGAGGCGGTGCGCACGCCGATGGCGATCAGTGACAACCGACGTGCGGGGGACTACTACCGCCTCGTCGACGATGGGCGGCGCCTTCTCTGGGGAGGACGGATCACGACGCGCACGACCGAGCCTCGTCGCCTTGCGGGGATGATGCAGAAGACGATGGTGTCCACCTACCCACAGCTTGAGGGCGTGCGCGTGGAAACGGCATGGTCGGGCCTGATGGCTTATGCCCGCCACCTGATGCCTCTCATCGGACAGCTTCAGCCGGGAGTCTGGTACGTCTTCGGCTTCGGCGGACGCGGCTTGAACACGACAGCCATTGGAGGGCGCGTGATCGCAGAGGGGATCCTCGGATCGAGCGACCGCTACCGGCTCTATGAGCCCTTCAGCCTCACCTGGAACGGAGGGACTTTCGGCGTTGCCGCGGCGCAGCTCACCTACTGGACCTACCAAGCCATGGATTTCGCCAAGGAGCGTCGTGCGGCCCGAGTTGCCTGAAGCGGATCTCTGGCCAGATTACCCTAATCGTGCCCGAGACGCATGCGACGCTCCAGAAACCGGCTATAGGCTCCCATTCCATAGGAGAACACCAGGAACACCGCAGCCGCGAAAACGTAGCCTTCCAGCATGGCAATACCCACCCAGTTGGGATCCGTCATCGCCGTGCGAACAGTGGAGAGAAAATCAAGAAGGCCGATGATCGTGACGAGTGTCGTATCCTGAAAGAAGCCAATGGAGATGTTCACCAGCGGCGGGATAGCAATTTTCAATGCCTGAGGGAGAACCACGAGACGCATGGCCTGCCAGTAGTGCAGGCCCATGGCACTGGCGGCCTCGTGCTGGCCTCGCGGAATTGCCTGCAGCCCCCCGCGGACTGCCTCTGCGATATAGGCCGCTGCGAATATGATGATCGCGATCTGAGCCCGGAGCAACTTGTCCACCGTGATCCCGCTCGGCATGAAGAGCGGAAGCATGACGGAAGCCATGAACAGGATGCTGATGAGAGGAACGCCCCGGATAACCTCGATGAATACAATGGCGATCACACGAATGGCTGGGAGCTTCGAGGAGCGCGCCAGGGCCAGCACCAAGCCCAGAGGAAAACCGAGCGCAAGCCCGATGGCGGTGAGCAGGAAGGAGAGGGGCAGGCCGCTCCACTGCGTCGTTGGAACATAGCTGAGACCGAAGACGCCGCCCCAGAGCAGGATTGCCGTTGCCACGATCGTGAAACCCCAAAGAACGAGGAGCTTCCTCGTCCAAAAGCGTGGGATCATTGTGATGACCATCGCACCCAGGAAGAGGATCATTGCGAGCGAAACGCGCCAGTGCTCATCGTAAGGGTAGACACCGAAGATCATAAAGCGAAGCTTGGCTTCGTAGTAAGGCCAGCAGGCGCCTTGCCCCAACCTGCAGGCCTGAGCTCCTCCCTCGGTTACGGCCCGAGTCACAAGCCAGCCGTAAGCCCCTTTAGCACCGAGCCACAGGACCCACAGGCAGATTGCCGTGATCACCGCATTGATCGGGGTCCCGATGAGGGGCTTGAGCGTGCGGTGAAACAGACGGCGTTCCACACCCGGTTCACGCTGAACCGGCATCTTCAATTGCGCTTCGGCAATGTCAGTTGCAGTCGTCATAGCCTAGCGCTCCTTCAGCGCGACGCGGCTGTTGTACCAGTTCATGAACAGGGAGATCGCAATCGAGAGGCCAAGATAGACCAGCATGAAGATCGCAATACCCTCGATCGCCTGACCTGTCTGGTTCATAGTCGTGTTCGACACCATCACGAGATCCGGGTACCCGATCGCAATTGCGAGCGACGAGTTCTTGAAGAGGCTTAAGTAACTGCTGGTGAGCGGGGGGATAATGACCCGCAGCGCCTGGGGTAGAACGACGAGCCGCATGGTCAGGCCGTCTCTGAGGCCTAGTGCGCGCGACGCCTCCCATTGGCCCTTGCGCACCGACAGGATGCCGCTCCGCACGATCTCGG
>JAESFL010000704.1_pt1 | contig 19413 bp, 18 predicted proteins | sample 9269401 | NCBI WGS metagenome assembly JAESFL01 (sample SAMN14506025, study PRJNA617098) | algae metagenome | isolation source: Gloeocapsa sp. UFS-A4-WI-NPMV-4B04 and co-occurring heterotrophs from desert... | place: USA: Utah | collected 2006-10-01 | reverse complement strand
CGCGCGGACAATCCGCTGGCGCAGGTCCTGAGACATCGGGGCCGTCATGGTGAGGTCCTGGGCTCTCACCCCCACAGCCTTGGAATCAGATCACCCGATTCCACGCAACTCCTAACCGCTCTAGTCCGACGGCTACAACGTTTTCATCTATGACGTAATCTACCTCCAGGGATTGGACGAAGTCCTGTCGATGGAGGACGTCAATCTCTGGACCACTGTCGACTATCTCGACGACATCGCCTGGCTGGTCAATCTGAATACCGGCAACGACACGTTCTACGGCAACGACTTCGACGACATCATCAAGGCCGGAGCCGGTAACGATGCCGTTTTCGGTTATGGCGGCGACGACGACCTTTTCGGCGGCAGCGGCAACGATCGCTTGAGCGGCGGGGCGGATTCGGACTTCCTCGTGGGCGGCTTCGGCAAGGACATCCTCAGAGGCGGGGAAGGCTTCGACTTCTTCGATTTCAATTCGCGCAAGGAAAGCGTGGTCGGCGCCAACCGGGATTCGATCGTGGATTTCGCGCGAGGGCACGACCGTCTCGATCTCAGAACGATCGATGCCGACATCGACGGAACGGCCGGCAACCAGGCCTTCAAGTGGATCGGGACGAAGGCCTTCACGGGCGTCGACGGTCAGCTTCGCATGTCCGGCTGCATCCTTCAGGGCGACGTCAACGGCGACAGGAAGGCCGATTTCGAGATCAAGATCAACGTCCAGCTCTATTCCTCGGACATTCTCCTCTAGGACCGCTTTCACACGGGTAGAAAGCTCTCTCGTTCCGACGCGGTCGGATCGGCAGTCGAGTCGAAGCCGCCTCGCCGAGATCGACGGTCGAGAACATGCCTTCGGCGGCCGCCCGATGGCGGCCGCCGCACAAGGACGCGGGGACCGCGTCGCGACATCCTTGACGGCGATCGCACCGCGCTTGTTGCGCTCGAGATCCGTCACGGCTTCCCTCCCGAGATTCGGAAGGTCGAGCCCGTCGACCATCCCATCCCGAGCGTAAGCTCGGCTGATGCGGCCTCTTACCCCGTGGTAGAGGCAGAACTGAACGGGATCGAAGCTCGGGCGTTGACCCTCAAGGTCAAGTTTGCCGAGGTTTCGTTTGCGTTTTGGTCGGTTCCCGCCGGGCAGGGCGCACGCGCGAGGGAGTCTGGAACCGCCATGGACGCCGAAAGGCCTGAAGCCGCCAAGCGCCGGGAACCCGCGCCGGCCACGACGGGCGTCGAGCGCGAGGCGCGGCTCGGAGCCTCCAATCCGGATCCAAGCGGGATCGCCCGAGAGGCGGACAATGCCGGGGAGGCCGCCGCGAGGCGCATGTCGGCGCCGGCGGAGTCCAATGTGCTCGCCGACCTCTACCTCCTGTTCCGGGAGATGCTCCGCGGGCGCAAGGGCATCCCGATCCTGCGGATCGGAATCGCGATCGTGGTCGTTCTCGTGGCCAACATGTTCGGCCAGGTGCGCCTCAACCAGTGGAACGGCGCCTTCTTCGACGCCATCGAGAAACGCAACACCGATGCCTTCCAATGGCAGCTCGTCGTTTTCCTCGGCATCATCGCGGTGCTGCTCGTGCTCGTGGTCGGGCAGACCTGGCTGCAGGAGCGCTTCAAGATCCGCCTGCGCGAGCGCCTGACCCACATCCTGCTCGATTCCTGGTTGAAGCCGACGCGGGCCTACCAGCTCGGCCTCGTCGGCCAGGCTGCGGGACAGCCCGACCAGCGCATGCAGGAGGATTGCCGCCTCTTCTCGGAGCTCACCACGGAGCTCGGCGTCGGCATGCTCAACGCGGCCCTCCTGCTCGTGAGCTTCATCGGCGTGCTCTGGGGCCTCTCCTCCAACGCGAGCTTCGTGATCGGCGGCCGTGAGGTCACGATTCCGGGCTACATGGTCTGGGTCGCGATCGGCTATGCGGGCCTCGGCACCGGACTGACCTGGCTCGTGGGCCGCCCGCTCATCCGCCTCAACACGGAGCGTTACGCCCGCGAGGCGGAGCTCCGCTTCGCGCTGGTGCGCGTGAACGAGAGCGCCGAGAGCGTGGCGCTCTATTGCGGCGAGACCGACGAGCGCCGCAACATCGAAGGCTTCGTCCAGGCCGTCATGAAGGCGACGCGGCGGCTCTCGGGGGCGCTCGCGCGGCTCACCTGGATCACGTCCTCCTACGGCTGGCTCGCCATCGTGGTGCCGATTATCGCGGCGGCGCCCGGCTATCTCTCCGGCAAGCTCTCCTTCGGCGACATGATGATGGTGGTGGGCGCCTTCAACCAGGTCCAGACGGCGTTGCGCTACTTCGTCGACAACTTCCCCAAGATCGCCGATTGGCGCTCCGCCGTGTTGCGCGTCGCGAGCTTCCGGCAGGCGACGTCCGATCTCGACGCCATGATCGCGGAGAGCAGCAAGATCGAGGTCGCGGCACATCCGGAAGGGTGGCTCGCCTTCGAGAACGTCTCCATCGCGATGACGGACGGCAGCGTCATCATCGAGGATGCCACCGCGACCGTGCGCCCTGGCGAGCGGGTGCTCATCATGGGGGCCTCGGGGTCGGGCAAATCCACGCTCTTTCGCGCCATCGCGGGCCTCTGGCCCTGGGGCTCGGGCCGGATTCTCACGCCGCCCGGCAGCGAGATCATGTTCCTGCCCCAGCGCCCCTATCTGCCGCTCGGAACTTTAAGAGCGGCCGTCGCCTATCCGGCCGCGCCGGACGCTTTCGAGGACGAGGCCGTGAAGGCGGCCCTTGTGCGCTGCGGCCTGCAGGAATTCGTCGACGCCCTCGATCGGGACGAGCGCTGGGACAAGACGTTGTCGCTCGGCCAACAGCAGCGCATCGCCTTCGCCCGCATCCTGCTTCACCGGCCGAAATGGGTGTTCATGGACGAGGCCACCTCGGCGCTTGACGACGAGAACCAGGCCGCGATGCTTTCGCTCTTCGACGAGGAGATGGCGGGCACCTCGGCCCTGTCCATCGGCCACCGTCCGGGCCTCGAGGAGTTCCACACGCGCACCCTCCATATTCGCAAGACGGACGAGGGAGCGGTGCTCCTGACCCCCCGTCGGCCCCCGCCGCCGCGCTGGGCCCGCTGGCTCGCGAAACCGCGCCTGCGCCGACGGCAGATGGCGCCGTCCACCTGACGGGCGGGCTGGTCCATCCGGCCCGACTCGAGTGATCCAAGGCGTTGCGCGACGCTAGGGCCGTGAGCCGCCGTCCTTCTCCCGTCTGCGGAGCTTGGAGCTAGTTCCGCTGCAATGCAGCCAGTTCTTGAGGTCATTTCGAGCGGTACATCTTGTGCGCGCGCACACACACAAGGGTGCGGGCATAGCCGATATTCCACTCCTCGTTGTACTAACGCTCTGTCCTGAGCGCCTGGGTTCATGCCTCCTCGAATGGGGGCGAACGCCGAGTTGAGGACGGACCAGAGGAGAGCCCCATGGCCACCGTGACCACCAGCCTGAGCGTGGATTTCGCCACCCTGCTCGAACCCGGCAATGTCGCGACCGCGACGAAAACCCAGTCGCAGTGGACCATCCTGGGCCCGGCCGGCTCCTTGACCGGGCTGCTTCTGCAGAGCGGTGTCAATGGTGGTGCAGGGGACTTCGTGGACGGGGGCCAGGGCACGATCACCGGCTTCCAGATCGGGCAACTCTTCGCCGATCCCCTCGTCACCGCCACGGGGCTGTCGCTGAGCCTGGAAGACTTCCTGGCGGCGCTTGCGATGCCGAGCGGGGCGCAGCTCGCCACGGAGTACCTGTTCAGCCAAAACGATAAGATCACCGGCAACGCCGGTGCCAACCTGATCCTGGGCTATGGCGGCGACGATAAGCTCACCGGTGACTTAGGGAACGACGAGTTGTCCGGCGGTGAGGGGAGCGACACTCTCTCCGGGAACGACGGCGACGACACTCTAATTGGCGGCGAGGGGTACGACTATCTCTCCGGCGGAGGCGACAACGACAACCTGAACGGTGGGGAGGGGGCCGACTACCTCGACGGCGAATGGGGCAGCGACACCCTGAACGGTGGCGAGGGGAACGACTCCCTCTTCGGTGGCAGCGGCAGCGGTAACGACACCCTGAACGGCGGTGAGGGGAGCGACTACCTTTATGGTGGAAGCGGCGACGATCTCCTCATCCTCGGCGCCAAGGCCGATGCGCTGCGTTCCGAGGACCTGGATGGCGGCCATGGCTTCGACACGCTGAGGGTGGAGGGCGCGGTCTCGACCCTCGCGCTGGCGATCGGCGCCGTCGAACGGCTCGAGTTCACGCAAGGCGGCTCGCTGACCACATCCCTTGCCTCCGGCTTCAACGAGGCGGGCACGACCATCACCGTCGCGGGCAGCGCCGGCAAGAACGCTTTCGTGTTCAACCTCCTCGGCGAGTATCCCGCGGACTGGGGCTATGATGAGTGGGACAAGCCCTCAGCCTTTCACGACTTCCGCGGCCTCGTCTTCGAGAGCTGGGCCGCCGAGGACTCGTTCGTAGTCAACGGCTCCGCCGCCAGCGAGGCGATCTTCGCGCCTTCGATCGCGACGGTACTGAACGGCGGGGCAGGCGACGATCATATCGTGGGCGGAGCCCTGGCGGACCGGATCACCGGCGGGTCCGGGGCCGACACCCTGGTCGGCGGCAAGGGCAACGACACCTACGTGGCCGACAGCCTCGACGGCATTCTCGAGAAGGCCGGCGGCGGCACCGACACGGTGCGGGCGGCGGGCTCGTTCTCGCTTGCCAACTGGGCGCAGGTCGAGCACCTCGCCGTGCTCAACCCTGCCAGCACCAACGCTGCCAACCTCACCGGCAACGCGCTCGCGAACACGCTCACGGGCAACAGCGGCGTCAACAAGCTCTCGGGCGGCGGCGGCAACGACGTCCTGCAGGGGGCGAAAGGCAAGGACGTGCTGATAGGCGGAGACGGCAACGACCGCTTCGACTTCACGACCGTGCCGGGCTCCACGCAGGCCGACACCATCCGGGACATGAACGAGCGCGGCAACGACACCATCCGGGTCGACAACGCCGCGTTCCCCGGCCTGAAGGCGGGCAAGCTCGCGGCGTCCGCCTTCAAGGTGGTGACGAGCCCGTCTGCGGGGGTGGATGCGAGCGATCGGATCCTGTTCGATCAGGGCGACGGCAAGCTCTACTTCGACCGGGACGGATCGGGCACCAAGTACAAGCCGCTGCTGTTTGCCATCGTCGACCCCAACATCGCCCTCACGGTTTCGGACTTCGCCGTCATCTGAGGCACCGATCTGCCGGCAGCCTCCGGGCTGCCGGCATCTCCTCGGCCCGACCGGGCTGACCTGCCGCTAGGGCACCTGGCCGGGCTTACATCCGTCGCCGTTGGGGGTAAACTGGAGGTTCGGCTCCTCCAGCGCCCACTCCGTGATCCGACGTGCCCCACCAGAAATTCAGCGTCGCGCGTCCCTTGCGTCTCATCGCGGCTCTCAGCCTGATCGGGCCGGCGCTCGTCTTCTCCTACTCGGCCTGGACGAATCACCGCGCCATCGAGACCCGCACCGCGGACCGGATCGAGCGCGCCCTCGACGTCATCCAGGAACATGCCCTCAAGGCGCTCCAGACCGTGGAGCGCTCCATCGCCGAAACCAACGAGGTGCTGCGCGGGCTCTCCGACGAGGAGATCCGTGCGGGCGAGGCGGCCTTCTCGCGCCGGCTGGCCCGCACCCAGAACGCCCTGCCGCAGATGCAGTCCATCTGGGCCTTCGATGCCATGGGCCGGCCCCTCGTCTCGTCCACGATCCTCCCCGTGCCGCGGGACCTCATCAACGCCGACCGGGACTATTTCCGCGCCCAGGTGCCCGCCGACGTCGGCACCTATATCGGCGACGTGGTCGAGGCCCGGGTCGGAACCCTGCGGTTCTTCGTGGTGAGCGGGCGCCGGCCCGAGAAGCCGGACGGGTCCTTCAACGGCGTCATCGGCGTCACGGTGCTGCCCGAGCATTTCCGCGCCTTCTACGGGCGGCTCGCGAACGGGGTGGCGGATTCCTTCGGGCTCATCCGGGCCGACGGGGCGTTCCTGGCCCGCTACCCGCAAGCGCTCGACCGGCCCGAGCGCCTCAACCCGCAAAGCCGCTTCGTGCAGGCGATCCGGGCCCAGGCCGAGACCGGACGCTTCACGGCCGTCTCGCAGGTCGACGGGGTCGAGCGGCGCATCGGCTACCGCAAGGTGCCCGGCTATCCGGTCTATGTGCAGGCCGGCGTCGAGACCGCGGCGATGACCCGGGAATGGCGCGACATTCTGCTGGGTCAGCTCGCCTTCGGCCTGCCCGTGACCCTGGCGATGTTCGCGCTTGCGCTCTACGCGATCCGCCGCACGCAGCGCTTCCAGAGCGAGGTCGTGCGTCGCGAGGTCGCCGAGGCCGCCCTCAAGCAGGCGCAGCGCCTCGAGGCCGTGGGCCAGCTCACGGGCGGCGTCGCGCACGATTTCAACAACCTCCTCATGGTCGTGAACGGCAATGTGGAGCGCCTCAAGCGCTATCCCGTGACGGACGAGCGCCAGCGCCGGGCGCTCGACGCCATCGAGAATGCGGCGCAGCGGGGCGCGAGCCTCACGCGCCAGCTCCTCTCCTTCTCCCGCCGCCAGACCCACGAGCCCACGCCCGTGGACCTCGCCCGCCATCTCGTCCAGCTCCAGGACATGCTGCGCTCCAGTCTCAGAGGCGACATCGCCATCGAGGTCCATGCCCCGGACGAGCTCTGGTGGGCCAAGGTGGATTTGAGCGAACTCGAGCTCGCGATTCTCAACCTCGCCGTCAATGCCCGCGATGCCATGCCGGGGGGAGGGCGGCTCACCATCGCGGCCCAGAACGTGGTGCTCACCGACGCCGCCACCATCGGGCTCACGGGCGATTACGTGGCGCTCTCGGTCGGCGACACGGGCGCCGGCATCCCGCCCGACATGCTCTCCCGCGTGTTCGAGCCCTTCTTCACGACCAAGGAGGTCGGCAAGGGCACGGGGCTCGGGCTCAGCCAAGTCTACGGCTTCGCGCAGCAATCGGGCGGCACCGCCACGATCGCGAGCCAGCCCGGACGCGGCACCACGGTGACGCTCTACCTCCCCCGCACCAACGAGCGCCCGGAGGGCGCCGCGCCGCCGAAGCCCGAGGCCGTCCGCCGGCCGGAGGGCAGGGGCGGGGTGCTCCTCGTCGAGGACACCCCGGACGTCGCCGAGATCACCCGCGGGCATCTCGAGGAGATCGGCTATGCCGTGATCCACGCGACCGACGTCGCCGCCGCCGTCGCGATCCTGCTGGAGGGGCAGGGCCCCGTCGATCTCGTCTTCACCGACATCGTGATGCCGGGAGACCGCAACGGCCTCGACCTCGCCCGCCAGGTGCGCGCCGACCATGGCGGCCGCATCCCGGTTCTCCTCGCGACGGGCTATTCGGACGTCGCCCAGGCCGCCGCCGCCGAGGGCTTCCCGATCCTGCGCAAGCCCTACAGCGCCGCGGATCTGCGCGAGGCCCTCGCCAAGGCCGTGCGCGCCGCGCGGCTCAAGGTGGTGGCTTGAATACCCTCACTGTCATTCCGGGGCGGCGCAGCCGAGCCCGGAACCCAGATGGCGCGTTCTCTCGGGAGACATCTCCTGGGTTTGCCGCCAAGGCGGCCCCTTCGGGTCGGCCTGCCGCTCACGCGGCGACCGGAATGACGGCGACCCCCACCAGCACGTATACCCGCCATCCGCGAGCACGATGCTCCCCGTCATGAGGCTCGACGCGTCGGAGGCGAGGAAGAGCACCACGGAGGCGACCTCGTCGACCTCGCCCATGCGCCCCTGCGGGGTGTTCTCGATCCAGGCCCGGTACATGTCGGGCCGCGATTTCACGAAGGCGTTGAGGGGCGTGTTGATGGTGGTGGGCGCCACCGCATTGACGCGCACGCCCCGGCTTGCCCACTCAGTTGCGAGCGAGCGGGTGAGCTGATGCACCGCGGCCTTGGAGGCGTTGTAACGAAAGCGTTTTCAAGCGAGGTGGCCTCCGGCTCGCGTGAAGAAAACGCGTTCAAACCAGAGAGGGCGCCGATCGCGCGTGAGCGGGATCAGCGCAGCTCTGCGGCTGCGGCCGGTTGACGATGAAGCCCGACATGGAGCCTACATTCACGACCGCGCCGCGGCCCGCCGCGAGCATGTGCCGCCCGAAGGCGCGGCAGCACCAGAACCGCCCCCATCGCATTGGTTCAGCGGGCCGAACGTTCCGACGGGGACGGCCGAACGTGCCGTTGAGGTTCACGTCGACGACGTTGAGCCAATGCTCGTCCGCGACGGCTTCAGCCGGCGTTTTAAGACCGCGCGATGCCCGCATTGTTGACGAGAATATCGACGCCCCATGCCGCGCCGCGATCTCGTCCGCGGCCGCATTCACGGCCCCGGGATCCGTGACGTCGAGGATCGCGATCTCGACCGCGTAGCCCTTCGCCCGCATGGCATCCCGCCCCTCTTCGGCGATTGCGGAATCGTAATCCGCGATCACCACGCGGGCGCCGGCTTCCGCCAGAGCCTCGACGCAGGCGAGCCCGATGGCGCGGCCCCCGCCGGTGACGACGGCAGTTCGGTTGGGGAGGGTGAATGTTTGGAGGTACATGGCTGCTCTGAACGAACTCGATGATCATTTTGCGCGCATGTTGGTGCAGATGTCTCGCCTACTAACTGACTGCTGGCCCATAGTTACACGATCAATGAAAGGGAGTAGCCGAGCCGAGAGTCACAATGCCGTTTCCAAGATGCGTCGAACCTCCGCTGCAATGATAGGGGACACATCAAGGCGATCCAGACGCTGACGGCTAAGCCAGCGCTTTGCCTGCAAAGGGTCGAAGTTCTGGCGACCGGCAGCTTCCGTAAGCTGGCGTGCCGAGATGCGTGACAAACCTAGGCCTATAAATGACATCATGGAACGAGAGCAGGCTCCAACCTCCATGAACAAGGGAATGAGTACAATCTGCTCGGCAAGCTCGTCGTAACCTTTTTTCTTCAGCGCGCCTCGCAACAAAGAGTTGTAGCACCCTGTTAGTCTAACATAAGTAAATCTGACATCTTGTTCAATAGTTTCGAGAGTATTTATAATGCCAGTACTCGTTTTATACTTGGGATTTCTCTTCCTCTCATATGCAAGATGTTCGTCAATGATCTTCGGTAGAGGTTCGCCCTTCATCCAAGGCACCGCAAAAACTGCAGCGCGTATGTGTCTCCGATCTTTTCCGGACCACTGGAGAATATAAGTATGGCATCGTTTGAAGATCGCCATTAAGTTATTTTTAGCATCAGGAGCTAGAGGATGAATAGGCATGAGGTACTCTGCGCCCTTTTCATCTATCTTCTCAAGCATGTAATCGTATAGCCGTTGCTGTCGGTAAACTGAGACTGTTGGATTTGCCTGTACTAATTCGTCATCAAGATAAATGATATCGTCACCGAAGGTGAGGGCACTTCGAATATCATCTCTAACCGAAGGTGATGCCTCTAAGCCAAAGCGATCTAATGTTAGGTTCAAGCGGCCTGTTCTATGATCTGAGTAGAGCTTCGTGAACGTGTTCTCAAACTCGTCCTCACCATCTACGTCCGGCTGGCTGTTTGGATTATTTATATAATCAATCAGATCCTTAGCCCGCTCGCCAAGATGCCGGTCAAGCGTTGGTTTGATTGTGATTTCTTGCTCCCCCTCGAGTGGCTTTGTGCTCCAATGCTCATAGTCGATCAAATAAACATCACCCTCGAACTCCTTGCCGAGCCTTCCGGCACGACCGGCTAAGTTCCAAAAGTCTACAGCTTGCAAACCTTGATTATTGCCACGAGTGGGTCTGTTTAGGAAGAGATTGCGAGCAGGCAGGTTGACACCATGAAGCAGAGTACTGGTGCAGGCCAGAAAGCGGATCTCTCCCGTCCGGAAGGCATCTTCGATTGAGCGCCGCAGGAGTGGAGGGATCGAACCATAGTGAAAGCCAACGCCGTGCGGAGCAGTGTCCACCAGTGCAAATTCCGGGTGGACACTCTCTCGCGCAAAATCCGCCAGCTGTTGAAGGTTGGGGCTAATATTGGCATCTTGCTCGGCCCGCTCGTCTGATATGAGTTGCACCAGGCTTCTCGCAAGATCCTGGCAGTCAGTTGGACCCCGTGTGGCTCAGGCCTCTCATGCACGGAGCACCACGATGCTAGAACACGCGGCACCAAGCGCCAACCGGGGCGCAACCCGCGCCCTCTGGCTCATCCTCGCCACCCTCTTCCTCCTCCCCCTCGTCGCAATGCTCTTCACCGACGAGGTGAACTGGGACGAGGCCGATTTCGCCCTGTTCAGCGCGCTCCTCTTCGGCGTCGGGGCGGCTTATGAGTTCGCGGCGCGGACGAGCCGGGATCGGGCGTTCCGGGCCGGAATCGGCGTGGCGCTCGGGGCGGCGTTTCTGCTCGTCTGGATCAACCTCGCGGTCGGGATCATCGCGAGCGAGGATCACCCCGGGAACGTGATGTTCGGCGGGGTTTTGGCCATCGGCTTCCTCGGCGCCGCCGTCGCGCGCATGCGGCCCGCAGGGCTCGCCCGGGCGCTCGTCGCGGTGGCGCTCGCGCAAGGCGCGGTCGCGGCCGTCGCGCTCGTCGCCCGCTGGGGCTCGGCGCCCCATGTCCTGGCCCTCACGGGCCTCTTCGCGGCGCTCTGGCTCGCCTCGGCCTGGCTCTTCCGCCGGGCCGCCCTTCAGGCGCAGTAGTGCCGGTTCCAGACGGGGAGCGGCGCTCATTTGCGTGCGCCGGCATCCTCGATCTTCTCCAGCGCCTTCAGGAACTGCGCCGCTTTTCTGAGCGCATGCGGGCTCCCGTGTGGGTCCATGGCGGCGCGGTCGACCTGGTCCTCGGCGAGCGCCAGGAGCCGCTCCGCGAGGGCCTGGCGGCGCATCCGGGAGCGGCCTTCCGGGCTGTAGTGCTCCTCGGTGAAACCGGTCTCGGGGCGGATCCAGCCGCGGCGGCGCACATGCCGCGCGATGGTGCCGATCGACACCCCCGTGCGGGCGGCGATCACCCGGTAGGAGAGGGTGGTGCCCTCCACGAAGCCCCGCAGCACGTCGATCGTGGAGGCGGGATGCGGGCCCCGGTGCCGGGGCGGCTTCAGGCTCTCCCGCGCCTCGCGGCTCAGGCGATAGAGCCCGCCGCCGAGGGGGAGGCAGTGGGGGAGGCGATGGGGGAGGCGGTCGGGTTTGGGCTCGGGAGCGTCGGATGGGGCCTCGGGCCGACCTCCCGGCAGCGGGCCGGCGGTGCGTTCGGGCGCTGCCGGCGGCCGAGGGGGCGGAGCGGAGGGGTGAGGCGGGAGCCCCGGGGGAGGGCACCTGGGATCGGAGGCCCCGGGCGCCTCCGGGATCCTGAACGGCCGGCTCTCGGGGCTGGAGCCTCCGGGGGCCGGGCGTCCGGGTTTGGGGCGCCGGGCGGGGCGCGCCCTCGGCTTCGGAGGCTCGAGATCGCCGAGAACCCGGCGCAAGCCCAGGGGCATCCTCTCCATCGTGCGCCCGCGCCTCCCCGGTCCCCCGCCCTGGATTTCGGGCGCCTTCCATGGTAGGAATATTGGCTTACACAGAGCTTGTTGTCAAGGTTTCGGCCCGGGACCGAGGGCGGGGCTATGAAACGGCACGAAACGCGCGAAACACCCGTTCCATCCGTCCGGCGAAACGGACGAAACCTGCGGATTCGGGGGTGACGCGGGGATCCGGGAGCCTCTGGGCGGGCTCAATCAGTCGCGGATGGCCAAATTCACTCGCCCGTTTCGCCCGTTCGGCGCGCGAATGCGCCAATGCGCGAAAGCGAATCGGCGGGTCTCCACAGCAGCGGCGTGCTCTCGATTGAAACGCACGGAGCCGTAACCCCCCCCTTGTGGGGGAGGGTCGGGAGGGGGGTATGGCATCCCGAAGGGGTGCTCGCGAAGCGATCCTGATCTGCAACAGAGAGGGTGGCCCGCTACCCCCCTCTCCATCTCTCCCACATGGGGGGAGAGGGTCTCGGCGGGGCCGCCTTGCTCAGGCCGCCGCGAGGGCTTGGTCGAGATCGGCGATGAGGTCGTCGGTGTCCTCGAGGCCGATGGAGAGGCGCACGACCTCCGAGCCGGCGCCGGCCTGGGCGCGCTGCTCGTCGGTGAGCTGGCGGTGGGTCGTCGAGGCCGGGTGGATCACGAGGCTGCGGGTGTCGCCGATATTGGCGAGGTGCGAGAACAGCCGCAGGTTCGAGACGAGCTTCACGCCCGCGTCGTAGCCGCCCTTCAGCCCGAAGGTGAACACCGCGCCCGCGCCCTTGGGGCAATATTGCTTGGCGAGGTTGTGATAGCGGTCCGTGCGCAGGCCCGGATAGCTCACCCAGGCGATCTTGTCGTGGCCCTGCAGGTGCTCGGCGACGGCGAGCGCATTGTCGGAATGGCGCTGCATGCGCAGCGGCAGCGTCTCGATGCCCTGCAGGATCAAGAAGGCGTTGAAGGGCGACAGGGCCGGACCGAGATCGCGCAGGCCGAGCACCCGGCAGGCGATCGCGAAGCCGAAATTCCCGAAGGTTTCACCCAAGACCATGCCGCCGTATTCGGGGCGAGGCTTCGAGAGCATGGGGTAGCGGTCGTCGCCCGCGAAGTTGAAGGAGCCGCCGTCCACGATTACGCCGCCGATGGAATTCCCGTGGCCCCCTAAGAACTTGGTGAGCGAATGCACGACGATGTCGGCGCCGTACTCGAAGGGGCGGATGAGGTAGGGCGAGGCCATCGTGTTGTCGACGATGAACGGGATGTTGTGGCGCTTGGCGATGGCCCCGATAGCCGCGAGGTCCACGATCACGCCGCCGGGATTGGCGATCGACTCGACGAAGATCGCCTTGGTCTTCGGGGTGATCGCGGCCTCGAAGGTGGAGGGGTCGTCGGAATCGGCCCAGACCACGTTCCAGCCGAAGTTCTTGTAGGAATGATTGAACTGGTTGATCGAGCCGCCATAGAGCTTCTTGGCCGCCACGAACTCGTCGCCCGTCTGCATGAGTGCGTGCATGACGAGGAACTCGGCCGCATGGCCCGAGGCGACGGCGAGCGCCGCCGTCCCGCCTTCGAGCGCCGCGACCCGCTCCTCCAGCACCGCGCAGGTGGGATTGCCGATGCGCGAATAGATGTTCCCGAAGGCCTGCAGCCCGAAGAGCGACGCCGCATGGTCGACATCGTCGAAGACGAAGGACGTGGTCTGGTAGATCGGCGTCGCCCGCGCGCCCGTCGCCGCATCCGGCGCCGCGCCCGCATGGATCGCCAACGTATTGAAGCCCGGCACCCGATCCGTCATGACCCAATCCTCCCCAACCCGCAGGCCGCAGAGGCCGGCGATTTTTCAGTCCGTGTGTTCTGATTAAAGAACGTTCTGCGGCCTCGTCAAGGCACCTCGGAGCGTCCGAGCGGAGGGTTCTTGGAGGTAAGTCTCCTTATGGATGTGTCCTCATTGGTCTCCTGAGATAAAGCGCCATGCCAAGGACTTCAAGTGCTTTTCCTGAAAAAATTCCAATTAACCAATGGAGCTGCTTTAGCTCGGCCGATTCAGGCTCAGCTTCTGGAACCCCTTGCCCGAAAGAACCGGCTTCTTGGCCGAGAGCATGCGCGAATTCACGCCCTGCCAGGAGATCTCTCCCGACAGGCGGCCGAACTCGATCTTGGGACAGCGGTCCATCACCACCTTCACGCCCCGCGCCTCGGCCCGCTCGGCGGCCTCGGGATTGCGCACAGAGAGCTGCATCCAGATCACCTTCGAGAGGGGATCGAGGGTCAGAGCCTCATCGGTGATCGGTCCGGCAGCTTCCGAATTGCGAAAGATCTCCACCATATCGACCGGGCGCGGGATGTCCTTGAGCGAGCTATAAACCCGCTTACCCAGAAGCTCGCCGCCGGCGAGCCCCGGATTGACGGGGATGACGTCATAGCCCCGTTCCATCAGATACTTGGTCACGATCCAGCTCGGCCGCGCCGGATTCTGAGACGCGCCGACGAGCGCAATCGTTTTCACGCTCTGAAGGATGCCGCGAATATATTCGTTCGAGTAGGAGGTGTGATCCATGCCTCTTAGGTAACGGGCCGGTGCCCCGGGTTCAACGCCCCAAGATCCTGCCCTCGCTCATGCGCACGATCTCCCGCGTGAGGCGCTCCACCTCCTCAAGGCTGTGGCTCACATAGACGATTGGGATCCGCAATTCGTCCCGCAGACGCTCGATATAGGGCAGGGTTTCGGCCTTGCGGGCGGCGTCGAGGGAGGCGAGGGGCTCGTCCATCAGGAGAAGGCGCGGCGAGGCCAAGAGCGCCCGGCCGATAGCCACCCGCTGCTTCTCGCCCCCCGACAGGGTGGCGGGACTGCGGTCGAGAAGGTGCCCGATGCCGAGGAGCGAAACGACCTCTTCGAAACTGCCATAGAGCTCGGTCTTGGGTGTCAGCCAGCGGCCGTATCGCAGGTTGCGGGCGACGCTCAAATGCGGGAAGAGCCTTGCATCCTGAAAGACATAGCCGATACGACGCCGGTGGATCGGGACCTGTATTCCTGCCGACGTATCGGTGAGAACGCGCCCATCGACGGTGACCCGCGCCGTATCGGGGCGGATCAGCCCCGCAATGATGTTGAGAAGCGTGCTTTTGCCCGAGCCCGACGCCCCGAAAAGGGCGATCACACGAGCGTTCGTTTCGAAGGCGGCATCGAGAGTGAAGCTGCCCTGGCAATGCCGGGCTTCGACTTGGATCGTCATGTGAGACGGGCGGGGCGCCCGATCTTTCGCGTGAGAATCTCCGAGATGACGACCGCCATCAGCGCGATACCGGCTGCGATGAGGCTCAGGCGAAACGCACCCGCATCGCCGCCCGGCACCTGGGTATAGGCATAGATCGAAGACGGCAGGGTCAGCGTCTCGCCGGGGATGGCGGAAACGAACGTGATGGTCGCGCCGAACTCACCGAGCGCTTTGGCGAAGCTCAGGATCATCCCTGCAAGCACCCCTGGCAGGGCAAGGGGCAGGGTGATGGTGAGGAACACGAGGAATCGACTGGCACCCAGTGTTCCCGCAGCTTGCTCCAGCCCCTGATCGACGGCTTCGATCGCAAGGCGGATCGCCCGCACCATAAGGGGGAAGGCCATGATCGCGGCAGCGAGCGCCGCGCCGGTCCACCGGAAGGACAGAACGATCCCGCAGCAGGATTCCAAAAGAGATCCCACCGGGCCGCGTCGCCCGAAGGTGATGAGCAGGAGGTAACCCGTGACCACGGGGGGCAGGACAAGCGGGAGATGGATGACGCCATCGAGGAGCGCTCGCCCTGGAAAGCGCCCGCGGGCCAGTGCGAAGGCGACCGCAATGCCGAGTGGCAGGCTCAGCAGGGTGGCAACGACCGCCACCCTCAGACTCAGGCGGACAGCACCCCATTCCTCGGGTGTAAGCTCCACGAGCGCGGCCTAGTCGATGACCAAGAAGCCCTCACGGGCGAAGGTCTCCGCACTCTTGCGGTCGCGAAGCACGTCGAGGAAACTTGCCGCATCAGCACTCTTGGAGGATGCCGTGAGGGCCACCGGGTACACGATGGCGGGGTGGCTCGTTTCGGGGAAACGAGCAACGACCGCGACCTTCGGATCGGCCTTCGCATCGGTCTCGTAGACGATGCCGAGGGGGGCTTCGCCACGTGACACGAAGGTCAGTGCCGCGCGCACGTTCTCGGCCTCGGCCAACTTGCCGGACACCTCACTCCAAAGTCCGAGGCTCTCGAGGGCCGCCCTGGCGTATTTCCCGGCCGGGACGCTCGCCACACTGGCGGTCGCAAGGCGTCCGTTGCCGAGAGCGGTGGCGAGCGCACCGCTCTTCAACTCGATCGCTTTCGCGGCGTCGGACGGAGCGACGAGAACGATGCGGTTGCCGAGGAGCGAACGGCGCGTCTCAGGCCTTATGAGTCTGCGCTCCTGCAGATAATCCATCCAGTCGAGATCGGCCGAGAGGAATAGATCCGCTGGCGCCCCCTGTTCGATCTGCCGGGCGAGGGCCGAGGACGCCGCATACGAGACCGCCACCCGCTTGCCGCTCTCGCGCTGATACTTGGCCGCAACAGCATCGAGAGCGTTCTTGAGGCTTGCCGCCGCGAAAACAGTCACGTCGGCACTTTGCGCAAGGGCGCCGCTCAAAGGGAGAGCGATAGCTGCGGCAAGAACCACACCTCTGCTCCAGAAACGCATGGGAATCTCCTGTCACCCGAGGCGCATGCATGCGCCGCTCTCGCGGTTTGGGATTGGGCTCCCGCCGGAGCGTGGGTGTGGCGCGGGCTCGTCAGCGCGCGCCTCTGTTGTAAGGGCCGCGAAAGAGGCGTCAAGCGGGCTGCTTCAGTCGCCGGACCAGACGGGTTCCCGTTTTTCTACGAAAGCGCCAATGCCTTCCTCGGCATCTCGGGCCAGCATGTTTTCCACCATCACCCGGGTCGCATAGTCGTAGGCTTGCGGTAGCCCCATTTCAATCTGCTCGTAGAAGGCCCGCTTGCCGATCTTCAGGATATGGGGCGATTTAGACACGATCACGGCCCCGAGGCGCCGTGCCTCTGCTTCGGCCGTGCCTGCGGGGACCACGCGGTTTACGAGCCCGAAGCGGTGTGCCTCCTCGGCACCGACCATCTCTCCAAGCAGCAACATCTCCATGGCGTGCTTCGGCGCCAAATTGCGGGAGAGGGCCACCATGGGGGTGGAGCAAAAAAGTCCGATATGGACTCCCGGGGTGCAGAAGCGGGCTTCCCCGCCGGCAACGGCGAGGTCGCAGCTCGCGACGAGCTGACAGCCCGCTGCCGTTGCCGTGCCCTCGACGGCGGCAATGACCGGCTGGGGCATCCGAACGATCCGCTGCATCATTGCGGAACACCGGGTCAGGATATCGGCGAAATAGGCACGGCCCCGGTCGGGGTCCGCACGTCTCGCGGTCATCTCTTTGAGGTCATGCCCGGCCGAAAAGACGGGTCCACGAGCGCCTAGGATAACGGCCCGCACTGACCGGTCCTCCGCAATCGCGTCCAACTCGTGAATCACGGCGTCGAGAAGCGCTTCCGACAGGGCGTTCCTGGCGCCGGGCCGGTTCAAGGTGAGCGTTGCGATGCTCTCGAAGTCGGAGCGCAGGAGGACGGCGATGTCGGGTCCGGCAGGGGCGTTCATGATGGCCTGCATGAGAAAAAGGGCAGGGACGCTATTGTCGGCCGTGCCGGCGCATGGTGCAAGGATGTCTCCCTCCCGGCCTCGCCCAGTTCGTGTCCGAGGGCCGCTAGAGCCATCTAAAGCGTGGAGCCTCAATGCTCTCTCCGCCTGTCATGACCGTCGACGAGCTTGAAGCCTTTCTCGACCGCGAATTCCCGCAGATTCATCTGGGTGGCCGGACGTACCATGTCGAAGCAGTGGGACCTTTGTCGTCACGGCTCCGTATGGACTACCACGAGCGGCACATTCGGCCCGGAGGAACGCTGTCCGGCCCCTCGATGATGAGCCTTGCCGACCTGGCACTTTACGTGGCCATTCTGGCTCAAATCGGACCCGTCGCGCTGGCAGTAACCACGAATCTGTCCTTCAACTTCCTTCGAAAACCAGCTCAGAAGGCTCTCCTGGCCGATTGCCGCCTTCTGAAGCTCGGCAAGCGGCTCGCCGTGGGAGAGGTAGCGCTTTACTCGGACGGAGAGGCCGAAGTGGTTTGCCATGCAACCGGCACCTACTCGATACCAAGCACGAAGCAGTAGAGGTACTATAGTACCGTGACCCGGAAAACCTTATACCATAAAGGTTTAAGCTGATTTCCGCTGAGCTTTTTGCATTGACAAGGACGTCGCGCTCGCCTAGAGACACGACCACTCACCGCCGCGACCCGCGGCGGTTTGTCGTTTTTAAACCTTGAGCTGGCAACAGCTCCGAACGGGATCCAATGCGATGAAGACAACTTCGCTGAAGCCCGCCGAGGTCGAAAAGAAGTGGGTGGTGATTGACGCGTCGGGCCTCGTGGTCGGCCGTCTCGCTTCCGTGGTTGCCATGCGCCTGCGTGGCAAGCACAAGGCAGCTTATACCCCTCACGTCGATTGCGGCGATAACGTCATCATCATCAATGCCGACAAGGTGGTGTTCACCGGCCGCAAGCGCGAGCAGAAGGTGTACTACCATCACACCGGCTATCCGGGTGGCATCAAGGGACGGACGGCCAAGTTCATCCTTGAAGGACGCTTCCCCGAGCGTGTGGTCGAGAAGGCCGTCGAGCGTATGCTCCCCCGGGGTCCGCTCTTCCGCCAGATCATGAGCAACCTGCGCGTCTACAAGGGCGCCGAGCATCCGCACACAGCCCAGCAGCCCGAGGCGCTCGATGTGGGTGCCCTCAATGCCAAGAATGTGAGGGCTTAAACTCATGGCGACCCTTCAGTCTCTCGCCGAACTGGGCCAGCAGGCTCAGACCGCCGCTCCCGAGGCTCCCCGGCACGTCCGCAAGGTCGACGCTCAGGGGCGCGCCTATGCCACCGGCAAGCGCAAGGACGCGGTGGCTCGCGTCTGGATCAAGCCCGGCAAGGGCACCATCACGGTGAACAGCCGCCCGGTCGAGGTCTACTTCGCCCGCCCGGTGCTGCGCATGATCCTTCAGCAGCCCCTCCAGCTGGTGAACCGCAACGACCAGTACGATGTGATCGTGACTGTGGCGGGCGGTGGCCTCTCGGGACAGGCAGGCGCCGTGCGTCACGGCCTCTCGAAGGCGCTCACCTATTACGAGCCGGAACTCCGCGGCCCGCTCAAGAAGGAAGGCTTCCTGACCCGCGATCCGCGCGTCGTGGAGCGCAAGAAGTACGGCAGGAAGAAAGCTCGCCGGAGCTTCCAGTTCTCGAAGCGCTAAGCGGTTCGGACATCGGATAGACGAAAGGGCGGCATCAGCCGCCCTTTTTCTTTTTGTCGATGAGCTTGAGATTCCGCACCTGCGCGTCCCCTTGGGCAGTCGGGGCGAAGCGCCTAGAAAGGCCTCGTCTTCGTTGGAAGGGGGCTGGCCATGGCGGAGCTGCGTTCCGCGCCTTTGTTGAGCCAATCACTCCGATGAAGCCAAGAGCCGAGCCCGTTGCGGACGGGCACCTCAATGCATGGCTTCGAATGGCGAGCCAGTAGGGCACGTTCACGCCTCCGGCGGGAGTCGCATTGTTCGTCGGCGGTCCGGCTCGGCTAGAGCGGTTACGAGTTAAACGGGCTCATATCCAGCATTTGCGAGGTAGTTGGCGCACTCGACGGGTGTGAACGCGGCGAGCAGGGTGCCGATGGTGCTCCAAAGCGTGTCCTTCGTGCGAGCCGCAGCCTTCCTGAGGAGCGCCTTGAGCTTGGCGAAGACCTGCTCGATCGGGTTCAGGTCCGGGCTGTAGGCGGGAAGATAAAGGAGGCTGCCTCCTGCACTGCGGATGGCGTGTTCGACGCCTGTG
>JAESFL010000703.1_pt1 | contig 19432 bp, 15 predicted proteins | sample 9269401 | NCBI WGS metagenome assembly JAESFL01 (sample SAMN14506025, study PRJNA617098) | algae metagenome | isolation source: Gloeocapsa sp. UFS-A4-WI-NPMV-4B04 and co-occurring heterotrophs from desert... | place: USA: Utah | collected 2006-10-01 | reverse complement strand
AATTACTATGGCTGTAAATGCGATTACGGATGAAAATGCTCTCAATTGGTTTAATCATTGTGGGCTTTTCTTTGAGCCTATTAGATAGCTCTTTTTGTAGTTGGTTTGATCTCAAATTGCTGTAAGTATTGTGTTCTAGCCAATTTCTTATACAATCTTCAATTTAGGAGCAGCGTTACACCATAACTATCAACTTAGGAGATAATACAACCCAATTTGTGATAAGTAATTAAGCTTTATAGGCAAAACGTTATCAGGTGTGGTAAGTAGTGGGCGAGGAAATGAAAATTGCTGCGATTAATGAGAGGAGTTGTCGGGAAAGCTGGTAGGCTCAAGCGCTATCTGCCAGTGAAGGAGCATAGATGGGCGCAGTTTGATTTGCTGCTGACTTTGGTACGGCGGGATTTAGAGGCTCGATACCAAGGCTCTGTGCTAGGCAACTTGTGGCCTTTGCTAAATCAGCTATCACAACTACTGATTTATACCTACGTTTTTTCGGTTGTGCTAAATGTGAAGCTGAGTCTTAAGGGATTACCAGCAAATAACTTGACATTTGGACTATGGCTTTTTGCGGGTTTGCTACCTTGGAATGCTTTTGTAGGCGGATTTTTGCCTGCTGCAAGTTCAGTAATCACTCAACCGAATTTGGTTAAAAAGGTGGTGTTTCCGCTAGGCTTGTTGCCGTTAGTGCCTATTTGTTCTGCATTTATCGAAAGTTCTCTAGGATTGATGGTGTTGATTTTGTTAGTGGGAATAACGACACAGACAGTTCATGGTACGCTTTGGCTGTTACCACTGGTATGGTTAACCCAGTTATTGCTAACAGCAGGTTTAGGTTACTTTGTGGCTGGCTTAACGGTGTTTTTAAGAGATGTGCCGCAGACGTTGGGTGTTTTGATAAATTTGTGGTTTTATGCGACACCAATTATCTATCCGGCATCATTGATTCCAGAAAGGTGGCGAGTTTTTGTTTTTTGGTTGAATCCAATGACAGCGATCGCAGAAGTTTATCGGGATTTAGTATTAGTAGGACAAGTAACGCACTGGAGGGAATGGGGATTTGCTTCCGTAGTGTCGTTACTGGTGTTTTATATTGGCTTAACAGTTTATCGGCGGTTGCGTCCTGCATTTGCCGATGTGCTATAGAATTTTAGATTTAAAATGCCACTGCTTAGATTAGACAGTTTGCCGTTTTGATAGCATTCTAAATGAGTGAAATTGCAATTTCAGTAAAAAATGTCTCAAAGTGCTTTAAACGGTATGCTCGTCCGGTAGATCGTTTACAAGAAATTTTGTGGCCAGGAAAGAGCAGAGTAGATGAATTTTGGGCATTACAAGATATTAATTTGGAAGTCCCAAAGGGACAGACGCTAGGAATTGTAGGACGCAATGGTTGTGGAAAAAGCACACTTCTCCAGATTATTGCTGGAACCTTAACCCCAACTACAGGGGAAGTGAGGGTAAATGGTAGAGTTTCCGCACTGCTAGAGCTTGGTAGTGGATTTAATGTAGAGTTTACAGGGCGGCAAAATGTATTTTTTAACGGGCGGTTGTTGGGGTTAAGCCAGCTGGAAATTGAAGAGAGGTTTGACGATATTGCCTCATTTGCTGATATTGGAGATTTTATCGATCAGCCTGCTAAAACCTACTCCAGTGGTATGTTTGTTCGCTTGGCATTTGCAGTAGCAGTAAATGTATCTCCTGAAGTCTTGATTGTTGATGAAGCCTTAGCTGTAGGCGATGTAGTGTTTCAGCATCGTTGTATGCGACGTATGCGAGCATTGATGGACTCTGGAGTGACAACGCTGTTTGTCTCACACGATTCAGGCGCAATTAAGACATTATGCAATTCAGCTTTAATGCTAAACCAGGGTAAAGTTTATACTTCGGGCTTGCCTAATACAGTAATTATAGATTACATGAAATTGGTCACGGAGGAGGAATTAGGTTTAGCACAAGTAGAGTTAGAAAAGCAACCTAACAATCAAACTAATAATGGTCAATCTGATAATACTGAACAGCAAAATAATTTCAAAGAAGTACATTCTACTAATAATAATGGTCAAGCTAATAATACTGAACAGCAAAATAATTGCAAAGAGTTACCTCAAAATAATTTTTTAGCACAACCTGAAAACAATGGTAAGGCTCCAAGAAGGGGAAACCGTAAGGCACTTATTGAAAATGTAAAGCTATTAAATCACTTAGGCGAATGCACGGAAAGTCCTATCTTTGGATTTAATGAGGAGGTGACGTTGATTGTAGATTTGAAAGTGTATGAGCCATTGCAAGGATGTATTATTGGTTTTTATATATGCAATAAGAATGGTGTTGAAATTATTGGTAGCAACACCTTAGAAGAGAATTTTCCAATTGGAAAACTGGAGCCAGGAGATAGACTAGCTGTGGAGTTTAGATTTAAACTGCCGCTAAAAAATGGTTCTTATAGCTTGACAGTAGCTGGCTCAGAAAACTATACAGCTATAACTTTTGATTGGATTGATAATTTATTCGTTTTTCAAGTTTTACCCCCAGATACAGGTAAGCATATACATTCTCTAATAGACCATCCTATGGCGGTGAAGGTAATCAAAGAAAGTAGTTTAGTCAATGTTGCTTTTTAAATATAGGCACGAGTAATATATGAATAAAAATTGGCAAAAAGACTATCCACTAGCAGAAAACTTGACAGAAACAGAGCTTGGTGAAAATCATAGTTTAAATAAAATGTTCCGTTTGGTAGGAGAAAACAAGCGGGTAGTAGATTTTGGTTGTGCAACTGGCTACTTTGCACGATTGCTGAACACCAAAGGCTGTAGGGTAACAGGAATTGAAATCAACCAAGATGCTGCAAAAGTTGCTGAACAATACTGCGAACAAGTAATCGTTGCAGATTTAGATTTAGTATCTCTAACTGAAATATTACCTGAGCAGGCATTTGATGTCGTAGTATTTGGAGATGTTTTAGAACACTTGCGCGATCCTTGGCGGGTACTGAAAGAAGCTCAAAAGTTGCTAAATTCAGAGGGATATATAGTTGCTTCTATTCCTAATATTGCTCATGGAGCAATTCGGTTAGCTTTGCTGCAAGGTAAATTTGATTATACAGATTTAGGTATTTTAGATAATACCCATTTAAGGTTTTTTACACGCAAAACAGTTGAAGAATTATTAGAACATTCAGGTTACTTTATCGAAACTGTTGATCGTACAAAACTACCAATATTTTCTAATGCTCCTTTAATACCTCAAATTAATAAAGACGATTTTAATAGTGAGATTATTCAACTTGTTGAAAAAGATGAAGAAGTAGATACTCTTCAGTTTATTTTACGTGCGTTTCCTTGCTTACCAGAAGGTAAATATGCAGCATTAAATAAAAGATATCTTAAAATTATTGCTCAAATAGAAAGCTTGCAAGCGCAACTGCAACAAACTCAGGTAGAAACCCAATGTTCGCAGGCTCAACTGGAACAAACGCAAGCTGAGTTTGAGAACCTGCGAACGCAACTACACCAAGCTCACACAGAACTCGAAGTTTCCCAATTTCAATTGCAACATACTCAGGCAGAGCTAGAGCGATCACAATCTCAGCTACAACAAACTCAAGCAGAACTAGAGCGATCGCAATCTCAGCTACAACACACTCAAACTGAACTAGAGCGATCGCAATCTCAGCTACAACACACTCAAACTGAACTAGAGCGATCGCAATCTCAGCTACAACACACTCAAACTGAACTAGAGCGATCGCAATCTCAGCTACAACACACTCAAACTGAACTAGAGCGATCGCAGTCTCAGCTACAACACACTCAAACTGAACTGGAGCGATCGCAACTGCAACACAAACAAACTCAGATAGAAATAGAGCGATCGCAGGCTCAATTCCAGCATACCCAAACTGAGTTAGCGCGATCGCAAGCTGTTATCAGTGGCATGGAAAGTAGTAAGTTTTGGAAATTGCGAACAGCATGGTTTCGACTAAAGCAGGCATTTGGCTTAACCGATAATTCCCTTCCAACTTCTACCCCTACCTTATCTTCCCCTCAGACAACGCAGCCGCCAGATAGTGTCGCTATTCCAGAAGAAATTAATATTAACGAAATCAATTTCAAAACTGCTAAAGATTCGATGAGTGGTTGTTTTGATGGTATAAACGGCGTTAGTAAAACCAAAGTTGAAGTACCGACAACAACTCTCCTCACCGCCAGTGGTTGGGCTATTTTAGCTGATGAGGTTAGACCAGCTGATAAGGTTATTATTACCTATGGCAGAAAAAACTGTTTAGTTGCAGTTGCTCCTATAAACTTGGAAAGATTAGACGTTGCAGCAGCTTTGAATAATTCTGCCTATAAAAACTCTGGTTGGAGTATTACGCTTAATCCTGCTAGTTTGCCAGCAGGGCAAATAGCTCTCAAAGCTTGGGCTTATAATGCTGTACGTAAGGAAGCTACTCTACTGAATTCTACAAATTTCAGATCACGACTTAAACATATATTTTCACGGCTGAAATACTACTATGCCGTTGTAAGAGTTAAGGGTATACGGTATGGACTAACTAAATTATCAAAAAAAATTTATTATAAACTTGATAATTTACAACCGTCTGTTGAATTACTACCAATAGCTTCCCCTAGTGACGAACCGTATGCTAGATGGCTTACCAAGAATTTTCCCAGGGAAGCAGACTTACGGAAGATGGCTGAAACTGTAGATGTATTTTGTTATAAGCCAACTATTAGCATTATTATGCCTGTTTACAATACTCCTCAGCATTTCTTAAGAGAGGCTATTGAATCAGTTTTAAGTCAGGTGTATCCTTATTGGGAATTGTGCATTGCTGATGATGCTTCAACCAAGCCTTATATTAGGACGGTGCTGGAGGAGTACCTTTCAAAAGATGCTCGGATAAAAGTTGCTTCCAGAACTGAAAACGGTCATATCTCGCGTGCATCTAACTCAGCTATAGAGATAGCAACAGGTGAGTTTATTGCTTTACTTGATCATGATGATTTGTTAACTCCAGATGCTTTGTACGAAGTAGCATTAGTGCTAAATCGGCATCCTGAAGCAGATATGATCTATTCAGATGAAGATAAAATTGACGACCAGAATCAACTTAAAGAACCCTTTTTTAAACCAGATTGGTGTCCTGATTCATTTTTATCACGAATGTACACCTGCCATCTAGGAACTTATCGGCGATCGCTAATAAATGAAATAGAAGGGTTTAGAGTCGGCTATGAAGGTAGTCAAGACTATGATTTAATTTTAAGGCTAACGGAAAAAACAGAAAATATTTTTCACATTCCAAAAGTTTTGTATCACTGGCGGATACATTCTGATTCTACTGCTAGCAGCTTGAGTAGTAAAAGTTATGCAACTGATGCAGCACAAAAAGCGCTTTTAGATGCACTTTACAGAAGAGGTGAATCAGGGGAAGTAATTCCAATAGATGGTGGGCATCATCTAGTTAGGTATGAAGTGAAAAATTTTGAATTGGTTAGTATAATTATTCCAACTAGAAATTTAGGCAATATACTTAATAATTGTTTAAAGTCTATTTTTGAGAAAACGAGCTATCCAAACTATGAAGTTTTAGTAATTGATAATGGTAGTAATGAAATTGAAACTATTAACATTATTAATGAATGGAAAGTTAAGGAGCCAAATAGATTTAGGTGTGAGGTACTAAATATTTCTTTTAACTATTCCAAAATTAATAACTACGCAGTTGAACGAGCAAAGGGTGATTACCTTGTATTCTTAAATAATGATACTGAGGTGCTTACACCTGACTGGATTAATGCAATGGTTGAGCAGGCTCAAAGACCTTGTATAGGAGCAGTTGGAGCCTTACTTTTATACCCAGATAACACTATTCAACACGCTGGTGTAGTAGGTGTGGGGGGAGTTGCTGGTCATAGCCATAAACATTATCCTGCTACCTCGCCTGGCTACTTTAACCAAATTCAAACAGTTAATAATTACTCTGCTGTAACCGCAGCTTGTTTAATGTGTAGGCGTGAGGTATTTGAAGCTGTGGGTGGTTTTGAAGAGAAACTTATAGTTTCCCTTAATGATGTTGATTTATGCCTGAAGATAGTCGAAAAAGGCTATCGAAATATTTATTTACCCCATGTTGTACTTTATCATTATGAGTCAAAAAGTCGGGGTTATGAAGATACTCCAGAAAAGCAAGCTCGATTTATTAAAGAGGTGAAGTATATGCAAAGCAAGTGGAAAAATTTTATTAAGCATGACCCTTGCTATAACCCCAATTTAACTAAAGAAAGGGAAGATTTTAGTATAAGAATATAAGCGAAATTCTAAAAATAACATAAAAGCAAACAAAGTAATATTAAAAAAATAATTTATCCATGTTGAAACTTTCTAAACTATATTAATGAGAAAAAAGTCATTAACCAAATTTAAATTTTTACTAAAGAGTAAAAGTATGGATTATCAGCCCTTCAAATATTTTATAGATTCTCCTAAGTTAAGCGAGGAAACTAACTTACCATTTATTTTAATTAGTGGTTGGATTATCGCCGATAAAGAAAGTATAATTTTAAATCCAACTATCTGTAGTTCAGGAATAAATGTTCACCCTCTGACGAGTGTTAACCGTCCCGACGTAGAAGCTGCTTATCCAAATCATTCTGTTCTTGGATTTCATCAATACCTGCCGATTTTTGATCTAGCCTCAGAAAAACATTGGGCTATAGATTTTTTAGTTGATGAGAATAGATATAGTTTTCCATTACATTTAAAAATCTCAAACAACTTCCTTGATACTTTTTCAAAGTCCAAAGCCACAAAACTACAAAAAATCATAAATATTCTAAATTGCCCTATATGTGAAAATACTGAAATTTTAGATATAGGTAGTATTTTGCAATGCAGTGGATGTGCAGCAAAATTTAGCGCTAATAAAAGCAACTACAACTTTTTACCAAAAAGTTTGATCGAGTATGGTAATGTAAAGCCGACTACAAATGTTTCTGCAAATAACTACGATCCTGTTGCTTTAGGTATTGTAGAACAGTTTAAAAATGGAATAATACTTGATAATGGCTGCGGTTTAAGGAATATTTATTATGATAATGTTGTCAACTTTGAAATCGTTGATTATCCAACAACAGATGTTTTAGGTATTGGAGAAAAGTTACCCTTTAAAACAGATATTTTTGATGCCGTTTTTTCTTTAGCAGTATTAGAACACGTCAAAAATCCATTTGAATGTGCTCAAGAAATTGTTAGAGTTCTTAAACCTGGTGGCATACTTTACGTTGCTGTTCCTTTCCTACAGCCTTTTCACGGCTATCCAGATCATTATTACAATATGACAAGTAGCGGACTCAAAAATCTTTTTTCCAATCAATTACGGATTATCGAATGTAGTGTTCCTCTTGCTGGGTTACCAATTTGGTGTTTAAGCTGGTTCCTTAATTCTTATATTCGTGGTTTACCAGAAAGGGTAGCTGAGGAGTTCAAAAATATGAAGGTTTCTGACCTTTTAAATAATCCAAGAGAATATCTTGATAAAGATTTTGTCAGACAGCTTAGTTTAGAGGTTAATGAAGAGTTAGCTTCTGTTAATTGTCTAATTGCTAAAAAGATGGAAATCAACTAATTTATGATATACTCATCCAGTTTTGTTGTAGAGATACTTATGCTTACTTTCAAAAAAGGCTTTCATCAACTAAAAACTCTAGGGATTTTAGTATTGGCTGTTTCTCTGGCTTCCTGCTCTGATGGTAATGAAATCACCAATAATCCAACCGATTCAGCTAGCACACCTCCAGCTTCTTCAGTTAATTCAGCTTCCTCTCAAACAACTGATTCGCCAGCTACGGTTGCTATTCCTGGAGTCAAAGATGTTGGAGAAATCACATTTAGACCTGCTTCTCGAAATACCTCTGGTTTTTTTGATAGCATCAATGGCTCTAATACATCAAGAATCGAAGTGGAGAAAGCGACTCCTCTAACTGCAACTGGTTGGGCTGTTTTAACAAACGAAGGCAAGACACCAGATAGCGTTATTGTTACCTATGGTAATAATAATTCTGTAGTTGCAGTGGCTCCAGTAAATTTAAATAGACCAGATATTGTCAAAGCATTGAAAAATCCTGGCTATAAAAATTCTGGTTGGAGCGCAACTTTTAATTCCTCTGCCTTACCTGCTGAACCAGTAGTTCTCAGAGCCTGGGCTTACAATGCTGCGGCTAAGGAAGCTACCCCATTAAGTAAATCGTTTGAAGTCGTTCTCAATTAATTACTCCTATTTTCAACTTTTGTAGAGGCAAAACTCAGAATTCCTGCCGTTAGGATGTTTCAGGCTTTATTCTTTTGCGACATACTCGGAAGAAAAAATGTGCTCAAAGTATTACCGAATAAACACTTCAGCCATTGGAACTTTCCCAGTTTGGCAAAAGAGGATTACTTAACCGAATCAGCTTTTGGACTAAGAGTTATTTCTAATGAATGCTGAAATAGAAAAAAATTCTAGATGGGTGCTTAAGGTTTTCAAATTCGTTTGGACAATACCCATAGTCCTAGCTTTATTCAAGTTATGGCTGACAAGTCATTTGCCTATCATGGCATCCTACGGCGGACATGATAACTTGAGATACGTAATAATGGGTCTTGAAATTTTTGATTTCTCCCCCCCATTTAATTACGATCAATATGTTTTAATGAGACAGCCTGGCTATCCATTTTTTATCCGCTTAAGCTATATCTTAGGCTTTTCACTAAGATTTTCACAAGAATTATTATATATAGCATCTGGGTTTTTACTCGCTTGGTCTTTATACAAATACTACCGTCAAAAACTAGCTGTAATATTATTCTTAACTCTTTATATTCTTGCTCCTAATTCCTTTTTCTGGAATAGAGAAACAATACAAGAAGCTTTATATTTACCACTAATACTTCTGATTGTCTCTTGCTTAATCCATTTAATAAATTCACCTCCCACTCAAAATAGCTTCATTGTATGGTCTGCTATTCTAGGCGGAGGACTTGCATGGTTCTGGAATACCAGGGCTGAAAGTGTATGGATTGTGCCAACTATTGGCATCGTTTATACGGTAATTATTGTCAAGATAGTATTTACGAGCACTGGCAAGCATCGTTTTTTAAGGTTAAAAAAATTAGGATATTCAATAGTTTGCCTTACAGTACCTGTAATTATTGTAACTTCGTCTATTTCCTTAGCAACTTACTATAAATATGGAATTTTTAGTACAACTGATGTAACCACACCAGGTATAAAAGCTGCATATTCTAGCCTTTTAAGGGTTATACCGGACACGCAGAAGCACTGGGTTCATGTTTCCAAAGAAGCCAGACTTAAAATTTATTCTGTAAGTCCAAGTTTTGCTAGATTGTCTAGCTATTTAGAGGGTGAGAAAGCCCAAGTATGGAGAGAGGCTTCTTGTAGAGATGGAGGCATTTGTGATGATTATGCAGGTGCATGGTTTCTCTGGGCTTTAAGAGATGCGGTTGCTGACGCTGGAGAATACAAATCAGCTCCTGCAACAGAAGCTTTCTATTATGATATAGCTCGTGAAGTTAATGTTGCCTGTCAATCAGGTAGCCTAAGATGCAAGCGTAAAAGTTTTTTAAGCTCATCTATTCCAAATCCAGGTATAAATTCATCAGAATTTATACTATTTATGAATGGTATTGGCTCTCTTAGTAAAGAGCTTCTGATTAGTTCATTAACACCGTTACAGTTATCTTCTGGAGAAGAAGACATCGCGCATAGAAAGGTTTACTACGAAAAAATTACTAGAGAACCAGCTAATTTTATACAAGAGCGGAGTCAACTTAACACATTTAAAAATCGTCTAATTGAGTCAGTATCCAGATTATATAATTTGTTTATCCCAGCATTAGTAGGTGCGGCAGGAATAGGATTATTTGTAGAACATATCTTTGCTTTTCTTCCTAAATATAAATTTCAAAAAACACATATTCCCCTTATAATTGCTTATATTATTTTTTCATGTATTTGTGTGCGAGTTTTGCTATTTGCATATCTTTCTGTAAAAAGCATCCCACCAGCTCCCAGGTATATCTGGCCAGTAGCTCCTTTAATGTTATTAATTGTAGCTATTGGTGTGTCTTACCTCGCTAACAGATTGCACATGATAAAGCGATTAGTTTTTTCAAAGTGAGGAGTGTACTTTTAAGATTATGAAAACATCCAATAAAAATTCTCTAGGAATAGTAAATAGAAACTCTCTGAAAAAATGGAGAGACCGGAATTTATATTACTACCGAGAAACAGAGAATTTTTATCAATTTTTGGTTACACCTAACTTAGAAATCCTAGAGATAGGATCAGGATTGGGTTATTTGTTAGATGCTGTGCAGCCTAGATATGGTTTAGGAATTGACATAAGTAATCTAGCTTTTGAGAATGCTAAGGATAAATTTCCCAACTTAGAATTTCGCGTTGAAGATGTAGAAGAGTTTAAACCTAATCAGGTCTTTGATTATGTGCTACTTGCTAATACCGTTAGCTATATTGAGAACATTCAAAGAGCATTGCACAATATCCACAAGGCTTGTCAACCATCGACTCGATTAGTGCTAACTTTTCACAATCCTGCTTGGGAGCCAATCTTAAACTTTGCCACCTTCATTGGGCAAAGAATGCCACTACCACCCCTCAACTGGCTGAATTTTGAAGATATCGAGAATCTGCTTACCCTTAGTGACTTCGAGGTTGTTTCTCATGGTAAGCGCTTGTTATTTCCTAAGCATATTCCACTTGTGTCGTGGTTCTTTAATAAAGTTTTAGCTCCTTTACCAGGGTTCAATAGTCTATGTTTAAATGAGTTTATCGTCGCCCGAATCCGTCCCAACGACGTTGAAGCTCAAAAAAATGTTCGTGAAATGACTTGCTCAGTTATCATTCCTGCTCGAAATGAGGCAGGCAATATCGAAAGTTGTATCACTAGGATGCCTCGCTTAGGAAAGCACACAGAAATTATTTTCATTGAGGGTCATTCTACAGATAATACGTGGAAAGAGATTCAACGAGTTCAATCGCAGTATAGTCACCAGTGGGATATCAAAATCTGGCAACAAACTGGCAAGGGTAAGGGAAATGCAGTGCGCGAAGGTTTTGAAATGGCTACAGGGGATGTGCTGATTATTTTGGACTCTGATTTGACGGTTAGACCAGAAGAACTAGTGTACTTTTTCGAGGCAATTGCTGTTGGCCGCTGCGAACTTGCGAATGGATGCCGATTAATTTACCCAGTGAGTGCAGCTGCAATGCCTTGGTTGAACCGGATGGCAAATCGATTTTTTGCCTGGCTGCTATCCTACCTACTGAACACTAAAATTAAAGATTCTCTGTGTGGAACCAAAGTAATTTCCAGAGCCAACTATTTAAAGTTAGCAGCTAACCGTTCGTACTTTGGCGACTTTGATCCATTTGGAGACTTTGACTTACTATTTGGTGCTGCTAAACTTGGGCTGAAAATTAAAGATATTCCAGTAAGGTATGTACCTAGAATGTATGGAAAATCAAATATTCAACACTTTAAGGAAGGTATAGTTCTTTTAAAAATGTGCCTTTATGCAGCTAAAAAGATAAAATTTGTGTGAAAAATTAGGAAAAATTTAATAATTAGTGATACCAGGAATTAAATCTAGTTCGGTGTAATTATGGTTTTGAAAAAAGTGCTGACTTGGTTAAAATTACCTGAAGCTTCTAAAATGAATTTAGATGACTCTGAGAATATATATGTAATCAGAGAAATAATTAGACGTAAGCCATTTTTACAAAAGACTTACAAATATTTCTATCTGGAATTACTAGACAAATCTAAGACAGCTCCTGCAAATGGGTATGTTATAGAACTTGGTAGTGGAGCCAGTTTTATAAAAAGATTTGCTTCTTATATAGTGACTTCGGATGTAATACCTTACAGTGGTGTTGATAAAGTATTTTCTGCTTTAGATATTCCATTTAAAGACGACAGTGTTAGCGCATTTCTGATGATTGATGTGCTACATCATGTGAAAGATTCAAGACAATTTTTTAAGGAAATGCAGCGCTGTTTGAAAGTAGGTGGCAAGATAGTTATGATCGAACCTGCTAATACCTTTTGGTCAAAACTAATATACACTAAATTTCATCATGAACCGTTTGAACCTAATGGTGGATGGGGATTTGAAGAAGGAGGTCCGCTAACAGGGGCAAACATGGCGATTCCGTGGATTGTTTTTCGTCGAGATGCTCAAGTATTTAAAAGAGAGTTTTCGCAATTAAGAATATGCTCTATCAGAATTCATACACCTCTTAGATATTTACTTAGTGGAGGATTATCTTTAAGACAATTGCTACCATCATGGTCATATGTTGTAGTTCAATTTATTGAATTAGTTTTATCGCCTCTAAATCAGTATTTAGGTATGTTTATGACTATTGAATTAGAGAAGGTCTGAAAACAAAAATTGCTAAAGTCCAATGAATATTTTAGAGACGAAGATAACTGATGTTTTAATCCTTGAGCCAAAAGTCTTTAGTGACGATCGCGGATTTTTCTATGAAAGTTACAACGAAAAAGCTTTTATAGAAAAAACTGGACTAATGGTTAACTTTGTGCAAGACAACCATTCGCGTTCTGCTCAAAATGTTCTACGGGGGTTACATTACCAAATTCAGCAGCCCCAAGGGAAATTAGTCAGGGCGATCGCAGGCACTATCCTTGATGTCGCCGTAGATATCCGCAAAAGCTCCCCCACCTTTGGGCAATCGGTAAGCTGTCTCCTCAGCGCCGAAAACAAACGCCAACTGTGGATACCTGCTGGATTCGCTCACGGTTTCCTAGTAATCTCCGACGCAGCTGAAGTTCTTTACAAAACTACCGACTACTACGCCCCGCAACACGAACGCTGTCTACTTTGGAATGACCCTGACATAGCGATTGATTGGCCTCTCACCGCCCCACCTATACTCTCTGATAAAGACAAAGCAGGTCAACCCTTAAAAACAGCTCAAGTGTTTCCATAACATCTATTCTTCAATGACAAGCCTTGCTAAAGTTGAAGAGACGCAACTTAATGAATAATTAGCCGGACAACATGGTATATAGTGGTATAATAGCTAAAGCGAATTAGGAATACCGCTATTGCAAAATATGTCACACCAAGGGAAGCCTCCAATACCCTTGGAGTTAACGAAAGGACACTTAGACGGTGGGAAGAAGCGGGTAAAATCGAAGCAATCCGCACTCCATCGGGACAAAGAAGGTACAATATTGAGTCCTATTCAGCTAACTTTAGAACTGTGGACTCCCGCACCGTTGTTGTCTACGCCAGAGTGTCAAGCCGCGCTCAACAAAGTGACCTTAATCGACAAGTTGCAGCCCTTAGAAACCTCTATCCTGATGCCGAATGTGTCTCAGAAATTGGCGGAGGACTCAACTTTAAGCGGAAAAAACTACTTGCCTTATTGGAACGAATCATGCAAGGAGATGTCCGACTGGTTGTCGTTGCCCACAAAGACAGATTGGCAAGATTCGGTTTTGACTTGTTCAAATGGCTCTGTGAGCAAAACAGGTGTGAACTCGTGGTTCTCAATGAAACAATTCTTAGCCCAGAAGCTGAGATGGTTGAAGATATCCTCGCTATTGTCCACTGCTTCTCAAGTAGATTGTACGGACTCAGAAAATACAAGTCTCAGATCAAAGAAGATCCAGATATACCCAAGTCCTGAACTCAACCGCATCTGGAAACAATGGAGTGCCGCTTGCAGATACGTTTACAACCAAGCCATATCCTATCAGAAAGCTAACGGAAGGACGGGTAAACTAAAGTTACGTAACTTGATTATGCAGTCTAACTTGCCGCAATGGGTTAAAGATTCGCCTTGTCACATTCGGCAAAATGCCATTTTTGAAGCGCATCAGGCATATATTGCAAGTAAAAGTTGCAAGTTCCGCTCTTGTCGCGCTGCGTCTGAGACGATTAAATTCAATGATTGCAATTATCGCAATGGTACTTGGTATCCACTGATTACAAAAGGATTGAAGTTTATAGCCAGTGAACCAATACCCACTCAATTTAGTAATGGTACTCAGCTAGTTAAGTGTAAAGGACGATGGTTTGCTATCTTTCCTGAATTGGTATCAGCGAGTAATAACCAAAGCAATAAAGTAATTGCTCTTGACCCTGGAGTGCGGACTTTTTTGACTGGATTTGATGGCAATAAATTCTTAGAGTTTGGTGCGGGTGACATGGGACGTATTACGCGCTTGTGTCAACACTTAGATAACTTGATGAGTCGTAAGGCTAAATGTTTAAACCGTCGTCAGCGTCAAAAAATGAGTATTGCTGCTGGACGAATGCGGATGAAAATCCAAAACTTAATCAATGAGGCGCACAAACAAGTCGCTTGCCATCTAACTCAAAACTACCGTGTCATATTCCTTCCTACCTTCGAGACAAGCCAGATGGTTCAGAAGAAAAACAGGAAGATCCGGTCTAAGACGGCTAGGGCAATGCTTACTTGGGCGCATTATCGCTTCAAGTTATTCCTCAAACATAAAGCCGCTCTTAACGGCTGCGTCGTCGTAGACGTAACTGAGGAATACACTAGCAAGACTTGTACGTCCTGCGGTCATATCCATCAACAACTAGGTGGTTCTAAAACGTTTAAGTGTCCCAATTGTGGACATTCCCTACCAAGGGATATGAATGGTGCTTTGGGTATTATGCTCAAAGCTTTGCGGGATAACGCCTCTATCACTATTAAAAGTGATAGTGCCATCGTTACATTGTCCGGTAATGACCGAACTAATGTCGCGTAAATGTATCAGGATTATGGTTAACCAACTCAATGAACCAATCAATTCTACTGATCGGTAGTAAGGGGCAATTGGGTCAAGAACTGCACCAAACCCTTGCATCTTACGGGGATATCATCGCTGTCGCCCGCCCAGATGTAGACCTTGCCCAGCCAAACTCTCTACGTCAATTAATCAGAGAAGTGCAACCGCAAGTTGTAATTAATGCTGCGGCCTACACTGCTGTAGACAAAGCTGAAAGCGAACCTCAACTGGCAAAAGCTATAAATGCGATCGCACCTGGTATTCTTGCCCAAGAAACCGAAAAACTCGGAGCATTCCTGATTCACTTTTCTACCGATTATGTCTTTAATGGGCAGCAAAGCCACCCTTACCAAGAAACCGACCAAACTAAGCCCATAAGTGTCTACGGTGAATCCAAACTGGACGGTGAACTAGCAATTCGCTATAACTCCGATAACCACATCATTCTCCGCACCAGTTGGGTATATGGTAATTACGGTAAAAGCAACTTCGTTAAAACAATGCTCAAGTTGGGATTTGAACGCGAAGAAATCCGCGTTGTTGCAGATCAAATTGGTAGTCCCACTTGGACAGGTGACATAGCTAATGCCATAGCTTCCCTACTTCCACTTCTAAAACATCCAGAAATTGGCGGTACATACCATTACACCAATAGCGGTGTTGCTAGCTGGTACGACTTCGCCGTTGCCATCTTTGAAGAAGCCCAAAACCTCGGCTTTCCCCTCAAAGTTGAGCGCGTCACCCCAATTACTACTGCTGATTATCCCACCCCTGCACAGCGTCCTGCTTATTCCGTCCTCTCTTGTGCGAAAATAACCAAGGTTTTAACAACTCCTGCTCCTCATTGGCGACAGGGACTTAGAAAAATGTTGGCACTCGCCCATACTTATGAAAGCCCTAATTCTCTCCGGCGGTAAAGGCACACGCTTACGCCCTCTCACCTATACTGGGGCTAAACAGTTAGTACCAGTTGCCAATAAACCAATTTTATGGTATGGAATTGAAGAAATAGTTGCAGCTGGGATTACCGATATTGGGATTGTCGTTAGCCCAGAAACGGGTCGCGAAGTGCAATCTAAAACTGGAACAGGCGATCGCTTTGGCGCTAATATCACCTATATTCTCCAAGAAAAACCCGCCGGACTCGCCCACGCCGTCCAAATTGCTCAACCCTTCCTGGGCGACGACACCTTCATCATGTATCTGGGCGATAATTTAATTCAACAAGGCGACTTAAGCCACTTTTTGAAGCGATTTAACGAAAAAGACCTAGATGCCCTAATTTTGTTGCGTGAAGTTGCTAATCCTAGCGCTTTTGGTGTTGCCAGAGTAGATAAACATGGGCGCGTTTTAGAATTAGTAGAAAAACCCCAAGTTCCTCCTTCAAATCTTGCCCTTGTCGGCGTTTATTTCTTTTCTCATATTATTCATCAGGCAATCGCACATATCCAACCCTCCGCTAGAGGAGAACTGGAAATCACCGATGCGATTCAATGTTTAATTAACCAGGAAAAGCAAGTATCAGCCTGTAATTTGGAAGGCTGGTGGCTGGATACTGGGAAAAAAGACGATTTACTCGAAGCCAACCGTTTAATTCTCGATACTTGCCTCACAAGTTCAATACAGGGTGATATAGATGCCCAAAGTCAAGTAATCGGGCGAGTCCAAATTGGTCCCAGATCCCAGGTAATTAACTGCACAATTCGCGGCCCAGTCATAATTGGAAGTGATTGCTACCTAGAAAACTGTTTTATTGGCCCCTACAGTAGCATTGCTGATCAAGTAATTATGATAGACACTGACTTAGAACACAGTGTAGTTTTACAAGGCGCTCAAATTGCTAGAATTCATCAACGTATTATTGATAGTGTAATTGGACAACGCGCTCAAATAACTGTTGCACCCCGCCGTCCAAAAGCTTTACGTTTTCTAATTGGTGATGACTGTCAAATTGAATTAGCGTGATTTACTTTTTAACAGTTAACTATTATTCAACGAATTTAGTTACTAAGTTAATCAATTCTATTCAAGCTAGTAAAAATATTTCTCATCAAACAGTTATTGTTAATAACTCACCTGAAGATAATTCTATTCATCTTCTCAGTTTAGAATCAGTTTTAATTATTGAGTCGGGAAGTAATTTAGGATTTGGTAGTGCTTGTAACTTAGGTTTAAACTGGATTTACGCCCAAGATAGCCAAGCAATTGTGTGGCTAATCAATCCAGATACATATATCGTAGAACTCGTTTTAGATAAAGTAGATTTATTTTTTAAAACTCACTCACAACTGTCAATTGTCGGCACAGTTATTTATACTCCTAATAATGAAGTTTGGTTTGCTGGTGGTAAATTTATTCCTGCAACTGGGGCAATTTTAAATCAAGATTTTTCAATTAATTCTAATACGGAATATAGTTTTTGTGATTGGGTTTCAGCCTGTAGTTTACTAATTAATCTCCGAAAATTTTCTGAATGCCCCCAATTTGATCCAGCTTATTTTCTTTATTATGAAGACTTTGATTTTTGTAGACGTTATGCCAATCAAGGGCATTTAATTACAGTTACTAAGCAATTAAGTGTAATTCATCAACCTTCATCTATTACTAATAAAAATATATTCAAAAAAATTCAACATAGTACCTACAGTTATTTGATAACGCTAGAAAGATATACAACTAAGCTAATTTTATCAATAAGATTAACTAGACTTATCACCTACGCATTTATTCTAATTTTTGTAAAACCAAAAGTAGCATTTGGTAAACTTTATGGCGTATTACTTTATCTGAGGCGATCGCTGCCATTTTGTCACAAGTTTTAGTTAATCTGTCGTTTCTCACCACTAAACCAACAGGGATAACGACTTACGCCCTTAATCTCTTACCTCACCTTTCCAGCCTCAACCCAACCTTACTAATTTCCCCTCTCGCCTCTAGCCTACCCCCCTTTCAAATGGGGGATAAGAGGCGATCGCCTCTCGCTGACTACACCACCTATCCAGTACCCCCAAATTTAAACCCTGACTATGGCACAAAAGGACATTTGCGCCGCCTTATATGGACACAGCTACAACTGCCGCGATATCAACAACTACAATCGCATCTTTTGTTTTCGCCTGTCCCTGAAGCCCCTTTATTTGCCAACTGCCGCTACATCGTCACTGTCCACGATCTTATTCCTCTGCGCTTTCCCAAACCCTTCTCACCTCTGACTAACTACCAACGCTACTACATCCCTCAAGTTCTAGCCCAAGCCCAACACATTATTTGCAACTCTAATGCCACTGCCCAAGACATTACCAACTTTTTCCATATTCCAGCTAGTAAAATTACCCCAATCCTACTTGCCCACGACGCTAACCACTTTCGGTTTCTCAACCTGCCTAGAAGCAATTACTTTCTCTACATCGGTAGGCACGATCCTTACAAAAACTTGCAGCGGATAATTGCCGCCTTCGCTGCATTACCAAACTGTCGGGAATACGAACTTTGGCTAGCAGGATCGATTGATTCCCGCTATACCCCTACTCTGAAAGCTGATATACAGCAACTGGGTATAAACGATCGCGTTAAATTTTATGATTACGTTCCTTATAGCCAGTTACCGATATTACTCAACCAGGCGATCGCCCTTGTCTTCCCTAGTCTTTGGGAAGGCTTTGGACTGCCTGTTTTAGAAGCAATGGCTTGTGGTACGCCTGTTATTACCTCCAACCTCTCATCTTTACCAGAAGTTGCTGGCAATGCCGCCTTATTAGTAAATCCCTATAAAACCGAGGAAATTACCGCAGCAATGCAGGCGATCGCCAATGATTCAAAATTGCGATCGCACCTTTGTGATCTTGGCATCAATAGAGCAAGTATTTTTAGCTGGGAAAAAACAGGACTTGCCACTGCCGAAGTCTTGTCGCGTTTCCTTTAACAGTGGACAATTGACAGTGGACAGCGGACAACTGTCAACTGTCAATTGTTTAAATCCCCATCCTCAAACCTTACGAATAAATGTCAACTGTCAACTGTCAATTGTTTATTTAACTTTTCCAAATTACTAATACAACACCACAAACAATTAGTCCCAAGCCAACTACACGCATAATTGGGATTGTTTCTCGAAATACAAAGTAGCCGATTAAGACGGAAAATACATAGACTAAAGCGACAGCAGGGCCAGCAATGCTGAGGTTAACCCGCGTTAATAGCAAAATATATGCGATCGCTCCCAAGCCGTAGCAAGCCAAACCCGCCACCAGTTCTGGAGTTGTTAAGATGCCCAGAACATGGCTAATCAAATTACTGTTATTAACTTGACCTAGCTTTAATGCTCCTGCTTTTAGCAACCACTGTCCAGCGACACTCATTAAAATCGAAATGAGAAACAATCCAAACTCTGGTGGGGCCACACAAGCATCCTTACATCCACAACTAAGTTTTCTAGTTTACAGCTAAGGCAGCTTGTAACAATAAGTTGAGCATTTATCCAATTCCAGGCTCTAAGCCAACAGAGCAAGTAAGCTTTGAGGAATAGGGATGGAATAAGGGGCATGATCGAGGCAGAGGTGATTGAGCAG
>JAESFL010000702.1_pt1 | contig 19443 bp, 22 predicted proteins | sample 9269401 | NCBI WGS metagenome assembly JAESFL01 (sample SAMN14506025, study PRJNA617098) | algae metagenome | isolation source: Gloeocapsa sp. UFS-A4-WI-NPMV-4B04 and co-occurring heterotrophs from desert... | place: USA: Utah | collected 2006-10-01 | reverse complement strand
ATCAAGGCCGATCGTGACAATCTCAGGCATGATGAGTGGCTCCTCTTCGGTTCTCCAACATGCCCATTCTGGCACGTCTGACGCTGGTGGAGGGCGCCATCCACGACATCACGTTAACTCGGGTTTGGCCGCGACCGTGTAGATGATCCGGCATGAGCAAGCCCGTCAGCTACAAACGCCATCGCTTTCCGCCTGAGATCATCGCCCATGCGGTCTGGTTGTACTTCCGGTTTCCTCTGAGCCTGCGGCTGGTTGAGGAGATGCTGCTCGAGCGCGGCGTCGTTATCTCGTACGAGACCATCCGCCGATGGGCGCTGAAGTTCGGGCCGGCGTACGCTCACCGCCTCAGGCGCAAGACGCCAAGCCGTCGCGACGTGTGGCACTTGGATGAGGTCGTGGTCACGATCTCTGGCCAGAAGCACTGGTTGTGGCGGGCGGTGGATCAGGATGGCTATGTGCTTGATGAGATTATCCAGACCCGCCGCGACACCAGGGCGGCCAAACGCTTGCTGAGGCGTCTTCTGCGCAAGCAGGGCTGCCCACCCCAGCGGATGATCACCGACAAGCTCGGCTCTTATGCTGCCGCCCAGCGTCAGATCATGCCAAACGTCGAACACCGCTCCCACAAAGGGCTCAACAATCGGGCAGAAAATTCGCATCTGCCGTTCCGGCGACGCGAGCGGGTGATGCAAGGCTTTCGATCGCCCAGGTACCTGCAGCGGTTCGTGAATGTCTTCTCGGCCGTCCGCAATCTTTTCGTTCCACCCCGCTCCCACTGCTCCGCCTCTGCCACCCATCTCCACCGCCTCAACACCATGGCGGAATGGAAGTCTGCGGCCAGCGTCGCCGCTTGAGGCTGCCATGCGGCCGCATTTGTCTCAATGCGCCCGATGCTGGTTAACGTGACAACACCAGATCGACGTGACCCGTACCTGCACCTAGCCTTGCCATGGGATGTCCTGCTCTGCGCTTCAATCCCCCGGGTTCAACTGGGCGGGACCCAGCGGGTTTCATGCAGTACGACCGTGAGCTGCCGCGCCACTTGATACTTGTTCGACTCCTTTGGGGCGGCAGAATGCGGCTCCTAGTACCTGACACAGCTCAAATGGCAGGTTGAGCCTATCTGTAGAGGTCTAACCTCCGGGGCATTTGAGCGCCGGAATGTTTGTGATGGCAGGGCTCCCGGCCCCACGCCGGGAGCCCACCTGTTTGTGGCTGCCGATGCTCAGACGAGAGGATGTCGAGTGGGCTTGCGTGTAACTCAATTCTTGGCGGTCATGCTGGCCAGCCTCACTCCGACCACGGCCCGAACCAAGAAACAGATCGAGTAATAAATCCCATCCATTTGGCTCTTCGTTTATAATGGCCCTGTTATTCTTTCGGGGGCTGTGTCGAGGTGCCAGTTTGGTCGGGCTCCTCTAGTATGCTCGCCTCTGGCGTCAACAGAACTTCTTCCTTGGGTGGCCCGTCACCCGGAACCTCAACAATCTTGCAATCCTTCAGGATCGCATTCGGCATTTCGAGGGTAGAGGCGTACTTCAAGCAGTGGTCATAGCTCGGAAACAGCTTATCCCAAGCCTGCGCGGTATGTTGTTCAGCCGGGTTGGCGCTGTTGAGGATGAAGATCAGAACGTACTTCATGGCCATATAGGCGACCCTCCGAGCCTGCGGAGGGGTACAGTCACAAGCCAGAGTGGCGGCAATGAGACCAAGCTCGGGGCGCTCACAAGTGGGGCGCTGCGCGAATGAAATCATAAATACGGTGTTGGAATAACAACCCCGAGGACCGGCCCAATGCTTCCCTATGAACTCGCCCTTGCCAAGACCGAGCAGCGTCACGCCCACACCGATGTCGCCACCCTTTTCGTGCCGCGTCAGGCCGCGCTGGAACTGCTATCCCTGTGCGCCCAATACAATGCTCAGATTCTCTCCGTGCATTCTTTGGCGAAAGTCTATGCTCGATTCTCAGTGGAAGTCGTCAGCCCTAACTGTGATGGCTCCGAGCTTCTGGCCGAATGGGCAGACGCTATGAAGTTACTTGAAGAAGACTGCGCGTCCTGAGTGTCGAACCGAGTCTCATCCAAGTGTCAGGTGATGATGGGTCGAGGAGGCTGTGACCAGCAACGGCTTAGAGCTTTGTGTGAACTGCGCGGAAGAGCATCGTGAGCGGCACAACACACATGAACAGAAAGGCTCCGAGGAGGACAGGAGCCGAGGCTCACATCTGATCCGCTACCGCACCCGCGAGGGCTGGCCCGGTGGCAGTCATCACGTAGAAGACGGTCATGAAGAGACCGAGCCCAACGGCCCTGTTCTCGGGCGTCAACACACGTCCCGGCATCGCCCCTCGAAGTTCCCGCTTCGTGGGCCTTTTGCTTTGCCTGGTTTACGTCACCGTGCTCTTCTCCTGTTCGAAGAATGTTGCGAGGGCATGGGTGATCGCGACCCGTCGGGAGGGGAATCGCCCCCTCGCGACGGCATCATCGATTTTCTGATCGACCTCCTTGGTCAGCCATACGTTCGTTTCCCGAAAGCCCTGCTCCTTGCGGGCCTGTCGAAGGCGTTGGACGCGGTGGCGGCTCAAAGGATCTGGCATCTCACACCCATTTAGCTCGTAACGTTACGAGCCTTGCCCGATTCTGGGTTGGCTGTGGAGTCGGAGCGCAAGAATCCATTCACAATAACCGGATTCTCCGTTGGAAAACTCCTTTAGGCAGAATCAATTAGCGCAAAAATCCGAATCAATTCGCAAGTAAAAGGCTGGTTCCGCTTGACCCAGCGTTACGCACTTGATTCTGCATCCTCAGTCATTGAACCGGCACCTCAAGACTCACCCTAACGTTCTTCTCTCTAAGACTCAGCGTTGTGTCTTGAAGACTGCGTGCCAGCAGAAATCCTACCGCCAATATTTGCGGGAGATTCGAGATACCCGACTCTGGGAGGAGTGACCCCAAGGTGCTCGTCCGTCTTATGATCGTAGCTAAGCGTAGGAACCTGATCGGACTTCGACGGGGATCAAAGGGGCTATCCTCCCAGCTGAAAGGCGAAGAACTTCACCTAAAGCAGCCCAGCCAGCATCTCGACTTCACGCTAGCAGTGACATTTCAGCTTGGGGGTCGCGCGCGAATTTCGGTGAATGGTATTTTGACAAGAAGTCTGTAACTGGTGCTGTGGCAGGGTCCTCTCGCAGGAGGTTTTCTATGGAGCGAGCCATGGCGCTCCGGCCGGAGGTCTGCAAAGCCTCCTCGGCCGGGCGCTCTATAGCGCCTGGGCTGGGAGTTTGGAAGAGGCCGTGACTAGGGCATTCCAGCTTGAGTAAAGGTGAGGAATACCACCGCAGACTGCCCCAAAGTTGGCATATTGGTCACCCTTGCCGGAACGTCCTAGGGCGCCTATAGTTATAACAGACGTTATGACAGAGAGGAGATCCCCATGTCTGCCGTGATCAAGCTTAAGCTGACTCAGGTCGGCAACTCTGTCGGCACGACCTTCACCAAAGAGACCCTTGCTCGGCTGAAGGTCGACAAGGGCGACACTCTGTTTCTGACAGAAAGCCCTGACGGCTATCGCCTGACCCCGTATGACCCAGAGTTCGAAGCCCAGATGGATGCTGCTCGCCGCATTATGCGGAAGCGCCGCAATGCTCTGAGAGAGCTTGCGAAGTAAATGGCACCAGCCTGGATCCTCAAAGCCACCGTGCTTGCCCTGCATGATGAGCAGATCGCCGAGCATGGTGGCCTCGCCGGGATCAAGGACGAAGGACTGCTGGAATCCGCCCTCGCTCGCCCAGAGAACCTCTATGCCTATGGCAAGCCTGACATTATAGAGCTTGCTGCTGCCTATGGCTTCGGCATTGCCCGCAACCATGCCTTCGTGGACGGTAACAAGCGGACGTCCTTGGTCGTGACAGGACTGTTTCTGGACCTCAACGGCTGGGAACTGACGGCTACCGATGCCGAAGTGGTTGGTGTCTGGATGGCCCTGGCCGACAGCCAGAGCGACATGACCGAAACGAAGTTCACTGATTGGCTTCGAGAGAAGGTAGCCGCGTATCAGCCGGCCATTGTGTACCCGCACGACCCGCAGGAATAAGCGAGCCAACCTCCATGAGCGAGTTGCGTAGGATCCGTCGCAAATTTTGCTGAGTGTCAAGATATTGGCCGGGCTGGATACAACGCTCAGGCGGCCAGGATCTCAAACTGCTCTGCGAGCGAGGGATGCAGATTGCGGGCATACTTCGCCTGCTGTTTGCGCATCATGTGGATCATCTCGATGCCTCCCAGGATCGCACGCGCGGTGATTGGGGCTTCCAGATCGGTGGCCTCTGCGGGCCTGCCATCTGCTACCTGAGCATCTGGTGGGTCAACCGCGCCTCCCTCCGCTCTCCTGGACAGGGAGGGGAGTAGGTGACGCTCAAGCAGGTAGGCCATCCGGCCTAGATGACATTCCAGAGGTTTGCCTCGATCCTCTGAGCGATCAGTGCGCCCTTAGGCCAGCGGCGCCCGCAATGGGGCATCAAAATTGAATGTGATCCAGCTTGGCAAACGCCAGCCAGACGTCCCACCCCATCGCACTAGATCTGTGCCTCACCGACAGTGGCCGCAGTACAAGGGGCCTCCACGCGGCAGTCAGCAGAAGCGCTGGCGTTCATGGCTCCCCATGGTCCTCGGAGGTTCTCTTCTAGCAGGCTTCATCGGCCTTGAGGTTGGGCCGCCGCTCGTGGGCTGCAACGTGAAGGCGAACATCAGCTTCAATGGCGGCCAGAAAATTTATCACGTGCCAGGTCAGAAATATTACTGGCAGACAAGGATCAACTGGCTCAATGGCGAACGGTGGTTCTGCTCGGAAATGGCAGCACGTCAGGCCGGCTGGCGCAAGTCACGCGTCTGACCTCCGCTCTGCTGAACAGGGAGGGAAGTAAGTTGAACGTCACTGAAACCTAAGGTAATTCCACCTTAGGTGGGGGCAGCGATGCTGGCGTGGATAAATAGCCTTTCAAGTGGCGCGGCCTCATTCTTGGGGACACTGACTGGATCGTCGATTGGCTTAGTGGCGCTCTTAATTGGCGCGCTCTTCAATGCGCATTTGAACCGGAAGCGTGACGATCGACTACGTGCCCACGAGGCTCGATCAGTAGCCGCTGCGCTACAAGCTGAGCTGTCGTTAGCTGAGAAAGTCTTCAAAGATAATGCTGATCACTTAGGAAGCACTCCGTCGGGCTACTACATGCCAGACCCTAAGCATTCGATCAGAGTAATGCCTGACCTGGTTTCTAAACTTGGGCTATTCGAATCCGATACTATTCAGCTGGTGCTTACCTCATACCTCATGATTGAGCAGTATGGCCAAAACCTGGTCTTGATGGGTGGACGGGTACAAACTCACCTTTCGTCCGAGGGGCGGTTGATCCATATGCCGGAAGGCACCGCGGGAAACGTTATCGTCATGTACCGAAATACCGCTCGTGAAATCAGAAGAGCGATAACCGCGCTTGAAAGTATCGCAGCGAACTAGTGCCACTATACCAACTCTCTTCACCCCTCCCCGTTATACCCTCCCCATGACCTAGCCCTCGGCACCGCCCGCTCCGGGCTCACCGGGGTTGACGCGACTTGCAGGCTAAGATCTCCAAGCGTTTGATCTCAAATGGATCAACGAAGAGGTCAGGCGCTCGCTGGCTCAAAGCTACGGCAACCTTACCGGCGAGATGGGCATTTCGAGCCTCTTCATCCGGGAAAGCGTCAAAAATCGCAAAAGTATTGTGATCAAACCGCACAGCATACCAAGTTGTCGTGCCTGGCTCCTCCTCAACGAGCGGCAAGGCCGAACGGAGAGACTCCGCAGCTTCTTCCTCCTTCCCTGATTTGACTTCTAAGGGCACATACAAAGCGAGCTTGGTCATGCCGGGATCACTTTCGTTGCAAGGCAGGAACCGCTGGACCGGATATGGAGCAATCACCAGCGATACCTAGACGGACCAAGCCCCTGCCGTTACAACACCCGGCTAAACTTTCCGTTCACCAACCTCATGCCGTACCCCCGGCATGACCTACTCCCGCGAAACCACCGCCATCTCCGAGCTCACCGGCCAACCCGTCAACACCTAGTCCGAGGAATGGCGGATCGAAACCGAAGCCCGAGCCATCCTGAAGATTTCCAAGCAGGAGCGGGATGTGTTCTTCAATGGCAGCAAGGACGAGAACAGGAAGACCGTTGACCGAGGCCTCGTCGGGGTCTGTGGGCCTCAGGCTGCTGAGAAGATCATGGAGACGATGCGGCAGCTGCAGGAAGCGCGTGAGGCGAAACGCACGTAGCCAAAAGAAAGGGCTGCGCCCGGTCTTATGACCATGTTCGCAGCCCCTGATCCGTGTTTGCCCCTACGGTGAGGTGTGTATACGGGTGTCGGGGGCGCTCAACAATAAGCGGAAGTACTTAGAGACATAAGTATACAAGCCTCTATGCAGCATCTGATCAGCAAAAGCGAGGCTATGCAGTCCTATCGGCGAGCACCGGCACCGTGGTTGAGCGGCAACTTGCCCCATCATCCAGTCGAGGCAGTGGAATAGTCCCAATACTCCCGTCTTACCCCTCGCATTTGTAGCGATGAGAAACTATCTCATGCATCCCGATCTTGGTTTGCCCCACGGATCGAAACTAGGCGCCTCCCCCTCGGGAGGCGCTTCTTTTTTGTGCAGGTGCCTCGGGGAGTCCGTAAGGCGAAACGGTAGACCGCGCCCCGAAACAGCCACCGAATTACTGCTTTGCCAACCGGTTCATGACGAAGGCAAAAAGGAGGGCAAAAATCGCGACCATGACTACCGTAAAAACGGCTATCTCATTCCCAGACATACACCATCCTTCGGGGATAGAACGCGAAAGGGGAGCTAAGTCTTTGAGACGCCCCTAGGTTCCTATGGAAGGCTCCTGAGAAGATCATGGAGACGGTGCGGCAGCTGCAGGAAGTCCGTAGCCTAAAGAACTAGGCTCCACGAGCAACAGTTGCTTGATTTCCCGGATCAACGGCATAGCTAGAACAGCTCAAATGTAATCGTTTTCATATGAGCTTTGCCGTGCAAAGATATAGCCCGCTTCCGCGAACTATCACGATCAATCGTACGGACCTGTCGCTCGCTTTGACTGCAGCAGCAGCAGCCGTGGCGGCGTTCCACCTGTGCGTTCAACTGCCGTAGAGGAACTCAGGACCGTCACAATGGCACCGTCAGGTTAACAGGCCAACGTCACAAAGCTCTACGGGATCAGCCAATCAGAAGCCGGCAGCGAGGCCCGATACCTCGGCCCAGGTTGTAAAGGCCATAGCTCGGGCCTTGCGATGATCAGTAGCGCTGGCGTTGGCAGGACGACGGAAGAGATTGGCAACCTGATCGTGGGCCGAGAGGAAGCGCTGTGCCTGTCCGGCTGACTTGAAGCGCTTCATGATGCGCTCTCGCCGTCGGGCGGGCTGGTGACTGTTCTCCGCACGATTGTTCAAACCCCGATGCTGGCGATGTTCGACACCGGGCATGATCTCTCGCCTGGCCGCGCCGTAGCTCGCAAGTTTGTCGGTGATCATCACCCGCGGTGGGATGCCTTTCTTCTTGAGCAACTTTCGCAGCAAGCGCTTGGCGCGCTTTGGCACTGCGGCGGCTCTGGACCAGGATCTCGAGTACGGCACCGTGCTGGTCGACGGCCCGCCACAACCAATGCTTCTGGCCGGCGATGTTGATCACGACTTCATCAAGGTGCCATTTGTCTCCTGGTGCGGGCAGACGTCTGCGGATCCGGTTGGCATAACTCTGGCCGAACTTCAGCGCTCACTGTCGCACGGTCTCGTGGCTCACAAGGATGCCTCTGACGGCCAGTATCTCCTCGACCATGCACAGGCTCAAGGGAAACCGGAAGTACAACCAGACGGCATGGCTGATCACCTCAGCCGGAAAGTGATGGCGGACATAACGAGGATCACGGGTGTTCTTCATCGCTCACGTATACCCCGATCCAGTCACCCTTCGGTTAACTTGACGATGCCGTCTGCCGACCGCGGAGAGAGCCATGACCCGACAGGTGATATCAGCCGAACTAACGGAAAGGGCCATTCAGAGGGCCTGACCAGAATCCCCGGAATAAGAGAACAATGCCGTCTGGTGCGGCTGTCGGCGCGACGACGTGCCTGCTCAGAAAATGATGAGGGACAGTCGTGCAAGATGGTTGGTCTTGTTCATGATGCTCGCGGGAGAAAAGCTCGAAGGTCGCTCCCACAGTGATCAAAATGCGCCTGACATAATTCAAAAACCAACCTCTCATCCGCTCACGTCGTGCCGGATACAAGCCTTGAAGTGACCGGGCGACACCTCTTCGAGCGGAGGCACGACCGCCGCACATTGCTCGGCTGCGAACGGGCAACGGGTGCGGAAAACACACCCGGAAGGAGGGTTGGCTGGACTTGGGATGTCTCCTGTTAGGATCTGCCGGGTGCGAGCTCTGGCTGGATCGGGAGACGGAATCGCCGAGAGCAACGCTCGCGTATAGGGGTGGCGCGGATCGGCATAGAGCTTTTCGCTCGGCGCGATTTCCATGATGCGTCCGAGGTAGAGCACGATGACGATATCGCAGATGTACTCGACGACGGCGAGATCGTGCGAGATGAACAGCATGGTCAGTCCAAGGCGGATCTGCAGATCGCGCAGCAGATTGACGATCTGAGCTTGGATCGAGACATCAAGCGCGGAGACAGGCTCGTCGGCCACGATCAGCTGCGGCTCTAGCGCCAAGGCGCGCGCGATCCCGATGCGCTGGCGCTGCCCACCCGAAAACTCATGCGCATAGCGGTCGAAGGCATCGGCTGGCAGGTCGACGGTGGCAAGTGCCGCCTTGGCGCGCTGTGTCCGCTCCTGACGCGTCCCAACTCGTTGGATCTCAAGGCCCTCCGTCAGGATCTGGCTGATCGTCATTCGCGGCGACAGGCTCGCGTAGGGGTCCTGGAAGATGTACTGCATGCTCTTGCGCTGCTGGCGCATCTCGGCGGACGAGAGCTTGGTAAGGTCAATCCCGTTGAAGCGCACCTCACCGGAGGTCGGCTCAATCAGGCGCAGCACCGACCGCCCGATTGTAGTCTTGCCGCTGCCTGACTCTCCGACGAGGCCGACGACCTTCCCGCGTGGCACATCAAAGGAGACATCGTCAAGGGCGCGCACGATGGACCCGCGGGAAAAGCCCGCCGGCTTGAAATGCTTGGTCAACCCCTTGACCGAAAGCAGTGGTTCTCCCATCCCTAAACCTCCTGCCATCTGATGCAGCGGCTCTTCTGGCCATTGCCGGTGTCAAACAAGGGCGGCACATTGGCCCGGCATGCGTCGATCGCATAGGAACAGCGGGGCGCAAACGAACAACCTTTCGGGAGTTGCATGAGGCTTGGCACAGAGCCCGCAATGGTCGGCAGTGGAAGACCCTTCCGTTTCAACTCGGTTGCCTCGCCCAGCTTGGGGACGGAGCGCATCAGGCCGACCGTATAGGGATGGCGTGGATGCGCGAACACGTCGGCAACGGTCCCGGTCTCGACAATCCGGCCCGCATACATCACGGCCACCCGCCCGGCGATCTCCGCTACCACCCCTAAGTTATGCGTGACGAACAGGATCCCCATGCCGCGTTCTGCCTGCAGCTTCTGCAGCAAATCGAGGATCTGGGCTTGGATCGTCACGTCGAGCGCAGTGGTGGGCTCATCGGCGATCAGAAGAACTGGATCGCAGGCAAGTGCCATTGCGATGGTGGCACGCTGGCGCATGCCCCCGGAAAGCTCATGGGGATATTGCCTGGCACGCCGCTCGGGATCAGGGATGCCGACATCGGCCAGGAGTTTGACCGCCGCGGCAGCCGCGTCCTTGTGGCTGCGCCCGAGATGGACGCGCATGGGCTCGGCGATCTGCTCGCCGATGGTGTAGACTGGATTGAGGCTCGTCATGGGCTCCTGGAAGACCATAGCGATGTCATTGCCTCGGATCTTCCGCATGCCCTCGGCGTCGAGTTTGGTCAGGTCCTGCGTCTGCCCGGCCTTACCCCGGAACAGGACGCTGCCCTCAGCCACCTGCCCTATCCCTCTGGGTAAGAGGCCCATGATCGAGAGGCTAGTGACGGACTTGCCCGATCCGGATTCACCGACAAGCGCCAGGGTTTCGCCTGGCGCGATCGTCAAGTTCAGATCCTGTACGGCGGCCACCGGGCTCCCGCCGATGCGGAAGATCGTTTTGAGGCTCGAGATCTCCAGGATCCGGGTAGCACGCATGGCTTCAGCTCGCGAGTCCGGCGGCACGGACGATCTCTGCAACCTTCACAGCCTCCTCAGCATTAAGCGATCGCTGCGGCCGGGCCATCGTGTTGGTGGCAATGACGCCGAGGGAGCGCATCGCGGTCTTGAAGGCGCCGACGCCCGCCGAGCCGGCGCTGGTGCGGGGCAGAGAAATCCAAACCATTTCAAAAAGCCGGCACAGGCGCTCCTGTTCTTTGCGCGCTGCCTCCCAGTCTCCGGCTTGAGCATGGTCCCAGAGCCGCACATAGCCGTGGGGATCAACGTTGGCGAGACCCGGGACGACACCATGCGCTCCCATCTGGAGGACGTTATCGACGACTATCTCGGAGCCTGTCATCAGGAAGACGTCAGGCTTGTCGGCGAGGTCGAGCAGGCAGAACCGGAAGTTGCCGTCGTCGCCACTCGAGTCCTTCAGGCCGGCGATGGTACCCTCACGAGCCAGGGTCACCGTTGTCTTGCGCTCGAGCTTGGTATGGACGCAGACCGGAATATCATACGCGATCAAGGGTATGTCGAGCGCCTCGCGCACATAACGGAAATGGTCGACGACCTCGGGTTGGCTCGTCCGGGTATAGAAAGGAGCCGTGACGACAACGGCATCGACGCCGATGGATTGCGCCGCTTTCGCATGGCCGATGACGCGGTCGGTCGTCGGATCGATGACGCCGGCCAAAACCGGCAGACGCCCGTTCACCACCTTCACGGTGTGCTCAAGGATCTGACGCCGGGTCGCCTCACCATGAAAGATCACTTCGCTCGTCGAGCCGAGCACGAAGAGGCCATGCACGCCGCCTGCAATCAGATTCTCCAGAACCCTGGTGTAGGAGGGATAGTCGACCTCGAAGTTCTCGGTCAGGGGGGTGACGACGGGTGGTACGACGCCGTGAAAGTTGGTCATAGTGAACCTTTGTTGCTTGGCTATTGAAGATCGGAACGAGGGTCGAAGGCGTCGCGCAGGCCGTCGCCGACGAAGTTGATCGCCAGCACGGTGGTGACGAGCGCCGCGCCTGGGAACATCCATTGCCAGACATACTGCTCGAGCACGCTGGTGGAGCGGGCTGCGTTCAGCATGTTGCCCCAGCTGGCCTCAGGCGGAGCGATGCCGAGCCCGAGGAAAGACAGGCCTGCTTCGAGCAGGATCGCATTTGCGATCTGCAAGGTTGCATACACCACCAGGATATCGATGCAGTTCGGCAGGCCGTGGCGAAATAGAAGGTGGCGCATCCCGGCTCCCATGCCGCGCGCAGCGACCACGAAATCGCGCTCGCGTAGTTCGAGAAGACGGGCCCGGACCATGCGTGACAGCACGGGCCAGGACAGCAGCGAGATCACGGCGATTGTGGGTACAATGCCCGTACCAACGATCGACGCAAGGACTAGCAGCAGGATCACCGGCGGCAGCGTCATGGCGAGATCGACGAGGCGCATGATGGCGCCGTCGACCACACGACCACTGAAGGATGATACTGCGCCCACAAGGAAGCCGATGACCAGGGAAACCGCAACGGATGTAACCGCGACGAGGAGCGAGATACGACCGCCCTGCATCAGGCGCGCGAGGACGTCGCGGCCGACGCCGTCTGTTCCGAACCAGTGGCTGGCGCTTGGCCCCTTGTTGAGAGCGCGCAGGTCGATCTGATTGGGCGAATAGGCCCACCAGAGCGGATAAGTCAGGATCGCTGCGAGAATGAGGGCAAGGGCCACAAGCCCCAACAAGGCTACCCGGTTGGTGACGAACCGCCCGAGGGCGCGGGCAGTCGGTCCTTTGCGAGATCCAGCGATAGCAACTGCAGCACTCATCGTCAGGCCACCTGGATGCGGGGATCGACAGCCGCATATGCCATGTCGGTCAGGAGGTTGACCACGATGACGCAGGCTCCGATGATCAGCGTCGCGCCCATGATGACCGGGTAGTCACGGGTATCAACGGCATTGATCAGCAGCAAGCCCATGCCTGGCCAGTTGAAGACGCTCTCGATGAAGATCGCGCCGCCCACGGCAATGCCGATGGTCGATCCAATGAGGGTGACGACCGGCAGGAGCGCGTTACGCACGGCGTGTTTCATGATCACCCAGAACTCCTTGACGCCTTTCGCCCGAGCGGTGCGGACATAATCCTGGTTCAGCACCTCGAGAAGCGACGCGCGCATGTAGCGCATGATTAGCGCAGCGTGGCCGATCGATAGGAGGCACGCGGGTAGAATGAGATGAGCCAGGAGGTCACCGATTGAGAACGGAGCGCCAGGTGTCAGCATGCCGCCGGACGGTGCCCAGCGGAGAACCACCGAAAACAGGTACAATCCGAGGATCGCCGTCAGGAAGGCCGGGCTCGAGATGCCAAAGAAGGCGACGACGGAAAAGCCGATGTCAGTTGGGGAGTTGCGCCTGACCGCGCTGAGGATCCCCGCCGCGATGCCGAGCACAATTGCAATCGCAAGACCGGCTGCCATCAGCAGGACGGTCGGCCCAATGCGCTCGAGCACGAGGGGCAGAACCCTCACGCCATTCCGCTGGATTGAGAAGCCAAGGTCGCCGGTGGCGGCAGCCTGCAACCATGCCAAGTACTGAATAGGAAGAGGCTGGTCGAATCCGAGGCGCGCGCGTAGCGCGGCCATTTCCGCCTGGGACATGGCGACGTTAGGATTGACATAGGCGTCGATGGGGTCGCCAGGCGCCAGACGAAGAAGCACGAACACAAGAATGCTCAAGGCGACGAGCATCAGCAGACCGGTGGCGAGGCGTCTCAAGATATATGGCAGCATGAGTATGCCCTTGTGGCTTTAGGAAGGCGGCCCAAGCGAGAGCGAGCCGCCTTCCGTGATGCTTCGGCAGTCGCGCCTACTTCTCGATCGACCATTTCTCCGGATGCGCGTTGTAAGGTCCGCCAGCCGGAGCAGGCACCCAGACGAAGTCCTTGAGCTTCGCCGAGGCGACGCCATACCGGTTGGCGACCCACATGGTAGCCCAGGGGAGATTGGCGTTCATCGCCTTGCACACGTCCTGATAGCGGGCGTTGAGCTGCTGTGGATTTGTTTCGGCCAGCGCGGCATCGAATGCCTTGGTCAAGTCCGGCATGTCGATGCGCAGGAAGTTCGCCCCGGCTGGAGGCTTTTGCGCTGCATTGAGCCCGATGTTAAGACCCGACGGATCGGGTCCGTTCTGAAGCCCGGCATAGACGAGCGGAAATTGGCTGAAGTCGGGGTTGCCGGCGTAAATGATGCCATTATAGGTCGGGGTGTCGACCACCCGCGGCACCACGTTGATGCCGACCTGCGCGAGCATGGACTGCACGGCCGCCATGACGTTGGCAGCTTGCGGCGTGTTGTAATAGGTGAGCCAGGTGATCGGCTTGCTGCCGTTGATCTTGTCCCAGCCGGCCTCTGTCAACAGCGCCTTGGCTTTTGCCGGATCGTACTTATAGGGGTTTAGTCCTTCAGGGACCAGCTGCTTGGCGACATAGCCGCAGTTGGCCTCGGTCGCAGCGCCGCCGTAGAGGCTGTCGATGATGGCCTGGCGGTCGATGGCGTGCATGACCGCCTGGCGTACGCGAACGTCCTTCCAGAGCGGGACCTGCTGGTTGAAGCCGAGATAGTTGGCGACAAAGGACTGCCCCTCGATGACCTTGAACCCTTTGTTGTCCTTGAAGGCCGCGACGTCGTCAGACTCGACGTAGGTGAACTGGATCTCGCCCGCGCGCAGGGCCGCTACGGCTGCGGCCGTGTTCTTGAAGTAGCGGTTGATCACCCGGTCGGCCTTCGGACGGCCGAGGCGGTAGTCATCATCGGCCACCAACTCGACGTATTGGTCGCTCACGTATTGCTTGAACTTGAACGGACCGGTTCCAATCGGCTTGGTCGCCCACCAGGTGCCGGTCGCCAACTCCTTTGGCGTCATGCCGGATAACGCATGCTCAGGCAGGATCATAAGCTTCGTCAGCGTCGCGAGAAGACCCGCATCGGGTCGCGAGAGTTTGATGACCGCCGTCCGCTCATCAGGCGTCTCAACAGATGCGATCGCGTTGAGGCGGGCGGCAAAGACGGTTCCGGTTTCACCATTCTTGGCAAGTTCCACCGTGAACTTCACGTCTTTGGAGGTGAAAGGCTTACCGTCGTGCCAGGTTTCGTTGGCGAGCTTGAAGGTGTACTCAGTCTTGTCGGCGTTGACGGCATACTCGTTGGCGAGCGCGCCTTCGATTGCCGTCAGATCGGCATTATAATTGACCAGCGGCTCGAAGTAGACGTTGAGCCAAGTGAACCCGCCTGTGGCTGCGAGCGGGTTGAAGTTGCCCTGGAAGCCGCCGGGCCCGACGTCAAAACCACCCGTGATTGTCTTCTGCTCCTGGGCTGCCACTGAAGTCGTCAGGGCTGTTGCCCCAAGAAGCGCTGCGACGGAGATGGCTCGTGTCAAAGATTTCAGCTGCATCATTTCCTCCCGTTAAACGTTGGTAGGTCTTCTGTTATTGGCGATAACCTCGAGGATGCCCTCGTAATGTTTATCGAGCCTCTCCCGGGCTCGTTCGACATCGCGCGCCGCGACCGCCTCAACGATCTCGTGATGATCGCGCCAGGTGGAGAGTGGATCGGAGTTGGCGAGGTTGGCGAAGTTGGAGGCTTTGTAGAAGGCCCGCCAGAAGATCTCGATCAGGCCGGTAAGCATTCGGTTATTCTGGCAGCGGAACAGCAATCTGTGGAACTGCTCATCCTCCTCGGCGAAGCTCTCGTTGCGCTCGGCCCGTCGGCGCATGCGCTCCGTCACCTGACGCAAAGCGGCGAGATCCTCTTCGCTGATCATCTCGACTGTTTTGTGGATGAGCCCAGTTTCGAGCACGCGACGTAAGTCGCGAAGCTCCTCAACGTCCCGCAAGGCGCCGCCGAGGCCATAGGCAAGATTATCCAGCAGCGGCTGGAACGAGAATTCCTTCACGAAGACGCCGATGCCACGGCGGGCTTCCAGGATACCTACGGACTCGAGAGCCTTGATCGCTTCCCGGACAGAGTTACGGCTAACCCCCAGCTGCTGAGCAAGAATAGACTCGGGCGGCAGCGCGTCCCCAGCCTTGAGCTGGTTGTCCTCGATATAGCCGCGCAAGCTCTCCTGCACCGTCACGTGCAGGGAGGGAGGCTTGGTCAACGGCTTTATCCCTTTCAAGCCGGACATTCTTCACTCCTGCTGGCCAGCCGCGGACTGACGTGGGCGAAATCCATTATCTGTCTTGCTACATATCAGCTTGTAGGATATCCAGCAAGTGGGCTGCCTGATAGGTTTGTCACATGAGGGTTTGTCTTCTGGGCGTTAGCCATTGGCACGCTGTTATGCATTTGGATGCCGTCCGGTCATCGGGCGGTGTGGTGACGACTGTTTGGGATCAGGCAGCGGGAACCGGGGCGGACTTTGCCGCCACTCACGGACTTCTCGCCTGCAACAGCTTGGAGCAGGCGCTGGCTACGAAGCCCGATCTGATGGTTGTCATGGGCTCCCCCCAAGACGTCCCGGACCTCGCCCTAAAAGTCGTTGCTTCCGACATCCCAATAATCCTTGAGAAGCCAGCGGCCCGTACAGCCGGGGAGTTGATGCAGGTCGTCGAGGCTGCCCGGAGCCGGGGCAGCTTTGTCGGCGTGCCTCTCCCCAACCGCTTTGGACCCATCTTCAGCGCAATGGCCGAGCTTGGGGTGGAGGGCCGCCTCGGCAAGCTTGCCCACGGCCATTTCCGGATCGTCAATGGCCCCCCTCAACGTTATCGCAACGATGGTGTCGGGTGGATGCTCGATCCAGCAGTTTGCGGTGGTGGAGCGCTGCGTAACCTCGGCATCCATGGCATTGATGCTGCCCTCTCACTCGCGGAGGGACCATTGCGTGTCGTCTCAGCGTCGATCGGCAATCGCATTCATGATGAGCGGGTCGAGGACCATGCTCACGTAACCCTGCGCGACGAAGCTGGAACGCTGTTCACGGTTGAAGCCGGCTATACCTATGCCTCGATGGCTCCTGGCGGGGACTTCGAGTGGCGGATCGCCACCCGCAACGCCTACCTGATCGATCGGGGCGAGACGGCGCACTGCGCCACGCTGGACGATGCAAGCACTCGCATGCTTGCGCCCGAGCATCCTGGCACGCGCTACCGCCTGTTCATGGCCGACACGTTTGACAGGCTCCGCTCGGGAAAGGCCCCAGCGGTGGGCATCGAAGATTACTTGGCAGCGATGCAGATCATCGATGCGGCATACGAGAAGGCAAACTCATGATCGGAGTAGGGATTATTGGGGCCGGCCACTTCGGAGCGGTTCATGCCCGCGCTATGGCGGAAGTTAAAGAGGTCAAGCTCGTTGCATCCTGCCGGGAGAATGCAGACGCCGCAGCAGCATTTGCGGCCGAGCATGGCGGCAGGAGTTACGGCGACTGGCGCGCTCTGCTCGAGGATCCGGCGGTCGATGCCGTTCTGATCGCCACGCCGCATCACCTGCATGAAGAGATCGCGATTGGAGCTGCACAGGCAGGCAAGCATATCCTGCTCGAAAAGCCCATGGCGCCGAGTGCCGTCGCATGTGACGCTGTCCTCGCAGCGGCTGACGCGAACGGTATCAAGCTTATGATCGGGCACGTGATGCACTTCGCCCTGCCGTGTCTCAAAGCCAAGGAAATTATCGACTCGGGCGTGCTCGGTGCGCCCGTCTTAGGTTCGAGCTGGATGATCAAGCTCTGGATGGAGAGCAATCGCCGCCCGTGGCACCTCAACGACACCACAGGTGGCGGTATGCTGATGACGGCGGGCATCCACGCACTCGATCGGTTGATCTGGATCATGGGACAGTCGGTGGTCGGGTTAACGGCGATGACCGGCACCTACTTCCACGAGCAGGAGGCCGATGATGCGGCTCTGATCAGCTTGCGCTTTGCGAATGGCGGGATGGGCCAGGTCGCCAGCGTCGGCTACCGTGATGGCGCCGTGACCTTTGCCATGGATCTCGTCTGCGAAAAGGGAACGATCCGGATCGATTTCGACCATGGGGTCTCTGTCGGGCAAGGCGGAATGTGGACGCCAGTTCCCGGATCCATCGAGCCGAACTGGATGGGCGCGGCTGTGGCGCGTGAGTGGCGGGCTCTCGCTGCCAGCATCGTGAATGATGCACCTTCGCCAGTCAGCGGAGCCTATGGACGCCATATCGTGGCCTGTATCGAAGCGGCCCACCAAGCCAGCGCCAGTCGGTGCGAGGTCCTGATCCCTGACACCACCCTGGCGTAACCCTCCACCCGACAACGTCACACAGGTCTGGAACAGTCATGACCTCACAGTCTGCGACCACAGCACTCACCGAAAGACTTAAGGGCGGCTTGGTGGTCTCCTGCCAGCCTGTGCCCGAAGGGCCGTTCGATGATCCCGCATCGGTCGTGCGCTTCGCACTGGCTGCCCAGGCAGCCGGTGCCAGAGCCCTCAGGATTGAAGGCGTCGCCAACGTCGCCGGTGTCGCCGCCGCCTGTTCGCTTCCGATCATTGGTCTTGTAAAACGCGATCTGCCGGATACTCCCATCCGGATCACACCTTGGATCGAGGACATCAACGCGCTGTCTGAGGCCGGTGCGACGATCATCGCCTTCGACGCCACGGACCGGGTAAGACCCGTGCCAGTGAGGACTCTGGTTGAGGCGGTACACGCACAGGGTCGCATCGCGATGGCGGACATCGCGACAGTGGCCGAGGCAAGGAACGCACGCGCACTCGGCGCGGACATCATCGGCACGACGATGTCAGGCTATACGGATGCGGGACCGCCTCCCCGTGCACCGGACATCAGCCTAGTGGTGGAGGCCTGCAAACTGGGCAGGCCAGTCTTCGCTGAGGGCCGCTATAACGAGCCCCGCCTCGCGGCCGCGGCCATACGCGCAGGAGCCGCTGCGGTGGTTGTCGGCTCCGCCATCACTCGCCCGGAGCACATCACGCAATGGTTCGTTGACGCCATCTCAGGCGAAGCATCCCCAGCGCGACCGATGCTCGCGATCGACATCGGCGGCAGCAAGACGGCGGTGGCGCTGGTCCTGGAAGACCGCATCTTTGAGCGGCGGCAGGTTCCAACACGACCCGCCGACGGCGCGGAGGTGTGGCTGAGAGCTGCAGCCGATGCCGCAAAGGACTGGCACGGGCAGTATGGTGGTGTCGCGGCCGCGGTGACCGGACTGATACGGGACGGCCTCTGGACGGCCGTCAATCCGGCGACCCTGCCCGTTCCGGCAGACTTCCCGCTCGTTTCGCGCTTGGCCGATCTCTTCGGCAGTCCCGTTCTGGCCCTGAATGATGCTCAAGCCGCAGCTTGGGGCGAGTATCGTTTTGGCGCAGGGCGAGGGCGTGATCTTCTCTTCCTGACAGTATCCAGCGGAATCGGCGGAGGGGCCGTCGTCGGCGGGCGGCTTTTAAGTGGATCGGGAGGTCTTGCCGGCCACGTCGGTCAGATCCCGGTGCCAGCTTCGGGGGACCGGTATCACCGCCTGGAAGACTTGGCGTCTGGCTTCGCCATTGCGGCCGCAGCCCGCGCCGCCGGTCATGATGCGGATGCCAGAGGGGTTTTCGCCGCATTGGCGGCGGGCGAGAGTTGGGCGGAAGGCATTGTCGCCGAAGCTGTGGATCATCTCGCCCTGGCTCTTCCGGGATTACAGGCCCTCTTAGATCCGGAGGTCATGGTGATCGGCGGCGGCGTAGGCCTGGCGGCAGGTTTCCTGCCCCGTCTTGAGGCCGCTCTGTCCCGCTTCCCCTCTGCTCTTAGGCCTTCCTTAGCACCGGCGGTCCTGGGCGCCGATGCCGGCCTCTTAGGCGCAGCAGATCTTCTGAAGAGGCAGATGTCCATCAAAGATCTCGAAATGGAAATGGCTCCGGCCGCTGGTGCTACCGTACTCAATGCGTAGCCACCGTATATCTGCGACGACTCAGTATGTGAGGAGTGATATGTCAGAGCGACTGAACGTAGAAACAAGGATGCTGCGCGAGGCGCAAGAAGCCCCGCAGGTGGTAGCATCCCTGCTCGAAAGCAATGCGCCCCTCTGCCGGGAGCTGGGCGAGCGCCTGCGCGGCGCTCCTCCGCCCTTCGCCGTGACCTGCGCGCGGGGCAGTTCGGACAATGCGGCGACCTTCGTCAAATACCTGCTCGAGATTC
>JAESFL010000701.1_pt1 | contig 19452 bp, 21 predicted proteins | sample 9269401 | NCBI WGS metagenome assembly JAESFL01 (sample SAMN14506025, study PRJNA617098) | algae metagenome | isolation source: Gloeocapsa sp. UFS-A4-WI-NPMV-4B04 and co-occurring heterotrophs from desert... | place: USA: Utah | collected 2006-10-01 | reverse complement strand
TGACCCCTCTTGCTGGTTATACGCATCAATCACTTTCTGGCGCAGGTCTACAGAGTATGCTTTCATTCGGCTTCAGGTTAAGTTTACTTTTTAACTGTATTCTACTCTACCAAGAACTGCTGTAATTCTAGTTTAGGAATTGTAAAGTTGAGAAAGATTACTTTCATAGCATCGTTGATTTTCATCTAATTCTGGTTTAGGAATCGTAAAGAGGTAGTGAAGTTTTTGTAAATACCTCCGTATGACTGAAATATAAATTTAGCCATTAGCTTACTTAAACCTGTGTTTAAGGATTATTTGTTAAAGTTCCGATGTCTGAGTATAAACTTGTCGGTAATATTCCTGATATTCCTTCGATAGTAGAGGTTCCCACCAGTCGCGGTGAGTGAGATACCATTCAACCGTTTGACGCAATCCGGTTTGAATGTCTACGGTAGGAGTCCAACTCAGCTGAGTTTTGATTTTAGTAGAATTGATCGCATAGCGGCGATCGTGACCAGGGCGATCCTTCACAAATGTGATTAACTTATCGCAAGGGCGTACTGGTAACTGAGGTGCTAACTCATCCATTAGCTGACACAGCATCTGAACAAGGTCAATATTTTTAACTTCGTTGTTGCCTCCAATATTGTATGTTTCACCTGCAACGCCTCGGTGAATTACGACATCTATTGCACTACAATGATCGCCAACATATAGCCAGTCCCGAACATTTTGTCCATCTCCATAAACGGGCAATTGTTTACCAATTAAGCTATTGATACACATTAAAGGAATTAACTTTTCAGGAAATTGGTAAGGGCCGTAGTTATTAGAGCAATTTGTAATTAGAGTAGGTAAACCGTAGGTGTGGTAATAAGCCCGAACTAGATGATCGCTGCCAGCTTTGGAGGCTGAGTAAGGGCTATTAGGGGCATAGGGCGTGGTTTCGGTAAATGCAGGATCACTAGGGCTAAGACTGCCGTAAACTTCGTCTGTGGAAACATGAAGGAAACAATAATTAGCTGTTTTTTTTGGTTCCCAGTATTGCCTAAAAGCTTCTAGTAACGTGAAAGTTCCGACTATATTAGTTTGAACAAAAGCAGCTGGACCAAGAATTGAGCGGTCAACGTGAGATTCAGCAGCAAAGTGGGCTATTGTATCAATATTTTCTGTTTGTAATAGTTGGTCTATAAGAGCGCGATCGCATATATCACCTTGAACAAACCGGAAATTCTCTTGCCTATCCAAAGCTGCTAGATTGCGCTTATTTCCAGCATAAGTAAGCGCATCTAGAACCACAACTCTGTCATTTGGGTAAGCATTGCACCAGTAATGCACAAAATTTGAGCCAATAAAACCTGCACCACCCGTTACCAACAACCGACGTGGCAATGCACTACTCTCACTCCTCATATTCCTTTCTTGTCCTCTAGTGTACGTAGCAGTTTCCTAATCTTATTCCTCAAGAAGCGCTTGCAAAGCTGCCTTCATCTCAGACGGTGTAGTAGTCGTTGTCCCAAACTGACGGACAACAATGCTTGCTGCCAAATTTCCTAAAACAGCTGCTTCCCAAAACGATGCTCCGGCTGTTAGCGAAAGTGTCAGCGCCGCTACCACAGTATCACCAGCACCCGTGACATCAAACACATCTGTGCGGTTAAAAGCTGGAATATGTTGTTCCCTTCCCTGAGAGTCAAATAAACTCATTCCCTCTTCACCACGAGTAATTAAGATTTGTTCAGCTTGAGTCAAAGCCAGGAGATCAAAACCAGCTTGAGTCACCGTTTGGGGATTAGTAATTGCATAACCTACCGCTTGCTCTGCTTCTGGCAAATTTGGTGTAAATAACGTTGCTCCTTGATAGCGTTGCAGTTGCGTTTGAGCATCCACAATGGTGCGGGAGTGAGACAAAGCTGCTGAAATTATTGTTGGAGTAAGAACGCCATCACCATAGTCAGAGCAAACTACCGCATCAACTGTACTTAGCTGAGAACGGATATATTCAGCTAACTGTAGCTGCAAATGAGGATCTGGTAAGTCATCCGATTTACGGTCTAACCGGACAATTTGTTGAGTTACAGACTGGCGCGCATGACCAGAAATGCGAGTTTTTGTCACTGTTGGGCGGTCTGGATCGATTAAAACTCCCTGAGTATCTATACCAGATGAATCAAAAATCGAGCGCAGCGATCGCCCTTGGTCATCCTTGCCAAATAAGCCTACAGCCTTCACTTGCGCTCCTAGCTTTGCTAGGTTGTAAACGGCATTTGCGCCGCCTCCAGGTACTTGCTTAGTCGTCTCGTGGCGTAGAATTAATACGGGTGCTTCCCTAGAAATTCGTTCTACTTGACCAGTAAGAAATTCATCTAAAGTTAAATCCCCTACTACTAGCACCCGTGCGCCATTAAAGCACTCCAGCAAATGAAATAATCGGTCAGCGCAGGCGTGCAGTTGAACCGCGAAAGAAGCTTCTATCACCATAGCAAGTAAAGCAATTACCAGATAGCATTTCGGAGTTCAATTGTCTCGCAAATGGGAAACTAATTTTCACTCTTGGCTAAACTAAAAAATCACTCATCAAAAAGAGGCAAGAGGCAAGAGGCTAGGTACAAGATAGATTTCTCTGCTCCCCTGCTAAGAAAGCTCCCCTGCTCCCCTCTTCAATAGCTACGACTTTGATTGTTGAGTTTGATTATTTCCAGGTGAGGCTTCGGGTGTAGGTTCAGAACAATTACCTGTATCGTACTTAAACGCAATGGCAAAATCGTAACTTACGGTATTGCTATTTGCTCGGAATTGATAAGTTCTAACACGAGCGATCGCACTTTGAGGGTCAACAGTACCGCTTTTAGTGTACAAAGTAGGCCCCTCAACGATCTTGCCTTGAGGATTAACAACTGCGTTAACGTAAGCAACGCTACCATCAAGCGCGCGATCGCACGTTGTAATTCTTTGGCGAACGGGTTGCTTCGTTATGACTTTAGGATGATTCTCCTGAACTTTCTGACGCTGTGCTTGATATTCTTCCAATTGTCTAATTGCCTGTGCCGTTGTCTTAGATTCAGAACTAGCAGGGTTAGATTGAGGCTGCGATTGCAATCTCTGTTGCAGTCTTGCCTGTAGCTCTTCTCTATTGCGTTGTGGAGTGTTTTGTGACGTTGGAGGCGCAGCTTGCGATCTAGCACGATTACCCCTAGCAAGCTGATCTCGCTTTGCCAATACTTCTCTTTTAAGACTTTCAGAGACTCGTGGCGATTGAACGTTAGGCGTTACTGGCTGTGTCTGCGGATTAGCAGCAATTTGTTGATTTGGGGGTCGATTGGTATTCTGCGGATTAGCAGCAATTTGTTGATTTTGAGGCGGACTAATGTTTTGTGGAGGATTAATAGTTGGTTGTCCTGGCTGTTGACTGGGTGCAGGTGGTGCTGGTGGACTAGGGAAGAAATTATTAGGGTCGAAAGGCTGCGGAGTAAGATTGTTAGTAGATGGTAGCCCAGAAACTCGCGGTGGTGTCCAGGGAGGTGGTGGTGGTAAAAATTCACCAGAGCGGTATGTTTGATTCAGAGGGGAGTTAGTCGTATTGACAATTCCTGATGGGGGTGTCGCGCGGTTATTCTGAGCTGGTATGAATGGTTGCACTCGAACAGAGTCAGCAGTTTTATTGAAAGCAGTAACTGAAGGTAATGAGCGCTTGTTTTGAGTCGGTGCAGAGGCTCGCACTCGAAAAGTTTTTGCTTGCGGCGACGATGCCTTCACAGGATTATTAGATACGGTTGGATAGTTGAGTGGTAATTGGTAAGACGGTAGTGGTAGTAATCCGCCTGGTTGGATAGGTGGAGGTGGCGGCAAAGGAGGCAATGCACTCTGCTGTGTAGCAAAGGGTGGTAGGATAACGTCCGACGTGGCAACTTGCGGCAGACGACTTAGTTCAGCTGGATTTAGTTCAGTAAGTCCAACGGTTCGTTGAGATGTCGACTCTAATGATTTGGATTCAAAAGGTAATACGGGCAAAATAGCCAAAAGTAGCCCATGAACGCCCAAAGAGGCGATCGCAGCTAAACTTGTGGAAGATCCCAAGATTTTTTCAGGTATTTTAACTAGGGAAGCGTAGGACATAGAAGTTACAGTACATTTATCTTGGTTGTCACAAGCTGGCAATTTTTCTAGGCGTTACTAGCTAGCGCAACACATTTTTTAAGCACAAAACATTATGTCGATATTAGCGCTACTACGCCTAACAGTAAAAATATGATGCTGCCAGTTTTCAGTTTGTTTCAAGCAATGATAGTAAATATATTGTTACTAAATATTTAATAATTACTGCGATCGCACACCTGCACAATTAACAGCGAAAAATAGGATAGTTTTAAACTTGGGCGATCGCTCAAATCTGCATAAATCTTCATATTCGGTAAAGTTGCCCGTTCCACTACCCAGCTTTTATCCAGTAAACTGCGTTGGTTTAACACCTGCCACACTTGCTCATAAACTGAACTCACTTTCATCAACACCACTACATCTGCCCAGTCTAGAACAGTTTCTAGTTCTCCAGCTGTATAAAGTGCTGGTAACACCACTAGCCGTTCTTGGCGAATTGTTAAGGGTATTCCTAACGTCGCCGCCGTCGCCATTGGTGAACAAACTCCAGGTACAAATTGGATCAAGGCTTCGGGATACAGCTGTTGTAATGTCTGCGCTAAATAAGTAAACGTGCTGTAAAAACTAACATCACCTTCACAAGCAAAAGCTACATCTTGACCCTGCTTCAGATATTGCCAAATTGCTGCTGCTGCTGTCTGCCATGCTTGCTTTAACATTGCCATATCCTGGACGTATGGGAAAGTTAAAGACAGTTGTACCTGAGCAGGATTTAACCATTGGGCTACAATCTGTTGCGCTATTCCTGGTTTACCTTGGATTCCAGCCGGAAACGCCACTACTGGCACTTTTTGAAGCGATCGCAGTCCCTTAACGGTAATCAATTCTGGATCACCTGGGCCTACACTAATACCGTATAAAGTGCCGATTTTCACAATTTAGAAACTAACGATTAAGTGACTATAGATAGGAATTAGTGGATTCTAGTAATAACCCCTGACCCCTCTTTACAATGTTACCGACAGTTATTTTGCCTGGATATCTAGAAGGTGCGATCGCTTACCGCCAACTGCAACAATCCCTAATTCAGATCGGTTTTCCAACCGTAACAGTACCACTGCGTAGCCGAGATTGGTTTGCCACTTTGGGAGGAAGACCTATTACACCCATTTTGATAAAACTTGATCGCACAGTAAAGCAAGTATTACAGCAATACAACGCTGCTCAAATTAACTTAATTGGGCATTCTGCTGGTGGCTGGATCTCGCGTATTTACTTAGGCGAGAAGCCCTACTTAGGGCGTGGTGAAATTGCCTCTGTTGCTCCTTGCCACGCTCATAACTATGTTGCTACTTTAGCTACGCTTGGTACTCCTCATATCAGTCAAGAACGCTGGACACGCTGGAATCTAGACTTTGTTAATAATAACTATCCAGGTGCTTTTTATCGCGATATTAACTACGTTTGTGTTGCTGGTAAAACCATTTTCGGGCAGCGACGGCGGGGTAGCTGGCTAGCATACAGCAGTTATAAATTGACTTGTGGACAAGGTGATTGCTGGGGAGACGGGATCACCCCCATTACAGCCGCTCATTTGGAGGGAGCAAAGAATTTAGTGATTGAAGGCGTAAAGCATTCTCCAAGGGCAGCTGGGATTTGGTATGGTTCACCAGAGGTTTTGCTATCTTGGGCAACTTATTTAGCTTGAAATCGCTTGATATACTTACACCCTAAGAGCGAACTTGTCTACCCTGTTGCGTCGCTAAAATCTTAATAAAAGTATACATTTGACAACGCAGGCACAAGTCACTAATGAAAACAATTTCCTCTGAGTTCATCCTGCGGCGACTGGCGACAGCCTTATCAGTCGCAATAATTACACTGACTGTGATGGCTGCTATCAGTGGTGTTTTGCTGTCGTTTTACTACGAACCGATCGCAGGCGGTGCGTATGAGTCATTGAAAGACATTACAACACAAGTTTCTAATGGTTGGCTGATCCAAAAGATTCACGATCTTACTGGTAACTGGCTAATTGGCATTGCACTGATTCAGATTGTAGTGATGTTTTTAGGCAGACAATTTCGTTCTAGCTGGTTGACTGCTTGGATTAGCGGTATTTTGCTTACACTATCAGCGATCGGGCTTGGTTGGACAGCAATGATTCTTGATTGGGATCAGCTAGGATACTGGCGTTTGAGTATCGAGCTAGGTACTATTGAGGCTATTCCTTTCATTGGTACTCAACTACGAGATATTATTACTGGCGGTGGCGCAATCACTAGCGTAACTGTTGAACATCTCTACACCATCCACAGTTATATTATTTCTGTTGGAGCGCTAATACTTGCTGTTATTCATCTATGGAGTTTATTGCAGCAAGAGAAAGAAATGCATAATTCACTGACTACATCTTCAGTAGGTAAATTAGAAGATAAGCAAGCGCAAACTGAAGCTGAGTTAATTCAAGCACCTTGATTTTGTTGATGTATATTCCAGGTTTTGAATTAGAGTTGAGAATTGTTGAGTTGAAAGCAATCAGCGTTATTCTCTATTAGGTTCTTGGCTATGCAGGCGATCGCATTTGGGATAATAACCAAGCACCAACTTGAGCTTGATTCACTTGGCGACTACGGCGTAATGCTTCGTTTAGTAAAGAAATTGTCAATCCTGGCAATATTTGAGATTGAGTAATTCGCTTACTTCCACCGTTAGCCATTGCAAAAGCAATAATTTGGGCGTTTTGTACGTCCACTATCCAATATTCACTAACATTAAGATCCTCGTATTATAGTAGACGTTTTTCGCCTTTATCATCACCAAGGGAAGTATTAGCGACTTCAATTACTAAATCCGGTGGAGGATAAACGTTTAAGTCAACAATTGAAGTTTCCCAGGGTATTACATTAGCGCGATCGCCTATATGATAAAAGACATCAGGCTGGCACTCTTGAACACCTGATTTACGATAGGTACAGTTATTAAGACCATTCAGTGGAATGCCTTTGAGAGTAGCAAATAAGTTAACCGCAAAGATAATAATTGTATGATCGCTGGCGTGATCAGATCCAACAGGTAAAATTTCTATTCTCAAGCGTTCATTGTAGTAATAACCCTTGGCTTTTTTATAGACTGAATCTTCAATTGCTTCTATATATTCATCCCAGGTAGCTACAACCCAAGTATCAGTCGGCAGTTTTGTTTTTAATTCACTCATCACGGCTTCACGGTATAGAAATAGCGCCTTAACGAAGGTAAAACCTTCTTGCTTCATTCTGCCTCACGCAGCATTATTTTCTACAGCTAGCTCGTGATCGTGAATCCGCGTAATTTCAGGAAAGAGAAAATCTAGCTTATCGTCAGATGTATAGAGTTCAATAATTGTTAGGCAATTTTGGCAAATTTGAGTTTAAACGTAAGAGTATTCTCAAATCAACCTCAAAAACTTACATCAAAAATTCTTAATGTATAAAATTTTTGAAATGGTACGTTAGTTGCTCAATTCATTTGCAATTGCTGTAAAAGCACTGCGCTAGTGGTTGAAGGTTACTTGATTAAACTAACTAAGGCTTCAATCAGCGTCTGATTCTGCTGATCATTCCCAACTGTGATCCGAAGCTTGTCATTCAACCTTGGTTGGTCAAAGTAGCGTACTAAAATTCCTCGCTCCTTCAAGGCTATGTAAAGATGCTCTGCGTGACTGATTGAAGGGGTAGCAAGGACAAAGTTTCCCTGGGAGTCTCTAATAGTAAAGCCTAATTTCTTTAAATCTATACTTAACTTTGCCCGTGATACTTTTACTTTGTCAGCACAGGCGTTTTTGTAGGCTTGATCGCGCATTGCTGCTGCACCAACAAGAGTAGCGATCGCATCGATATTATAGCTATCTTTTACCTTAAATAAGCCTTCTAGTAGTTTAGGATTGGCAATACCAAAGCCTATACGTAACCCTGCCAGTGAATATCCTTTCGATAGAGTTCGCAACACAATTACATTCTCAAACTCGTGAACTAATGGCAGGGCAGAATATTCGGCAAAATCAACATACGCTTCATCGATCGCTAACACGCCTGACACCTGGCTTGCTAATTGGCACAAATCATCGAGTGGTACAGAATGGCCAGACGGACTATTTGGAGAAGCAACCAACGTAATTGCACCATTCGCGGCAATGAGATCATTGATTGGTAATTTAAAATCTATAGGATAAGGAATTTCAACTACCTCCCCAGGCTGTATTGCTGACAACGTGCGATACAACACATATGTTGGTATCAGGTAGACTACTGTGCGATCGCGCCCCTCTGCACAAGCGCGCACCAGAACATTGAGTATATCGTCACTACCATTGCCCACAATCACCCAATCTGACGGTACTGCTAAAGCTTCACTCACGGCAGTGCAAAATTCTCTCGCCAAGGGATCTGGATAGCGTCGTAGCCACTCGCTGTCTAAATGGTGTAAAACTTCCATCGCCTTTGGAGAGGGCGGGTAAGGGTTTTCCTTGGTATTAAGCTTAATAATCTGAGTTCCTGGTTTTGGTTGTTCACCAGGAACGTAAGCTTTCATGACAGCAATAGCAGGACGAAAATAGCTCATAGCAATGGTGCAAACTAGAGTCAAGACTGCCTATTTTAAGACAGACAGGTCTACTAAAGTAGCAATTCATGTTAGCAGAGTTTATTGATATAGCTGAGGCGGTAGCACTAATTTGGAATTTCAGATTAATAAAGGCTTGCTAATAAAGCGTTTTGGATAAAACAGTTGTGGCGAAATTAAAGAGAAATGGTAGCGATCGCTTGTAGCAGTTGAGCTAATCCTAAAATTTACTATAGCTGAAGCTGAAATTTACTCTATCTTGTTCTTACATTTTCACTATATCTAGTGAGTCTTTTGCCTAAAAAGAATTTGGCTCATTAAGGCTATGAGATGGAAAAAATAACCGTATTTACTCGGTAGTCGTTTTGGCTAAGTGTAAGCATACTGGACGACAAGTAATACTGTCTCCTAATAAAGTTGATGAATACTGCGCTAGTTGACTAATTTGTCGCCCATTACTGGGCAAAATCTCAGTTAAAAGTCTCTTACCCTTTCGCAAACATTCCCCGCAGCTTTGATTAAGGAAGAAAAGGTACAGATTACCTAGAAGCACCAAGAACTTGAACAGGTAAAAAACAATATTGAAGCAATTATGAATTAATGGGTGGAGCAATATTGCACAACTTTGAGTTTTTTGTTGCCCACACAACAACATTCACTTACTTATAAAAATCTAAACAACGGAGACAACAATGGTTACAACTTTTAAGCAAACCCAAACTTTCAACTTTGACGATGATAAATTCAAAGCACCAGCTTCTGAGGTGCTGCCTTGGTGTCAAATAATTAATCCTCAATGGAGTCAAGATGGTTTAAAACCCTATGGTTTAGCTATTACTCAAGAGAAAGCTAATATTGTTGGCTTTACACCAGATGACAATTGGCAGCAGGTAGAATATACGTTTGGATCGGGAGAAATTACACCGCTATTTATCACTACTACGCCTCGGTTGCTAGTAGTACGGCGAGGTCCAGTATTTATTAAAGATCGTTCAACAGGAATTACTTTAGGTCGTCTAGCAGATTATTACGACACATTTATGAGCGAGAAGCTCAAGTTTAAAACATTCACTCGCTACCTAATATTTTTATTAGGACAAACTCAAAAGTTCCTGCATGAATCTCCATTAAGATTGACGATGAGTGGTGCTGCTGCGGCTAGTTTTGGTGAAGCGTTCCGCAGTTACAAAGCAGGTGTTGTAGCAGGTGGATTTACACTAGAACTAGAAAAGGCTTATGCTGCCTATCACAATCAATCACTCACTGCCAAAAGTGCGTTATTTCATGCTCACGGTATTTTTTGCCCAATCATTGACTCGGTAGAAAAAGGAACTGAAAAAAAGGCTTTGGTAGCTGCCACAGTAGACTACGGGCATCCGACTGGTGAGAATTTAACAGGATACTTGATTGCTTCTAACTCTGAGCAGTCTGCAATTATTTGTCAGACTTTTGAAGATTATAAAGACTTTGGTAAGGAACAATCAAAACCAGATTCCAAGCTTGATTTGCTGGAAGTTCCTAATGCTTATGATTTTAATGATGAATACGATCTCGATGCAGCTCCTTATTAAGCAGAGGTGCAGGGGAGAAAATTGTTTAAGACTCTCCTCTGCTTTTTTATTTACCTCAGCAGCAAGTAATATAGTTGTCCACGACTGCCTGTAACTCCAGCGCGATCGCCTGCTGTTTTGCCAGTACCCATGAAATAGTCTACACGCCCTGGTCCCTTAATTGCGCCTCCTGTATCTTGGTCAAGTACGTAGCGGCTAACGGTACGATACTCAATTTCACCAAAGGGATTGACAAAAGGAAGGCTAGTATGTACTAGCGCTAAAGCACCTTGCGGCATTAAAGATTTATCAGTTGCAATTGAACGCTCTGCTGTCACAGGTATGCCAAGGCTTCCTGTAGCTGGCGCACCCTGAGTTTCCCGAAAGAAAACAAAGCCTTGATTGCGTGGTAGATAAGTATTCAGTTCTGCTGGATGCTGACTGAAATACTGAAGCATTACAGGCAGGGTTAGCCCACTTAGAGGCAATTTTCCATCTTTTGCCAGTTCTTTACCAATGCTGGTGTAAGGATAATTTGTCTTACCTGCGAAGCCTATAGTAGTCGTGCTGCCGTCTGTTAGTTGCAGTCGGGCAGAACCTTGGATTTGAGTAAGGAATGCTTCTAGGCGATCGCGCATCCAGACTATTTCCAATCCCCGCAGCCGACTTTTCGCCCCTAATAAACCATCCTTGCCTTCTAATTGGGTACGCGTGGGATGCGGATTACGCCACTTGCCAAAGTTAGGCGGTAGCCGATACAGAGGATAGCGATACTCTGCCGTTGGTACACGACTAGCTGTATACACTGGCTCGTAGTAAGAAGTGAATAAAACGTCTCCTTTACCGTCTCTCCCTGTGGACTGATATGGCACAAACTCGCGGCGTACAGCGTCTTGAAGTGCTTTTGGTGTTGGGGAGCTAACAACTAATTGACGGAAGCGTGTTAAAGAGCGAATAACGCGATCGCGGGTAATTCCACTTGCCGAATGTCGCCGATAAGCTTTGGCAGCCGCAGGCGATTTTAAATAACGCAGACTATTATCAATTGATGCCAACATCGCCCGCCAGTCTCCGGGTTGACCATTTTCGCCCCAAATTTGCTGATCTAAGCCCAAGTCTTGTGACTGGCAACAAGTAATATTTTGATGTTGCGGATTCAGCCGTTGCAGGGGTACACGGGCGACAGATGGTACAGGAGTCAACATTGTGACTCCCATTAAGCTTATTAAAGTTATTGTCTTTCTCATCATTCACTAAAATCGTTCGACACTAGAGCTAAAGATCGGTTCTACCCGAATCGCCATAATCCGAGAGGGACGCACTACCATGTACTCTCCTTGAATATTTTTAATCGGTACGCTGATGAATTCATCTGAAGCAGCTTTAGGCATTAATTCGCCGCTATACCACTTCTGAAACTCTTGAATAGTGGAAAAACGCACTTCTTCTCGATGTCCACCTTCCATCATCAGGTGTACGACGTATTCGTTAGGAGTTCTAGGCATAATAGACAATAATTTTTGAACGCATCAATTCATTGTCAACTAACCAAGACCAGAATGAGAATAGGTTAGCCGTAAAAAGGGACACCCTTCGGCACTGCTCAGGGGACAAGGAGAGACGGGGACACCCTTCGGCAAAGCTCAGGGGACAAGGGGAAGGATTAATCTTAATCACATCTCGCTGTTCTTAATCTCTGTTTCTTGGCTGCTGACGCTGTTTTGACGTTAAATAGTTCCCAGTGGCAAATTTAAGGAAATAAATTATATCTGAGCAGCTGAGTTTCTAATACTTGAGGCATTATTTTACTCAGTTCTTCCCCATTGTTAAATTGCAAATATTGATGATTAGGTAAGTCGAAGGGAAATTGTCCTGTTAAGTCGGAGCGCTGCATTTGAGCTAGTAAAATTTGTTCAGAGCGCTTACTTTGGATGGCATAGCCGAGTTCAATACACACATTTGGGCTGGGGACTAGCTGCGCGTTTTTCTGACGTTGAACGTGAGCAATAGGTGTTGTGTCGGCAACAAATAGCAAACTTTTACGGATTTTTTGCATCATTGTCCGGTTAAGCCGCACAGGACTATCACTAGGACGATGAGATTCTACTAAAGTTAGTGGTAAACGCGATCGCCCATTTAGTATTTCCAAACTTTTCTGCAACTCTTCCCGCAGTGCTTCACTTGATACTGCATACTCAATTTGATGACATAAAAAAATTGTTGGCTCCAATTGAGCCATTACTCCTTGCTTTGTAAAATAAATTTCGTGGCTAATTAAGTCAATATTGGCAATTGTGTAACTACCACTGCCTTCAATGTAAAATTCAACAATTTCCCCGTCTAAGTAGCGCTGAAACCAAGTTGATTGTTTGACTTCTGCACTATCTTCTAAAAAGTCAGCCCTCAAGCCTGATTTCAACAGGCTATTTTTACTCAAGCGCAGGTTATGGGGACGAAGTTCTAATTCTTGAATCGGCTCATAATCCTGAAGATACCAGGCTTTTAGAGCAATAATAGCCATACTTTATAACTTAAAACAACAACACCCAAACTACTAGCTGGGGCAATTCCTCTCTTTTGTCATTTTATCTAGGGTTACACTGATTTGTGACTTCCTTAAGAAATACAATCTCAGTTGCAGGGCCCTCTATATGCTACTTGAGGAAATATCAGCTTGTGCGTTGGGTGTTGCTGTGATTTTACGAGACAGATTGAAATTAAACAGCGCTTTTCACCTCTTAACTCAATTGAACTTTGGCTGTTGTATCTGCCAGGGAAGCTTTCTAGCTTCAATTACTACAATATCACTTCTAAATATGAGTGCAACTTGATGAAACGAAACTTTACTTTTAGTTGAAGTTAATAGTAATAAACAATTAAATTTCTAATGAGTATAAAGTCAGATATTTTAAGTTTTGAAAACTAAGTTTGAGATAAATTATAGGTTGTTTACTTAAATAAAGTGCTGTCAAGAAAAATATTAATGTATTGAACGCTGAAGCAGCGACTTATTCAAGTATATTTAGCGTCCTTGTTTAAGCAAGTGTGACGGACAATTAACCGTTGGTTTGATCAGGTGATGGTAATGCTAGCTGTCGGATTTCTTGACGGACACTCATGAGAATTTTACCCAGATGATTGTCTCCTGTCTTAGCTTCACCACAGCCCCAAAAATAATCGCATGGAGAATTTTCGACAATTAGCTCGTTTTCTGTAGAAATTAGGATTGCTTGGATATCACGATGAGTAAGAAACTTTTTTAGGATAGCTTCTCGCATTACCTCAGTTTTGACTTGTTCCCAGTCGGGGCGGACAAGGCGTGTGCGATCGCGTCCTAGTGCAGCCGCCTCCTCTGGAGTTTGAGCCGTATAAATCATTTGGACGAGAGCAGTGTCAACCGTTCCCACAAATTTTTGTGCTTGATAATAATGCTCTACTGTTGACCAGTCTGTACCTTGTAGATGAATTGCATGAGGTGAAAAGTTAGAAAAACAGCCATAAGGTTCATTCACCTTGTAAAAATAAATAGTCATTCTAAATTGCTCTTTTACCACAAAGAAGACAGGAGACAGTAGTGAAGCAAAGAATTTTCCTAAAAAAGTGATGGTCTAAAGCCCCATAATTAAATAATGGGGAAGAAAGAATTTGTTAGAGGCGCGTAATGCTTATATTCAAATCCAAGTCTTATACCCCTAGTTTTAACTATAGGGACTCACTGACTCCTGTTTCCTGTTTCTCTTCTTACATTTCAATTTTTATCATGGTTGTAGATGCTAGCAGCAAGTTTCCTAGTTTAAACTGAACAGCAGCATTGGATATCTCTAAAATTTGAATGCCATTGTGTTAGCAGTTGTAAGTGAGGTTTTACATGGAGGCGAAAAGTGAGACACGCAATAGGCGCGGCCCACTGATATCTGCTGGAATATTTCTTGGTTTGGGTTTGGGAGGATTTGTCGATGGGATTGTGCTGCACCAGATCCTTCAGTGGCATCATATGTTGAGTAGTGTTAGCCCTACCACAACAGTCTCTGATATGGAGTTAAATATGGTGTGGGACGGGCTATTTGATGCCAGTACTTGGATCATGACCGTGATCGGAATAGGATTGCTATGGCGGGCAGGTCAGCGTGACGATGTTCCTTGGTCCTCAAATACTTTCCTTGGCTCTATACTTCTTGGTGCAGGAGCGTTCAACTTTTTTGAGGGACTAATTGATCACCAAATTCTGGGCATTCATCATGTGAAACCAGGACCAAATGAGTTGGCGTGGGATCTCGGATTTCTTGCTAGTGGGGTGATTTTAGCTGCGATCGGGTGGATACTCTTACGCGCTGGAAAGCAAGAAAGCACAATCGTTTAAGGTGTACGGCTGAGGTGGAGTTCAAATAAACAAAAAACTTAACTCAATATTGATAAAATTTTGAGACCCAAAGCCTCGTAAAATTGTTACGGACATGACAGCAAATCGAGGAATCAAGGGATGGTAGCAACGGATAACTTTCAGATGCCCCAAGGGCAAGCCCCGTTTGATCTATCAGCCTATCTACAAGAGCGTCAAAACCTTGTAGAAGCAGCTTTAGATAGTGCCATTCCTGTAATTTATCCAGAAAAAATTTATGAGGCGATGCGCTACTCTCTGTTAGCTGGAGGTAAGCGCCTGCGTCCGATTCTTTGCCTTGCTACTTGTGAAATGGCTGGCGGTACGATAGCCATGGCTATGCCAACAGCTTGTGCTTTGGAGATGATTCACACGATGTCGTTGATCCACGACGATCTGCCAGCAATGGACAACGATGATTATCGACGGGGTAAGCTGACGAACCATAAAGTGTATGGTGAAGATGTTGCAATTTTGGCTGGCGATGGCTTGTTGGCTTATGCTTTCGAGTTTGTTGCTGTTAATACTCGGAATGTGCCAGCAGAGCGAGTATTACAAGCGATCGCGCGCTTAGGGAGAGTGGTAGGGGCAGCTGGATTAGTCGGCGGTCAAGTGGTTGACCTAGAATCAGAAGGACAAGCGGATGTTTCGATAGAAACGCTTAATTTCATTCATAACCACAAAACAGCAGCTCTATTAGAAGCTTGTGTAGTTTGTGGTGGCATTTTGGCAGGAATACCAGAAGCAGATTTGCAACGATTGTCTCGCTACGCCCAAAACATTGGACTGGCGTTTCAAATTGTGGATGACATCTTGGATATTACTGCTACTCAAGAAGAATTAGGCAAAACGGCTGGAAAGGATTTGCAAGCCCAAAAAGCAACTTATCCGAGTATTTGGGGGATAGAAGAATCCCAGCGTCAAGCCCAAAAGCTAATCCAGGCGGCGGTGGCGGAACTGAATTTGTTTGGAGAGAAAGCAAGACCACTAATTGCGATCGCTCACTTTATTACCAGCCGCACCCACTAACAATTATTCATGTTAATTATTTCTTAACTAAACTAAAACACCATGCAGGACTTTGGCGATATTTTAGACAATAGCGTGCTGCTAGTTGCCCTAGTAGCTTGTCTCATCGCTCAAGCATCAAAGGTCGTGGTCGATCTGATTAAAAATGGCAAAGTAAATTTCCGCTCCCTAGTGACAACTGGGGGGATGCCTAGCGCTCATTCGGCTTTGGTTACGTCTCTAGCTACTGGTGTTGGCCAGACTTCTGGATGGGCGAGCCCTGAGTTTGCAATCGCTACTATTTTTGCAGTCATCGTCATGTACGATGCTGCTGGAGTACGTCAAGCCGCAGGAAAGCAAGCGCGTATTCTTAATCAGATGATTGATGAATTATTTAGTGAACACCACAAATTTAATGAAGATCGGCTCAAGGAATTACTCGGACACACCCCTTTTCAAGTGATCATCGGTTCCGCTTTGGGAATCACCATTTCCTTTATAGCTGCATCGTTATCAGGGATTAGAGGCTAAATTTTAAGGTTTAACGGCTGCTTTGAGGAGTATTACCTTACGGCTATCTACCAGCATTGCGAAAAAACCGCGATCGCTTAATTTCTTCAATACTGAATTAACTTTTTTTTGGTCACTTGAGTAACTAGCTAGTAAGTAGGGACGTTGCCCATAAGAAACAAGACCAATATCAGTTTCCAAGACCTGCCGCATCTGTGTTGCCGTTTCTGGACGGTTGAAATAATCTACCAATACGGCATAACCCGCTCCTAACGGTTTAGGATTATAGGCTGGCGGATTTCCAGAGGTTGGCTGTGCTTGTCCTTGGGCTACAAAGGCAGACAAACCTACAGTATCTTTGAAATACCGCGCTTGCTCGTTAGCAGTTTCAATCTGAGTAAAACCACCAATTCGCGTTACTGTATCGTTAACATACTTACAAATGCTGGTACTAGCATTAGGTAGCAAGGCGCGGCGAACTTGAGCTTGACTTTCTGGTGTTGGACTAACGACCAACAAAAGATACTCACCAGCTTTAGGTGGTTGGCAAACAGGAGTGACTTGGGCGTTAGCAGGAGTTATGCCACCTATCAATGGAATTAGTAGAACAACAAGTACGCGCAAGACGGAATGCCCGTACAAAATTTTTTTGAAACCAATTTGAGGCATGGATTCGACTTTATCCAAAGCAGTTTTTAAGGCTTATTTGGCAAAAAGAGTGAGTAGTGAGTAGTACAATTCTTATAGAGTGAGTAGTGCAATCACCATAGATATATATAAGGACTTGAAACAAGGATACTTTGTCAGCTTAAATGCGGGAGGAAACCTCCCGCATTTAAGCTGCCATGTCTGTCGGACTGCCTTGAACTCTTAATACAATTCTTTTCCCTTCTGCACGACGCGCATTCGCTCTTCTTGAAACCATTATTTTCTGGGCGGTTTTTACTATTCACTACTCACTACTCACTACTCACTACTCACTACTCACTTCTTAAGACACTGGCGCAAGAGAGGCTAAGGCATCGGGGATTGCACTAGAAGGAGCTTGAAATTCTCCTGTAATTACATACTCTAATCGTAGTTTTAGCCAAGTAATGAATTGGGGATTAGTGGAAACAATCGCAACAGCTGGCTGAGGGCATTCAGATTTCATTTTTGCCATTTCAGGTGTTTCTAAAAAGGCAGGCTGTTTAACTAACCAAAAATCAATTTCTTTTTCCTGTTCATTATAATAGCGGTTGCGCTCCTTCAAAACTTCGTCTGTTGGTTCTTCTTCTAACAGATAGCGTTGACTCGCCAAAACGTAGTAATAAGTTTGCATCTTTAAATAGGGCTTAGGGGTCAGGGGCTAGGGGCTAGGAAGTAGAAATATTTTCACATGGCTACCTCTTTCATTAGTTAAAGAAATTTAAAATCCTTGAATCGCTTGTTTCATTTCTCGGACTGCTCTTTCTATACCAACTAAAGCGGCACGACTAATAATTGTATGACCAATGTTGAGTTCTTCCATGCCTGGAATACAAGCAATTGGGTAAACATTCCAGTAGGTAAGACCATGACCAGCGTTGACTCGTAATCCAGAAGCGATCGCTTGCTCACAACCTTTTGCTAAAACTGCTAATTCTTGCGCTCTACTGATTTCACTGTCTGCCTCGGCATATTGCCCAGTATGCAGTTCAATAAACTGAGCTTCTACCTTGACAGATGCTTCAATTTGTGCACGAGTAGCATCAATAAATAAGCTAACTGGGATACTAGATGACTGCAATTTATCTACTATCTCAGCTATGCGCTCAGTTTGACCTGCGATATCTAGTCCCCCTTCTGTTGTCACTTCTTCGCGCTTCTCAGGTACTAAAGTGACATAATCGGGTTTGATATCAAGGGCGATCGCCACCATTTCATCTGTAGCTGCCATTTCTAGGTTTAAATGCGTTCGTACCGTCTGCCGCAGCAATCGGACATCTCGATCTTGAATATGTCGTCGATCTTCGCGCAGATGTACAGTAATGCCATCTGCACCTCCTAGTTCCGCTAGGACGGATGCTGCCACAGGATCAGGCTCTACTGTGCGTCGAGCTTGGCGGATGGTGGCAATATGATCTATGTTGACTCCAAGTGTAGGCATTTTTTATTCCTCCTATGTCCAGAGTCTCCAGCATTTTACAATAGCGCTTTTTGAGTGCGATAGCCAATCCAAAAACCCGAGCTTTAGAGTATAAATCGGTAGAGTTGCTTATTCAAAACAAGTGCTTGCTTTTTTATTTCTTGTTGGAGACACTAGCGACGTGGGCAGAATTTAGCAAACAGAAGTTACAGAACTTGATCAATCCTACTTCTTTCCCCTTGCGCTTGATAGATCGCTCCCCTGGTTTGCCATACTAAAAGGACAATCAGTTGTTGAGTGTAACGATCATCATGTTGGGTAATTTTCAACAAAGCCAACTTCGGATTGAAGTTGAAGCATCGGAAACTACAATTCAAGATAGTTTGCTTTGTCCTGTGCAGTTACAACAATGGCTGTGGCCTCAACGCTTGAGCGCAGGAATGCCAGAAAAATTGCATCAAGGACTCAGCTTCACTAGCTGGACTGGGCCAGTCGCGATTCATCATCAAGTCGAAGTAGTGACACCTATCTGCTTGCGTCTATTACTCAGTCAGGGAATTGATGGTTTTCACGAGTGGTATTGGGGCGAAGGCTGGATACAGTCTCGCCTAGAAGGAATCTCAGTACTGCCACTAAGTTTGGGTCAAACACTTAGTTTGCTGCGTTTACGGCAGTTTTTAGCTACCAAACAACGCGGTGCTGCTTAACACATTTTTAAAGTCGTACTATCTATTATCATGTGCCAAGTTAATTTATTTTTCTTGGTGCTGAGTATCGTGTGCCAAACTACTTTAAATAATTGGATTTGCGGTAGTAGAACTGTCCGCACATAGCTTTGTGTTTAGCTAAAAAATTGTAAAGTAATGAACTAATCCTGGTTCTTAGTCTATTTTTGGGTAATGCAGCGTATGTGTCGTTAGCAAGAGTAACTCAAGTAAAAGAAATGATTTAACCCAAAATTGCGATCACTCTATATGAAATTCATAGTTATATATTCTGCTTCAAAGCCTTTGTCTGTAAATAAAGCTAGCTAATTTTTACGCATACAATATTTACTCCAATTTAATAAATAAACAAACACGCAATAGTTTACACTTACAGCAGTTCTCAGTTGGGTGAAACATAGCAACAGCAATGGGTAAACCAGCCAATAATATCTTGAGGAGTCACCGCAGCGAGAGCATCTGTGATTGCCTGGTCTAACTGTGTATAAGTTCTTG